>SMVB01341469.1_pt1 | contig 10252 bp, 10 predicted proteins | sample 2456461 | NCBI WGS metagenome assembly SMVB01 (sample SAMN11095934, study PRJNA526329) | marine sediment metagenome | biome: Marine sediment; feature: Surficial sediment; material: Deep marine sediment; isolation source: Hadal surficial sediment | place: Pacific Ocean | collected 2014-05 | depth...
AAGGTGCCGAAATAGTGACTGGAAAAATGTATGATGCCTTTCAAAAATTCATTTAAATATGGAATTTGTCCATGGACCACTTTGGGATACGAACCCCGGTTCTCGGGATCAGCTGCCAGCAGCTAGGCAGGTTGAAGCGACAATTCCCTATTCGTAGCGTAGACTCTCTATAGGGTCTAAGCGAGCTGCCTTGATCGCGGGAAAGATCCCGGAAATAAGAGCCACCAGCAAACTCATGATCACAGCGGCGACCATTGCCATCCACGGAATGTTAAATTCCACTTCGAAGAATTTTGCCATGCCATATCCTACTAAAATTCCCAGAATGATCCCTAAAACACAACCAAACTGGCCTATGACAATTGCCTCTATAAAGAACTGAGTAGAAATTGCCGATCGTTTGGCGCCGATGGCTTTCCGAATTCCAATTTCGCGGGTACGTTGAGAAACAGTGACCAGCATGATATTCATCAAAGCTATAGAAGAACCCAAAATGGTGATAATACTAATGATCCAGGCTGCAAATCTCAAATAGCCGGATACATCCGCAATGATGCTTATAAGATCGTCACTTCGTTGTAATCCAAAATTATCCTTTTCCAGGGGTTGTAGTTTTCGTACATTTCTAAACACCTTAATTGCTTCATCCTGAGCGCCTTCCAGTATGGTATTATCATCTACTTTAATACTGATCGTATAATTGATATTGGGTGCAGTATAGATGCCACGAGCCACCTGTATTGGTATGATCACTTTTAAGTCCTGGTTGTTCCCAAAAGATGACCCTTTGGACTCCAGCACACCAATCACCTTAAATTTAACTCCACGGATACTGATGGTTTTACCGATGGGATTTTCAATTTCGAATAAATTTTTCAGGAAATCGGACCCAATTACACACACTTTGGAGTTGTTCTCGATGTCAAAAGAGGAAAACCCACGCCCTGATTCAACTTTACTTCCCGTATTGACAAGATAGTGTTCGTTTGCCCCGTATACTTGAACTTCGGGATCGGTCTTTTCACTTTCATATTTGACCTCAGCCACATTGGTACATCGAAAAGATATTGAAGTCTGGGTATAAGGATAATTATAATTCTCTACGAATCGCCGTACATGATTATAGGATATAATGGGATTGATCTTTTCTCTCGCACCACCATGACGCTGAATACTAAACTCATATCGCTGAATATTAAAAGTATTGGAACCCATGGTGTCAAAATTACCTCCAAAGTTCTTTTCCATCGCGTCTACACCACTTAAAGTACCTACCAGGGCCATAATACCAAGACTTATAATGACAATAGTTAAAATGGTCTTGAGAAGTTGGGTTTTAATAGAATTAAGTGCGATACGCACATTTTCTCTAAAGAGATTGAACATAGCTTTTCACTGCGGGTTTTTCGATTAGACATCAAACCGTCTCTAAAGTTACCAATAATTTAAATTTACTTAACCTTTTGATTATAAATTATGATATTTGCAGCATTATAAATGTGTGATTTAAGATTTTAGAAAACTTCACTTAAAGCTGGTAAAAGAGTGTTAATTCTAAAATCTCAAATCTAATATCTAATATCTTGTCAAAGAAACCCTCCATACCCAAAGGAACCCGCGATTTCTCACCCGCAGAAGTGGCCAGGCGAAGCTATATCATAAATACAATGAAGCGCTGTTTTGCCACCTATGGATACCGGCCTATTGAAACCCCTAGTTTTGAAAAAAGTGAAACCTTGATGGGGAAGTATGGAGAAGAAGGTGATCGCATGATCTTTAAGATCTTAAATAGTGGAGATTATCTTAGTAAGGTCGATGATGATGCGTATACAGGTAAAGATAGCGGAAAGTTAACAGCGCTAATATCCGAGAAGGCCCTTCGATATGACCTTACTGTGCCTTTTGCACGCTATGTGGCACAAAACCAGAACGATATTACCTTCCCGTTCAAGCGCTATCAGATCCAAACCGTATGGCGGGCGGACAGACCGCAGAAAGGCCGCTTCAGAGAGTTTTTGCAATGTGATGCCGATGTCGTAGGAAGTAAATCCCTTTGGCAGGAAGTGGAGTTGGTGCAGTTGTATGATGCCGTGTTTTCTGAATTGAAATTGGAGGGAGTCACTATTAAGCTGAACAATCGAAAGATCTTAAGTGGTATTGCTGAAGTGATAGGGGAAGAAGACAAGCTCATCGATTTTACCGTCGCTTTAGACAAACTTGACAGAATAGGCGAGGAGGGTGTGAAAACCGAAATGCTTTCCAAAAGTATATCAGAAGATGCCATTGAAAAATTACAGCCGTTGTTCTCGGCCAGTGGCGATGCTTCGGAAAAGTTAGCAATGCTGAAGGAATTATTGGTGACATCAGTGATCGGGATGCAAGGGATCTCAGATCTGGAATTCATTGTAGATTCAATTTCAGAATTAAAACTACGTTCGGCCAAGCTCGAAATAGAGGTGACGCTGGCCCGTGGATTGAATTACTACACCGGGGCTATTTTTGAGGTGACTCCTCCGAAAGGTGTGCAAATGGGCAGTATTGGTGGTGGAGGCCGGTACGATGATCTCACAGGCATCTTTGGTTTAAAAGATGTAAGTGGTATTGGAATCTCATTCGGGTTGGACAGGATCTACCTGGTACTCGAGGATCTCGATCTGTTTCCTGAGACAGTTTCAGCTAATACCCTGGTGCTATTTATCAACTTTGGCGAATCCGAAGCCCTCTATGCCGTGCGCGCCATCACCAAATTGCGAAACCTGGGAATTGCAGCGGAACTGTATCCCGATGCGTTTAAAATCGGCAAGCAAATGAGCTATTGTGATAATCGGGAAATTCCATTTGTGGTTTTGGCAGGGAGCAGCGAAATAGAAGCTAACACCTTTACGCTTAAAAATATGAAGAATGGAAAGCAGGAAACGGTTTCGTTTAATGGACTTTTAAAGGCGCTTAAATAAAATATTTATAATCTTTGTAACGCTCTTTTTTGTTGTTATATTTGCAACCGCCAAAAACGAGGTGAAGTAGCTTAACCGGTTGCCTATCCGCCCACCTGAATGATATGTCGGGCAGGTAACGGACGTTGCGTTAAGGCGGGGAGAGTCGGATTCATATCCGCCGGTGGCGGACTAGAATTTCGAGTCTTTTGAAAATAAAAATGGAAGATAATGGCGAGGTAGCTCAGGTGGTTAGAGCGTCGGATTCATAACCCGGAGGTCTCGAGTTCAAGTCTCGATCTCGCTACGATATCCCTTCATTGAATGGAGGGATTTTTTTATTCGCTATTTTCCTCAAAAAATATCTTAGCGTTTCTTTTTAAGTATGGAATTAATATCTATATTGGTCAAAAGGTAACTAATAACCAATGGACGATAAAGTTAAATACGAAATGGAGTTCCCTATACAGGTGTCTCCATCTCTTTTATATCAATATATTTCCACACCTTCGGGTTTGAGCGAATGGTATGCCGATGATGTGAATTCCAGAGGAGTAGATTTTATATTCATCTGGGAAGGCAGCGAAGAGCAAGCCAAACTTTTGGGAAAGAAAAATGGAGAGCGAATCAAGTTTCGTTGGGAAGAAGATGAGGGTACTGACTATTATTTCGAGTTGCGTATTCAATTGGACGAGATAACCAAAGATGTTTCTTTAATGGTAACCGATTTCGCCGAAGAAGATGAGATTGATGAAGGAAAAATGCTCTGGGAAAATATGGTCTCCAGCTTAAAGCACATATTGGGTTCTACCTGATTCAAATTGTCCTATCTACCTACAGACAGGTTTTTTGTGGGAGGAAAAATAAGTATCTTTGCGCCGTCTTTTACCCCATAAGACGGTTTTTTTATGGTCAATTATAACGGAATAGTTTTACCCGATTCAAAAGTTGCATTACGCCCCAAAAACCGTGGGTTACATTACGGTGATGCCGTATTTGAAACCATTAAAGTATCGGCTGGGAAAATATTATATTGGGAAGACCACTATTTTCGGTTGATGGCAGCGATGAGGGTGATGCGTATGGAGATCCCGATGAGTTTCACGCCCGAATTTCTGGAAGAAGAAATAAAGAAAACGATTGAAGCGATTTCAGAAAAAGCAACCGCTTACCAGATCAAATTTTTGGTTTGGCGGAGTTGGGGAGGAAAATATACACCCCTCGCAAAAACCGTGGAATACGTTATTTTTGCTGAAGTTCTTGATGACCCTTTCTATACATTAAATGAAGCTGACTATGAAGTGGAGTTGTTCAAAGATCACTATGTCAATTCAGGTTTGCTGTCGACTTTGAAGACTAATAACCGGGCTATCAACGTTCTTGCCGGTATTTATGCCGAAGAAAATGAATATCAAAACTGTCTATTGCTCAATGAAAATAAACAGGTAATTGAAGCTTTGAATGGAAATCTGTTTTTGGTGAATGGCAATACGATCAAAACCCCGCCATTGACCGATGGTTGTTTGAATGGCATTATTCGTAAACAACTCATCGCTATCCTACTTCAACTACCGGATTACATTCTGGAAGAAGCATCCATCTCTCCATTCGAATTGCAGAAAGCAGATGAACTTTTCGTCACCAATACCATAGTGGGGATACAGCCTGTTTCAAAATTCAGGAAAAAGTTGTACACGACTACTGTCGCCAAAGATCTGCTTGCAAAATTAAATGTAAAAGCCCGTTTGGGTTAATTGAAGTTCGGATTTTCAGGAGCATTCGACCAAATGAGATAGTCGCCACCAAACTCTATCATTTTTTCTTTCCAGAAGGTTGCATAGCAATTACCAATAATACTATTCTTCGCTTCATTTGGAGTAACCACCCAACTATTCAGTTCGAGCTCTTCTTCCAGTTGTTCACTTGACCAACCGGAATACCCCAAAAAGAATTGAATTTCATCTTCCTTCAAGGTGTTGTTTTCCAACATTCCCAATATGGTTTTGAAATCGCCACCCCAATAAATTCCGCAGGAAATTTCAATACTGTCCGGAATTAACTCAGGGACCTTATGAATAAAATACAGATTGTCTTGTTCAACAGGTCCGCCGTTATACACCTTTAGTTTTGAATTTACCTCCGGCAGAAAATCTCTCAGGCAATATTTCAAAGGCTTATTGAGAATAAAGCCCACGGAACCATTTTCATTATATTCTGCCAATAAAACCACCGATCTGTTAAAGGACGCATCACCCATAATTGAAGGTTCGGCTACGAGAAGTACTCCTTTGTCTGGTTTTAAAGTGATCATCAATTATAGATTAGTTCTCTAAATCTAAATAATAATTTTTAATATTCCAACACTTTAACCCAATGTTGTTATCGGAAATAAAAAAACCCTACCAATATCAGTAGGGTTTTACTCTTCGAAAGAGATTTAATGGGTTTAATTTACACTACTAGCTAAATCTGAACCAGCCTTGAATTTTACTACGTTCTTTGCAGCGATTTGAATAGTTTGTCCGGTTTGAGGGTTTCTTCCTTCTCTTGCAGCTCTTCTGGAAACCGACCAAGAACCGAATCCTACTAATGATACTCTATTTCCTCTTCTAAGTGATCCTTCAACATTTCCTAAGAAAGATTCTAATGCTTTTTTAGCAGCGGCTTTTGTGATTCCTGAGTCTGCTGCCATTCCATCGATTAAATCTGATTTGTTCATAGTTTACTGTTTAAATTAAATTGTTGGTTAAAATTATAAAAATTGCTCTACAAATTTAATCGGAATATTGGTTCACGCAAGCAATGACGGGCTAAATCCGCGTTTTTGTTGATAACTTGGAGGCTTTGTTAATAAAGATGGATGTTTTTATAACTTTTTGATGAATTGAGTCATATCAAGGGTTTACACGAATTTTGCATCCGCATCAAAATCATAGCCGTTCAATAAGGCAGCTATTTCCATTTTTCGTTTATCGGGTAGCTGCAGGACTTTTATATAAAGATATCCTCCCTGAACAGCAACTTTCAATTCTTTTTTATCAATGAATAATTTTCCGATAGATTCACAATGATCAGCTTTTTTCACAGTGCAATTGAAGATCTTCACTTTCATTTCTTTACCACTATCGATAAGTATAGTCCAGGCCGAAGGAAAGGGGGATAACCCCCTGATGAACGAATCAAGGCGTTCTAAAGGAAGCGACCAATCGATTTGCGTGTTTTCTGAAGTGAGTTTCGGCGCCTCTTTAAACGCCCCGGTTTTGTTCTGTTGCCTGGGTTGAGCTTCATTCTTTTCGATCAATTCAATTGTATCCAGTACAAGAACATAACCCAATTCCATTAACTTATCATGGAGACTGCCGGCGGTCTCATCTGTTGAAATAGCGATCTCCCGGGAAGCTAAAATAGCACCGGTGTCAATATTTTCATCTATAAAGAATGTAGTGACTCCTGTTTTTGTTTCACCATTGATAACCACCCAATTAATTGGAGCAGCACCGCGATAGTTCGGTAGAAGAGAGGCGTGCAAATTAAAGGAACCATATTCCGGCATGTCCCAAACCACTTCGGGCAACATTCGAAACGCGACAACAATTTGCAGGTTAGCATTTAACTTCTCGAGTTCCTCCAGAAAATCTTTACTCTTTAAATTCGTGGGTTGTAATACAGGTAGGTTTCGAATAACAGCATATTCCTTTACAGCTGATTCCCTAATTTTTCTCCCCCGTCCCGCAGGCTTGTCGGGCGCTGTGACCACACCCACGATGGTGGTACCATTGGCAACGAGTTTCTTCAATATACCCACCGCAAAAAAAGGTGTTCCCATAAAAACAATACGCAAGTCTCTCATTTTGGGTGATTCGTTTAATTGTTTAGTTGTTGATGTTTGATGGTTTAAGTTTTAAGTTTAAAAATTATAAAAACGAACAATCTCAATACTCATATCTCATATCCAACATCTCTTTTAACTCTTGATTCCGAATTTCATCAGGACAAGCGATACGTAAGGCATTGAGCTCCCTGAGTGATTAGCCAGCGGCTAATGGTATCAAAGGGCGCAATACCAAGGTCCGGATCGCTTCGGTCTTCTGACTTCATGCCTCGTGCTTCCGTCTGCTCTCTATTTGACAAAATATTGATTCACTACATTCAGTTGGATATCTCCTTTATCCAAAAGTAGTTGCAGGACTTCTAACAGGTCGGATTCAGCAAAATTAAGGTTTTCAATGATGCTTCTTGAATCTAACGGGCTTTCATTTAATAGTTCTATAATTTTTTCAGAAATATCCTCTGAGCTATAGTTTTCTTCGGAGGTGTTTTTAGCCATACAAAAAGAGCAAACCCCGCATAGTGCCTTGCTCTTATCACCGAAATAGGCAACCAAAAGAAGCTGCCTGCATTGGGAAGTGTTTTCGATATATTTTAATACCGAGACTACCTGTGCTCCCTTTTTCTCCTTTAATCTTTCTATTTCATCGCGCAAAGGATTGATGGTTTTATCATCTTCCCGAGGGACTAAAAATGTGATGGACGCATCTGTTTGGTGAAGTTTTAATTCGATTAATTCCTGTTGCTCCATTTCTTTCAAAACACTTATGACCTTCTCGACGGTACCTCCCATCTTATTGGCAACCAATCCCAAATTTATCTCATTGGCCGAGTCGAATATTCCGCCGTACATCCTTAAAATTGTTTTCCCTACTACCGAAAAGGAAACGTTCTTTTCAAATTGCTGCAGCAGGACATTGGAGGGCACTAAAAATTTCAGGATCGACTTTCTTCCAAATTCTTTCGATAGCTGGATCACTCCCAATCGATCAAGCGCATTGAGGCCATTGAAGGTGATAAGGGTGTTGAAATTATAAGATTGACAAAAATCTGTAAAATTAAAACTGTGATTGCTGAATTCGCCTTCACCATAGGATATTTGAAAGTAATTATTGAGCGTACGATATAGCTTTTTAATGTCTTGAGTAGTAGGGAGTGCGTCCACAAATTGATTGTAAACCCGCCGTTTATCATCCTCATTGTAGAGAATTATAGCCGTAGCCGGATCGCCATCTCGCCCGGCTCTGCCTGCTTCCTGAAAGTAACTTTCCAAACTTTCCGGTAGCTGGATGTGTATAACAAATCGAACATTGTCATGATCGATTCCCATCCCAAATGCGCTGGTGGCGACCACCGTAGAGATGTGACCATTTTTCCAGGCTTCGAGTCTGTTTTGCTTTTCTTCAGTAGAGATACCCCCGTGAAAAAAAGTACTGGAGATCCCCAGGTTTTCCAAATTAGCGCTTACTTCTTCGGCACTACTCCGGCTTCGTACATAGACAATGGCGCTACCCGTATTATGTTTGAGTAATTGTTCGATGCGATATATTTTGTCATTTTCCTTTTTTACCCGGTACGATAAATTTTTACGTACAAAGGAACTTTTGAAAACTTGAGGGTCATTGAGTTTGAGTTGGTCGATAGTATCCAAGAGTACTTTATGCGTTGCAGTTGCAGTAAGAGCAATGGTAGGAATATTGGGATGCAAATCTTTTAAAATATGTATATTTTTATAGGCGGGTCGAAAGTCGTTTCCCCATTGAGAAATACAATGGGCCTCATCTATGGCTATAAGATTGACATTCATTCTTTTGATCGCATTTTGAACGATCTCCTGCTGCAATCGTTCCGGAGAGAGGTATAAAAATTTATAATTCCCATGATTAGCGTTATCCAAAAGTGTGGTCAATTCTGTAAAAGAAATCCCACCCGTAATTGCCAATGCTTTTATGCCCTTTCCCTGTAGCGATATTACCTGATCTGTCATCAATGCTACCAAAGGGGAAATCACCACACAAATTCCGTCCATAGCCATTGCCGGTACTTGAAAACACAGGGATTTTCCACCACCTGTGGGAAGTAATGCCACCGTGTCTCTATTTTGCAAAACACTCTGGATAATTTCGTCTTGCTTGGGCTTAAACCCCGAGTATCCCCAGTATTGGTCTATGATTTGTAAAGGCGAATTCAAGTCAGTTCTTTTATTTTGTTAAGAATGAAATTAGCTCTATTCTCAAGGGTTTCCAGCGGAACATGAACCACATTATAACCGTAACCTCGGTACCCTCTTAGTAAAAAATCATATAGTATTTCAGCTTCTTTAAATGATTCATAACGCTCATGATCCTGTAAATAAATTTCTTTCCATGGTGGTAATAGAAAAACAGCATCATATAGGTAGGCATTGCATATTTCAGTAAATTTTTTACTATAGGATGTGCCCAGATAATCCATATATGCCGTTATATCTGGCATACCCCGGTCATAGAATAAGAATGCGGTAGCCGCACTTCGTGCCTCATGATATTGCAACAAACGACCTTCCAACAACATTTCACTAAAGAGAATAGGCCGCTCCAAAAACAACTGATCGATTCCATCGGCCCGCGCTTTTTTTGTCACAGCCCGTGATATTTCGGGCAAACAGTTATAGCCAAGTTCGACTAAATATTCGATCAGTGCGGTTTTTCCGGTTCCGGGGCCACCGGTAATTACGATTCGCTTTGTTTTCAATTATTTTGTTTTATATAATTATTTCGAGATTCTTTCAGAAGAAGTTATCTAAAAACAAAATTTTAAAATTAGGCTTATGATGGAACTAAAGTGTAAATATCGGAACTATTTATTGATACTGAAAAACGTATCTTTGGGTACTCTTTTAGCATTGGGATAACATGGACAATAATGAGAGATCGAAAGCATTTTACAAGCGTCTCAAGGAACAGTTAACTCTGGATACTTTATGGCCCGCACCGTATTTGTATAAGTTCATTGTAAATGCCCAACTTGAAAGAGTAGCGGAGATAACGGCAATTTTTGACGGAACTAACGCGACAATACAAACCAGAGACTCTTCGAACGGAGCATATACGAGTGTTTCAATAAAAGTTAATATGCAATCACCGGATGCGGTGATCGAAAAATATTTGGAAGTTTCAAAGCTAGAAGGGGTCATTTCTTTATAATTTTAGTATTTTGCGTTCGTTATTACTTCTACAAAGCATTTACTCCCTAAATAAACACATGATAGACGATATAGAATACAACACGGAGCGCGAGCAATTGATCATACCTGAATATGGGCGGCACATCCAGAAAATGGTAGCCTATGCCTCTTCCTTAAAAGACGAGGAAGCACGAAATAAGTGCGTTGAGAGCATTATTTCAGTAATGGGGAATTTAAATCCACATTTACGGGATGTACCCGATTTTCAGCATAAATTATGGGATCAATTGTTTATTATTTCAGATTTTAAACTGGTTGTAGATTC
>SMVB01378761.1_pt1 | contig 10252 bp, 11 predicted proteins | sample 2456461 | NCBI WGS metagenome assembly SMVB01 (sample SAMN11095934, study PRJNA526329) | marine sediment metagenome | biome: Marine sediment; feature: Surficial sediment; material: Deep marine sediment; isolation source: Hadal surficial sediment | place: Pacific Ocean | collected 2014-05 | depth...
ATATTTCACGACCCACCTCGGTAACACTAACCGGCATGTTCAACTGATTCATCTTTGACTCAGCCGCCCAGGCACCGGAACTTATCGCGCTCATTAGTATCAGCACAGGACCGAGCGCCGCCTTACACAGCCGCTTCACGTCAAAACACATATCCCGTGTCTCCATTTAATTTATTCATTAGTTAGTCCCAACTTATAATATTTGCCGGGTACTGCGATAATAGCGCAATCGATCACTGCGACAAAACGCGGCGTATTATAGCTAAAGTTGCGAAAAAAAACACTAAGCCGCTGTTTTTGTGGGGATTTAACAAATAGTCGGCCAGGTTGAGAGGCGCCGCCGTTTTTCATTAAAAGCACGATATATAGAAGTAATGAAGCCAATAAACCACAAAATATGGGGTATTGCCTGGCCCGCCATCCTGTCCAATATTTCCATCCCGCTACTGGGGTTGGTGGATGCGGCGATTTTGGGGCACCTGGGCAGCACGCAATACCTCGGGGCGGTGGCCATCGGGGGCGCACTGTTGTCTTTTTTGTACTGGGGCTTCAGCTTTCTGCGTATGGGAACCACCGGCCTGGTCGCAAAGGCAATGGGGGCGCGGGACACACAGGGCGCCAGCTTGTTGCTGGCCCAGTCAAGCATCCTCGCCGTGGTATTCGCTTTGGCGGTCATTGTGTTTCACCCCGCCTGGCTGGACATGGGGCTGGGCCTGATGGCCGCAGGCGGCGAGGTGAGCGCACTGGCCGAGAGCTACGCCTCCATCCGAATTTCCAGTGCCCCGGCCGTATTGCTCACCTACGCCATCGTGGGTTGGTTTATAGGCCGCCAGGATACGCGCTGGCCTATGCTGATAGCCATAGCCACCAATGCGATCAATATTGGCCTGGATTTTTTGTTTATCGTGGAGCTGCAATTGTTCAGCGATGGGGCGGCCTATGCCACCGTGATAGCCGAATACCTGGGTTGCACCCTGGCACTATACGGTGTGTGGCGTAATCTGCCCAGGCCGGTGGGGCCGGGGTTTTACCGCGAGCTTAAAAGTTGGGCCGCCTATCAGCGCTTGCTGCGCAGTAATCGGGACCTCTTTATTCGAACCATGTGCCTGTTGTTCAGCTTCGCGTTCTTTACCGCCATGGGCAACAAAATAGGCAGTGATGTGTTGGCGGCAAATGCCCTGTTGATGCAACTGGTACTGCTGGCGGCCTTCGCCATGGACGGTTTTGCCTTCGCCGCCGAGGCCTTGACGGGAAATCGCCTGGGTGCCCGGGATTTGCCCGGCTTTTACCAGAGTGTGTTGTATTGCAGCTTGTGGTGTGGGCTGGCAGCCCTATTAATGAGCGCATCGTTTTGGTTGTTTCACGGGCAGCTGTTTGCCCTGATGACCAGCATCTCTGCAGTGAGGGAACTGCTGGACGAATACCTGCCCTGGTTGATTTTGCTGCCCCTGGTGGCCGCCCCCAGCTATTTGCTGGACGGCGTCTTCATAGGCAGCGCTGAAACCCGCTATATGATGCTAACCATGTTGTTCAGCGTGTTTCTGGTTTACCTGCCGCTGTGGTATTTAAGCCGCAGCTTTGGCAATCACGGCCTGTGGCTGGCTTTTACCGTGTTTAACGGCGCCAGGGGTATCTCACTCTATTTTTGTTATCGATGGTTGAGTGCCCGCGAACGCTGGCTGGTACCCGGCTGAGCCAGGCGAAACAAAAATGGGTGAAATTTACACCTTGGTCTAAACTTAATGTCCCCACACCCGCCTCTTCACTCGGTTGTCAATCCATGCAGCACGCGCCCCACATCAGAGAATCGATCAGCAGCGCCGTGCGGCGTGAGAGCAGGAGCAGCCTGTATCGTAACCATCTGATACGCCACCTGCCCGCCCTGCAGAAAAAGCTGATTCTGCCGGAAGAAGACCCGGTATCCGCCCTTGTAAGTTTTACCACGCGCTATATCCAGAGCGTACCAGGCTCTATCGCCCTGGTGGCCGCGGTGAGCAAGCAGTTGGAATTCTATCGCTACGTGGCGCCCTTCCTGCATATGGCCGAAGATTTCTTCACCAACCCCCCGGAAGATGCCCCCGTGGCACACGGCCTTGAGGCCCTGCTGGATGAATCCTATCTGGCGCACCGGCTGCTCGAGGAGGTCAATGACTACCATATACGCAACCTCGGGCACCCGCTGTTACCACTGGACATGACAGAGGCAAATATTATCGTCTACTGCCTGCTGGGAGAGACCGTGGGCTCACGCCTGGAAACGATTGTGCAGCGCGCCAGTGAGGAGTTACTGGCAACAGTCGGGGTTTGGAAGCAGGACCACGCCCAGCCGGGGGCCGCCCGGGTCCTGGGGTTTGACGGCATTGACGACGGTGTCGACAGCGCCATTCGAATTCGGGCTACGCCCGGTCTTTAGCAGCGCTGCGCCAACTTCACTCCAATTTTTATTGCTTGGTCTCTGCCGGGTCTATCAGCCTGACCACCTCCGCCGCAGTCTCAACCCGTCTGGCCACCCCCCGACTGACCCGGGTGGGTACTTCATCGACAGCCGGAGGGTCGCCGGGGCGGGCCTCGGAAAAACCACAGGCCACACACTCTCTGACGTCAGTTTCCAGGTCTACCACAATTTTATCCATCGCCGAGCAGCGCGGACATACGGCTCCGGCAATAAAACGTCTTTTCGTCACGGCGAGGTTCTCCACATTCACAGCCCGGCATTTTTGTTTCTGGGACGCACAGGCAAAGCACTGGCCAGACCCATTCAAGCGGTTTATTGTAGCACCCCCGACAACGACAGAACCTGGACAAGCCATGAAGCACCACGGAAATAACATACGCGATTTCGGCGGCCACTCGCCCGCATTAGGCAAACGCGTGCTGGTTGACCCCTCAGCCGTTGTTCTGGGCGACGTCACCCTGGGGGACGATGCTTCAGTCTGGCCCCAGGTGGCCATTCGCGGCGATATGCACAGCATCACAGTGGGTGCCAGAACCAGCGTCCAGGACGGCTGTGTGTTGCATATTACCCATGCGGGCCCCTACAACGACGGGGGCTGGCCTCTGGTTATTGGGCAGGACGTCACCATAGGCCACAATGCAACGCTGCACGGCTGCGTGATTGGCGACCGCGTGCTGGTGGGTATGGGGGCCACCGTCATGGACGGTGTGGTAGTAGAAGATAACGTCGTTATTGCCGCCGGCGCCCTGGTAACGCCGAAGAAAATCCTGCGCAGCGGATTTCTCTACGGCGGCAGCCCGGCCAGGGAAATGCGTCCCTTATCCAGCGGGGAATTGGATTACTTTTGTTACAGTGCCAATAACTACGTGAAGTTGAAGGACCAGCATATTGCAGCGTTGGAGGCTCAGTGTTGAGTTGAATGCGCGCTAACCTCGTTGATGAGAGCATAGGTAGCTGTGGGGGCTGGGTGAAGCAGCTCAAGGGCGTGGGGTTCCAACCGTAAGTTGCTTTACCCAGCCCCCACAGCGGAACCTACCCACAAACCCGTTACGCTGCAGCCAGCACACCTCTGAGCTGCTGGATGACCGGCCCTGTCTCTGGCCGCATCTTATGCCACAGGTAAAATGACTGTGCGGCCTGCTCTACCAGCATCCCCAGGCCATCAGATACCGCCCAGGCCGCGTGATGAGCGGCCCAGCGCATAAATACCGTAGGTTCTGCGCCGTACACCATATCGTAGCAACAGCTGTGTTCGGTGAGAATCGAGCTGGGCAGGTCTGGCATCTCGCCGCTCAGGCCGGCACTGGTGCCATTGACAACCAAGTCGAACTGGTCAGCACCGATCAGGGAATAGGCGCCGCCACTTATCGTCCCCAGGTCCGAAAACTCTTCGCTTAACTGTTGTGCGCGTTCTGGCGTACGATTGACTATCAATACGTCCCGGGGACGTTCGCGCAACAAAGGCTCCAAAATACCTCTCACTGCCCCGCCGGCTCCCAGCACCAGCACACGCTTGTCGCGCAGCTGCCAACCCAGGTTGGCCACCATATCGGCCACCAGGCCAATACCGTCGGTGTTGTCGCCGCTCACCCCACCGCCAGGCAGTGGACTGAGCGTATTGACCGCACCAGCGCGCTGGGCCCGTTCACTTAAGCGAGTGGCAAACGCAAAGGCCTGTTGCTTGAACGGCACGGTTACATTAAGCCCGGCCCCGCCACTGGCAAAGAAGTCGCCCGCCGCCCTGGCGAAGTCATCCAGCTCTACTCTCACCGCGCGATATTGCACACGCAGGTCACACTGCTGGGCAAAGGCGGTGTGAATAATCGGTGACTTACTGTGCTTTATGGGGTTGCCAAATACGGCGTAGTTATTATTTGCGGTCATCTCTTTGCAACTCAGTCCGGGGCCAGCCAATCGCGGCCCTGTAGGTAGTAGTTTGTCAGTTCATGTTCGGGGGTGCCGGCCTCCGGGCGGTAGTCGTATTCCCAGCGAACCAGGGGGGGCATGGACATCAATATCGCCTCGGTGCGACCCTTGGACTGCAGGCCAAACAAAGTCCCCCTGTCGTATACCAGGTTAAACTCCACATAGCGGCCGCGGCGATACAGTTGAAACTGGCGCTGTTGCTCTGTGTAGGGAGTTTCTTTTCGCCGCGCAACAATAGGCCGGTAAGCCTCTATATAAGAATTGCCAACAGCCTGCATAAAGGCAAAACAGGTATCGAAACCCCAGCTGTTGAGGTCATCAAAAAACAAGCCCCCCACACCCCGGGCCTCATCGCGATGGGGCAGGTAGAAGTACTCGTCGCACCAGCTCTTGTAACGGGGATACACGTCCTCACCAAACGCGGCGCAGGCCTTCGCGGCCACCGTGTGCCAGCTCACACAATCCTCGTGATTGCCGTAATAGGGGGTCAGATCGTAGCCCCCGCCAAACCACCACACGGGATCTTCACCGTCTTCTTCCGCAACAAAAAATCGGACATTGGCGTGGGAGGTGGGTACGTGGGGGTTGAGAGGGTGCACAACCAGTGACACACCCAGGGCCTCGAAACTGCGCCCGGCCAGCTCCGGCCGCGCGGCGCTGGCAGAGGCGGGCAGCGCTGCGCCCATAACATGGGAGAAATTGACCCCGGCCCGCTCAAAAACCGCGCCGCCGGTCAGCACTCTACTGCGGCCGCCACCGCCTTCCGCGCGCTGCCATTCATCGGCAATAAAATCTGCCTGCCCATCTTCCTCAGCCAGAGCCTCACAAATACTATCTTGAAGCGCCAACAGATAAGACCTGACCTGGTCTATTTGCATGCCTGTCAAACTCTACAACTACGGAGGCGCCGAATTATACGCCTCGCACAAAACATTGCCAGCGCTGCCCTGGAGATACTCACTACTTGGGAGAAGCACATGCTAATTGCGTACCACTTCATCGCGACCCAGGTGCTTGATAACCGAGGGGCGGGGCGCTCCACCCACTGCCCCGGCAACAATATAATCCAGTCTATCGCCGAAGTACCGGTGCACGGCGAAGCGGTGTAGCGCCGGCTGGCAGCCCGCAGGATTAGCAGAGCTGGACACCAGCGCACCACCCCACTCCCGACACAGGGCTTTGATAGCCGGGTGGGCGCTGACCCGCACGGCCACCGTGTCGTGCTCGCCGTGAATCCAGTGGGGTACTCTGTCGTGGTGGGGAACCAACCAGGTGGTGTGCCCGGGCCAGGACAGTTGCAGGCGCGCACGCGCCGGACCGGGCAGGTCGTGAAGCAGCCAATCGAGTTGTGACATGGCCGCCACGACCAGTATCAGGCCCTTTTTCTCGGGCCGGGCTTTCAAATTTAACAGCCGCGCAACGGCGATTTCACTGAAGGGGTCACAACTCAAGCCCCACACCGCTTCGGTGGGGCTGGCAATGACGCCACCCCCGCAGATGGCGGCGACGGCCTGGCGGATAGATAGCGGTGATGGCGCGGCAGACAAGGCTTAGCCTTTCAGGGATTCCTGCAGTGCCGCATCTTTTGCCACGATGGTTGCGGCGTTAGCGGCGCGTTCAGCGCGCAGTTTTCCGGCCAGCTCGGCATCCTGGGCTGCCAAAATTTGAGCGGCGAGGTAGGCGGCATTCTTGGCACCGGCTTTGCCAATGGCCACCGTGGCAACCGGGATGCCCGCGGGCATTTGTACCGTGGAGAGCAGGGCATCCAGGCCATCCAGAGACGCATTGATGGGGATACCGATAACCGGTTTGACCGTGGTGGCTGCCACGGCACCCGCCAGGTGCGCGGCCATACCCGCCGCCGCGATAAACACAACACAGCCGCGCGCATCGGCGTCCTCCACAAAGTCCTTGGTGATCTGGGGCGTGCGGTGCGCCGAAGTAATACGGGCCTCAAAGGGTATATCGAGTGACTTCAGCACGGCGAAACAAGCTTCCATTACAGGTAAATCTGAATCCGACCCCATAACGATGGCTACAAATGGCTTGCTCATTGGTTCTCTCCCGGTGGTTCTGGCCAGGACCTAGTGCCTCGCCTCTAAAAGGCGCGAGATTAAAGCAACAACTGGCCAGCACGTCAACAGCGAATATAACCCCCCGCACAACGCTCGACTATGCCGTCGAGTTCCAGGGCGGAGAGCGCCGCCATAAGTCGGGCCACCGGCAGTTCACTGTGCCGCAGTAACTCGTCCACGGCCACCGCCTCGTAGCCAATCATCGCCAGTGTTGTGGCCTGCACTGGCGGCAGCTCCGGCGCTGCCTCAGCAGCTTCAAACAGCTCCTGTTGCAGCGTATACAAGGGCCCCAGTTCTTCCAGTATGTCTTCAATCGACTCCACCATTTTTGCCCCGTCGCGAATCAGCCTCAGGCAACCGCGCCCACCCTGGTGTAGCGCTGCCCAGGGTAGGGCAAACACCTCGCGCCCCTGCTCCATGGCCGCCCTCGCTGTAATCAGGGAGCCGCTGCGCAGTGCCGCCTCCACCACCAGCACCCCCAGGGACAAGCCGCTGAGAATACGGTTTCGTTGTGGGAAACGGTAGCGCTCCGGCTGGCAACCGGGGGGATACTCGGTGGCCAGGCAGCCCCGTTCTACCAGCTGCTGCGCGAGCCCGGCATGTCTGGCGGGATAAATCACATCGATACCGGTCGCCATAACCGCCACACTGCCCCCGCCCGCCCCCAGGGCCGCCCAGTGTGCCTCGCCATCAATACCCTGGGCCAGGCCACTGCAAATATGCAGGCCCGCGGCCACCAGCTGTCTGCTCAGGGTTCGAGTGGCTCTTAGCCCCGCCGGGCTGGCCTGGCGGCTACCCACCACCGCCAGTTGTGGCTGTTGCAGCAAAGCGCTATTGCCCCGCGTGTAAAGAAACGGCGGCGGGTCGTAGATAGTGCGAAGCAGGGCGGGATAGGCCGCATCGCTGAGGGCCAACACCCGGACATCCAGCGCCTCCAGGGTAAGCAGCTGCGCGTCAATATCAAAGGGGGGTGACAGGCCACCTTGCAGTTTTGCAGCCTGCCGGATGGTTTCTTTTGCCGCTCCCAGCACTGCCCATTCGTTGGCATCGGACTGCCATACCGCGGCCGGGCTGCCGTAGTGACGCAACAAAGTTACCAATAGAGAGTCGCTGAGCGTGGGAATGCCGTGCAGTTGCAGGCACGGCCGAAGGTCCAAAACATCCATACATCATCCTTGACGTCATGTTTCAGTGGGGGTTTGGCGTGGGCTCACCTCCCGCAAGCCCTATCTCTAGCTTACCAGGGTCGGCGCGCCCCTACCCGGCTTTGAACACATTTGGCCGATCAGGGGTTTTTAACCTTGTCCAAAATCTTCAGCGGGCGGTTGGTTTTCAGCACGATGGCGTAGCTGGCCTTTTCGAACACTTCAAAAACCATGGCCAGACCGGCACGGACATCAGGTAGTGCCACATTATCGCCTCTGATTTCATCGTGAACGATCTGCCCGGCCTGATAAACAGCCAGCACATGGCCAATCTCCAAGCCCTCGCGCTCACCCCGGTTCAGCACCACGATATCCCATGCACCAATTTGACTGATGCCGCCATCCACGGCAATCATAAAACCGTCTACAATTTCTACAGTAGGCGCCCGGGGGTGGAATGTGGCATCCAGAATTCTATCTTCCAGGGGTAACAGGCGGTCGGTAATTCGCACTTCCTCGGTTACCCGGGTAATTTCCAGCTCCACCACTTCATCTTCGTTGCTGCTCAGTAGCTGTGCATTACCTATATCCTGGGCCTGGTAGCCTAGAACTTCGTTGGTGATGGGGTCCCTATAAATATCGCCGGCTCGGTAGATACCGTAGGCTCGCTCGCCATCGGGGAAGGGGCCACGACCAAAAATTCGATCACCCGGCGCGCTAATTAAGTGCCCCTGGGCACCGGCGACCACGTAGGCCGAGTTGTTGATTTCATCCGGCCCCATGATCCGGTGGCGTCGCAAAAACGCGCCTATTTCATCCAGGGCGATCACTGGAATCGCGAGGTCCAGCGGTGATACACGCATATTGGGTGAGAGTTTTACATCCCGTCCACGCTTCAACCGCAACCGGGGCTGACCGTCCACCCAGACCAGGTACAGTTCGTCCCCGGGGTATATCAGGTGAGGGTTGTCTATTTGCGGGTTGACGTCCCACAGTTCGGGCCACAGCCAGGGCTCCGCCAGGTACATACCCGAAATCCCCCAAAGTGTGTCACCTTTCTTGACAATATAGACCTCTGGCACTTCCTCGTTGAGTTCCACTGCTGCGAATAGCCCGCCGCTAAAAAGCAGTGACATCGTCAACAGGCACACCGACATAAGTTTTATTTTCATTTTATTGTTCCTGTGTGGCCTTTATAATTATCTGCCCGCTCCAAAACCCCTACCTACTCCCTAAAAATAGGCACGGCGGGCCTGCGGGAGGCCAATGTACTTGTCCACAGCCTCCCTAGCTATATAATACACCTAGTTTGTTACGGCAAACGGACGCTGGCAAGCCCTAATGTTATTAATTCACCACTCTCTAGCGGGCCACTCAAAGAGCAAATTAACCCCATGGCAGTACTCGAAATACTGGAATTTCCCGACCCCAGACTCCGCACCACGGCAAAGCCCGTTAAACAGGTCACCGCCGAAATGCGCACGCTGATAGACGACATGCTGGAAACCATGTACGCCGCGCCGGGTATAGGCCTGGCGGCAACACAGGTCAACGTGCATCAGCGTTTGCTGGTAATTGATATCTCGGAGGAGGGCGACCAGCCCCAGGTTTTTATCAACCCCGAGATCACAATTCTCGACCCGGAATTGGGGGAATATGACGAGGGCTGCCTGTCAGTACCGGGCTTCTATGAGACCGTTAACAGGCCCAAACGGGTCTCCGTCACCGCCCTGGACCGGGAGGGCAAGCGCTATACGCGGGAACTGGACGGCCTGCTGGCAATCTGTCTGCAGCACGAAGTAGATCACCTTGAGGGCAAGCTCTTCGTCGATTACCTGTCGCCATTGAAACGCCAGCGAATACGCAAGAAGCTGGAAAAAGACCAGCGTAGCCGGGCGTGAGCGGCCCTCCTTTGCGAGTTATTTTTGCCGGCACGCCAGCGTTCGCCGCCACCCACCTGCGCGGTCTGCTGGCCAGTCAACACCAAGTGATAGCGGTATACACCCAGCCCGATCGGCCCTCCGGGCGAGGCAAGAAACTTCAGGCCAGTCCGGTCAAACAGCTGGCGATAGACGCCGGCATTGATGTGTACCAGCCCTCCAGCCTGAGAGATGAGGCCGCGCAGCGGCAACTGGCCCAGCTGGGTGCAGATGTCATGGTAGTGGTCGCCTATGGCCTGATCCTGCCTGGTGAAGTACTGGATGCCCCCCGTATCGCCTGCCTCAATGTGCACGCCTCGCTGCTGCCCCGATGGCGCGGCGCGGCCCCTATACAGCGCGCCATTGAGGCCGGAGACAGGGAATCGGGCGTGACTATCATGCAAATGGACGCCGGCCTGGATACCGGCGCCATGTTGGCCACGGCCCGATGCGCCATCGGTTGGGACACCACAGCAGCCTCCCTGCACGACGAACTGGCCCAGCTGGGCGTGCCGCTGCTGCTGCAAGTACTGGACAACCCGGCGCAGCATCTGGCCAAGGGTCTCACTCAAAACGATGAGTTCGCCACCTATGCCCGTAAAATTCTCAAACCCGAGGCAGAAATCGACTGGTCGGAGAGCGCAGAGACAATCGCGCGAAAAATCAGGGCGTTTAACCCTTTTCCCGTCAGTTACACTCTTTTAGGCAACGATAGGCTAAAAATCCATGCCG
>SMVB01168769.1_pt1 | contig 10250 bp, 9 predicted proteins | sample 2456461 | NCBI WGS metagenome assembly SMVB01 (sample SAMN11095934, study PRJNA526329) | marine sediment metagenome | biome: Marine sediment; feature: Surficial sediment; material: Deep marine sediment; isolation source: Hadal surficial sediment | place: Pacific Ocean | collected 2014-05 | depth 0-1...
AAGAATCAAGATAGAAATTGCAGCGGCTTATCCCAGCAAAGATTTGAAGGAGATAGAAGTCAAGGGGCGCAATTTGGCCGAAGGTGTGCCGCGTAGCTTCACGCTCAATAGCAACGAAATCCTGGAGGCCCTGCAGGACCCGCTTTACGGCATTATTAGCACGGTAAAAAAGGCGCTCGAACAAACGCCCCCGGAACTCGGAGCCGATATTGCCGAACGAGGCATCGTGCTGACAGGTGGTGGCGCGCTGATGCGTGATCTGGACAGGCTAATCATGGAAGAAACCGGCGTGCCCGTTATCATAGCCGAGGATCCGCTTACCTGTGTCGCGCGTGGCGGGGGTCGTGTGCTGGAAATGATCGATGAACACGGGATTGATTTTCTCGCCGTTGAATAGCGCTTTGAGCCTAATCAGCAATGGCGATGCTTTTATTAATATGAATATAGGTGCTCGAAAATGGGGATATTAAATAACTCTGACCCCATTTATTGCCAATGAGGGAACTAACCCTCCAGGCACGAAGCGCGACCATACATACCCTATTTCTAGTGTGTATTTGTATTGCCCTGATGGTTGCTGACCATCGTCAAAACTATTTCGAAGTATTCCGTTCTCAACTCTCACTTACCCTGTCTCCATTGCGATATCTAGTCAGCCTGCCAGCCCTGGCGGGTAATTGGGTAAGCGACTGGTATAAATCGCATACTGAATTACTAATCGAAAACGCCGCGCTCAAAGCCGAAGGACGAATACTCAATGCGCGATTGCAAAAGATGCGTGTATTGATGGCAGAAAATACGCGCCTGAGAAATTTACTGGGGTCGTCAAGGAAGCTAGCCGATGAAGTCATTGTAGCGGAGTTACTTTCAGTCGATCAGAATCCCTACCGCCAGTTGATAGAAATCAACAAGGGGACCAACGATGGCGTACAAATCGGTTTTGCGGTTATCGATGATTTCGGTGTCATGGGCCAGGTGATTCATGTCAATCAAATTTCCGCCACTACGATCCTGATTTCGGATCCGGAACATGCGACGCCGGTGCAGTTTATTCGTAGCGGTATTCGTAGCATAGCATTCGGTAATGGAAGCACCGACCAATTGGAGCTACGATATTTACCGGCCACGGCTGATATTAAGGTTGGTGACGAGTTGGTTACCTCCGGGCTTGGAGGCCGCTTTCCGGCAGATTACCCAGTCGCTACGATTACTGAGATTAAACAGGATTTGACCTATGGGTTCGTTTCAATAATTGCAAAACCGAAGGCCAGGCTCGACAGCAGTCGTGAGGTTTTAATTATCAAACCCGCTGGTTAAGTCATCTAATAGCCATGCCTCGGTTACGTTATCTAGTTATTGTTCTAAGTTTTATAATTGGCCTTATCTTAATGATTTTGCCCCTGCCCGATTGGGTGCAAACCTATCGGCCACACTGGGTTGCGTTGATATTAATCTACTGGAGTATGGCCTTGCCCCAACGTGTCGGGCTGTGGTCAGCTTTTTTTATCGGATTGCTGGTTGACACAGCGCAGGGGACCTTGCTGGGACAACATGCGTTGGCTCTAGTAATAATCGTTTATATCAACATGAATTTTTACCAACGCGTGCGCGTATTGTCCTTGGCGCAACAGGCTATTTATGTATTCGTGCTGCTAGCTATGATCCAGGTGGTCGTGGCCTGGGTAGAGGGAATTATGGGTAGGCCTGTACCAATTTTGACTTTCTTTAGTGCACCCTTTATCGGTATGTTGATCTGGCCCTGGGTGTTTGTCATATTGAGGGACATTCGCCGTAAATTCATATTGAACTAGCCATGATGATGAATTAAGCGACATTATGTCTTACCTTTATATCGATACCGACCAACAGCTGGCCGACTTCTGTCGTGATATCGAAGCGGCGAATTATTGTGCAGTTGATACCGAGTTTATGCGGGAGAATACCTATTACCCAATTCTTGCCCTGATTCAAATCGCCACCGAACAGCATATGGGTTGTATTGATCCACTAGCGATAAAGGATTTTTCCCCTTTGATTGCCTTGATGGGATGTGAAAAATTGACCAAGGTTTTCCACTCACCAAGTCAGGATTTGGAAATTCTGTTTCAGCAGTTTGCCCAGGTTCCGAGACCGATATTTGATACGCAACTCGCGGCTGCGGTACTTGGTTACAACCATCAAATTAGTTATGCCGATCTGGTGAATCAAATTATAGGGGTCAAACTTGAAAAAAAACATACCCGGGCGGACTGGCTCAAGCGGCCACTGTTAAATGAAGAACTTGATTATGCAATGGATGATGTGCGTTATTTATTACCGCTATACCAGCATTTGAAGACCGATCTAGATGGTAAAAAACGTCGCAGCTGGATCGAGAAAGATCTAAAGAGAATGACTACAGCATCAAGTTACGAAATAGACATGGAAAATTTATGGAAACGTTTGAAGGGTGTTCAGAAATTGAAAGGATTAAATTTACAGATAGCCAGTCGATTGTGCCAGTGGCGAGAACAACTTGCGCAGAAAAAGGATCGTCCCAGGCGCTGGATGGCTAAAGATGACTGGTTGATCGAAATATCTCGCCAGATACCTGATTCAATAGGCGAACTGTCTTCTATGCGCGAACTCAATGAAAAATTTATTACACAGCATGGTCAGGCAATACTGAAGATCATTAAAGAGGCTAAAAATATAGACTCGACCGAGTGGCCAGAGCCGGACAGGGTACATTCTCTTTCAAGCCGCCAACAGGCCTTAGGCGACTGCATGATGGCATTGTGCAGAATAATAGCTGAAGAAAGTCAGATTGCGTTGGCAACTTTGGCTACCCGTAAAGATATAGATAATTTGATTATCAAGCGCAAAAACAGTCGGCTTTCACAGGGGTGGCGATTTACCCTGGTCGGAGAGAAATTACTGGAATTTATTCACGGGCAATCGGTACTGGGCGTTTATGGCGGCCAAATTAAAATTCTACCCAGGGAGCCTATAAACAAGCCATGACCTGTTGGTCTGGAACCATCATAGTAAACTCTTAGCCACCGGGATGAATTTATAAAATCTGGTGCCGGGTTTACTGCACTAAAAAGTTCGAAAACAGGACGTCGATAACGTCATTGTTATTGGCAAGTTCGACCATCAATTCCTGAACCTGTGTTGTCGCAATAGATCTAATTTTTCGCGCTTGGTGGGTGACTTCATAGTACTTGCTGGTTGGTCGCTCAATAATATGATCAACTGGTGCCGGATGGCGGGAATATGAATCTTTACAATTTCTTCGGAATCGGAGTCCCTAATTAAGATGTCGGCCTGTACCGGTAAAAAAGTTAAACGGCCCTTGCTACTGCTGAGATTCAAAACCATTGCCTTACCGAGAGAAATATAAGCGGTGGTTTTGTTGCCTGCATCTTCATCTTTCGCTGCCCAGACCTGGGTGGTGGTCATGAAAAGTATGATCACGAAATTAAACATTATTTTTTGCATGGCAATTTCTCGCTGCTTTAGTAGTATTGTTTTATAGGCTAATTATTTAATTTATCTCAGGTATTTATTCGACCGGGTTCGGCGAAAGTAAAGAATTTAGTGATCGCCGCTACTACGTATATAAGATTTATTTAGGAGAGCTACAATGAATCCCGACAGGATCGAAGAATTAATCCAGCAGGGCATGCCTTCGGCTTCGGTCGAAGTCTCGGGCGGAGAGGGTAAGTTTGTGGCCGAAGTGGTGAGCGAAGAATTTTCCGGATTAACGTTGATTAAACGACATAAAATGGTTTACGCCTGCGTCAATGATGAAATCGCTTCAGGCGTGTTACACGCGCTTACGATTATCGCCAAAACTCCGCAGGAACAGAACAACTAGCCCGTATATTGAATGAAGCGAACCAAGCTTAGAAAAATCTTGCAAACAAGGTTATTGGCCAGAACCGTAGTGAATTCGATCAGACACATCCTAAATTTTATAAAATCAGGAATTTTGAGTCCGGTGGATCTAGTTTATTGATAAAAGCCATAGGTCGCCACCGCAATCATGCGCATTGGGGGCTAAGCTACGAACTGGCAGTTTCTACCCGACTCTTTGGCTCGATATAAAGCGGAATCAGCGCGTTCGTAAATCGCCACCACCTTGTCACCGCTTTGAGATTTGGTGATTCCGGCAGAAAGGGTTAATTCCACTCGCTCTTGCCTGAAGTGAAATCCGGAATCGGTAACCGCCTTTCGTATCTTGCGTACCAGATCCTCGGCACTGGATAACTTGGTATTGGTTATCAGTATTACGAATTCTTCGCCACCGACGCGGAATATATGATCCGTTTTTCGAATTTGCTTCCGCATTATTTGGGCGATAATTTTAAGCGCCTTGTCGCCGGCACTGTGGCCATATTTATCGTTAATTCGCTTAAAGCGGTCGATGTCTAATATTGCGTAAATGAACGTTGAACCATAACGATTGCTGCGTGCCAGCTCCTGCGCAATGCGTTCGTCGTAAGCGAGGCGGCTTCCCAAACCGGTAAGCGCATCGTGAAGCAATTTTTGGCTGTTCTCCTTTAGTCTTTTTTTCAATCGACTAGTTTCCTTCTTCATTGTCGAAATTTGTTTGGTGAGTTTTGCGTTTCTGTCCTCGATCGTGTCGTGCCGTGATTTAGCGCGGCCGATAAAACTTTTCACACCGTCTCGAGTTAAGCGGATATTAGTGGTAACAATGGATTTTAGCAGACTGATATCCTGCGCAGAATTAACGTTCTCTTCGATTTTAGTCACCCCTTCTTGCATCAATTGCTGCAATGACAAGATTTCTTGGTGCTCGGAAAGATGATCATCGTAGCTTTCGGCGATGAATTGGGTGAGATCGCTAAAATGCCCGGTAATCTTGACGATTAAATCCTCAAGCTGATGTTTTTCATCACTTAGCTGATCTAGTGTTTGAGCGATGGTTGTGGCAACATCCTCGAGAATTTCCTGCCACTGATCCCCTTTAATTTCCCCATCTAATCGCGCCTGAATATTGCTTGTTGAAATAGGCGCATGCTCGACTTCGGAAAGTTTTACCAACAGAGAGGATATAGCCGCGTTTATGGATTTCCCCTCGGTTCCGTTGGTGTTGATTTGGGCGTTGATAATTTTGGCGAGAATCTTTAGCTCCCGGTCCGTGACGGATTTACTGCTTTGGCATCGTTTTTCAATCTGTTGTCGACCATTTTCATCGATGTCTAATAGGCGCACGAGTTGATATACAATCTCGGTCCCCAGGTCGTCGGGACTGGCCGCGGTGCAACTTTCGTTGATCAATGCCGTTAACCTGGCTAATTGCTGGTTTACTTTGTTGATGCCCTGGTTTTTTGCGATGGATTTGAGCAAATCGCTGCCAATACCCCGGAGGTCAGACTGCTGGTCTGGGTTTAGTTTTAATTTTTTCAACAACTCACTTAAAACGGAAGCAGCATCGACGTTCTGATTTTCATCGGGCGCGTCATCGGCATTATCGAGAGAAGAGATAATTTGGGCGAGTTTTTCTATGGCATCGAGTAGTTGACCATCCTTTTTTTGGCGCGACAACTTTTGAATCAGTTTCAATTGATCATCGAGTTTGCTATCGTGACCTCGGCCAGCGATGCTCAGGCGCCCGATTGTTTTGCGCAATATCTCGTCCAGGGATTTCCATTCAGATTCTTTTACTTCAAGCTCCGCTATTGCGTCTTGATATTTAGTTTTCCAGTCGGTCGTTTTTTTCACTGCTAGTACTACATCCGGTATTAGGTTCCTGAATCCCTGAGTGTAGGACTTATCTGGCATCTTTCCAGTAGCAATTTGTTGGGGCCTTTAATTGAGTAACGATTTAATTTACCTCTGTGATCCTGACCGACTATCCGACCCGGGCTCTTTTGGATTTTGTGTTGAACGATACGAACAGGAAATTGAGGGATTTCTGGTGAAAAAAGATAACAGGTGGTTTGCCTATCGAAATTTCTGTCCGCACACGGGTTCACCGCTAGACTGGGTGGAGCATCAGTTCCTCGACGTTGACGGTGCGCTGATACTGTGCTCCACGCACGATGCACTGTTCGTAATCGACACCGGCGAGTGCGTGTCTGGACCCTGCCTCTGGGAATGTCTGGAAAAGCTTGATATTGTGGTTCAGCGAGACGGGGTTTATTTAAGCGGGTAGATTACTAACCCGGACAATTCATGAATTGTCCGGGCTAAGGAACCTCTGAACAATTCGTCCTGAATTGCCAGAGGGCATAAAATGAAAAATGTGATTTTCATTTTACTTTCAAAACCAATACCTTGCTGGTATCGATTTTGGTGGCACACCCATGTACCATGGAAACTCTGAATTAATCAGAGTTTTGCTAAGAAAGCAATGCCGCGTAACAGTCGTATTCATCGCTGTCGCTTACTCTGACCTGATAAAACTGCCCGGTGCTCAGCGTCTGGTCAGTTTCAATATAAACTACCCCATCGATCTCGGGTGCATCGGCGTAGGAACGAGATATATAACCTCCCTTATAAGCCTGTTCGACAATCACTTGAAGTTCTTTCCCAATCTTCTGGCGTAACTTTTGCGCGCTGATCTTTTGCTGGTGTAGCATAAATATCTCGTGGCGTTGCTGCCTGACTTCCTCGGGAATTTGATCCGGTAACTGGTTCGATTTCGCGCCTTCGACCGGTGAATACATGAAGCAACCAACGCGATCCAGCTGGGCTTCATCGAGAAAATCTAGCAATTGCGCAAAGTCTCCCTCGGTTTCACCCGGAAATCCAACAATGAATGTACTGCGAATCGTCAATTCAGGACAACATTCTCGCCAGGACTGGATTCTTTCCAGTACGCGGTCACGATTTCCTGGCCTTTTCATCAATTTTAAAATTCGTTTGCTCGCATGCTGGAACGGAATGTCCAGGTAAGGCAGTATTAACCCATCTGCCATCAACGGAATAACCTGGTCGACATGGGGGTAAGGGTACACGTAATGCAGGCGCACCCAGACGCCAAGCTGACCCAGCGCCTGGGCGAGGTCTAGAAAACGGGTTTGCAGTGGCTGCCCCTGCCAAAAGAAAGTCTTATATTTGAGATCCACACCGTAGGCGCTGGTATCCTGGGATATAACCAGAATTTCCTTCACCCCAGCTGCTACCAGGTTTTCGGCTTCCCGCATGACTTGATCGATGGGACGGCTTACCAGATCGCCGCGAAACGAGGGGATAATGCAAAAACTACACCGATGATTACAACCCTCAGAAATCTTGAGATAAGCGTAGTGCTCTGGCGTCAGTTTGACGCCCTGTTTTGGAACCAGATCGAAAAACGGATCGTGTGGTGCGGGTAAATGCTGGTGAACCGCATGCATTACTTCGTCTTTGGCGTGTGGGCCAGTAACCGCGAGTAATTCAGGAAAGCGTTTTCTCACCAGGTCTGATTTGGCACCCAGGCAGCCTGTAACTATTACCTTGCTGTTTTCGTGCAGGGCTTCGTCGATGGTTTCGAGAGATTCCTGAACAGCCGAGTCGATAAAGCCGCAGGTATTGATAATGACCATATCGGCTTCGCCTAGGCTCGGAATGATTTCGTAGCCCTCGGCTCTAAGTTGGGTGATCACCTGTTCAGAATCTACCGTGGCTTTCGGACAACCGAGGCTGACGAAGCCAATTTTATGGGTTGATTTTATCATCACCGGGTTTTATATAAAGCATATCCAGGGTGGCCTGATTCTCTCGCACAAAAATGAGCACGCATTATCCACGAAATCCCGACCTGGCGCAAAAAATGAACAGCATCTCGCTGGAGGAATTAAGCCAGACGTGATTTAATTGAATCTGAGGGAATAAATATCCATGAAAACAAAGCTGTCGAAAACAATCCTTTTTTGCGTCATCCTGGGGCTGTCATTTACTGGGGGTGCTGAAATTCAGGATCAGGGTCTGAATTCTATCCTGATGATCATCGACAAGGCGATCGGCGAGATTTCCAGCCTGGACGAAAACGAAAATGAAGAAGATCCGGTAGATATTGCTGCCTCACTCGAGACAGCGAATGCGACGGTAGTTAACCTGTCCAGAACCCTCGGAATCCTTAGCTACTCGAGGCTGCAGTGTGGTGAAGCCACCATTTTAAGTGAATTTACCCAACGCGTGCAGCAGATGCCTGACCAAAGCCGTGATGCAATGCGAGATGCGTTTCAGGAGGGTTTTGACAAAAGTGCTGATGAAACCAAACTACTATCTAAAGATGAATGCGAACGCCTGACCCAGTCACGACTACGCGCGGAAAAAGTAGATGAACCGAACGTAGAGCAGGAACAGAAACCAGCAGAAGGTAAAAATGAGGCAGTAGTCGAAGAAAAGCCCGATGAAAGCCCAAAGCTACAATACTTGCGTATCGCCGAAATTAGTGGGCAGCTCGCGTTTAAAACTAAAATATGCAGGAGCAATAATGTTTTTACTCGAGACTATAATGAATTTATCGAAGGCGTACCGGAAGTTTATCGGGAAGAAGTTAAAAGTGCATACTGGAAAGGCTATAAGCATGGCGAGCGATTGAATAAGAATTTAACCGAGGATCAGTGTTAGGGTTTTAAATTTTCCACATTAGGGCCTAAGCTCGATAAGCGTATCCACCGGTTTATTTTTACAGGAACGCTGTACCATTTCGTCGGCCCGGCAATTTTTAGGTTTTTTACTCGAGGTTGTTGGCAGCTACTCACGAACGCTTAAAATTGCCAATATAGCAGGTAATAATTCATTCCATTCTAAGTACTAGGTCCTGAGTCTAAATAACAGTGGGTAATATTTCATCCACCTCTTTGCGTGGTGGAAAATTATTTTACACAGTCCTGCTTCCGCAGGTACTTCTTAATCGCGTGCGCCATAGCGGTAAAGCCAAAACACGCGGTAACGCCAACGAAGGAACCGATACCAGTCGCGCAATCGAGCGTGGTTCTTTCGCTCTGGCCGGATTTGACGTAGCTGACTTTGCCATTAGCCGCCGGATAGACGGCCTGTTCGGTTGAGAATACACAGTCGATGGCATACCGGCGTTTCGGATTGCGACTATAGCCAATTTGTTGGCGTAAGCTGGAACGTAATTTCGCCAGTAAAGGGTCGTTGTAAGTCTGGGTTAAGTCACTCACTTCGATTTTAGTGGGATCAGTCAGTCCTCCAGCTCCGCCGATAGAAATGAATGGAATCTTGTTACGGCGGCAATAATGTACCAGTGAAACCTTATGCCGCACCTGATCGATGGCATCGATTACATAATCGTACTGGTCGAATTTGAATTTCTCCAGGTTAGCGCGAGTCACCAGATCATCTATCGCATGGCAGTCGCATTCGGGATTAATTTGTAGTATCCGCGCTCTGAGTACCTCGACCTTGCTGGCGCCTATGGTGTCGACTAGTGTGTGAATCTGGCGGTTGGTGTTAGCGATATCGATATCGTCGTGGTCGATCAGGGTGATTTTACCAATGCCGGATCGTGCCGCAGTTTCGGCCGCCCAGGACCCAACGCCCCCGATGCCGACAATGCAAAAATGTCCGTGCCGCAAATATTCGAGCGCGACCTGCCCGAATACACGTGAGAGTCCTTCAAATCTTTTGTGATATTCTTCGCCTGGCATGTAAGGTATAAAATAAATTCAATTAGCTCAGTGTATTGGCCTACACTCGAGCTGTCATTACAATATACGCCCTGCAATTTTGGACCGCGCATGAACTCTGCCTGCCTTTTTACCATTTCAGCTCCATCCGGTGCGGGGAAAACCAGCCTCGTAAGAGCCTTACTGGACAGTAAACCAAATGATCTGACGGTCAGTGTCTCCCATGCGACCAGGGCTATACGCCAGGGTGAAACCGACGGTGTCGATTACCACTTCGTAAGCTTGGAGACTTTTGAGCAAATGGTTGACGCAGGTGAGTTTCTCGAACATGCGCTAGTATTTGACAACCACTATGGAACTGCTCGTGCCTCGGTGGAGGGCTTGCTCGGCCGTGGCAGGCATGTCATTCTGGAAATCGACTGGCAGGGAGCGCGACAGGTTAGGCAAGAGATGCCTGACACGGTTTGCATCTATATCTTACCCCCTTCCAGAGCAGTACTAGAACAGCGCCTGACCGATCGAGCGACCGACGACAGGCAAACTATCGAGCGCCGTATGCTCGCCGCTGATCGCGAAATGTCGCATTACAATGACGCCGAATATCTGGTCATTAACGAAGATTTTGATCAGGCGCTATATGATCTGAAATGTATC
>SMVB01160763.1_pt1 | contig 10248 bp, 7 predicted proteins | sample 2456461 | NCBI WGS metagenome assembly SMVB01 (sample SAMN11095934, study PRJNA526329) | marine sediment metagenome | biome: Marine sediment; feature: Surficial sediment; material: Deep marine sediment; isolation source: Hadal surficial sediment | place: Pacific Ocean | collected 2014-05 | depth 0-1...
AAATTCTTGTCTATTTGTTGCTGCATAGGCTCTAAAAAATTCAGAATTTCCCTTATTCATATTTTCTATTTCCCGATTGCAAAGAACAGCCCAATCTTTCATGATATTATCATCCAGAAATCCATACTCTTCATTGGCAATTGCATTCTCAAGGTGTAAAGCATGGGCCATTTCATGCAATCCAAGATTACGGCCGTCTTCATTGTCTGCGTATCCTTCGACAAAACTTTCCCAAGAAAGTACGATAAGTCCACCTAAATTAACCTCCCCCTTATGATAGCGCTGAGAAATTTCCGAATAATAACTATCCGGATAAACCAGTATTCTTTTGAAATGTGCAAAATAGATGGAAGGATGCCCAAAGGTCAATTGTATAGCTGAGCCTGCAATAAGCGCTTTCATTTCATCTGTAATCCTGTCCATGCCCCGGCCTGTAAATCGCTTTTGATTGATGAACTTCTGCACCCTTTTTTCAAAAACATTCTTATCTGATTGATTAAGCAGCTGATAATATCTTAAATATTTATGTAATGGCTTTTTATACAGTGGGTCGAGCCGGGCAATCAATAAATACCTGTTCACGAAATCTCCGAAATACCATTTTACAAATACCCGTATAATAGAAAAAAAATTATACAAAATAAATAATAGCAGGAGGATGAAGATACTAGCGGCAACAATCACTTCCATAATAAAAAAGAGGATGTTCAGGTGAAAATATTATGCTGCAATTTACAGCAACTCATTAAAAATATTTTTTATCGATACCTCTTTTTCAATCACCTGTTTTAAGTCAGCAATTTTCACCCTCTCCTGCTCCATGGTATCCCGATGACGAATGGTCACAGTTTCGTCTTCTTTGGTTTGATGATCTACAGCAATGCAAAATGGCGTCCCAATCAAATCTTGTCTGGTATATCGTTTTCCGATGGATTGGGATTCTTCGTAAATTAGATTGAAATCATATTTCAAATCATCAAAAATCTTTCTGCCAATTTCAGGAAGACCATCTTTTTTAACTAAGGGCAAAATTGCCGCTTTCACCGGAGAAAGCGCCGGGTGGAATTTGAGGTAAGTGCGCCGTTTTTCATTTTCCCCTTCTCCAACTGTCACTTGTTTGAACCCATTGCAGAGCAACATAAAGAAAAGACGGTCTACTCCGGCAGAAGTTTCAATTACGTAGGGTACATAATTTTTATTGATTGTGGGATCAAAATATTGCATTTTTTTTCTCGACAATTCCTGATGTCTCCTCAAATCATAATCAGTCCGGGAATGGATGCCTTCAATTTCTTTGAAACCAAACGGAAATTTAAACTCAATATCTACGGCTGCATTAGCATAATGTGCCAATTTATCATGGTCATGGAATCGAAGATTCTCTCCCGGAATTCCAAGCGCTTTATGCCATTTCAGTCTTATTTGTTTCCAATGTTCATACCATTCCATCTCTTCGCCCGGACGAATAAAGAATTGCATTTCCATTTGCTCAAACTCCCTCATCCTAAAAATAAATTGCCTGGCAACAATTTCATTTCTAAATGCTTTCCCAATTTGGGCAATTCCGAAAGGCACTTTCTTTCTGGCAGTTTTCTGCACATTTAGAAAATTCACAAAAATTCCCTGAGCGGTTTCGGGTCTCAGGTAAATATTGCTTGCATCATCGGCGACTGAACCAATCTGCGTGGAGAACATTAAATTGAACAGGCGTACTTCTGTCCAGTTGGAAGTCCCTGAAATGGGACAAACTATTCCTGAATCTATGATCAATTGCCGCACTCCGGAAAGGTCTTCTGCTTCCAGAAGCTGACCCATATTTTTGAGCAAAGCATCTGCATCCTCTTTCTTTCCATCGTCCTCCAATGCTGCGGCTTTATCTTCTAACAGGATATCAGCACGATATCTTTTTTTGGAATCTTTGTTATCGATCATCGGATCGTTGAAGCTGTCCACGTGGCCGGAAGCTTTCCACGTAAGTGGGTGCATAAAAATAGATGCATCCAACCCAACTACATTTTCATTGAGCTGTACCATGGCCTGCCACCACAAATCTTTCAAGTTCTTTTTTAGTTCAACACCATATGGGCCGTAATCATAAACTGCCTGCAGTCCATCATATATTTCACTCGAAGGAAATACAAATCCATATTCTTTAGCATGAGATATAATCTCTTTAATTCCAAAATCTTGTTGATTCATAGCTTCTAAAAATAATTCGTGCAAAGATATAACAATTGATTTATGAGCATAGGTCTGCATTAATATTTCAAACATTTTAACCACTTTGCAAGTCTATCTTTCACTACAACTATAAATTAATCTTTGGAATACCGGATCTATCATGATGAAAAATGCGATGTACTTATTCATATTTACTGCCTTTATTTTCCAACATTGCCTTAGTGACGCTCCATCTAAAAAGGGATCAAAAACCCCAGACCACGGGCAATGGACAATTTTACTGCAAAATCATGTAGAACAAGATGGACTGATTGACTATAAAGGATTCCAAAAAGACAGCCTCAATCTTAATTCTTATTTGAACGAGTTGAGTACAAATCCACCGGATGAAAATACCTGGACAAAAGAAGAACAATTAGCCTATTGGATCAATGCATATAATGCGTTCACCGTGCAATTAATTCTAAATCATTATCCACTAAAAAGTATAAAGGATATAGGTTCTGCAATTCAAATTCCATTTATCAATTCACCGTGGGACATAAAATTTATCGATATCAATGGAGAAAAACTTGATTTAAATAATATTGAACATTCCATATTGAGAAAAAAGTTTAACGAACCAAGAATTCACTTTGCCATAAATTGCGCTTCTTTTTCGTGCCCAAAGCTGAGAAGAGAAGCCTATGTTGGTGAAAAACTCGACATTCAACTCCAAGAACAAACCATCGACTTTATTAATGATTCTGAACGAAACGATATCACAAAAAGCTATGCAAAAATTTCAAAATTATTTAGCTGGTTTAAAGGTGATTTTACTAAAAATGGATCATTAAAGGATTTTTTAAATGAATACACTGAAATACATATAGGTGAAAATGTCAAAATTTCCCATATGGATTACGACTGGTCGCTGAACGAATCCGGCATGGAGGGATTAAATTAATGACCTTCCTTTGCCGACGGGCCTACTTCCCAAGACGGGCGTGTCCACGTGGGAATAATTGTATTATTTTTTCCATGGATATGCTTAAAATATAAACAGATTAAAATAACGGCAATTAAATTGAATATCTATTACATATCGCCAAACATCAATTGCAATTTCTCCAAACTTTCCGGAGAACCCACAACGGTTACAATATCCTTCTTTCGTAGTCTGGTATATCCATGAGAAATTATTGACTGACCTTTCCTGTTTACAGATAAAATAATCACGTCCGAAGGTAAACGAAGATTGCGCAATGCAACGCCATGCAATGACTTATCCCTTACTTCAAGATCAACTGTACTCTGCCCTTCTTCTATACCCAATAACATAGAGGCGGCAACCGGTGATCGCACAAAATTGTCCAACAGACTTACCATAGCTGTGTCCGGGTCTACGATCAAACATCCAAGGTCATGAAATTTCTTAAAATAACTTCTGTTGTTGAGCCTGACTATAATATTTTTAGTGCCAATAAATTCATAGATCAATTCACAAATTTTATAATTTTCTTTATCAGACAATAATAGTATTACGGCATCCGCCTTTTTTGCATTTAATTTATCAAGTGCATTGATATCAAGTTTGTCAATACTTATAATTTCAATATCGGAAGTGTCATCTATCTCTTCCGGACTTTTGAGCGTGGCAACCTCAACTTCCCAATTGTGCTTTTTCAACAGCCTGCCCAAGGCTAACGATTGGTCTTCCAGTCCGAAAATTATTGCATCCTGAAATCCATCAAATCCTGGAATATTTGCTCGTTTATGACTTTCTCCTACCTTGTTTAATACCCATTCTAATAGTGGGGGACCTGCAAACTGATTCAAAACGATGACAGCAATCACAATGGTAGCCAATTCACTTCCCCACAACGGAAATTCAGCAGAAACTTCGATCGCCAGCCCAAGACCCACGCCTGCCTGGGTAACGTACGGCATCCACCCGACCTTTCTGAATTGTGGTTTATCCTTAGCTAAAGTTGATCCAACATATGCACCAATAATCAAGGAGATCAACCGTACAAAAAATAGAATTAAAGCGATCAGCCATACTTTTGTCAGTGTATCCAGAGAAATCATGATACCGGTCAAGGTAAAAAAACCGATATATATATATGGGCCGACTCGATGAAGGACAAACTGAAATTCAGGTCTGAATTTACTGTAATTGGTAACCATAAAACTTCCAATAATACAGATCAACAAAGGTTCAAAAAATACTTCAAATCCCAATATTTGATGGCTATGCTCATGAATGATATGTGAGATTTCAAATACACCATAGCCAATTAATAGTATGATGAAGGTTTTAATTTGTGAACTCAATCCCGTTGAAAGAACTACATTTATTAACTTTCCAAGAAGTATTCCAAATCCAAAAGATAAAATCAATTCTAAAACAAGTACAATTAATACTGTCAATTCAAATGGTTGATCGGAAATAAGGTTTCTTGAAATAGAAATGCAAACGGCAAATAAAATTATAACCAATACATCTATTATAACCGTAACCCCCATTATGGTTTTAGTGAAAGGGCCTTTAGCGCGCAATTCATGAATAATTGCTATAGCCGACGAAGGAGATCTCGCGACAAAAATCGTGGCCATTAATATGGATGCTGCAACCTTTGTATTCGTTGACAATGAAGCCATAAAAGGGATGTTCGCTGCCAAAAGATAAATCGCAACAGAACTTAGTAAAAATGTCACCACCAACTGTCCGAAAGTATTCCAGGCGATGCTTCTGAGACTGCTTCTCAAATCCTTCAAATACAATTCTGAACCTGCGGCAAAAGCAATATATGCCAAAGAGATAAAATTGATGAATAGTAATTTATCAATTGCTCGTTCAGGAATTAAATTTAATATATCCGGCCCGACTATTACTCCAGTGACGATAAAACCGGAAATTAGTGGAAGTTTTATTTTTTGAAAAAGCTTTGAAAAATAATCTGTGGCAAAGAGTATCCAAACAAAGCCTAGCACATAAATGAAAAGATCTTTTGTAGCATCCATAGGAAAATAAAAATTTATCCGATTCTAATAATCTGAATCCAATTTTAAGTTGATTATAAGAAATTAGTCAGTTTTTTACTAATTACAAGAAATGAATTCGAACTTAAGGGGACCTCTAATAAATAGAAATCCTCTTAGATGAGATTTGTAAAAGAGGATTATTTAAAAAAAAAATAATGAGTTTAGTCCACTTAATTGCCATCTATCACTTCCCCGGAACCGGTGATTTCTGTCTGAACCGTAGGATTTCCCTGGTAATATACAATACTCGAACCTGCTATAACTACTGCAAGCGATTCATTTGCGTGAACATAGTTATTTCCTATTCCGGTAAGATTTATAATAGTATGATCGGTATCCAGTGAATAACTATTTAATGTAACTTCTCCGGAACTGGAAAACTGATGTCTTATTACTTCTCCTGTATATTCAACTGTACCATTACCCGAAATTGTTGTGTATAGTGAATCTACATAAATGTCAGCTTCGATATCACCAAGCCCCATTAATTCCATTACCAATACATTTCCTTCTATTTGTCCCACGGTTGTTATGCTACCAATACCGGAAAAATTTATAAATGTAAATTCCGGCGCTGTAATCTCAATATTAAGCATATAATCTCCATTGAAACAGCCATCCGAGCCGATAACAAGTAATTCATTTTCAACTCTGGTTGTTATTAATTCCACCACATTATCCGGGCCCTCGATGGTAAATAAAAACTCAGGCCCCTGTGTTAAGAAAATATCTCCCAAATTAGCAAAAGCGACTCCTTTGAAATCTTTAAGGTCACGGGTTTCTGAAATAATGTTAGAGCTGGTTCTATGGCAAGGTTCCAGCTCATCACATGACATTATAAATGATACGGAAATAACATAAAATGAATATAACGCTAATTTTTTCATTACGAATTATGATGAAAATAATGTTAACTCGATCGTAAAAGATAGGCCTTAAAAGTGGCAGAATCCTTAGTCATCGATATCGCCTGTTTCTTTCTTGTTATAATCTTTTGTAATCTTAACGGAATTTCTACTTGTTCTGATATTAACGGCTCCACAATATCAATGAATTTAGATGGATGCGCTGTAGATAAAGCTATCCCGATATCTCCCGGATTCAAATAATGCTTTAGCCCTCCATATCCAATAGCAGTATGAGGACACATCAAGTAGTTGTACCGTTCATGCACCTCCGTGATCAAAGCCTTTGTTTCATCATCACTAAAACTAATGCCTTTTATATCATCTATTATTTTTTGATAATCATTGCCATACAAATCCAGCAACCTGGAAAAATTAGATGGATTTCCCACGTCCATGGCGTTAGAGATTGTTTGAACGGATGCCCTTGGAGCAAATACCTCGGTATCCAGATATGTTGGAACAATGTCATTCGCATTGGAAGCCGCGATAAATCCAGTGATTGGAATACCCATTTTTTTCGTCAACAATCCACCACACAAATTGCCAAAATTTCCACTGGGCACGCAGAAATATAAATTTTCCGCACTATTCATCAGCCTGGAAAATGCATAAGTATAATAAAAAGACTGAGGCAGCAGTCGAGCTATATTGATGGAATTGGCAGAACTTAAAGTCAATTTTTTATTTAATTCTTTATCCAGAAAAGCTGTTTTAACCATATGCTGGCAATCATCAAAAGTACCATCAATCTCCAAAGCCGTTACATTTTGGCCGATCGTGGTAAGTTGTTGCTCCTGGATTTTTGATACCTTTCCTTTCGGATATAATAATGTAACCCTGATCCCATCCACACCCAGAAAACCTTGAGCAACTGCGCTGCCCGTATCGCCGGATGTAGCCACAAGAATATTGATTTTCCGGTCATCAGATTTCAAAAAGTATCCCATTACTCTTGCCATAAATCTGGCTCCAAAATCCTTGAAAGCCAGTGTAGGTCCATGGTAAAGTTCCAACACATGAATATTGTCATGAACATTGATGAGTGGAATATCAAAATCAAAAGCATCCTCAATGATGGCTTTGAGATCATCTTTTTCTATCTCGTTTTCGATTAGCAGTTTGGCAGTTTCAAATGCGATATCCGTAAATGACAAGCCTGGTAACTTCTTCAAAAATTCATGGGGAAATGAAGGCATTTCTTCCGGCATATACAATCCATTATCATCCGGCAGACCTTTCAACACGGCTTCCTTAAAACTCACGGAAGGGACTTTCCTATTTGTACTGTGAAACTGCATTAGTGTTTTTATAATTATTTAATGCGCAAATTTAGATGATTATAGCAACGAAAATAAAATTTCTTTCAAATAGCCCATTAATTCCCATTTCTCATGTGAATTGTTAATCCTACTCTTATATAGTGTCTGAATTATGATAAAATGAACTAATTTAGTTTCACAAAGTGTAGAAATTAATTTTCGGAAATAATAAACCAAAAACCCATCATGAAACGTAGTGTAGTAATTTTGCTCTCTTTTATTTTTTTCAATGGATTAGCCCAGAAGTTCTCACCAAATTATAACGAATCAAAAATTCCTAAATATGAACTTCCGGCACTTTTAATTTCAAAAAAAGGAAATGCGATTACCACTTCTGAAGAGTGGGAAAAAAGGAGACGAAAAGAAGTATTAGCTGATTTTGAAGAATACGTGTATGGGAAAATTCCTCAAGGAAAAATCCAGACGAAAACACAGTTGATCAAAGAGATGGATGCTTTTAATGGGAAAGCTACCATGAAGGAAGTGAGGATGACTTTCACGAAAAAAGATAAGTCCATATCTATGGATATTCTGATATACCTTCCAAAATCTCAAACCAAATCTCCTGTTTTTGTTGGATTAAACTTTTACGGAAATCAAACAATTACGGATGATCCAAATGTATCTTTAACTTCAAGCTGGACTCGAAATAATAAAAGTCTTGGTATAACAGAAAATAAAGCTACCGAAGCGTCAAGAGGTGGCGGGCAAAAAAGGTGGGCAGTGGAGGATATTCTTTCCAGAGGATATGGTTTAGCAACAATTTATTATGGCGATATTGATCCGGATAAGGATGATTTTTCCGATGGGATCCATGCGCTATTTTATAAATCCGGGCAATCAAAACCGTCAAAAAATGAATGGGGATCAGTTGCAGGCTGGGCCTGGGGATTGAGTCGGGCAATGGATTATTTTGAAGAGGATGAGGATATTGATAACTCTAAAATTGCGCTGATGGGACATTCCAGGTTGGGAAAAGCCGCGCTATGGGCCGGCGCTGCAGACCAACGGTTTGCTATTGTCATATCCAATGATTCTGGTTGTGGCGGCGCGGCTTTGTCGAGAAGGCGGATAGGCGAAACAGTGGGAAGAATAAATACTTCTTTTCCTCATTGGTTTTGTGACAATTTCAATGATTACAGTAATAACGAAGACGCCCTGCCCGTGGACCAACACATGCTTATCGCAATGATTGCCCCAAGACCAGTATATGTTGCCAGCGCAGAAAATGACTTTTGGGCGGATCCAAAAGGCGAGTTCATGTCGGCATATCTGGCAGGTGAGGTATATGAATTATTTGGTCTCGAGGGATTACCTACGGATCAAATGCCGAAAGTAAATCAACCGATCCTAAAATCAGTAGGTTATCATATCCGAACCGGTAAGCACGACGTTACTGATTTTGACTGGGAGGCTTATCTTGATTTTGCAGATATGCATTTTGGCAAATAGTATTTAATTTGAATACAATAACTGCAAGATCGAGACATCCGCTCTTCCGGAGTTGCAATCCGGAAGAGAGGTAAAGAGGATTTCAATGACAGAAGAATTACTTCTAAAGCTCCCTCACCCAGATATTTCTGAAACTTGTTGGGTTTCCATGATCCTGGAGAGATATTGACCCTTTTCCATGTGCTTCGTACTTAGGAATTCTGTTGAATTGTGTCGGTCCTTTAATTTCAAAATTGTTTTGAATCAATACGCCGTTGTGCAGTACAGTAATTCTTGCCGGCGATTTTAAAGAACCTTTTTCGGTGAAAACCGGCGCCATGAAAATCACATCATACATTTGCCATTCTCCCGGACCTTTGCACGCATTTACCAAAGGGATGCTTTGCTTATACATGCTACCGGCTTGCCCATTGGAATATGTCACACTTTCATAAGAATCCAGCACCTGAAGTTCATATTTTTCCATCATAAAAATACCACTATTCCCACGACCCTGACCTTCTCCTTTTACTTCAGCAGGTGTTCTCCACTCAATATGTAATTGAAAATCACCAAATTTCTGTTTTGTCTTGATATCACCGCTTCTCGGCTTTACTGTCATTGCGTCATTTTCAACAATCCAACCGGCAGCTCCGCCTTTTACATTTGTCCATTCATTCAGATCCTTCCCGTCAAACAGAATGATGGCGTCTGAGGGAGGTGCATTATTTTCTCCAGGATTAATTTTGGCAGGTACAGGATCCCAATCTTCGGTGAATTTCGGCTCAAATGTCGGCTTATTTTGTGCATGGGAAACAAGTGTGATACACACTACTAATACCAGTAAACTAATTGACTTAATAAAATTCATATTTATCATTTATGGGTTAAAAAAAAATTACAATATTTTCGGGCCGGCCTGATTGATTTTGGAAACATAAGTCTCACTCTCAATTTCGAAACCGGCATAAACAGATTTCATTTTTTCAGCAATTTTTTCAGCAATATCGGCCTCGTGACTTAGCGCAAATATCGATGGCCCGGAACCAGATATCCCAGCACCTAATGCTCCAAGTTCCATGACCGCATTCTTCACCTCGTTATATCCAGGAATAAGAATAGACCTGATCGGCTCGACAATATAGTCATGCATCGATCTGGAAATCAAGCTGAAATCCGATGTCAATAAACCGGCGATTAATCCTGCCACATTTCCTGACTGTTTCACGGAGTCTTTAAAATAAATTTGCTTTCGGAGTATTTCACGAGCATCCTTAGTTTTTACTTCAATTTGGGGATGCACAAGCGTGGCGTAAAGCTCCTCAGGTGTTTTTAATCTGATCACATCCAATGGCTCATAACTCCGGATAAGCACAAATCCA
>SMVB01178455.1_pt1 | contig 10247 bp, 7 predicted proteins | sample 2456461 | NCBI WGS metagenome assembly SMVB01 (sample SAMN11095934, study PRJNA526329) | marine sediment metagenome | biome: Marine sediment; feature: Surficial sediment; material: Deep marine sediment; isolation source: Hadal surficial sediment | place: Pacific Ocean | collected 2014-05 | depth 0-1...
CGGCAGCTGTGCCGTGTAGAAAGAAGCAACCCCACAGCGCCACGAGCCAAAGCCGGCGATCGTCGAGGATGGGTATGCCTGTCTTCACTCGTGTGTTCTCCCGCCGGCCGGCGATAGCCTCATCGACCGGCGGCGATGCTAGCCCAGCAGCCCGAAGAAAAGGCCCGACGTCCGGGTTCTCGATTTTCATTTGCGGATCGACGGATGCCGCCGCGCTACTCAGCCGTCCGGAGCATGCATCTCGGCGCCGCCGGCGGCCGCAACGGGTTGGACGCTGGGAACCGTTTTCTGTTCCCGCCACTGCGCGGGGTCGAGCAGCCGAGCGGGCATGGGAACAATTCGGTTCGCTAGCCGGCACAAGCTCTCTGGACTCGGGCCGCTGATTTCGGACGCGGCGATGATTCCGCGCAGTTGGGACACGGTCTCGCAGCCCACCACCACCGTGCATCCCGGCAGTGTGGCCGCGTAGGCGACGAACAGGTCCAAGACGCTGCACTCCAGTGCGGTGGAGCAGCCTCGAATCTCGAGCAGGGGCTCGGTGAAGTCGCGCAGATGGTCTGGAAGTTGGCGCGGCTGGATGAACGCCAGCCCCTGCAAGAAGATGCTGCGCAGGTAGATCTGCTTCCCCGCTTCCTGTGCGGCTTCGAAAAAGCCCCGGCGCGCCAACCTCTGATCGAGCAGGCTGGCCGCAACCTGGATGATCTCGATCTCCGGATGCTCGAGCGCCGCCCAGGCTTCGCTGGGGTTTGCGCTCGATACCCCGAGCGCGCCGATCAGCCCCAGCTCCCGTTGGCGTCGCAAGCGCCGCCAAAGTCGCCCATCGTGGGCGTGCAGATGTTGCTGACGGTGGAGCATCACCACGTCGAGCTTGTCGCGACGCAACGCGTGGCGACTCTCGGAAAGACTGCGGCCGGTGTTCGCGAGTGCCGCGGCCGCGGTGGTGTCGGGTCCCGTGACGTCCGGATGCAACTTGGTCACGACGCGAAACGAGTCGCCACAACCGACTGCTTGCAACGAAGCTCCGATCAGGGCTTCGCTATCCCCGTAGCCGCGAGCGGTGTCGATGGTCGTAATGCCCGTGCGCAGCGCGAGGCGGAGCATTTCCTGCGCCGCAGAGGGCTCGGGCGGGCCGCTCGTATTGTTGATTCCGTAATCCCCACCCCACTGCGCGGTGCCCAATGCGAGCTGAATCGTTCTGGCTACCAAGTTGTCCATCCTCCGTCGACCATCAGGTTTTGTCCAGTCACGAAACTCGCGGCCGGGCTCAAGAGAAACACCACCGGACCCGCGACCTCTTCGGGGTTCCCGACCCGGCCCAACGGAACCCGGCTCGCCAGGTCCTCGATGAAGTCCTCGTGTTGACGAACCTCTTGGGAGGGGAAGGGGCCGGGGCTCACGCAGTTCACGCGAATTGCAAGTTCCGCCAGGGAGCACGCGGCGTGCCGGGTAAGTTGAATAATTCCCGCCTTTACGACCCCGTAGGCCGGCGGGCTGGCGAACTGCGGCGCGCGCGAATAGACCTTGGGTTGCGGCGACACTGCGCCGTAGATCGAGGCCACGTTGACGATGGCTCCCGCGCACGCGCTGGCCGGTGTTGGCACGCGGGGCTCTGGGCCCCGGGACATGCGCGCGGCGGCGGCCTGGGTGGCGAGGGCGAACGCGCCGAGGGCGCTCGCGACCGAGGCTTCAAAAGAAGATCGCGACAATTCCATCAGGGGTTCCGCTCGAGCCACGGCGGCCTGGGCCGGATGGGCGTTGTTGACCCAGCCCGTCACCCGTCCGGCTTCCGCTTCGATTCGATCGAGCACGCGTTCGAGATCGTCGTCGCAACACACATCCGCGAGTTCGGCGATCACGGTCCCCGGCAGGCCGCGGGACTTTGCTTCGGCCTGCACGCGTTCGAGTGTCGACGGTGTTCTGCCGCAGATCACCACGGTGGCCCCGGCCGCGGCGAGCCCCAGGGCGATCGCGCTCCCGAGCTCACTCCCCCCGCCCGTAACCCCAATCCCATGGCCGCGAAGATCGAACGCCGGGTTTCCAGACTCGGGGTGGGGAGTTTCAGACATCGCGCTATCCCTCCACCAACTGTTTTTGCTCGACGTCAATGTTTTCGGCGACGATCTCCGGAGCCTGATCCAACAGCGCGACCATCTCCGGGTAGCGGATCGCAATGGCGCTGGTTCCCGCGGCCGATTCGAATAACTCGAAGGCACTGCGGGCCATCGCGAGATCCAAAAACGTGTCCACGGTCCAGCGCCAGCCCGGGCGCTCGGGCCAGTGTTGGGGTACCGGGCAACACTTGGCCGAGCAGGACGCGGCCAACCACGAGAGCACATGGGCCCGATGGTGGGGTTGGTCCTCGGGGATCTCGCTTTCGGTCGCCAACACGGCGTCGGCGCGCGCGAGCTGTGGAGCAAAACCGAGGGGGAGCCGGCGCGAGCCTTCCGGGTCGTGGGCGAACTCGATCAGCGGGTGATCTCCGCCCAACTCGGCCCGGGCGTCGAGCAGCAGATCGACTGCTTCCCCGGAGACGAAGGGATTGTCGCAAGTGACCCGGACGATCCACTCGGGATCGCGTTCGCGGATGATCGCGGTAAAGCGAGACAGCACATTCTCGTCGTCCCCGCGAAAAACCCGCAACCCCAAGCTGTGGCCCCAGGCCTCCGTGATGTCGTCCGCCGGGTCCGAGGTCGTGGCGAGCCACCATTCCCGCACCCGAGAAGGCCGCAAGCGGTGGGCGATCAGCTCGAGCATGGGGCGACCGGCGAGCGGAGCGAGAATCTTGCTCGGCAGCCGCGTCGAACCGAGTCGAGCCTGAATGATCCCGATGGTGGCCATCTCCGGGTCCTCGTTTTTCGCTTTGGGGCGTACAGATCGCAATGCTGTGTTGCAGCCTGAAACGCGCTCCTGCGCGAGACTCGCCCTGCTCAACCCCTGGGCCGGACGAGTCGCTCTTGGCCGAAGAGGTACAAGTTTCATGCCGCCTTGTTGCACATCCCTGAAGCTCCCCATAGACTCGATTGCGATATGTGGCTCGATGATTTAGATATCTATATCGGGTCCAAGAGAGCGAGAAGGGGGCAGAAATGGCCAGTCCAACCGAGGCTTCGACCTTCCGTGCGCTCAAACCCCGGACTGGAACCGAGCCGGGCAGGCGTAAAGATCACGACCCAGACGAAGTGCGGCGTCGCCTGATCGCGGCCGCGACCCAGTGCTTTGCGGATCGCGGCTTCGAGGGGGTGAACTCGAACCAGATCGCGCGGGCCGCCGGGGTCGGGGTCGGGACCTTCTACAAACACTTCGGCGACAAGTTCGACGTCCACCAGGCCGTCGTGCTCGACGCCCTCGAGGCGCTTCGCCGCCGCATCGCGCATTCGGTTGCGGGTACCGGCGGGGCCTTGGAGGGCCAGGTTCGCGATCTCATCGAGGCGATCATCGGTTACGCCGAAGTGGACCCCGCGCGCTTTCGAGTGGCCTTTGGACCGGCGCCCTCGAGGCGGAGCTCCCCGCGCGGCCAGGGGACGCAAGCCAGAACAGGTGGCACGGCCCGGGCCCAGGTGGGGTACTCGACCCGGGTAACCGAGCGTCGGCTCGCCGAACTCCAGGCGGCTGACTTGCTCGACCCGCGGCTCCACCCCGGAGTTGCCGCGCGCGCGTTCGTCGCGATGCAGAACTCGGTCGTGTGTTGGTGGCTCGAAGACAAAAGCCGCGCGACCCGCGACGATCTGATCGAAACCCTCATCCTGTTGCACCCTGCCGTGGCGGCAGCATCGGGAGCAGACAGCTAGGCGCCGAGACGGGTCAGGAGTTCGGTCGCGGCTTCGAACAACGGAGCGGGGCCGTGGGATAGGGACGGGGCCGGGGCGTAGATTTTGTGGTCGGGGGCGACCCGGAGTCCGAGGGCGGGTTGGCCGAGCAAGTGCACGAGTCGTTCCGGTTCGATGTGTGATTTTTCTGCAACTTGCAACACGATCTCTCCGCGCACGACATCGACCGCGGCAATTCCGAGTTTGCGCGCCTTGATCTTCAGGCCGATGACAGCAAAGAGATTCTCGGCCTGGATCGGGAGCGGCCCGTAGCGGTCCAGTACTTCGTCCCGGACTCGCGTGACCTCTTCTGCGTCCCGGGCACTCGATGCGCGCTTGTACAACACCAGCCGCTGGCTCACGTCCGCAACATACGACTCCGGCAACCGGGCCTCGACGGGCAGGCGAATCTCGGGATCGATTTCTGCTTGATGGAATTCGCCCCGCAGTTCTTCCATGGTCTCTTGCAGCATCGACATGTACGTGTCGTAGCCGACGCTCATCAGGTTGCCCGATTGTTCCTGCCCCAGCATGTTGCCCGCGCCGCGGATTTCGAGATCCATGTTTGCGAGCCGAAAACCGCTCCCCAGCTCGGAGAGGTCCTGAATGGCCTCGAGGCGCCGCTCCGCGTCGCGGGTCAAATGATCGAGGCTCGGCACCAGCAGGTACGCGTAAGCGCGATGGGTCGAGCGACCCACGCGGCCTCGCAACTGGTAGAGCTGCGCGAGTCCGAGGGTGTGGGCGCGGTTGATCACGATGGTGTTGGCGCGCGGAATATCGATACCGCTCTCGATGATCGTGGTGCAGAGCAGTACGTCCGCCTCTCCGTGCATGAACGCGTGCATGACGTCTTCGAGTTCCCGTTCTTTCATCTGACCGTGACCGATCAAGACCGAAACTTCGGGCACGACGCGCTCGAGCATTTCGCCGATCTCACCGATGCTCTGCACGCGGTTGTGGACGAAGAACACCTGGCCTCCGCGCCGGGTTTCGCGCAGGATGGCCTCGCGGATCAATAGTTCGTCGAAGCGACTCACCTGGGTGCGGATGGCCAAGCGATCGGCCGGGGGTGTGTTGATCACCGATAGATCCCGCACCCCGGTAAAGGCCATCTGGAGCGTGCGGGGGATCGGCGTCGCGGTCAGGGTTACGACGTCGACGGTCTTCTTCAATTGCTTGATCCGCTCCTTGTGCGTGACCCCGAAGCGGTGTTCTTCGTCGATCACCAGCAGTCCCAGATCCCGGAACTTCATCTTCTTCTGCAGCAAGCGATGGGTCCCGATCACGACATCGATTTCGCCGTTCGCGCAACCTTCCATTACTTCGCGCGACTCCTTGGGTCTCTGAAATCGGGATAGGAACGCGACGCGAATCGGATAACCCTCGAAGCGCTCGACAAAGCTCTCGAAGTGCTGCTGACATAAAATTGTGGTGGGGACCAGCACCGCGACCTGCTTGCCGTCGAGCACCGCGCGGAACGCCGCCCGCAATGCGATCTCGGTCTTCCCGTAGCCGACGTCGCCGCACACCAGCCGATCCATTGGCTTGTTGCGCTGCATATCCGATAGCGTGTCCTCGATGGCGCTCATCTGATCCGGGGTCTCTTCGAAGGGAAATGACGCCTCGAACTCTTCGAAGTAGGTGTCCCGGGGACTGAAGGAGAAACCCGGCGCCAACTCCCGAGCTGCGTGCAGGCTCAAGAGTTCGGCGGCCATGTTGCGAAGCGACTTCTTGACCCGTCGCTTGGCCTTCTCCCAGGTCGTACCGCCCAGGCGATCGATGCGGGGCTTGGTGCCGTCGGCGGCGCCGTAGCGCTGCACCAGGTTCAACCGGTGCACGGGCAAAAAGAGCTTGTCTCCCGCCAGATATTCGATGCAGAGCAACTCCGAAGAGATGCGACCCGTCGCGAGTTCCACCAGCCCGCGGTAGGTCCCGATGCCGTGATCGCTGTGCACCAGGTAGTCCCCGGGTGAGAGTTGAGCGAGACCGTCGATCGCCGCACCTTCACGCCAGGTCTTGCGCGTGTGTCGCTTCTCGCGCTTGCCAAAAATTTCTTCTTCGCCCACCACCACCAGGCCTTCACCCGGGAGTTCGAAGCCTTCGGACAAGTCCGCGACCCGGATCTCGACGCGTCCCGGTGCCGACCAGCGCCAAACCGGGCGTCGGTTGTTGGCGAGCTTGGGTTCGAGTCCGTATTCGCCGAGGAGCGCGCGCAGACGTTCGGCACTCGAGAGCACGGAGCAGGTGAGGACGATTCGGTATCGGGCAGAAATCCACAGCGCCAGTTTGTCGATCAGGGGTGAGAGCGCTTGCTCGTGAGTCCGGGACCGGGCGAGATCCCGGCGCAGCTCGTCGTGTCCCGTCGAGCCGATGTCGATCTCGACCGCGCCACTGCCGGGATCGAGCATGGAAAGACGCTCGAGTGAAACCGGATTGCGCTGGCGGATCGCGAGTTCGAGTTCTTGCTGGCCGATCAGCAGGGTTGCGGGGTCGAGCACGGTGCGCCCCGCGTCTAGCGCCGCCTCGTGATTGCGCAGGGCTTCTTCGAAGTACTGGTCGAGTCGCTTCTGCCCGCTCGCCGGATCGTCGATCAGGATCAGGGTATCGCTGGGCAGGTAGTCGATCACGCTCTCCTGGTCGGGTTGGATCAAGGGCCCGAGGGACTCGATCCCCGGCGGCAGACTGCCGCGCAACAGGGCATCGAGGATCTCTTCGACCTCGTGGTCTTCGTGCTCTTGTTCGAGCGCCAATTCCCGCACGCTGTCCGCGCAATCGAGTATTTGTTCGCGATCGGTCAGCAGTTCCTGGGCCGGAGAGGCGTCGACGTGTTCGCATTTGCCCTGGGAGCGCTGGCTCGCGGGGTCGAAGTCGCGAATCGATTCGATTTCGTCGTCGAAGAACTCTACGCGAGAGGGAAGTTCGCGATGGGGAGGGTAGAGATCGACAATGCCGCCCCGCACGGCGAACTCTCCGGGGTCTTCGACGATCGCCACTCTGGAGTAGCCCGCTCGGATCAGGGTTTCGATTAAGACATCGCGGTCGATCGACTGCCCGACCTCGAGCTTGAGGGTGTGGAGGCGAACCCGATCGCGCGCCGGTACCCGAGCGACCAGAGCACTCCAGGGCGCGACCACGATCGGGGCCTTGTCCGCGACATCGAACGAGCGCAGGAGCCGGTAGAGGATCGCCATGCGCTGGGTGGTGACAAAAGGCTGGGGGGAGAAGCGCTCGTAGGGAAGGGTGTCGTGGCGGGGGAACGAAAAGACCCGGGTTTCATCTTCCTGTTCACCGAGGGCAAAACGCAAATCGTCCGCGAGTGCTTCTGCGGCGCGGGAATGGGCGGTCAAGAGCAGAACCGGTCGCGTGCCCTGGGTGCGGATGAGTTCGGCGGCAACGAGGGAACGCGCAGCCCCCCGGAGTCCGGTAATTCTGACCGGCGTGCTGCGCTTCCGCACCTGGCCGACGACCTGCTTGATCGTCTTGCCCTTGGCTTTGCGAGGCTCTTTACTCAACGGTCAATTCCAAAGCTGCACCCGTTTACGCGACAGACCGAAGCGACGGAAAACTTCGGACGCCGAACGCAAGAAGGCCCGCGTACCGCTGCAACGGCGGGGTACCCGGGCATGACTTCGTTCTGAAGTGGTTTACCACCCCAGCCGGCACTTCGCAGCCCTAGCGGCCCTTTGAAGAACTCTGACCGAGTCAGGTGCGGCCATTCGGCCCGAGATCAAGGCGCGGAAGTGCAGCCGTAGCAGAGCTACGGCAAGCTTTTGCAACGCAGAGATCGGGACGAAGGGACGTGCCTGGCGACCGAAGGGTTCTTCAACGGGCCGCTAGAATCACTGGGTGGCGATTCCCCGGGGTGGCGGCGTATGATGATCCGCCATGGCCAAGGAACGCTCGCTGCACCCCATCGAAGCCTCCGAGATCCAAGCTCGGCGCGAACGCGTGTTTCTCGTACTCGCTGGAGTCTTCCTGGGTTCGATGACGATGCTCAACATCATGGGGACCTCGCGCTTCATCGATCTTTCGTTCAGCGTGTTTGGTTTTCAGGTCCCGATGGCGTTGGCGGTCGGGGTGCTCCCCTATCCGATCACATTTCTCTGCACTGATTTCATCAGCGAACTCTACGGCCGCAACCGCGCGAACTTTGTCGTCTGGGTGGGGGTGTTGTTGAACGCCATGGTGGTGGGGTTCCTATGGCTCGGCGGCGTATTGCCGCCGTTTCCGGAACTCGACCCTACGACCGGGCTCCCGCCAACCGACGCCTACGACTTTGCGTTCTTCCGTGTCCGCCAGCTCACCATGGGGGCCGTGATGGCATCGATGGTCGCCTACCTGGCGGCGCAGTTCTGCGACGTTCATTTGTTTCACTTCTGGAAGAACCTGACCCGGGGCAAGCATCTTTGGCTGCGGAACAACGGCTCGACCTTGATCAGCCAGTTCATCGACACGTTTGCTGTAATCACCATCACCCACTATTTCGCGCACGGATTGCCGGTCGATGAAGCGAACCCGATTTGGCCACAATTGTGGGTCTTTATTGCATCTGGCTACGTATTCAAGCTGTTCATCGCCCTGATCGACACCCTTCCCTTCTACCTGGGCGTCCACTACCTCAGCCAATACCTCGAGCTGGATCCCAACGCCGAACACGCAAGTCAGACGTAACTCTCCCTGCAGGCCGGTCCGTGCCGCTTCCCGTTGGGGCACATTTCTGCGACTATCTAGCAAGTGGATAAATTGCGGGGAGTCGAAGCTTAATGCGTTCAATGTCAGATCTAGCAGAGCGCTATGTCTTCGACTACTTGCCGGTCTTTACCCAGAACCTGCTCGTCAGTGCGGCGGGTCAACGGCGCTTTCGCAACCGTTTCTCGGATCACTTTCACGAGACCCTCGAGGCGTGGCAGACCACGATCGACGGCCCCGTATCCGCGCTCAAAGAAGTTCAACGCGTGCGTCTGTTGCGGCTGGTGGAACGCGCGCGGAAGTTCTCTCCCTTTTACGAGAAACTTCCCGCTCCGTCGTACGCTTCGGACGCCGAAGAGGCGATCGAAGAGACCCTGTCCCGGATTCCGATTCTTTCGAAGAGTGTCTACCGCGAAAACACAGACGCGATCGTGACCCGAGACATCCCACAGCGCATGCTCCGGCGCGGCGTGACGAGCGGCACTACGGGTACCTCGCTGCATCTCTACTATACCCGGGAGACCGAGGCGGAAGAGTACGCCTCGGTGTGGCGCTTGCGCGAACAGTTGGGCGTCGGGCTCTACGACCCCCACTACAGCTTCACGGGCAAGGTCGTGGTGCCGGTGGCCCAGACCAAGGCTCCCTTCTGGCGCAACAACAGCTACAACAATCAGCTGCTCTTTTCCCTCTACCACATGTCGCCCGACAATCTCGAACTCTACGTCGATAAACTCCACGAGACCGACGCGCTGTACGCCAACGGCTATCCCTCGGCCTTGCATCTGGTCGCGCGCAACATGCTCGCCGCGGGGACCACGCTGCCTCGCGGGCAGCTCAAGGCGGTGTTCACGTCGTCGGAATCCCTGTTGGCGTTTCAGCGCGCGGATATCGAAGAGGCGTTTGGCGCCAAGGTATGGGACCGCTACGGAAGTGCGGAATTTGCCGTTTCGATGACGGGGTGCGAGGAGCAGAACCTCCACGTCGACATGGAGTTTTGCATTGTCGAAGTCGAACCCATGGAAGAAACAGACGAATACGTTCGCGGTCCCCTGCTGGTGACGGGTCTCGCAAACGACGCGACGCCGTTTCTTCGCTACCGGATCGGAGATGTGGGTACGCGCCTCAAGGCCCCCTGTCCCTGCGGTAGACCGGGGGATGTGTTTCTCGACGTAGATGGTCGCGTCGAAGACTTCATCGTGACGCCATCCGGTCGCCGCATTGGACGCATGGATCACATCTTCAAGTCGATGGATCAGGTGGAAGAGGCGCAGATCCTGCAGAGTTCGCCGAACGAGATCGACGTGGTCTTCGTGCCCGGACGGGGATTCAACGCCGCAACGGAAGCGAAGTTGCGCAGAGAATTTCGCGCCCGAATTGGGGACGGGATCACGGTGCATCTCCACAGTGTGTCGGAGATCGACCGAGAGTCGAACGGAAAATTTCGCGCGGTAAAGTCCACCATTGCAAAGCTCGAAGATTCATAGCCGCCCGCTGCGACCCGAACGGGTCGGGCTCATGGTCGCGGTGGTTCTTGCACTTGGGTTTCCGGCCTTGGCCGACGACCCCAGCCCAAACCTCGTTCGCAACGGAAGCTTCGCCGCGGGACTCGAGTCCTGGGTTGTGGAATCCCCCGGAACTGACAAAGAAGATCGAGATGGAGTCGGACGGATCGGCGCCGGGGGCTGTCCCGACCGCCAATGTCTGGAACTCGATTCGCAACTCGGGGAGCGCACGCGGGTCCGGCAGTCGCTC
>SMVB01007654.1_pt1 | contig 10245 bp, 11 predicted proteins | sample 2456461 | NCBI WGS metagenome assembly SMVB01 (sample SAMN11095934, study PRJNA526329) | marine sediment metagenome | biome: Marine sediment; feature: Surficial sediment; material: Deep marine sediment; isolation source: Hadal surficial sediment | place: Pacific Ocean | collected 2014-05 | depth...
ATGGTAGAAACCAGCCCTAGGATCTTTCCGGTTTTGATGGAATCAAAACCTGACCCTAAGTTGTTGTTTTGTCGTGTTTCCGGACGGAAAACCGGTAGCCACCCCGGCCTTCGCCGGGACATGCTTTTCCTGGAAACACTCTAAGGTCAATCTGCCGAGGCGCCATGTCGATCGAACAGCTCATCATTCTGGCGCTCATACAGGGCCTCACGGAATTTCTGCCGATCAGCTCTTCCGCTCATCTCATTTTGCTGCCCGCCCTGACCGATTGGCCCGATCAGGGACCTCATATGGACGTGGCCGTTCATCTGGGATCTCTTTTGGCGGTCTTGCTCTATTTCCGGCGGGATGTCGCCCTGCTGACCAAAGGAGGCATGGACACCCTGACCGGAAGACAGACCCCGGCGGCCCAATTGCTGCTTTGTCTGATCGTCGCAACGCTGCCGATCATTGTGGCGGGCGGTGTGCTTTATGCAAGCGGCCTGGTTGACCGGTTGCGCAGCACCGAAGTGATCGCCTGGGCAACCATTATATTCGGCATCTTGCTCTATCATGGGGATCGTAAAGGGCCCATCGACCGGCAGGTTCAAGACTTGTCGCCGCGCGGCGCGCTGACCATTGGTCTCGCCCAATGTTTTGCCCTGATCCCGGGAACCAGCCGATCCGGCGTGACCATCACCATGGCCCGTTATTTAGGCCTCAAACGCACCGAAGCCGCGCGATTTTCAATGCTGCTCGCGATTCCGACCATTCTTGCCTTTGGCTTAATGGCTGGTCTGGATATGGTGCGCCAAGAAGATCTATCCCTCGGACGGGACGTGGCTATAGCGATTATATTATCATTTTTATCCGCGTTCGGATCAATTTGGTTTTTCATGCGTCTTTTGGAACGTATGACTTTATTGCCGTTTGTCATTTATCGATTGATTCTCGGCGTCGGACTCTTGATCTACGTTTACGCGTGAGTATCTCCTAGAGCATTTTCGAGCGAAGTGGACACCGGTTCGCGTTAAGAAAATGCGACCAAACAAGGACTTAGAGCGTTTTCGCGATTCTGTTAAGTTCGGAAACGCTCTAATAGTTTCCGTTGCCGGATCGTCAGATGGCGCTTTCCTCGAACTGACCATGGCGGCGGAAACGCCGCAAATAACTCGGCACCACCGTATCCATGGCAACCGGCTGGATACCCAGATCGGCAAATGTTGCCACCCGCTGTGGCCCCCGTCCCACCACATTGTCGGTCTTCAAGAGTGCCACTTGATCCATGGTCAGCAGAGGCTTGGGCCATAGTCCTAAAAAGAACCCCATAAAAGTCGCCAAACCAAACGGCAATGGCACGAGCAAGCGCCGTCGCCCGATGGTATCCAACATATAAGTCATAAGCTCCTTGAACGTATAAATCGACGGACCACCGAGCTCATAGACCCGTCCACGAGCGGATGGTTGCTCTATGCACTTTTTAACGGCGGCCGCCACGTCACCGACAAATACCGGCTGAAACCGTGTGTCGCCGCCGCCAATCAGCGGCAAAGCAGGGGCGATTTGCGCCAGGCCGGCAAAACGATTGAACAAGTCATCTTCGGCACCAAAAATGACCGACGGCCGAAGGATCGTGGCGTCGGGAAAGACCTCTCGGACTTTGGCCTCTCCTGCGGCTTTGCTGCGCCCATAGCGAGACCGGCTGTTCAGGTCGGCGCCGATAGCCGACATATGGACAAAGGTGGCGACCCCCGACCGGCGCGCCAAGCGGGCGATCCGCTCGGCGCCGTCATCATGGATATCGGCAAACTTTTGACGCCGGGTTTGGTAGAGAATACCAACCAGATTGACCACCCCATCGGCGCCGTCAAGCGCACGTCTGACGGAATCCTCGTTGCGTATATTGGCCTGTACAATTTCGATTTGGCCGACATCACCCATGGGGCGCAGAAAATGCGCCGTATGCGGCCACCGCACAGCGACTCGCAGCCGGTAGCCGGCGCGCGCCAGGGCGCGAACCGTGTTTCGCCCGACGAAACCGGACCCGCCGAATATAGTAATGAGTTTGACCGTCATTGCCGCCTCCAAACTCACGAGCGCGCCCTTGCCCATGGGTACCGGGTAGATAGCGCAAAGCCACCGCTCTGATAAGGCCTGATCGTCCTCACATCGGCCCTTTTCCAATGCGTTGACATTGCCCGATGACAAAGCTAGTCAGACTCAAGTCCGGCCCAGGTGGCGGAATTGGTAGACGCGCTAGCTTCAGGTGCTAGTGCCCGTAAGGGCGTGGAAGTTCGAGTCTTCTCCTGGGCACCATATATCCCTAACCGGTAACAGTCAGGATTTGGCATGGCTATCCATTATCATTCGGGAGATTTGCCTGCGGACGTCCTGTTTGACGACAGCATCGCCGTGGATACGGAGACAATGGGATTGAACCCATCACGCGATGCTTTGTGCGTGGTGCAATTATCGGCTGGTGATGGAGAGGCGCATATTGTGCAGCTTGATCGCGATACTTATGACTGCCCAAAACTAAGAAACTTGCTCGCCGATCCGAGCGTGACCAAGATTTTCCACTACGCCCGTTTCGATGTGGCTTTCTTATGCCGATATTTAGGAGTGCAGGTCGCCCCGATTTATTGCACGAAGATTGCGTCCAGATTGGCGCGCACCTATACCGACCGCCACGGTTTAAAAGACCTTTGCAAGGAGCTATTGAACATCGATTTGAGCAAGCAGCAGCAAAGCTCCGACTGGGGTGCCGAGACCTTGAGCGAAGCTCAGCTCAGCTACGCCGCCGCAGATGTTCTTCACCTGCACAAGTTGCGGGCAAAGCTTGACGTCATGCTGGTGCGAGAAGATCGCATGGCGCACGCCGCCGCCGCTTTTGCATTCGTGCCGGCGCGCGCCCAATTGGATCTAGCAGGGTGGGCGGATCAGGATATTTTCGCCCATTAGGAGCCCTCCGCACGCTGGTTGACCCTTAGCCTCCTTGGGCCTCATACTGCGCGGCTAATAGTATAAAAACGCGCGACATGGTTAACGCAATGGCCAAGGGGGCTACGCGGGCAGCGCCACTGTCTTGTCGAGCAGAGGCGCCGCGCGGGACGTTAGCCGGAGCGGTCGAAAGAAATGAGCCCAGCAAAACCTCAAACATCGCCACGGAGCCCGAAACATCGGGCACGGCAGGGCCAACAAACGGCCGCAAAGCGTAGCACAGGTGATATCCTGTCGGCCGCCCGGCGGGTACTAAAGATCGAATCTGCCGCACTTGAGACCCTGTCCGAGACGCTCGGCGAAAACTTTGGTGAAGCGGTCGATTGCCTTGCTGCGATCATTGGTCGCATTATTGTCAGCGGCATTGGCAAGAGCGGCCATATTGCCCACAAGATCGCCGCGACCTTGGCGTCGACCGGATCGCCGGCCCATTTTGTTCATCCCGCCGAAGCCAGCCACGGCGACCTCGGTATGATCACACCGGCAGATGCTTTATTGGTTTTGTCGAACTCGGGCGAAAACGAGGAATTAAAGGACCTGATCGCTCATACCCGCCGCTTTTCCATTCCCTTGATCAGCATATCGAGCCAAGCAGACAGCACGCTGGTCGACGCCAGTGACATCGCTCTATTGTTGCCGGGGGTGCCTGAAGCATGCCCTATGGGGCTGGCGCCAACCACATCCACCACCATGATGGTGGCATTAGGCGATGCGTTGGCGGTCGCATTGATGCAAATGCGCGGTTTTTCAATCGATGACTACCGGGTTCTTCACCCGGGCGGACAATTGGGCAAGTCTCTTATTCGGGTTAAAGATATCATGCATGGGGCGGAAGCATTACCTCTGGTATCGCCCGAAACTGCCATGAGCGAAGTACTGATAACAATGACGGCCAAAGGTTTTGGATGTGCCGGCGTCATTGACAAGCAAAAAGGTCTCATTGGCATTATTACCGATGGTGACTTGCGGCGGCATATGGCACCGGACCTTCTTGCTCAATCCGCTGCAAAAGTCATGACACAAAATCCCAAGACCATTCGCGCCAATGCTTTTGCCGCAGAGGCCGTCGCATTCATGAATAACAGCAAACCTCCATTCCTATGTGTCTTCGTGTTGGACGATCATGCCAAAGAAACCAATCCCGTCGGCATCCTGCACATGCATGATTGCCTTAGAGCGGGCATCGTATAAGCAATAAAAACGCCGCCGGACCGTTAAGGTGAAAAAGCCGCCACAAATAGAAGCCGCGTCAAAATGGACCGATAAGAGCCCCGTTTCGGGGCGATTTCGAAAGTGGTCGGCCGATGGCGTGGATGTGACGCAACGACAATTGGACAGTGCCAATCAATATAGTCGTTTCGTGGGCATAATGAAAATCGCTTTACCACTAGCGGCTTTTGCGATTCTGTTAGCCGTCATCGTCGCATCAGTTACCAGCCAAGATGCCGGCGATGTATCCATATTTTTTACATCAACCACCGGTGTGCCCGGTGAGCTTCATATGATCAAACCAAAATTTACCGGCTTTGATTCGGAAAATCGTCCCTACTTACTGACCGCCGAAACGGCCGTGCAAGACAAAGAGGACGACACGCTCGTTCACTTGGAGACGGTCGCGGGTGAATTGTCAGCCAAAGTTGACGGTGATTCCGATATTACGTTCGACGAACCGCGGCTCACCCTATCGGCGACTGGCGGCCTACTCGACTCTGAAGATCAATTGTTGACGTTAACTGGATCGGTCACGGTAGCCTCGAAAGGAGATTATCTCTTGAGAACTCAAGAGGCGGTGTTCGATTTCGAAAATGATGTGATTAGCGGAGATAGGCCGGTTTCCGTGGAAGGTGCGGTAGCAAAAATCACGGCCGATCGTTTTGAATTATTCAACAACGCTCAAACCATCGTTTTTCGAGGGAGCGTTAAAACATTCATCAAAGGCAAAGAAGAAAGAGAGGCGCAAGAAAATAAAACCGAACCAGATAACAAATTGATCGCTACATCCGGTTCCAACCAAGTTATTGTCCCCATAAAAAAGATAATTGCCGTACCAAGTCATGAGATAATTGCTGAACTAATTCGCGAGCGCACCATTGAACCCACTGATTATGATATTGTGCCGCCTATCAAGAAGCCCATTATGAAGACGGGCCGGGAACCGGCGGGTCCGATCGTTGCTGAACCCGCTCGAGACATAGTCGCCCAATGGACCAATGAGACGATTGTCAAACCCATCAGAAAACCCCAGAGTAGGACGACCATGAGGGTAACGACCCCGAAGCGGAAGCCTAATCCGTAGATTGGTACAACATAAATTGAATTTACAAACAGAAAGCCTAGGTTAAGGATGAAGGATGCGCACTATGCTTAAGAAGCCGGCGTGGAATATGGATCCGCAGCTCTCTGCGGTGGCATCGTCAAGGCGCCTCGTATTGCCGCTTGCTTTACTCTTTGCCGTCTGGTTTGCACCTTTAGTCCTTGCGCAAGTCGGTAACACACCAACCGTCCAGAAAAGTAGTGGCGGCGTCTTCGCGCCCGGCGGCCACGACATCAACCAACCGGTCGAGATTTCATCGGATAGTCTTGAAGTAAGACAACAAGAGGAGTTGGCGATATTTCTCGGCAATGTCGACGCCAGACAAGGGGAAATGCGACTAAGAACCGACAAGCTGGAAGTTTATTACGTGACCGAGAAGGCCGATGGCGAGTCCAATGGCGCCTCGACACAAGCAATTAGTCGCATGCGGGCCATCGGCAACGTCTTTGTAACATCGCCTAGAGAAACGGCTAAAGGAGACTGGGCCGACTACAATGTGATTTCGCGTATACTGAGCATCCATGACAATGTCCTTTTGACCCAAGGAGACAATGTCATTTGCGGCCAGCAATTGAATATGAACGTGGATACGGGTATTAGTGAATTGACGGGGGGGTGCAATTCGGGCGCGCAAACCGCAACGCGCGTACAAGGCGTGTTTTTTCCGGCGACGACCGCCACTGACGGCGCCACCCAATGACCCGGAAAATGCCCTAGAATTGCCGCCAATTCATACAATTTTAAGGGCCCACAGTGTTTATGAGTAGTGATATGAGTAAACAATCAAACCAAACCGACCCAACCAAAAAAGACAAGCGCGAGAGCGATGAGCCGTCGCGCACGGGGCTGCATGTTGTTGCCCAAAACAGAGGCTTACAGGCGTCAAAAATCAGCAAGAGCTTTAAGAACAAGCCGGTTGTTCGGGGTGTCGATCTCCATGTCAACAGAGGGGAAATTGTTGGCTTATTGGGCCCCAACGGTGCCGGCAAGACGACATGCTTCTACTTGATAACCGGGCTTGTTCCAGTGGATAGCGGCACCATTGAAATCGACGGCCATGATGTAACGCGCCTTCCTATGTATCGGCGCGCACGAATGGGCGTGGGCTATCTCCCTCAGGAAGCGTCCATATTTCGCGGCATGACCGTTGAGGAAAACATTCGCGCTATTATTGAACTGACTGAGCCGGTCGCCGAGCGTCGCGAGGCATTGGTCGATGATCTTTTGGCCGAATTTTCGATCACGCATTTGCGTCGCACGTCTGCGCTGGCACTTTCTGGTGGCGAACGCCGACGTGTGGAAATCGCCAGAGCGCTGGCCACACGACCTGTTTTCATGCTGCTCGACGAACCGCTTGCCGGAATCGACCCGATCGCCGTTGGTGAAATTAGAGACCTTGTAAGGCATTTGAAGGATCGTGGCGTTGGGGTCCTGCTCACCGACCACAATGTACGCGAAACATTGGATCTGGTTGACCGCGCCTACATTCTGCATGACGGCCAAGTTCTTATGGAAGGTACTGCCTCCGAAATTGTCGGAAATGAGGACGTGCGGCGCGTTTACTTGGGCGAAGGGTTCAAGCTTTAGTTATACGTGAGTCGCGTTCGGGATCGAGTTGTAATGGCGTTAACCCAGAGATTAGAACTTCGTCAAAGCCAGTCTTTGGTTATGACGCCGCAATTGCAGCAAGCAATCAAATTGCTGCAATTATCCAATATCGAACTATCATCTTACGTCGAAGAACAAATCGAAAAAAATCCCCTGCTGGAAATTGACGAGGCAAGCGGGTCGGAATCCGAAGCCCGCGATCAGCCAAAAGAGGACACTCGAACTGTCGGCGACGATGCTTCGGGCGATGACAATCAAGATGCGGAAGCCTCGAATCTTACCGACACGGACCAAACCATGTCGCAGGACAGTACGTCAAAAGAGGTGGAATCTGCAATCGATGCCGATTATGACAATCTCTATACTGATGAGTCTCGGGCCGATAGACAAAATGAACAGAACATAAGCCAAGACACAAGCACGGCCGACTGGTCCAATCTCCGGGGCGGCTCTATTAATTTTGACTCTCACGGCGCCAATTTTGAAGCCACCCTGTCCAATAAAAAGACGCGGCGCGATCATCTGATAGAGCAGCTCAATATCACCATCAGAGATACGACAGAGCGTGCTATTGGGCTCCATCTGATCGATACGATTGATGAGGCGGGGTACATTCGCGAAGATTTGAATGTCATTTCGGATCGTCTGGGAACCAGCGTTGAAGCGGTTGCAGCCACATTGCAAAAGCTACAGGCTTTCGAGCCCGCCGGCATTTTTTGTCGGAATTTGGCGGAATGTTTGGCACTGCAATTGGCCGAAAAAGATCGACTTGATCCCGCCATGAAATGCTTGGTCGACAATCTGGATATTTTAGCCAAACACGACCTGGACGCCTTGATGCGCATTTGCGACATCGATGCTGAAGACCTGGCTGACATGATCAAGGAAATACGCCAACTCGATCCCAAGCCCGGCTCGAGTTTTAGTTCGGAAGTGGTTCAGCCGGTCGTGCCGGATGTTTACGTTCGGGAGACTCTCGACGGCAGCTGGCGCATCGAACTCAACAGCGACACATTGCCTCGTGTTCTTGTAAATCAGGAATATTATACTGAAATTAGCCAGACCACGAAATCGAAGGCAGACAAGACATATTTGGCTGAGTGTTACACCAACGCAAACTGGCTGGTTAAGAGCCTTGATCAGCGAGCCAAGACAATATTGAAAGTAGCGACACAAGTCGTGAAGCAGCAAGATGGGTTTCTTGTGCATGGCGTCGAGCATTTGCGGCCGCTTAACCTAAAGACCATTGCCGAGGCCATTGATATGCATGAATCGACGGTCAGCCGCGTTACCACCAACAAGTACATGGCAACGCCGCGCGGTCTTTTTGAAATGAAATATTTTTTCACATCGGCCATAGCGTCGTCGACCGGCGGGGAAGCACATTCGGCTGAATCCGTGCGCCATAAAATCAAGCGATTGATTGATCACGAGAATCCCAATGAAATTCTATCGGATGATCGTATCGTCGAGATTCTGAAGGTATCGGGCGTTGACATTGCGCGACGCACGGTTGCGAAGTATCGCGAAGCGCTCAAAATACCGTCTTCCGTGCAGCGCCGGCGAATTAAGAGGATGCCCACTTAACATGTGTGATGCGTGCACGTGAAGTCGCCGTTTTGCTGATATTCATCACCGGATAGAGAAGACATGACCAGACCGGTCCGATATTTTTTTGTCACGGAATGCTCGATTGACTCCGCAGGGCGACCAATCTATGGTCCGCGCCGACTTAATCGAGTCGGGCCTTCATTCCCCGCCAAAACACAATCATTGAAGGCCCGAGATTTCCATGAGGGCAGCGGAGAATTAACCGGTTTTGGTCGGTTGAATCGAGGTTTTGGACCAGGCATTGTCCCTTAGAGCGTTTCCGAACTTAACAGAATCGCGAAAACGCTCTAAGTCCTTGTTTGGTCGCGCCGTTTACGCGCAAAACCGCACACACTTTTGCGCACGGCGCTCTAGCACCGCAAAGGCAAACTGATGGAAGTAAGCGTCTTCGGCAAACAAATCGATATCGGCGAAGCTTTGCGCACCCATGTAGAGCTCAGCCTGGTAGGTGGCGTGGCGAAATACTTTGACCGTCCCGGTCGGGCCCAAGTGACCTTTTCTCGTGAAGGGGCCGGTTTTCGTTGCGACTGCTCGGTCCATTTCGATGCCGGAATCTTGCTGCAAAGCACGGGAGAGGCATCAGATATTCATGCCTCGTTCGAAGCCGCAGCCGGGCGAATGGAAAAGCGGGTAAGGCGATACAAGCGGCGGTTAAAAAATCATCACAAAAATCGGCAGTCGTCAGAGAAAATTATGACGGCACCTACCTATGTCATTGCGGCGGAACAAGAAGAAGAAGATGAGCCCCAGACTTTACAGCCTATCATTATCGCCGAGACAACCACGGATGTGACAACACTTACGGTCGGCGAAGCGGTCATGCAAATGGATCTAGCAGAAGCACCCGCTTTGGTGTTTCGAAGCAGCGTCCATGGGGGTATCAATTTTGTCTACCGACGGCTCGATGGCAATATCGGCTGGGTGGATTTGAAACCATAGAGCATTTTCAAGCGAAGTGGACACCGGTTCGCGTTAAGAAAATGCGACCAAACAAGGACGGAGAGCCCATTCAGGAAAAGTGGGTGCCGGTTTTCCGTCCGAATGGGCTACCAAACAAGGACTTAGAGCGTTTTCGCGATTCTGTTAAGTTCGGAAACGCTCTAGAACTCGACACCGGAATAAGTGGAAATACGCACAATGTTTTGCGCGATACAGAAAGCCGGCGTTCGAACGAGAACGGGTGTGTTGCAATCAAATATCGTAATTGGCTATGGATGTATCCGACCTCATAACGCCTAAAGCTGTGGTCGTTGACCTATGCGTCGGCAGCAAGAAGCAGGCTCTGCAGGAACTCGCCGCACGGGCATCGAGCCTGACCGCTGTCGACGAACGTCTTATCTTCGACACGCTGCTCGATCGCGAACGTCTTGGCAGTACAGGGGTTGGTCAAGGCATAGCCCTACCGCACGGCAGATTTGAGCAGGTCAAAGAGATATTCGGCCTCTTTGCGCGTCTGAGCAAGCCGGTGGATTTCGAATCGGTGGATGAAAAGCCGGTCGACCTGATCTTTGTTCTATTGGTACCGGAGACCGCCGGCGCCAATCATTTAAAGGCGCTAGCGCGGATTTCTCGGCTCCTGCGGACCAAGACCCTGTGCACCAAACTTAGGGGCGCCCGTGATCCTGATGCGGTTTATGCCTTGCTCTGCGAAACGACCGACGCGCCGGCCGGCCAGGATTCCCGGCGCCATCAATCGAAGGTATCTTAAGCTCATTTTTGAGAGGGTTGGTGGC
>SMVB01328505.1_pt1 | contig 10245 bp, 7 predicted proteins | sample 2456461 | NCBI WGS metagenome assembly SMVB01 (sample SAMN11095934, study PRJNA526329) | marine sediment metagenome | biome: Marine sediment; feature: Surficial sediment; material: Deep marine sediment; isolation source: Hadal surficial sediment | place: Pacific Ocean | collected 2014-05 | depth 0-1...
AACCAATCTAAGTCAGAATTTTTTTCTGATGTCTCTGTTTGTGGGAAAGAAGTCTGTCGGTTTTGTCTACTGTGATCGGTCAAATACCGAGCAAAACCTCGATCGACATCGTTACTCTGAATTTAAGGCCTGCTTAATGCTGACGAATAAAGCATTAACATTCATCGCCGAAAGTAAAAAGCCGAAAGTTGCCCGAAGCCACACCCTGATTTTCCTGCGCGGCCTGCAGCCATAGCGAAGCAAACGCGGTAGTTGCACCAATGTCACGTCCAACCCCTTGCAACGTTTTTCTAAGGCCTGACAAAACTTGCCTATTTCGCTCAAACCGGTTCTTAAAACCTGGTGTCATTCGATCCCGTCTGCGGTGAGCTCGACCGCGCGTTGGTGGCGTTTGAAGAGCGCAAATTCGAGACCAGTTTCGAGCGATTTAACCTGCCGACGCACCGCGCCCCGGGGTAACATCCAATTCCCTGGCGGTTTTTGTCAGGCTCCCATGGCGCGCGCAGGCATCGAAAGTACTGAGACCGGTTAGACTGGGTAGCTGGTAGAATCTACGTGCCAATATCGGATTCCGAAGGTTTACATTAAGTAAAGTCTTCATGCTCTTTTTTAATATTGTCAAAAACCTACTATAAAGGTAACGTATAGTTTTCAATTGCCTGGGCGAATATCTCTGGCGTTGACTTTTAAGAGTAGATCGATGACCCATACTATAGCGATACCAGGAACCTCAAGCATTTCCGTTGACTCTGTTTTGAAGCCAATCGACAGGGCCAGTGGTTTACCCAACGAAGCTTATACCAGCGTCGAATTCATGAAATTTGAACGTGATCACGTCCTCGGTAAAAGCTGGGCCGGCCTTGGGTTTTTCGATGATCTACCCAAAAAATCTTATGCCAAACCGATCGATTTTATGGGATTACCGCTCCTTGTCCTGCGCAATAAAAAAGACCAAATCAAAGTATTTCATAATGTCTGTAGTCATCGTGGCATGAGACTGGTCAACGAGGAAACCGAAATACAGGGTAACTTACGCTGCCCTTACCATTCCTGGTCGTATAATCTTGACGGTGAATTGAAAGCCACGCCTCATCTGGGTGGAGTGGGCCAACACAAGGTAGAAGGGTTTCATCAGTGCGATCACGGCCTTAAACCAGTTCGGTCGAGTGTCTGGATGGGTGTCATCTTCATCAATCTATCGGGTGATGCTCCCGAATTCGATGAATATATCGAACCGCTGGCAAAGCGCTGGAACGCTTTCCTCGGTAATAACGGGCTGGACAATGTTCGCAGCCCCCTCGACGACGGTAAGGGTTTACGAATCGAGGTTCGATCGAACTGGAAACTGCCGGTGGAAAATTATTGTGAAAGCTATCACTTACCGTGGATTCATCCAGACCTGAATCGCTACTCGCGCCTCGAAGACCATTATCACATCATGATTGGGGAAAATTTTGGCGGGCAGGGCAGCACCGCTTATCGGCTATCGATGGATGCAGACATTTCGCTGCCTCTATTCCCCGAATGGCCACAGGATAAGCTTGAGCATGCCGAGTATATTGCCTTCTACCCCAATGTATTGCTTGGCCTTCAGACCGACCATGTTTATGCGATGATTATCGAGCCGGTAGCACACGATCGATCGATCGAGCATTTACGCCTGTTTTATGTCAACGATGAAGCGATAAGCGATAAACACGCCGGCAGCAGAAAAACTATACTTGAAACATGGCGTGCGGTGTTCGGTGAAGATGTTGATGCTGTCGAAGGCCTACAAAAGGGACGGGCGTCACCTGGTTTCAGTGGTGGGGTGTTTTCGCCAGTGATGGATAATCCCACCCATCATTTTCACTGTTGGGTTGCCCAGAAACTACAAAATACCAATTAATAAGTTTGCTCAAGAGTTAACCAGAATCAACGTGATGCGCTTGTTTTGTTTGCCCTTGCTCTTAATTTTACTCACTACTACTTTGCCAATTTCTCCGGTATTTTGAACGTGGGTACCACCACAAGGCTGATAATCGGTATCCTCGATACTGATAGTGCGCACACTACCCTGCCCTTTCGGTGGCTGAACCGACAGGGTGCGCACAAGCTCCGGATTTTGATCTAATTCCTGATCGCTGATTGACCCAACAACGACCGGTAAATTCCTGCGAATTAATTCGTTCATCGCAGCAGTTAGCGCTTCCTTATCTACTGCCTGTCCTTGCAGGTCAAAGTCAATTCGACTTGCGCTCTCTCCAATCGAACCTCCCGTCGCCTGTGCGGTAATCAAATGACACATTAAATGCATGCTGGTGTGCATTCGCATATGGCGATAACGTCGTTCCCAGTCCAGCTTCATCTCGGCCATATCGCCCACCGAGATCGCACTCAAGTCGTCGGTATCGAGAAAATGGACTATCGTAGTCTTATCTTCGGCGTAGCGCGTGTCATTCACCCGATGAGTCGTACCTCCTGCTGTAATGGTTCCGGTATCGCCGGGCTGCCCGCCCCCTAATGGGTAAAATATAGTTGACTCGAGTACGACTCCACCCTCTCGTACGGCCCTGACTACACTTCGATGTGTTTTCTGGTAACTGTCCTGGTAAAATATTTTTTCTGTCATCGCTTGCCTACCGGGAATCCTGGTTTAATGGATTAATATATTGGCTCTTCAGAAAATAGTGGTTAGTGGTTAGTGGTTAGTGGTTAGTGGTGACAACAAATATAGATTCTCGCGAATGCATAAAGCGAGCAAGGAATATTTTTCGATTTTACTCTCTATCAAGTCTTTTGCTTTTCCCTTTGCGTACCTAGCCTTTTTGCGGGATCATCACAAAACTGACACTATCTATCCACCGTCAATGTGAAACAAGTATAAACTACAGAAGCCAGGATCGCGATTTCCCGTGCGAAAAATCATACACATCGACGCCGACTGTTTTTATGCGGCAGTTGAAGTACGCGATAACCCCAAACTAAAGGGCTTACCTGTCGCGGTCGGCGGAAATGCCGAGCGTCGCGGGGTAATAGCTACAGCTTCTTACGAAGCGCGGAAATTTGGCATTTGCTCTGCGATGGCCAGCGCCACTGCGATGCGTCGGTGTCCACAGCTAATTCTGATTCCAGGCCGTATGTCGGCCTATCGCGAAGCTTCTCGAGCTATGCAGGGGATATTTGCCGATTACAGCAATTTAATTGAACCACTCTCCCTCGACGAAGCCTTTCTCGATGTATCCGACTGTACGCGCTGCAAGGGAAGTGCAACCCTTATCGCCAGAGAGATTAGAAGACGCATTTCCAAAACTATCGGTATAACTGTTTCCGCTGGAATTGCACCCAATAAATTTCTAGCCAAGGTGGCCAGTGACTGGAACAAACCCGACGATCAGTTTGTCATCACACCGGATGGTATCGACGCATTCCTGGTTAATTTGCCAGTTAATAAAATCTGGGGTGTTGGTAAGGTTACTGCTACACGGCTGGAAAAGCTCGGCATCAAAACCTGTGGTGATGTGAAGAAATACGATCTGATTAAATTTGTCCAGTTATTCGGGAATTTCGGCGAGCACATTCACAAGCTTGCCTGCGGGGTCGATGACCGCCCTGTGGTTTCGCAGTGGCGCAGGAAATCTATCAGCGTGGAAAATACTTATGCGCAGGATCTGGCCGATCTGTCCGCCTGCCTGAAAAAACTACCTGCACTGATGGAGTCGCTTGAGAAACGCATCGAAAAACTCGACCAGGATTACCAGATTAACAACAGTTTCCTTAAAATGAAGTTCAACAATTTTAGCCAGACAACGGTTGAAAACCAGTATTTTAAGCCAAACCTGGACGACTTCACGTTGCTGTGCAAGCAAGCCTGGCAACGTGGGAAAATGCCCGTCAGACTACTTGGGGTAGGAGTGCGATTGAATGACCTGACCGAAACAAATGGTCAAATGGAGTTATTCTCGTAGGGTCGAATTCGTTCGACCGACCCGGTGGATTAGGGATAAAAGCCAGCGCTTTTCCAATTCCTCAGGCAAATTAAAATAAGCGATGGGGTTATTACCATATTCGCTCAATGGCTAATTTCCTTGGCATCCCATCTCTCTTTAAGCTCCAAAATATCCGGCATTATCGAGATAAATTTCTCCACCATGGACGGGTCGAAATGTTTACCCGCATTTTCCCGCAAAGTCGCAATGGCTTGCTCGGTAGACCATACTTTTTTGTAGGGACGCAACATGGTCAAAGCATCGAATACATCGGTAATCGCAACAATTCTGGCACATTCCGGAATTGATTCACCGGATAATCCATCTGGATAGCCCGAACCATCCCATTTTTCGTGATGATAATGCGCTATAGTCGCAGCCAGCTCAAAAATGGGTGTGTCACTTTCTCGCAATATTCGATAACCGATTTCAGAATGGGTTTTCATGATTTCCCATTCGTCTTCGTTGAGCTTTCTTGGTGCCTTTAAGATCGAATCGGGTATCCCGATTTTTCCCGTATCGTGCATAGCAGCAGAAAATTCCAACATGGCAGATCTCTCTACCGTCCACCCCAATGCTTGCGCCAGAGCCGAAGAATAAGAAGCCATTCGCCAGATATGCACGCCAGTATCCGAATCGTTATAGTGACCCGCTTCGGCCAGCATTTTTATCGCAGCACGCTGGGTTTGCTCCAACTCGTATGTGCGTTCCTCTACCATAAGCTTGAATGTTCGGTTTTGATCAGCGAGTCTTAAGTGCGTTTTAACTCGCGCCCTGACCAATTCGGCATTCACTGGTTTGGTAATATAATCGACCGCCCCGACTTCGAAACCCTGCCGCTCGTCTTTAACCTCGGACATGGCACTGACAAAAATAACCGGAATATCTGCTGTATCTTCACGCGATTTCAAAATTCGACACAATTCGTAACCATCCATACCCGACATCATGATATCGAGCAAAATCAAGTCTGGACGTGTTTTACTGAGAATCTTTAGTGCAGCTTCACCACTGATAGCTGCCAATATTGAGTACTGTGGCACCAGAATGCCTTTCAATACCTGTAGATTTTCGGGTGTATCGTCAACCGCCAAAATACTTTGCTTGTCACTCATCCCGATACTCTCCTTCCTTCGTGGTCTGGCACCAGATAGTTAGTTTTAATCATGCCCGACTCACTTCCTGTAAGAGTTGTTCAAGCATCTGTCCCGACTGTTCAAAATCATAGCGTGCGAGTGCTGCCCGAATTGGCTCCAGTTTTATAGAAAGTTTCTCGTTCACAGCCTGCTGAATTTCTTCCAGAAATTCTTCAGACTCCGAATCAGCCAGCGATACTTTGTCCTGTAGTAAGCTCAGTCGGCTTTTAAATTCGGCTATATTCAGTTGCGCATTTTTTGGCGCGTCATGTTCCATGATATTTTCCGGAGGCAATCGTTGGATATCACCGAGTACTTTTTCTAACTCACCCTGTGCTAACTTCAACTGTTTCGCGCAAGACCCATCATTACGCAATAATAATTCCAGTTTTTGCATTGCCGCCGCCAGGTTCTGAGCGCCAATCGAGCCCGCAAGGCCTTTCAATGTGTGAGCCATTCTCTTTGCTTCGTCTTGCTTCCCTGCCTTCAGCGCCAGCCTAATTGAATCTACTGTGCGTTTATTACTTTGCGGGAAAGACTTCAGTAATTTCCAATACAACGACTGGTCTCCATCGAGTAATTTCAATGCTTTCTGGCTATCGATTACTTTGAATTTGGCATTAAATTTATTGTGGACAGTTTTTCTGGCTGCTACTTTCGATTGACTAGATTTAGATACATCGATCCATCGCGCCAATGTCATGAACATGATTTTGATGTTGATCGGCTTGGCAATGTGGTCGTTCATGCCCGACAATCTAACTTTCTTGATATCTTCTTTCATTACATTAGCTGTCAGGGCGATTATCGGCAAATCGCTATATTTTGCTAATTTTCGGAGCCTCCTGGTTGCTTCGAAACCATCCATAACTGGCATCAGGCAATCCATTAATACGCCATCATATCTGCTGTGACTGATTTTCTCCAATGCCTGCTGACCATTTTCAGCCACCTCGACTTTGACGCCGTTGGTGGTCAGCAAATTGACTGCCAATTCCTGGTTGAGAAGATTATCTTCCACCAGCAATAGTTTTGCATTGCGCAATTTACCCAGGGCGCCCAGGTATTCTTCATCATCAGAAAGCGTTTTCCGGTCAATACTAGTTCCCAGGCCTAAAGCGTCAACCAGCGACTGATAGAGGCCAGGCAATGTAACCGGTTTCAATAAGGTTCGACTAAATGCAAAACCCCGATCTTGCATTGCCTTTTCAGCACCAGAATCAATCATCTGTTCACTCATGACCACAGTAGTCAATTTATTTTTTAATAAATGCTGAGGTTTGGCCACGCGTTCGCTAAGAGCCTTGACACATTGTCGGTCGATAAGTAACAGGTCAAACTGGCTGAAATTCAATTTTCCAATCTTGCCCAAATCATCGGGCAAACATATCGGAGTAGTTTTAGTGAACAGGAACTGGCATAAACGATCCAGGATGGAAATCCCTTTCCTGCTATTGGTAACAATCAATATCCGCGAATTGGCTATTGCCGCTCCGTGAATCTCGATAGTCGATTGCATATCGGCTATCAGGTGGTTAACGATGTTAAAACTGAATTTACTGCCAACTCCAACTTTCGATTCAACTCCTAGATCTCCTCCCATCAAGCGTGATAGCTTTTTGGAAATAGTAAGGCCTAATCCAGTACCGCCATATTTCCTGGTAGTCGAGCTATCTGCCTGGGTGAACGATTGGAAAGACTGTTTTTGCTGCTCCTTATTCATACCTATACCACTGTCCTCGACACTGAACTGCAGGTTAACAGTTTCGTCATCGAGGTAATCGGAATTCGCCGACACCTTCAAATATCCTTTATCAGTAAATTTGAGCGCATTATTCGTCAGGTTGATCAAAATCTGTCCCAGTCTGAGAGGGTCTCCTATCAATCTTGATGGCATGCTGGGATCAATATCGAAAATGAATTCGAGGCCTTTTTCTGCGGCCTTCTGGCTCACCAGGTTTGATACATTGTCGAATACATCGTATAGCGAATACTCGATTTCCTCGATGTCGAGTTGGCCGGCCTCGATCTTGGAAAAGTCCAGAATTTCATCGATGATGCGAAGCAGGGACTCTGCAGATTTATTTACCTTACCAAGATAGTTACGCTGCGTTGAATTAAGATCAGTTTCCAGCACAAGATACGACATACCGATAATCACATTCATAGGCGTTCGAATTTCATGACTCATATTCGCCAGAAAGTACGATTTTGACTGGTTAGCGTTCTCGGCCTTTTTTACCTCGGTACGTAATTCGGACGTTCGTTCCCGCACCTGTTTATCCATTTTCTCGATAACCAGTTTAGTCTGCTTCTTGTGCAAATATATTTCTCGATCCTTTTCCTTTAACTTCGCCTCAGCAGCTCGCCGCGCGCTTTTTTCTTCTTTATAACGCGCCTTCCAATCGTCTTTTCCAAACATTCGCAAATGACTAACCGTTTATTCCCAATACTACAAGAGGCCTGACTGCCAACTCTAACCTACTTTCGTATGTCGGGAGAGGAACTGCTATTAAAAAGCCCTTAGATTGCACTATGCTGTTTACCTTTTGCATTGTTGGGGAATCTCAGATTAAGCTAGCGTACTCTAAAATTTCAAAACTATACTGGAGAAATTAAAAACGTATTTGCCAGTATTCAATTCAGAGTATTTCGCGTGAGTAGAGTATAGGCAAAATATAATAGTTTGCGCTCTAAATTACGGCGAAATTTTAACTTCTGGCTCGGGTAGTTACCAGGGGTAAAGCTCGATGTCAGGTAATATTCCGGTGGAATTTTGAGACGTTTTTCCTATTATCTGTAATGCCAACAATTTCTCATTATTTTTGAATATCAATGAGTTATGATATATTGTACAAGTAAATTATCAACTAATATGGTTAAAACACCGGTTTTAATTATTATTAGACCTGTATCAACCCTGGAGGGAACGATGCAACCCGAAAAATTTGAATCATTGATTTCGCCTCCCTGGCCCGCCGCCCCGGTTGAATCAATTTATTACTACCCTCCTCATCTGCAACGACAACAGGCAGAACTGGTAAATTTCGAACGCAACGACGAAGCCAATAACAACCTGGATCGTATAGCGGTTCTTGGATACGATTGAGACTAATCTTACTTACTGGACGGTTTCCCCTTACCGTCAGCCCCCTCGGATAAATCTTTATTTATCCCTTTGCTGGAACCCATTCCGGTTTTGCGTATTCAAGCTGTTCAATATTCTTCCACAGTCCTCGTCGATGACTCACTTCCGTTTTGTGAAGGGTAGCGTCAAGTAGCCCACAACGACGACAAAATAAGTGCGCGCTCATAGGCTCTCCTGTTCAGCAGGCATACGTCGCCTGTTACCACGTTTCAAATGAGCGATTCCTCAGCACGATTATTCGCATACAGATCACAACCATGCATTGAGGTGGACAGTGCCGCTTTACTCGCTGCACTGTCACCGGGGAGTTTGTCAGTGATGATCTCTCTGGCAGAGCGACTCCGCCCTTTCATAAGTTTCTTGAAAAGACTGTTAAGGAAACATCTGGTTGAGCCACGGTAGATAGTGACGGATAAATTGAGCAGTTATGGCGTCGCGCATCGAGAATTGATCCCCAATACATCACAGTATGCGAATAATCGCGCTGAGCTTTCACACCAGCCAACTAGGGTTCGAGAACGAGGCATGCGTCAATACAAATCGTATCTAACAGGCTCAACATTTCTTGGGAGTACATGCAGCAGTTTACAATTTATTCAATCTGAGCCGTCATCTGGTAACTGCAAAATACTATAGATATCTCCGGTTGCGCGCTTTTGCGTCCTGGAAATGTGTAACTGCATAAATCGACGATATCTGTGGGAATTAATTCGGATTTAATAGTTAACTTGTCAATACCCCCAATAGCGTAGGAGAAATTTTTACAGGTTGAGCGGTTCGGCGAGACGAAATTCAAGTAGCGCTCCACGGCTGATACCAGCGTGTCTTCCGCCACCTATAATCGCGATCGCGAGCCCTATTTTTGCGCCGTCTTCTGCACCAGAGCTGCCGCTAGCGAGACCGCCAATGGCTGCTCCCTTGAGTACTTTACTTCCGGCACCACCTCCTTCACCGGTTCCTGACAACAGGTTGGTTGTTATCGAACGAAGTTCGCCATTGATCAGAATATCAGTCAGTTGGAGTTCCAGTACGGGTTTTTTGGACCCGATACCCCCTCGTATAGCCGTCACGACTACACCGTATACCTTGCTTCCTGCGGGGACTATTTCCTGTCCGTCAGACATCAATTTACCTTCAAGCTTTGCGGTGAAACGGCTGCCCGCCTTATTGTTGCGCGTGTCGATAGACTCCAGTGTCTTTACTACCAGACGCGTACCGACCGCCAATCCAGCCGACTTTGCCTGTGCCGTTGGTGTCGATGACGACACTGCTGTCGAACTCCCGTCAGTCTGTGCTCGTCCGGTGATGGTCAGGGCCAGGATCTTTGTCAGCGGAATAACCTGGAGATCGTTGTTGACCTGGAAACGTATACTCGACTGGCTACCGCCCATGTACATGCCATCCAGCACCGTTCCATCCTTCAATTCGAGGACATCGGCGTGCACCGATATGGCTGTTGTTAATGTACATATAGCAATGAATACAGCTGTTCGTATCAAAACCATTCGATAGTACAAAGACTTATTAAGCATTAATTTAATCCTCTTAGTTACCTGTCTCTTGTTCTAAAATTATCAGAACCTATATACATTATCCTTTTCGCTATTGTCAGGTTATTTCCCAATCTGGCAATCCCCTAACCTGAATCCAGGCAATAAAAATTCAATTCCGCTTGTCCGAAGTATCGGCTAAATAACTACCGGATTGTCGTGGTAAATCTATTTTCCAACATCATCGACGCGACCATGCAAACCCATATTTATAAGCCCAGGTAAACAGTGGTCAATTAAAAATCTCAGACAGGATTTCGCCGACCGAAGCCGAGGGGGGTTTTACGCCAATATAAGCCGCGAGCGTCGGTGCTATATCAACGGTGTATACTTTTCGACTTACTATGGCCGATTTTATATCCATCCCGGCAAATACAATGGGCACGAATGTATCGTAGCGCCAGGGTGAGCCATGCGTGCTTGCGACTTTCAGCCTTCCGAAA
>SMVB01434509.1_pt1 | contig 10245 bp, 12 predicted proteins | sample 2456461 | NCBI WGS metagenome assembly SMVB01 (sample SAMN11095934, study PRJNA526329) | marine sediment metagenome | biome: Marine sediment; feature: Surficial sediment; material: Deep marine sediment; isolation source: Hadal surficial sediment | place: Pacific Ocean | collected 2014-05 | depth...
CAAGAAATTCACGAAGAGTTTCTCTCCTGTAACAGTCTGGTTGGATTCCAGATTCATCATGGTAGATGTTGTTTGTGCTGGTGAAAACTTAGCGCAATAGGCTGTAAGCGCTACGGCACAGACAACCAGCACTGTTGCAAAGAATTTCTTCATTGTTGTGTCCCCTGTAAAATGCCTCCAGGCGTCACTTTGAATTCCCATTCTACGCCCCCTGAATCTGTGAGAGTGAAAGTAGCCATTGCTACATCTCCACCAATATCAACATTGTTCGTTACAGCAAGAGAAGCCGCACTTGTTGCACTCAAAATTTCCTCACCACCCTTGGTGGCAAAGAAAGCACCTTCAAATTTCACCAATGAAGTCATCAGTATCTCCTACGCATCCACTCTGTATGCATGTACACGCAACCATGTGCTGTCTGAAAGGACAATAGCTTCAATAGCCCATTGCTCTAGAGATCCGGCTCCAGTGATAGGGGAGATAATGTCCGTACCACCTGGGAATTGAAGCTTGAAAGTCGGATCGGCATTGGCGAGATTGACTAAAAATCTGAATCTCTTACCTGTATCAGTAGCAGCTACGGGAGTAGGAAGCGTAATAGTGTAGTCATACGGCGATACTCCATCGTTGAGATTCAAAATCTGCAATGATGCATCAGTTCCCAAGACAAGGCTACGAGCAGTTGCTGCTATAGCGATAATGCTATTATCACGACCTTGTGAGATCTGTGCTCCAGTAGACCCAGAGCGCATTTCATCACCATATTCCATGGTATTGAAACTCACCAACTCAGTACCAACTTGGCTGATCTTGGCTCTGAACGTAGCATCACCAGTGATATCCAAAGTTCCCAAGCCAATCAACTCAGTAGTTCCAGTTACCTTGTCTGCAACTATGTCACCCGTAACGGCGAGATCCTTATCAAGAATGACATTCTCTCTGAATGTTGCAAGGCCTAAGATATCGATGATATCTGCTACTGAATCGCCAAGATTGACAGCCCCCTTTGCATTGAGCAATCCACTCAATTCAAGGCTGGTACCATTGATCTGCGCCAGGAATGTAGCTATTCCATTGAATGTAGAAATATCATTGACTGTCAACTCTCCAATGATCTGATCTACGCCACCTGTACCATCATTGGCTACCAGTTGATCAGCAAATATTCCTGCATTCTGGTCTAGGGCAGCAGCATGAGAGAAGACAAAATAGTCGAATGTCCGACCGGCAGCAACGAAGATTCCCATGTATCCATTACCATCGGTGAGAGCTTTGTTACCGATCACTACATATGACGCAACATCTTCACTGATCTGATAAACGAATTCAGTTCCAACGTATCCATCATAATTGGGAGACGATGTACCCGTATCGGTACCGAGATTGACAATACGATCACGATCACTAACGCTAATTATCCTATCCACGTTGATAATCGTATCGCCAACACTCACGACTCCTGCATACTTGGTTGGGTCACCAGCAACCATGATCATTTCACCTGGAGAATGTCGCTGACCTCCACTGTGAATAGTAATGGCCGTGACATCAGTCTGATTACCATGGACAGTCGTCCCCCTAGTCGTGAAAAAGACTATCCTGTTTGATAGGGCGACAACTCTGCTCATGGTAAAACTCCGTTAGATTTGGTTATCATCTGATTCCTCGTAATCTGCACCACGGGCTTCGATAAATGCTGCTCTCTCTTCTCGTCTAGCTGCTGTATATAGTTCAACATTCTGATTGACACTGATATGCAACTCAGCAACCGCTGACCAGTATATGACACCCTCAGCCCATGATGGAATCTCTAGATATTCTCCTTCTTTGGCAGGGAGCGGAATCATCTTGGAATAATGAACCCTGACCAGTCTGTCAAAGTATTGAGGTGATGGCTTCGGATAGAAGATGATCTCGCCATCTGCATAGAGAGATCTGTGGGTATAGACATATGGTTTGGTCGGACTTGCACTGATCCTATACTGATAGAGGAAAGTTCGATAATCAACGTATCGTACTCTGTACTCAATTTCGTTACTATCAGTAGCTTGCATGACAGTACAAGCATAGGTCTTGTTGACATTACCCTGAAGTGGATAGTTGGGAGTATCCTGCTTCAAGGTAATCACATCAAATGCCCTGGTGAAATTCCACCGTCTCCGGTTCATCTTTCGGATGCTATTCAAGATAGCCCCGCGTATACGTGGCTTCAGAGCACTGCTATTGGACTTGCCAATATGCAAGGCAACGCTCTCTATCAACTCTCCAAGAGTCTGAGAGGACGTATTCTGCGGGAATTCTTCTTCACCAGTGAGAGGCATATGATTACTCGTTCAGGGCATCTGATAATGATACTGGCTTGGCTTCTGGCAGCTTGTCTTTCGCAGCACTCACGGTAGCAGCAGCTTTCTGGAGAGCAACTTCAGCAGCCTTCGCTGATTTAGCTCTCTGACGGTGCTTAATTTCATGTGATACGAGAGTTGACTCGTCTAGAGTCTTGAAATCACAGTCTTTGTTAGAACAATCGTATCTTGTCCCCTTACGGGTAATCATTCCATGACGAGGACCAAGCGCAACTTCAACACGCTCATTAATCTCTTCAGTTGTACCAAGAGAAAATTCTTTGTTATAGCAACTACCTTCCCCGCGCACTATCAGCAAATATCTTCCCGGTACCAGTGTAATGTTGAAATCAATATCCAATGCTTCTTGATTATAGACAATTCTCTTCGTGTCAATATCTTTCACACGCACCTTATCGCCTATTTGAACCTTACAATTATACGTCGGCATGTTTATCCTCACTCCTTTCCACAATCATGTTTGGATTGACATCAGTTGCAAGGATGATACCGAATTTCCGGTTGACATCCTTTTCTGATACAGCTCCCTTAGCTACAACTCGATCCAAGATACCCTGCCATCCCCATCTTGGTTTCTGCATATTCTTTTCAAAGATTGGCATATCCCAACGTGGCATGAACCCACGTAGAACTCCAGTCAAGAATTCATTTCCTATCTTGAGGCATGTAATGACACCACCCTGTGGCTCATAGTAATGAGGATTGATCTCATCAAGTCTCTGAGGAGGTTCAAAGCCATACACGTTGTAATTCAACTCGTGCATACCCTTTTCAAGCTCACAGTATTCAATGGAATGATTACCTCTATTCAACAAGATACCTCCTATGCATTGGAGGAGAAGAGAGAGAAAAGGGGGAAATCTCTCTCCCCTCCCCCGCAACAAGTCTACGTCAAAGAAGCCTGCAAGATTACAAGCTGATCGTCATCAACAATCTTGACGACATAGTTGATCTTCCAACCCCAGGTCATGCGCATGCCGAGAGGCGAAGACAATGTCGTCGGCCCAGGCTTACGGATGATGATTTCTGGTTTCAGGATGTTGGAATTCAATGCAACGTGCGCGATAGCTTCACGCCCGAAGGAGAAATTGTTCTTGACGACAACACCGTTAGTAACTTCATCGATGTTGGTTGAGAGGGCAATCTGATGACCAGCATAGATACCTGGAGAACCATTCCAGATATTCGATGCACCTTGAGTCATACTGCCATCTTGATCCAGCGCAGGAGCTTGACCACCAACATTGACCTGAGTCAATGCAGCAATCCAGTCAGTATTAGCCTGCAACTGCCAGGATGATACTGGATGAAGAACAGTGTAGTAGAACCTACCACCCATGGTGGCAGGATGCGTATCTACATTGTTAGTCTGAAAGAACTCAGACGCAGTACGGAGCATACCAGGATCCATGATATCACCACCAGCAACTGCACCTTGATTAAGGCCATCAGCACTGATGAGATTGGTAGCATTGGTAGCTTCAATCCTGATGAGTGTGTCTACACTGTCTACTGCCTGCCGAGCCAGTCTTTCGACCATGGCAGCAATAGAACCAGTGATAGCAACCATCGGGAAAATATCCGAAGTTTCAATGTAAGCACCATGCTGAACAATGGTGGCTTCTACCTGAGTTGATGGAACTGCCTGGGAATTGGTAGGATCAGTACCTTCTACCAATGTTGCTGTTATCGCAGGAAGGGGAGCAAACTGAATCCATCGGATAACGTCTGCGCCCTGTGCGACAGGGAGGTTATCAGTGCGAGGAATCTTGGCAAGCTGTGCGTTGAAATCAAGAGTTTCAACAAACTTGCGTAAAATCCACGCATTGACAAACAATTCAGGGTTAGTTGAACCAGTACCGCCGCCAGTACCTCTTTCGACTATTGCGGCTGTTGGGCCTAAAGGCATTTAATTATTCTCCTTAGAAGCGCCTGAGTACAGGATCTCTAGGATCCTTTGGCGCAAGTTTTTCGAGTTCCTTGGAACTCATTCCAGCAAGTTCCGCCGCAGTAGGCTCCCTAGCCGGTGCCGGATCCAGCGTGGATCCACCATGACCAGAGATAACCGCGCTGAGACGAGCTTGCACATTCGCTTTCCGGCCATCAGAAGTAGTCTCAACAGAGGCTCCTTCTCGCAGCTTGATTACATCAATTTTTGCCATGACGTAATCAAAGGCTGCACCGGGGTCTACACTCATGATCCGCCCAACGCGAGGATCTGTTGCGTTGAGTTTCTCCATGAGTTTCAGTCGTGACTGCCAGTCAGAAGGATACTGTGTCATGAAATTCATCAGATTGCCCATGTTATCGGTAGTCTTGGTCATATCCCCAAGACGGGAATCAATGTATTTCTTGATTGCTTCCGCATTGACACCTCCTGTTTTCGGTGCTGGTGCGGGCTGTTCCTCTGTAGCGGATGCAGTAGGTGCAGTTGGAGCAGGAGTATTGATCTCTTTGAAAAGATCATCCTCATCTTGTTTCCGTAGCTTTGCTCTGACCTCACCGAGTTCTTGACCCTGCCTATCGATAGTACCTTGACGGTCATCAAACCGTTTCTTCCAAATATCGACTTCGGCTTTTAGCTTGATAGCATCTCCAGGATCAGTAGTCGGGGTGGCAGTTTCTACCGAAGTAGTGGTACCAGGTTCCCTGATAACTTCTGGATCAGCACCGTCGAGAGGGGTTGTCTCTTCAGCGGACATTGCATTGATAGCAGCGCCCAACTCATCAAGACTCATCTCGTCCATACTTTTACCGCCAAGCTTTAGGTCTTTATCCTCGGTGATAACTGTACCTTCCAATTCCTCTGGCATTACGACTCCTTTGGCATGCTAGATTCTGGGGTATCAGGTTTGATCTCGATACCACGAGACTCCGCGTATTGCCGGATAAGATTATCAAAGTGATTGATAATTCCTTCATAGGCTTCACGACGACCGTGAATCCTATTTGATTCGGATTCCGTCATAGGACGGGCGAGTAGAATTTTATTCATATTTGCAATTTTGCTGATAAACCATGGTCTGAAATAACGAACATACTGTGGGTGCTTGAGCATGTCAACAATGTCTGCAATTTGCTGTTGACTCTCCTTGACCTGATCTGCCATTTGCTCCGCACGCTTACAAGCAAGATCTTTCGATGAGATATAACTCTCATTGTCATCTCGAAAGGTTGTCACAGTATGCCCCCTACATTAGATGCAGCCCGACCATCGAATTGTGGCTGAGGCGCTTGACCGGCAACACTACCCTGATTCGTCGGGCCAACCTGCTGCTGAAGAGAAATATTGTCTGCCAACTGTTCAGGACTGGCAATGAAGTCTTCAAAATCTTTGATATTCAATCCATCCTCGAAATACTTGGCAACCAGGCTATTCCAGTTGACCTGGGCAGCAAGGAATGGAATGGATCCCAGTACGGTAATGGCCTCACGTAAACTGGCTGCTTTTTGCTGCTGATTACCTGATTGCCTAGAACCAATGAACTTGTAATTGAACTTACCCTGGATCTCATCTCTCATCGCAGGTGGAGGATTCTCTCCTACTCGGTCTACAATGCCTTGATTGTCAAGGAACTGAGCGAAACGCGAGTGCAAGAGCATGCCCATGCGACTAAGATATTCCCTCTCGAAGAGATTGCAGGTTAGTTCGATACGAGAGAGTGAGCGTTGAGACTGGATACCTATCTCAGTGGCAGTCTGCGCACCTGCGCTACTAATACCCTGTACGGGATCTGTGGCCCCAGATGCTTGACGCATACTAATTTTCTGCGACTGAGATTCTATGTAGGCGTTTTGCAATGTATGTGTGAACTCCAGTGGCAAGACAGCTTCCAGATCATCCATGTAATGAATTTCACCGGATAGTCCCTGACGCAGCTTGTTTGGATTGTCCACCATACCATTGAGGACTTTCCAAGATCCCTTCGTCTCTTTCAACACTGCATCAGTTCTCGACATAAGAAGAATGTCAGTATGGTCCTGGAGGAATCTGTTAGTTTCTAGTGGAGAGAGACCATAGAATCTTGATCCGATAGGATTCTGCTTGACCTCTCCGAAAGGTAGTTCGCCATCAGTGAATGGAGTAGGAGCATTTCGTGCTGGAGCATGGGATACACCACGTAAAATTGTGATTACCCGAGAGGTAAAGCCGTCTGAAGGATCCCAGGGAATATCAGTAGTCCAGATTTCATAGCCTTCCAGCATTGTATAATCTGGTGCGTATCCCATATCTGAAGTTGAAACACCATCGATAGCCTGGATAACCTCATCACGTCTTTCCTCTTCATAGGAATGACTCACTTCGATTGCACGCTCAACAACCTTCTTATCAAAGATACCCTGAGTCACCATAGCCTGCGCTCGACCAGCAGTCATGCGGAAACGCTTGCCACAAATGATCATGTTCTTGATTGAAGTGGCAGCAGGATCAGGGAAGAAGTCCCATAGACTGACTGGGTGAATACCAGGGTCATTGACTACATCACGGACCTGTGACGACAAGACACCATCTGTATTGACCAATACCTTACGCATGATCAATTCCCATGGGATCTGATAGATACCCGTACCGAAGACTAGGGAATCTTTGATGATCTCGTAGATCGCTTGGTAGTGACCGGGACGCTCCAAACCATACTGAATAAGCTTGGATACCGTCTTTCCCGAACGAGTATCTTCTCGGCCGATAGGATTTGCAAGAATGTATCCACGAGCCTGAAAACAACTAAGCATGATTTGCGCAAGCAGAGTTTCAACGATCTGATGAGACTCGGGGTCTTTGAGAATACTATTAGCAATTCTGTTTGGATTATTAGCCGCCCCTATACCCAATTCACCAACATTATTCAGTCCAAGACTGTAAGGACTGACACGATAATTGCTATACAACTCTTCCCAGATCGGACTGAACCTCTGCACATATGTCTTGGAATGGTTAATGAATTCCATTCCAAATTCTACAATCTCTCCTGGGCGCGGATCAGCCATTTAGAATCCTTGTATGTACCGTGAGCGCGAAGGCTGTATTGATTCAGGTTCTTCGTCCCAGGAAGTTCCCCACGGATAGATATTTACGGGGGCGTTACTAGAAGAGGCGGTCACGTGAGCACGTACTTTGGGATCATAGATGTTAGCAAGCCCATCCCAACCATCGTCGTGCGGCCAGCGCGGAGCGTGCGTTATCTCTGCGATGAATACTTTGAAGAGTTGTTCGTCAATTTCATCACTGAAAACGATTTCTCCACGTTCTGCTGGGCCTGCAAGACGCAATCCTCGATCCCATTTAGATTTTCCCGATACTGTAACAGGTGCTTCAACATAAGGGATTCTGGCACGTCTGCATTCCGCCATAACGTCACCCGGCCACGTAATTTCTCCAACTTTTTGATACACAAGCGTAGCCGAACAGCCTCTTGCGCGTAGATCTCGTAGCATTGCGACGATAGCATCAGCACCTTCCTTGGCTGTCATAGTTCGCGTACGGAAAGTATCTACAATGAAGGCGATACCATTTCTATCAACGGCAACTTCCCAGAACCAAGAATAGTCTCCCGAACCGGGGAGTGAACAGTCTTTCCATGCGCTATCGCCTGTAACGTACCCCCGCATACCTCGCAAGCTATATGGGAGTTTTTGCCGGAGAAACCATTCTGCAACAAATACCGTTCCTTTCGGGTTTCTTCGAAGAACGCCATATTGGCAATAGAATGTATCAAGCCCAGAGTCGGGATCGGCTTCAAGATCTTCTCTCTTGGCGAGGATATGTTGTCTGTCCCACATTTTTGGATAGAGGGCTACGCCATTATCTTCATCGAAAGCCCAATGCTTCTCAACAGTCTCAGGACATTCCTCGCAGAATTTAGACCTGTCTTCAAAGCAATGACGAATGTAATGACGGTAAGAGTGAGTGCGCATGACCCTGGCTCCAACATCATCGTAATGCCAAGGAGTCATCGTCAGGAGTTTCCTGCCTCTAGGTACTCCGAGATGATCATAGTGAGCGGGAGATTCCATCAACTGGTAGAGATCGGTAATCCAGGTCATCGATCCCGAAAGGAGCGCAGGCGTCCCACAACTTTGTCTATCAATCGGATCGTCCACAACAATATCGTCACCACGCTGACCGGCAATCGCATTACCCAGACCGTATGCTTTGAAAGTAGGAGAAACGAGCGTGATGTCATTACGTGCAGGTATAATCCAAGATTCAACAAGGCCATGTTGCTTACCGGGTTGCATGTAATATTCGGGGAAGTAATTTCGGATGAAATCACCGCCGAAGAATGCCCGTATCGTTCCCGAAACATCCTTTGCGAGCGGAAGAGTTTTTGAAGCGTAGATAACTCTTCGATTGGGGTCGATGAGAATGCGCTGCTGTATCCAGGCTCGCAGGAGGGTTGTTTTGCGGTGGTCTCTAGGTACTTCTTGATGGAGGTCATCAGCGCTCTCCAGGTTCTCAACCATCTCTCCATGAAGGCCCTCAAAGTCGAAAGTATCCCAAGTCTGTGGATACATACACTTCAAGAGAAATTTGAGGGAAGTACGAGTGCGTGTACGGACTTCAGCCCAGAGATGAGGTTCGTCCAACCAAGATATGTAGTGGTCAGGGTGGAAAGAAGCATCAAGTCTTTCCCGCCATGTACTCATGAGATCTCTCGGGGTTCCGCCCTAGCGGGCTTCACCCCGAAACAGAACAACTCTGGGGAATAAAAAATATTTTTAGGCGAACTAACAACGGGCGCCGTATTCGGCCACGGGCCAGCGAATGCCCTCCGCATCGTGGTATCCCCCGTGGTCTTCATCCCTGGCACAATGGCACCCGATACGGGACGATACTTCGGGACAGCGGGGGTGAATGAGGGCTTCCATGTTCGGCGGGATAACACATTCCGAATACCAGAATGGGAACGCCCTTCCAGGCCGCTTGATAACTCTTCCGCGAACTGGGCTGTATGAGTTGGTGACGGCATTGTAGAAGACGGCATTGAGCTTTCCTTGTCGGCCACGAGGGTTGGTCGCGCCGATACTCCTCATGGACTAGCTTGGAATCGGCGTTTCTGGGCATCCCATCGCATGCCACTGGGCGTTGAGTGCCTCGCACCGTAACAATACATTGTTGAATGTTGCGTCATCCCCTTTATCTTGCTCCATTCTGTGCTTCAGCGCAAGTAGGTTGGCGCGAACGCTTGGAGGTGCGTCATTCCAGGTCTGCTGGAACTCATCGCTCATGTCGGCCATGTTCCCATCACGGGCGACGGCCTCACGCGCCTTGACACGCTCCTCCTCTTCCGCAATAAATTCCGCGTAGACCCTTCCGGCATCTGGACCCGCAGCCATGAGTTTCGCCTCAACATCCGGCGGCATCGTCGCCAACCGCGCGGCAATCACGTTCGCCATCTGCGGCAGCCCTCTATCGCGCTCAGCCATCGTGAACCTCCGTGCTAAGTCTACCTGGTACATCCCTCATGACCCTGGGACTCTTTGGACTCATCGGGCCCTTGACAATATTGGGATTACACAAGTTGGTGTAAGGGTCGGGTGTATAAGGGCCTGAGACATGCGGTAGGCTCCCCGGGCCGGTGTCCACTTTAGGTGACATGATAGCGATCAAGTAGGTCGAGTGCCAGAATCCTGTCTCAAATCCTCCTTTGAGATGATACCACAGGACCGCTTGACGTGCTCTGGACCATGCGCGGATTGACCATGTATCCCCCCCTTTGCCTTGAATATGAGACGATTCTACGGGATATCAGACTCCCCAACGGGGTATCCTCTAAACTATTGAAACCAAAGGAGTTATGGGTTCCAATGGTATTGAATTGGGAAATAACGGTCTAAACCTATGAGAACAATAGACTTACGGGTTTGATGCAACTCGGCA
>SMVB01050488.1_pt1 | contig 10244 bp, 7 predicted proteins | sample 2456461 | NCBI WGS metagenome assembly SMVB01 (sample SAMN11095934, study PRJNA526329) | marine sediment metagenome | biome: Marine sediment; feature: Surficial sediment; material: Deep marine sediment; isolation source: Hadal surficial sediment | place: Pacific Ocean | collected 2014-05 | depth 0-1...
ATTATTATTCTGGCCTTGCTGTGGCTCAGCCTGCTGACTTTTGGACTGGCGTATTATAGTACCCAGATTTATCGCGATCTGGCGATTGAAAACCAACGCGATTCATTGCAGACCATCCTGGCGGTGAAAAGCCAGGATATCCTAGAAGATCTTTACGAAACCCAGAAACGGTTTGCCTTCAAACTGCAAAACGAAACACCTTTTATCACGGCGCTGCAAAATCAGGACTCAATAGCCATGTTGTCCTGGCTTGAAAAAAGCTTTGAACGTTATTTTGTTGCATCTGGCCAATTCCAGTTAAAATCCATCGTTGTTCGAAACCTTAATGGTGACGTATTCGCTGCGGCCAACGACGATAGCCTGCAATCTTACAGTGGCTGCCCGGTATTACTAGGTGGTATCAGCCTATCCGAACCCATACAAGTGAAACCCAGATATGTGCTTTGTTCGTTTGAAGGAAATTTATATAGCGAGGTGCTGGTGCCAATTGGAGCGCTCGATCCAAAGGGTTATTTGCATGTTATTGTGTATGCAGCCGAAGGATTAAAAAAGCTCGAACAGAATATTGAAATGCCGTTGCTAATTACAGCAGGCGATGGATCTGAGCTGTTTCGGTCTGCGGACTGGCCTAAAAAAATTCAGAAAAATCATCTACTCCTTGAATATCGCCTGTATGGGGACGACGCATTTCTTGGCGCCAGTATTACTGGCGCATTCGATCAGCAGCCGTTTATAAACCGCCTCGATACTACTGAACATAACTTTCTGGTGCTGACTACCATCGCGACCCTCGCCGGGCTTATATCGGTAGCATTTTTATTGTACCGAGCCTTCGCGCCAATGAACAGGTTGAGAAACTCTGTTGGCGCTCTGCTGACTGGAAAATATGCGACTATCAGTGAGGAAAAATTACCCAGCGAATTACGCGACGTGGTTCGGGCCTATAACGAAATGATTGAAGGGCTCGAACTGGAAACCATTTCGCGCCGGCAGGTCGAGGAAAAGTTGCGTTCTGAAAAAGATTTTATCGCTACTACGCTAAACTCTATTACCAATCCGGTAATCGTGATCGACTCGAAGGATAAAATTAAGCTGGTTAACCCCAGCGGCGAAAAGTTGTTTGGTGAAAAGGAAAAGCTATTGGTCAATACATCGATTCACGAACTTTTGATCATGTATTCCAATCGGGAAACCACGCGCATTGTAGATATTGGGCAATTGCTGAAGCAAACGCAAACGCTGGATTCCCTATATTTTTACGATGCCAACAAAGAACTCATCGAACTCGAGTTTTCAGCTTCGCCGATGATCGATATGGAAGCCGAGGATGTTGGATTTGTGGTGATATTGAAAGATGTGTCCGAGTATCGTCAGTTGCGACGCAAGCTGAGTTACGAAGGTAGTCACGATAATTTGACCGGTTTTCTTAATCGCGTCGCTTTCGAACACAAGTTCGACCGTCTCGTTGCCGAAGATCACAGTTTAACTGCGCAACATGTGTTGGCATTTCTGGACATCGATGAGTTTAAGGTTGTGAACGAAACCTGTGGTAATGCCGGTGGCGATTTGTTATTGAATCAGATTAGCGAGGTGATTAAATTACATGTTCGAAAATCTGACGTACTGGCCCGCTTAAGTGGGGACGAGTTTGGAATTATCATGCCTTATTTAGATATGGATCGCGCGTTACAGGTAATGCAGAAGATAATTATCGATATTCAACATTCTAGCTTTGAATGGGAAGACAAGGAATACTATGTGACGGTCAGTATCGGGGTGACGTCTTTTGGGCAGGAAAAAGATAATTATCCCGATTATTACTCCAAAGTGACCACCGCCTGTTTCCTGGCGAAATCAAACGGCGGAAATCAATATCAATTTATTGGTGAAAATGATGAAACAGTAACTGCCCAACAGGAATCAATGGATTGGGTCGATAGCATTATGAAAGGGTTTAACGAGGATAGATTTTGCCTTTACGTACAACCCATTCGGTCGATGGACCCGAAAGATAAAAAAATCGATTACGAAGTACTGGTACGTTATCGGAGCCCGGATGGCACCATTATTTCACCCGACGAATTTCTGCCATCGGCCGAGCGCTATAACTTGATTGAGAGAATTGATTCCTGGGTCGTATCGCATACCCTGGATTGGCTTCAGGAAAATCAGCAGAAAACTGGCAAATCGATGTTTTCGATAAATCTATCGGGACGCAGTATGGGCTCGCAGAAATTCCACAAATTTTTGCAAAAGAGTCTCGAGCAAACCGAAATCGATAAGACGACCCTGTGTTTTGAAATAACTGAGACTGCGGTATCGGGTAATGTGCAGGAGGCAGTCGACTTTATCAATTCAATCAGGCAGCTTGGCGCCAAATTTTCTATCGACGATTTTGGCACCGGACAGTCTTCATTCATTGATTTAAAACAATACCCGGTTGACTATCTTAAAATTGACGGTGGTATCGTACGTGAGATTAACGAAGATGATACCAACTTCGTGTTTGTCCGATCCATGGCCGAAGTCGGACATAGCCTGGGCATGAAAGTAATTGCCGAGTATGTCGAATCAGACACCTTGTTTGAAAAGTTGCGCGAGGCAAACATTGACTATATACAGGGATATTCCATCGGTGAGCCGGTAAATATTGAGGCGATAGTTTCGCATTAAGGCGATGCTGTTCAATTAGCTATCCCCGATTATGTTGAGTCGATTGCGTTTTCAGGATTCCTGCCAGACCGAAAAGAAAAAACATCGAAAAACGGGCTGCGCACCATACCGGGACCGATCAGGCTGACATTGACACCGTTACTAGCACATTCCTGGCACTATTCACAAAGGCCAAATTTAGCAGCGCCTGGCACTGATTCGCTGCGGCGACTCTGAATCTGAAATAATTTTATTTAAAAGGTACTAATGCAAGGATGATAAATTTCGGGTGAAATAAATTGCAATAATTGCTGATGGCAGTAATCGATTAATTCCTGTTCCTGGTCGAGTGGATAGCCGACGATACCCTTGCTTAATACCAGGTTTTGTGAAAACAGGGGCTCGTCAGGATAAAGCTTGCTGATTTGCTTAAAGTGACTCTTCGGCAATCGAAATGCACCGAGACTCACCGAATGCAGTTTTTCGGCGTCGATTGTGGCGAATATCGTTTCGAGTAAGTGGGCAAATTCCTGGCGATAGTTATCGTGATAAATAATCGGGTCAAATCTTAATCCAACTGGCCAACCTGAATCGATCAGGGATTGCATCGCAGTAATTCTTTTGGCGAGTGAGGGCACACCCTTTTCCAGTTTATTGTGGCTATGCTGGTCTGTAAAGCTAAACGCGGTGACTACGCGTTCGCAGGGTTCCAACCGCAGTAATTGCCGAACCTGCGTACTCTTGGTGCGCAATTCTAACCAGGCGTTGTCAATTTGAGCAAAAAATGGAACAAAAAATTGAGCAAAATGGGTGACGGGTTCGTAGGCCAGACTATCGCAGTCGTAGCCAGAAAAAAACCACACTGGATCGGTACCGTGATGCGCGGCGATATTTGAAATGTCAGCCGCAAAATCTTCGTAATTGACGAAGATTACCTGGTGTGCGGATGAAAACATCCCCTGCAAAAAACAATATCGGCAATCGTACATACAGTTGAGCATGTGTGAAAAGTAATAATTGTGTCGTCCACCAAGCCCATATCCTACGGGCACCGGCAGCACTCGACGATTCTGTTTGCCCGCGATGATTAGCGCCGAGTTTAGTTTTTGCAGGCGAAAATTCTGTGCGCGCGGATTGAAAACCTCTCCATAATGGTCAATCTCGACAACGGGGGTGTTTTTCATGCGCTTGCTAATATCGCGTGTACGCTGGTGATGGCAGACGCCGGTTTCGATATAAACGCAGCTGACCATGCTCAAAGGTTCTGGCTGGCCCGCAGGCATAATTGCTTTAGGTGAGCAATAATCGCTTTACTGGACAAACACCCAGAAATTTCTCTGGTTAATTTCTCGGTGTCGTAGTCCTGACTCATTAAAAACTGTATTGATTTCTTGAGCTGACTCTTCTGAGTTTGGCTGAAATGAGCCCGTCGGATGAATTTTTGCCAGTCTGAATCGTCGATTTTATTGGCTGAGACCAGTTTGTCGAGTGCTTGCAGCGATTCGGATATTTCGGTCAAAGACTCAATATTTTGAGCGATTAGCTGGCTGATACGGGATTTATCAAGACCGGTTTGCTGCGTAAGATTGTCGCTTACGATCTTGACGCACTGCACTAGTTCGGCGCTGCTGAATCGGGTTGCAGTCACAAAAAAGGCACTTGCTTCCATGTCGAATAGAAGCTGCGGTAGATACTCACTACTGGCCTGATTGAGTGTCATGCAGTGGACTGGCTTCAAAGATGTTTCGATTAAAGGAACAGGATAATAGCTACGCTTCGACTCATAGTCGGTAATCTTGTTTATCCAGAAAGCAGTACCGATAGGAGCGTCCGCCGCACCCGCTATTCCGATGTTAAACCAGGCGAGTGAAGTTTGTTCTCGATAGAGAGCTGCCACCCAGGCGCACGCGGCTGCGACAGCGGTTTTTCCGATGCCGCTGATAATGCATAACATGTGATCGCTATGGTACAGGTCAAAACCGTGTTCGACCTGAGATTTTTTCAGTCGATAATAATCGATTATCGGCTTAGCCTCGCAATGCATGGCCGCTACCCAAATTAACACAGAACAGGAACCGTTTGCTTGCGGGTCGACTGTAGACTGGTTTCCAGCATGGGCATGAATTCGGCAATGATTTTCTCATTGCGGTGTTTCTTAGCGCCTTTTAACAAAATTTCGAGTTTGACGATCAACGTGGACACCGCAACAGCGTAGTCAGATTCGCTTAGTTCACCCTGTTGTAGCAGGCGGTGAATCGAATGGATACGAAATCGATCTATTCCCCAATATTGTTTTGAAAGCTGGTCCTTGTGGCCACCATATTTGGTAATAAGCGGGCAGTCAATATAGTGTACCGGGTACTGATGGCAGACTCTTAACCACAGGTCGTAATCCTCACAGGCAGGCAGCGACTCATCGAACAGACCGACCGACTGTAACAGTGATCGATGTAAAACTACAGACGATGGAGAGATGACACACCGGGGAAGGCAGCGCTCGAATATCCAGCCACCGGTCTTGAGGTGTTTTTTCATCGCGTTGACTCTCACACCATTTCTGATCCAGATTTCGTCGGAATGAAATAGGCGGAATTCAGGATGCCGATTCTGGGCCTGACGAATTTGGGATATTTTACCAGGCAACCAGCTATCGTCCGAATCGAGTAATGCAATCCAAGCATGACAAGCTTGATTAATTCCGGTATTCCTCGCGGCGCTGACGCCTCGATTAGACTGCTGAATCAACCGGAGGTTAGGGTAGAGTTGAGAAATCTGTCCCGCAGTACCATCATCCGAACCGTCGTCGACAACAATAATTTCGTCAACTGGACTGTCCTGGCCTAATACCGAATCAATCGCCCGGATGAGCGTGTGTATTCGGTTATAGCTAGGGATGATAACCGAAATTTTCATCGATTTTTGGTCAGCGATCTTTTTTTTGAGGAATGATAGCGGGTCCAGGGAAATTGGTTACAGTCGATCCGTCGGTTTCGAGAATACGGTTCTTACCGCTTCGATCAACTTCATCGATTCGGATAATCGAATGATGCGGGATATAGGTATGCTTTACATTGCCAAACTCATTCTTGAGCTTCTCTTCAGCTGGGTCGATCAGTAGTTTGGAATGTTCGCCAAATATTATCCCCCCCACCTCGATAAAACCCGCCATTTGCGACTGGCTGACCTCGTGAGCATAGAGTTCATATATTCGATTATTATTATGAAACTGAATGCGAAATGTAGATTTCTTTTTAGTCATATTGTTAATCAGAAGTTCCCTGGAATTCCATCATCAGATGATCTAATTCGCCGTCCATATGTAATTCGGTTAACTCCGAGAATCCACCAATTAGCTTACCATCGATGAGTATCTGGGGTACCATCCGGGCACCTTGAGTGGCCTGGTTAAATTCTTCACGTATTGCCTCGTCGGTGTCGATTCGCCGTTCGGCGTAATCAATATTCCATTTGCCGAGTAAGGTTTTCGTCTTGTCACAAATTGGGCATGTGCCTGTGCTATATACGATTACTCTGGTCATAAATTGGTCATTTAAATGATGGTGTGCAATTCTACAACAAAATATTCATCCTTAGCCAGAAGCAGTGGATTTTTTACTTCATTCAGTATGCGACACGGGTGATTTATTGCAGGTTTTTGATGGCCAGGATCGCCTGGTTACGTAATGTTTTATTTAAACCAAGCTGGTTATCGGTCAGCGAAATAGTGGCACAGTCGGCACCATCTATGTAGATCATCGCTATCGGAGAGTGCTTTATGATGATAGGAAATATGGTAAATCCCTTGGCCCCAATTTCCTCATGGTACCACTGTGGAATATTCCCTCTGATATTCTCGTCCTGCGAATCTTTAATTTGAATATCGACATTATTTTTGAACGAGATATGAAATACATCCGCCTGATAGGCGAGGGGGATGGAGAAATTCCTGATTATCCTGTCAACGTCTTCACCGAATCCAAATCGCGCACGTATGCAATTGGATTTTCCATCCTTAAGGCTTAATACTACGCGTGATCCCGGCAATGCACGGTATATGATCTCCAGAATCATTTGCATGATCTGGTTAAGCGAATATTCACCTGTCAGGGTATTGGTAACATCCTGAATTCCGTCAGTGAGCGTCTTGTCGGTGGTTCTTATTTGCTCTTCGAGGTCTTCCTGCAGTATGTGTATGCTTCCAGCGGAATCTAATTCAGCGATCTGGGTTTGACCACTTTTTAATGGGGTACCTTTTCCGTCGCCCGAGGGAATTTGTTGGATATAGCGGCTATTCTTGAGATCGAACTGAATCAACTTAGAAAACTTGACTAATTCTTCCTGGCTAGTCTCTACTAACAGGCTTACTTTATCCTTGTCGATATCCAGGACACTGGAAAATTGTCGGGTTAGCTGGCTAATGGCCCCTGATTGTTGGTCGGGGGGTAACGACAGGCAATTGCCTAATGCATTGCTGAAGTGTGATACCAGGCGTAAATTATTCGAATCGTTTTTTTCGGGGGGCAGTCTGTCAAAATTAACCGGCTCCATACTGCTGACGATCGATTCGGGAAAGCCCCATTCCTTGGCTACCGCTATACCTAGTCGATGATAACTGGTACCCAGTACCTGAGTCACGGCTGTTGGCTCTGCATTTTCTCCCTGAGCAATTAATTTATCGATCGTGCGACTCTCCTCATGCAAATAGAAGCGTACTAGCATCTTTCCTAACTGTTGAAGCAGGGCACATAGGAAGGCCTCTTCATGATTGGTCTTACCTAGCGACACCATCAAATCATTCGCCACCAGCGCGCTGAACAATGACTGTACGGCGTCTTCTTTCAGCTGATGCGCCTGTAGTTTATTTTGTAAATGGTCAAACAACATCAGTGAGGCGGCGATGCTACGAACCGCGTCGATACCGAGCATGACAACAGCCCGCGAAATAGTGCTGATCTTTTCACTCCCTCGATTATAATAAGCAGAATTTACCAGGCGTAGGACTTTGTTGGTCAGTGAATAGTCCTTGAGGATCGCATTGGAAACCAGGGTGAGGCTTTCGGTTTCACTTGACGAGGCCTGGTTCAGGATATTGATAGTTTGCGAAAAAACGGGAAAATCCTTTTTGTGCCGCATGCGCCGAAGCAGAAAATTAATTGTCGAATCACTACTGTCGGTGTTTCTTGCTTCGTCATCGAACGAGAGATAATCGTTGAATGCTTTCAGCATGGCTCCGGCATCGGCAAACCGACGCTGGGGATCTTTGTCCAGCGATTTCAATATTAGCGCGTCGAGTCGCTCATCGATGGCCTTGTTTGTTTTTGAGGGTGCGGCAATGCTGGAATTGGAAATAGCGTACAGAATCTGGTATATGTCAGCACCATCGACAGCCGTCTTTCCAGTCAACATTTCGTAAAAAACCAGGCCGATTGAAAATACATCTGAGGCGCTATTTTGCCTGCGTGTTTCGATGTATTCAGGGGCCATGTATTGAGGGGTCCCGTACAAAATTGAATCGTCGCCACGGTTTGCACCGGCGAGTTGCGCGAGGCCGAAGTCGGCCACCTTCGCCTGACCATCACCATTGAGCAGAATATTGGCTGGTTTTATATCGCAGTGAATTATATTCTGAGCATGTGCCGCAGCCACTCCACTGAGTACGTCACGCATGATTCGAATAGCCTGGTCTAATTTTAACTGGCCATTTAAGTAGTGCCGTAGCGATTGGCCCTGAATATATTCAAGCACCAGAAATGGATTTTAATCGGATATTCCAAGGTCGTAAATGGTAACAATATTTGCGTGTTGAAGTCGACTGATGGTTCGTGCTTCGGCCAATAACTGATTAATATTATCCTGTCGCTTTAGCTCATTGATTAAATGCAATGCCTTAATAGCAACTTTCCGATTTAGATCAGGATCTGTTGCCAGGTAGACCACACCCTGGGAGCCTCGTCCAAGAACCTGGTTTATAATAAATCGGTCTATTTTTTGCGGGTGCCCGGAACTTGCCACGTCGAACCATAAAACTTATTTTGATGGCTATTAGTATAGTAGGTAAAAAAGCAGTTGCTCTGGCTCCTCATCTTCCTATTGTCGATATTAAATCCTGACCCTACTGAATTATTTCTACCCCATCCAGGGGGCAAGTTTGAATAGTGTCTTTAATAGTTTGGACTGCCTTTGCACGCGGGAAGTGCTTCCGCCAGGCTATCGCAACGGTTCGCGCTGGAGCAGGCGGCTCAAACGGTTTAATTTGAATCAGCCCCGAATTTTGCGAATCATTTAGGACGCTGGTGCGAGGTAATACGGTTATGCCAGTGCCAGCTGCGACCATGTGCCGGATAGTTTCCAGCGAACCCCCTTCAAAGGTTCGTGTTAATTCGCTACTGCCCGACATGCAGTTGGGGCAGGCCTCGATAACCTGATCCCTGAAACAGTGACCCGCACCCAGTAGCATCAGATCCTGCGAGGCGAGATCTTCGGGAGGTATAAATTCTCGATCTTTCCACTCGTGATTTTTTGGTAATGCAACAATAAAAGGCTCCCGGTATAAGGCTGCGGTCTCGATACCGGGTTCTTCGAAAGGATAGGCGATAATGATTGCGTCGAGTGCTCCCTGCTTAAGTGATTGAAAAAGATTGGCGGTGAAATTTTCTTCGATGATGAGTCGCAGATCTGGCGCGCTCCTGGTAAGGCCCGGTATCAGGTCGGGCAACAGGTAGGGTCCGATAGTATAGATAACACCGAGCCTGAATTGACCAGAAAGAGGGTCTTTTCCCTGCTGTGCGATCTCATCCAGTATTTGTACTTGCTGGAGTACAATAAAAGCCTGTTCGATCACTTGCAGGCCAATTTCGGTGATTTGAATTTCGTTTTTCGAACTGCGTTCAAATAGGCGTACGCCGAGTCCCTCCTCTAGTTTTTTGATTGCTATACTGAGCGTTGGTTGACTAACGAAACAGGCCTGCGCCGCTTTGCCGAAGTGATTTTTTTTTGATACGGCTACGATATAGCGTAATTCGGTTAAGGTCATAACAGCGGAGTTTAGAAATGTCGTGCAGATTCTGCACAATATGACAAGTATTTCAATTAAAGTTTAAGTTATAATCGCTTGTAACTATGAATTTAGCGGGGGAATTAAGCCTTGATATCTGTACTAAAAAAATTATTCCAGTCTGATTCTGTGCAACCACCACAGTTTGACCGAGAGCATGTGTTGCGTCTATCGACGGCCACTTTATTAATTGAGGTGAGTCGTGCGGATTTTCAGGAACTGGACTCCGAAATCGCGCACATGAGGATGTTGCTGTCGCAGCATTTCAACCTGAGTGAGAACGAACTGGATGAATTAATGCAACAGGCGCGAAAAAACGCAGACGATTTGGTGTCTCTACAGCATGTTACGCGTTTGCTGAACGAACATTTTGATGAAGAGATGAAAGTACGCGTGATAGAAATGATGTGGCAAGTGGTGTACGCGGATGGGGTTAAGGACCATTACGAAGAACATTTAATTCGCAAGATCGCCGATCTCCTGTATGTCTCGCATAAATCATTTATCCAGGCACGGCACAAGGCCGAGGAAATGATCA
>SMVB01158839.1_pt1 | contig 10244 bp, 10 predicted proteins | sample 2456461 | NCBI WGS metagenome assembly SMVB01 (sample SAMN11095934, study PRJNA526329) | marine sediment metagenome | biome: Marine sediment; feature: Surficial sediment; material: Deep marine sediment; isolation source: Hadal surficial sediment | place: Pacific Ocean | collected 2014-05 | depth...
ACCGTCCACTGGTGGGTCTCGGGATCATACATATAAGTGACGTTGGTCGGGGACCATGTCGCGGAACTGAAGCCGCCAATGACGTACAGTTTGCCATTCGCCACCACTGCGGTGGTGTGGTGAAGCGGGCGTGGCAGGGGACTTTGCATTTCCCAGGTTCCTGTGGCCAGGTCGAAAGCCACTACTTTGTCGGTCACGCCGGTAGAGGTGAATCCCCCAATCAGATAAATTTTGTCCGCCAGCAAAGCCACTGCCACTTCGGTGCGCACTGTGGGGGCGGGCGATAATTTTTTCCAGCTTCCGACCGATTGGGCAAAAACCCCTGCCGCTGTGAATGCCAGAAGAAATGCAGTCAGGACAAAAACGCGTGGATGGTTCATCGCAGACCTCCTTTTGAATATTTCTTAAGGGTATCTCTAATAATTCGATATTTTTATGTCTGGCAACTCGCGGACCCTTATTTCATAAGGCTCGCTCATAGCCCGGAACCATTTTTAGTGATGCCCTTAATCTAAAATTTTCCCCATATCCGATGCGATTCTGCGTAACATTTTCGGCTTGTCAGTCACAATTCCATCGACCCCCAGATTGATCAGGCATCTCATTTTTTTCTCGTCGTTAAAAGTCCAACTAATAATTTTAATATAATTGGAAGTACTTTTTTTGTAGCTATCCCGAATTCTAAAGTCCAGAGTTAAAATAAATTTGTAGACCAGCCAGGGGTCCTGCGTTGGGGGGTCAGGAAGGCTGGCATGAACCGGGAACCCGATACTCGCGAAACTGTTTTTAAAATTCATGGCACTGGGGACTGTTGTAAAGCCGTGATAATTTACAATTCCAACGGGCGGAAGTTCCCGGTCATAAGAGAATAAAAATTCATCAAATTGATTTCTTACGAGGTTTAAAACTTCTTTGTGCGGAGTCAACAATATCAATTGAAAACGTGGAGCTGGGACAATACCGCCAATAATTCTCCTTATTTCTTCGAGCATAACAGGGGCTAAACGGCTTTCATCGGCTGGAACCTTTAACTTCAATAGCACCAACTTGAGCTTATCTTGCTGTGTCGCCCATTCAATAAATTCCTGCAATGTGGGGATTTTAACATTAGCTTTGGCATGGGTGATTTTATCCTCATATCCGTAGTGATCTGTAAATTCCGTCAAAGTAAGTTCACTGACTTTTTTTCTCCATCTGGACTCCTTCAAAGAAGGACTGGAAGGCTTGAATTTTTCAATCGGCTCCCCTTTCTCCTGCCTAATCAGTGCCATAGGGCTGTTTGGATCCCAATCGTGCCAGAGAACAACCTTTCTATCCAGAGTCAGGGACAGATCGGCTTGCAGAGAGTTGGCTCCATCCACGTTCAAAGCCTCCTGGAAAGCTGGAATGGTGTTTTCTGGAAATTTGGTGACCGATCCCCTACGGGCGATCACTGAAAAATGGTCCGGGAGAAAAACAGAGCCCATCCTTGTGGGACATTTCGCTATGACATGGCGGCTAGTGCAGTTTAGAAATATCAATATTATCCAAAAACATACGACGAACTTAATTCTCTTTTTCTTTTTACTTGTCATAAAAAGACCAGGGAAATAGTATCGGTTATTAGATAAGGGAGGATATCGTTGGAACTACCTGATTCTAACCGGAAATTCCCATCAACTGAAAAAGATATTAGTAAAATTATGAGATTATCAGCCATCTGCCAGGACAAAAAATGAAAATATGGGTTGATGCAGACGCTTGCCCCAGGGCGGTCAAAGACATTTTGTTCCGCGTGGCGGAAAGGGCAAAAATATCCGTGATATTTGTTGCCAATCAGCGGCTACGTCTGCGGCCCTCCACTTTTATTCACTTGATCCAGGTGGGGCAGGGGTTGGATATCGCCGATGATGAGATTGCAAATAAATGCGAAGCCGGGGATTTAATCATCACAGCAGATATCCCGCTCGCCGCCCGCATTGTAGAAAAGGGGGCCTTGGCTCTTGATCCGCGTGGAACGATTTACGATAAAAACAATATTGGTCAATTATTGGATATGCGCAATTTCATGGACAGCTTGCGCGGGTGCGGCGTCGAAACCGGCGGCCCAAGCAGTTTTGGCCAGCGGGAGCGGATGAAGTTCGCAAATGAGCTGGATAGTTTCATTGCGCGGGCCTGACCCCACTACGTGGGGAGGAACCCCGTTACACGGGGAGGAAACTCTAGGCTACGCGCGCTTTATACCCCTACGGGGCTGAAGGCAAAGGTCGAATATCACACGCTCACGAGCCCTGAAAAGCTATTAATTATTGCACATTAATACTGGGTCCAGCGTCACGCTGGCGGCGTGAGCAAACTCGCCCTCCGTGGAGGAGTCAGCCCTTGGGTTGGCCTCGCACCAGCCGGTCGATGGGAATGATTTGCTGTAGCAGTTCCGATAGATTATCGAGTTTCAGCATATTGGGTCCGTCCGACAGGGCGTTGTCCGGGTCGGGATGGATTTCCATGAATATGGCGTCGCATCCCACCGCCACCGCTCCGCGCGCGAGATAGGGGATCAATTCCCGTTGTCCGCCGCTTTTGGTTCCCTGACCTCCCGGCAATTGCAGGCTGTGGGTCACGTCAAATACCACTGGATAGCCGTATTCCCGCATCAATGCGAGGGACCGCATGTCCGCCACCAGGTTGTTATAGCCGAACGTGAACCCGCGCTCGGTCAACAGGATCTTCTGGCTACCGCTCTGTTCCACTTTATGAACGACGTTTTTCATGTCCCAGGGAGCCATGAACTGTCCCTTTTTGATATTGACCGGTTTGCCTGATTTGGCGGCAACTACGAGCAGGTCCGTTTGCCGGCATAAAAAAGCGGGAATCTGCAACACATCGAGAACCTCTGAGGCCGGGCCGATTTCTTCTTCCTTATGGATGTCCGAAAGCACCGGGATGTTCAGCTCGTTGCGGATTTTTTTGAGGATTTTCAAGCCGTCATGCAGTCCCGGACCGCGAAAGGAGTCGATGGACGACCGGTTGGCCTTGTCATAGGAGGCTTTGAAGATGAAAGGAATGCCGGAATCGCCGGTGACGCGCTTGAGTTTTTCAGCCGTCTCCATAGCCTGGCGCTCCGATTCGATAACGCAAGGCCCTGCGATCAAGGCCAACGGATGATCGCCGCCGATGGGCACGTTGCCGATTTCTACGGTTTTGGTGATGGCGATAGAAAGACTCATTATTTGAGGGGTTGCGGCGGACCCAGTTCGATTCCAATAGGAACGGGATGCGGTACCTCGGTTCGTGGTGGCAAGCCTTCGGGCGCGAGGAAGCCCAAAACCAGTTCCCGCACCTTCTCGTTATCGGTGGCTTTGTGCAGGGAAGTGAATCCACTTTCTGTTAACTTTGTCAAGTCGGCTTCAGGGGAGTTTTCTGTTATCCGGAGGATGAAGGGTAATGTTTTAAATTTCTTTTTTATGTTCAACAGATGTTTGGTCTCGCATTTCTCCGTTCGCAGGACGTAAATCACCAGATCGCAATGGAGCGTTTGCGAGGGCTTGAAGCAATCGGCAATGGAAACAAAGCTCATGACCGTGAAAAATTCCTGCATAACAAATTTCGAGAGTTGGATGCGTTCCCCACGAACCGGATCGACAATGTAAATGGTCTTGTATTTCATTTAGCGTCTCATTATCAGGCGCAGGCTGGAAAGCCTGTGCTACCAAAGATTAAAATTTTTTCACACTGAGTCTATCATCAAAAGCGCGTGCGATGAACCCCAAAAGGCTGCCAGTTTATCCGGGTTTTGGTTTGACTTTGTCTAGAGCACTGTGAAAAAATGGGATGCAGATCATTTGCTTCATTTCCGGGCGGCACTTATATGAATTGGACGCTAAAGACCTTACTGGTTTTCCTTGTTTTCTTTTTCATCTCCCTCCAGGCATTCGCTCAGGGGAGAATCGTCGTCGTTGAAATATCCGGCGCCATTAATCCCGTGGTCGCGGAATTCGTCACCGATGAAATAAGAGAGGCCAATCAGGCCGGGGAGGAATTGATCGTGATCCGTATGGACACCCCCGGCGGACTCGACACATCCATGCGGCAGATCATCAAGGGGATCCTGAACTCCACCGTGCCGGTGGCGACGTTTGTCGGACCCAGTGGTTCGCGGGCCGCTTCGGCGGGAACGTTTATCACCATCGCGTCGCATATCGCCGCGATGGCGCCGGGAACAAATATCGGCGCGGCGCACCCGGTTAACCTGATGGGAGGTGGCGGGGGCCAGAGCTCCACAATGGAGAGCAAGGTCGTCCAGGATGCTTCGGCCTACATCCGCTCGCTGGCGGAAAAACGCGGGCGCAACGCTCATTGGGCGGAGTTGGCCGTCGCTAAAAGCGTTTCCATTTCCGCCGAAGAAGCGACCAAATTAAACGTCATCGACCTGATGGCGGCGAATGTCGAAGCCCTCGTGTTGGCTTTGGACGGTCGGGAGATCAAAATCAATTCCACATCCGTCATTCTAAAGACAGTGGACCGGGAGATCGTTTACCATGCCATGAACAAGCGGCAAAAGATTCTGGATACCATCTCGAATCCGAATGTCGCTTATATTCTGATGATGATTGGCCTGGTCGGGCTTTATTTCGAGTTTTCCAATCCCGGCCTAATTTTGCCGGGAGTGGTCGGCGGCATCAGCATAATCCTCGCGCTGTACGCCATGCAGACACTGCCGATCAATTACGCCGGTCTGTTGTTGATTGTTTTGGGGTTGGTTCTTTTTATCGTGGAACTCAACGTGATGAGTTTTGGGCTTTTGTCGGCGGGAGGGGTGATCGCCATTTTGCTGGGGTCCTTGATGCTCATCGACAGCGATGACCCGGCGATGCAGATTTCTAATACGGTTCTTGTCCCGACCCTGGGGGTTTTCATTGCCATTTCTCTCGGCATTCTTTATTTGGCGACGAAGTCTCAGAGACATCGCGCGGTTTCTGGAGTAGAAGGATTGATCGGAGCTGAGGGCGTGGTGAAGGAGGAATTGAATCCTGTTGGAAGCGTCTTCATTCATGGTGAAGTATGGAACGCCGAAGGGGATGGCAAAATATCTACGGGAAAAAAAGTGGTCGTCTCTGCGGTGGAAGGTCTTAAACTCAAGGTGAAATCCGCTTCCGAACCAGATGTGCCTCCTGTGTAGATTTTTTTAAAAGTAAGTAAGTCCAGTTTCCTGTCTCCTGAATTGAATGAGAGCTTTGCGAAACATGGAAAAGCTTTAAATCCCCCCAACCCCCTTCGTAGAAGGGGGAGCACCCGATTCCCCCTTTTTAAAGGGGGTTAGGGGGATTTTCTTGAGAACTCTTTTCAGCAAAAACCAATGCTATTTTCACAATGGTCAATTTCCTTTTTCAAAAACCCTGTAACACTAACCTCTAAAATGAATGACCCGTGAACTGGATGTCAGTATTACAAACTGCGGGAGGGATACTGGCCCTCCTTTTGCTTTATGCCGTGTTCCTGGTTGCTTGCGAGGACAAAATTATTTACCATCCTCACAAGTATCCTCAAGGAATATGGAATCCATCTTCGTTTAATGTAAAGGTTGAGGACGTTTTTTTTCAGGCGAAGGATGGAACCAAATTGCATGGATGGTATATTCCCTCCGCGAACGCTCAGGCCACTTTATTATGGTTCCACGGCAACGCGGGGAACCTCACCTACCGGTTGGAAAATATTCAGCAACTTCAGCCGTTGGCCCTCAATATTTTTATTTTTGATTACCGGGGATATGGTAAAAGCGAGGGGAAACCGAGCGAAGCGGGTATTTATCAGGATTCCCAAGCCGCGTATGATTATTTGATTCGAGAAAAAAACGTTGTCCCCCTGGAAAATTTGTTTCTTTTCGGCAGATCATTGGGCGGGATATGCGCCGTCGAGGTGGCCTCAAGCAATCCGGCGGCGGGGCTGATATTGGAATCGGTGTTTACTTCGGCGCGTGATATGGCGGGGCAAGTTTTTCCACTTTTGCCGATCGGATGGGCGATTCGATCCAAATTCTCCGCAGTTGAAAAAGTTCCATATTTGAAACTGCCGAAATTGTTTCTTCACGGTACCAAGGATGAGATTGTCCCTTACAAGTTGGGGAGAAAACTGTATTCCGCGGCGGCGGAGCCCAAGGAGTTCTACGATATCGAGGGCGCCGGTCACAACGATACTTATGGTGTTGGAGGCCGGGAATATTTTTCAGCCTGGAACCGGTTTATCACCGACACCTTGAAGATGAAGAAGAAACCGTAAAACGGTTTGCACTTTTTTATAGAGGCTATGGACGATTCAATCAGAAAAAAAATAACCAAATCCCTCAAGCGGGTGGTGATCAAAATCGGCAGTAGCGTCATTTCCCATCGCGAACCGGGGAAATCGTCGTTGGTCCAGGGGCTGAATCCTGAAAGGATCCGGCACTATTCCAGGCAGATCAAACAAATCATGGACAACGGATGCGAGGTGGTTCTGGTTTCTTCGGGAGCGATCATGGCGGGAAGAGAACGATTGGGATTGACGCGGAACCACCTGACCATTCCTGAAAAACAGGCCTGCGCCGCCAGTGGTCAGAGTCAACTCATGCACACTTATGAAAAAAAGTTTGAGAAACAGGGACTGAAGGTCGCGCAAATTTTATTGAGTAGCGCCGACCTTGTCAACCGCCGACGCTACCTGAATGCCAAGCACACCATCGAAGCGCTGTTGAAACACAAAGTCATTCCCATTATCAATGAAAACGATTCGGTCACGGTGGATGAAATAAAAATTGGCGACAATGATACGCTTTCGGCCACCGTTGCCTGCCTGGTGGACGCGCAACTGTTGATTATTCTTTCCGACGTGGATGGATTGTACTCCCGCGACCCGTTGCAAAAATCCCGCAGGAAAGATGAAGAGCCACCGAAGTTGATCTCTCAGGTTAACAAGGTCACCAAAGAGGTGGAGAAACTTGCCGGAAAAAGCAATAGTCTGGTAACCGTGGGTGGGATGGTCACGAAAGTGCGTGCGGCGAAAAAGACCATGAGCTTTGGCATTCCCACTCTCCTGCTGAACGGGTTGGACGACCTGGCGATGGAAAAAGCCTTGAACGGTGAAACCGTGGGCACTTTGTTCTGGTCGGAGAAGGAAAAAATCCGTAACAGAAAACATTGGATCGCGCATACCTTGAAACCATCGGGTGTCATCACCGTTGATGCCGGAGCAAAAAAGGCTCTGCTCGAGAGGGGGAAAAGCCTGCTTCCTGTTGGCGTGGTTCGAGTGCAGGGAAATTTCGAGTTTGGAAATTCTGTGACCGTAGTGGATGAAGCGTCCTGCGAGGTCGCCCGTGGATTGATCAACTACAGCACCGGGGACCTGGAAAAAATCAAGGGCATGAAAACCTCCGAAGTGCGAAAACTCTTCAGCGATAATTTTTATGAGGAAGTGATCCACCGCGACGATATGGTGGTGTTTTATTAACCCGCTACGCGGGCTCCTCCGCGGAGGGCGAACTTGCTCACAAGCCCCGGAGAAAAAATCAGGGTGGAAAATTTAGCGCCAGGCAGGATTCAGTCAGCCATAAATCCATCGCTCGTTAATATCTCCTCCAGCGGTACGCTGGCTGATCGCTTGCGGCGAAATCGCTTATTATGACTAAATGGTGGGAAAAAGAACCTGTCCGATTCGAATGCCAGGCAGACTGCTTCAAGTGTTGCTGCAAGCCGGGTCTGGTTTATTTTGATCGCGAAGATATCAAGAAGGTTTCTTCCTATTTGGATTGCACCCCAAAAGAATTCAAAGCCACCTACCTTGTGCACGACGATGGGCACTGGGCGCTGGAAGTGGAAGACGATGCGCCCTGTCCGTTTTTAACCACCAAAGGATGCGGCATTCACGAGGTCAAACCCAAGCAATGTGGGGCTTATCCCTTCTGGAAAGAGAACCTGCAGACCAAAAATATGTGGCGAATGGTGGGCGGTTTTTGCCCCGGAATCGACAAAGGCCCTATGGTGACTCTTGAAACCATCAAAAGCTTTTTGAAAAAGTTTCGATTATAAACCCCGCTGGTCAAAAGGAAATTTCTAATCCGGTTTTTTGAGCCTCATTTTTTTTATCCGTGAAATGAGGGTGGTGGGTACCATGCCTAGGAGTTCAGCGGCCCCGCCTAGGCCAAATATTTTCCAACGGGTCTGTTGAAGCGCGGCCAGGATATTTTCCTGTTCCAGTAGTTTCATCTCTTCATCAGTGAGGATTTTTTTATCTTCCCAGTGTGTTGTAGTGTTTAGAGGTGAAATATTTTTTTTCTTGGCTTTTTCCATTTGTAGATCCAGGCGCAGGGTTCCTGTGCGAGAAGTAATGACGGCGCGTTCAAGGATGTTTTGCAGTTCCCGAACATTTCCCGGCCATTCGTAATTTTGCAATTGCAGGACGTTGGCTTTGGTGAGTCTGGGTTGGGGAGAATGGAACTTTTTCGCCGCCAGGGTCAAAAAATGGTTGGCTAACAAAGGAATATCATCCTTTCTTTTTCTCAAGGGCGGGACTTCAATGGGAAAAACGTTCAATCGATAGAAAAGGTCTTCCCGAAATCGGCCTTGTTCCACTTCCTTTTTTAAATCCTTGTTGGTGGCGGCCACGATTCGTACATCCACCTTTTGAGTTTTTTCATCCCCCACACGCTCATAGGTTCCTTCCTGCAGTACGCGCAACAATTTACTTTGTAGTTCGAGAGGGATTTCTCCCACTTCATCCAAAAACAGAGTTCCCTCATGGGCCAGTTCGAATCGGCCTGCCCGGTCTTTAACCGCACCGGTGAACGCGCCCTTGACATGTCCAAAAAATTCGCTTTCATAAAGTTCTCTGGGGATGGACGCGCAATTGACCCGGATCATGGGACGGTGATTCCGCTGGCTGCGGCGGTGGATTTCATGGGCGATGAGCTCCTTCCCGGTCCCCGATTCTCCTCCAATAAGAATGCTGGCATCGGTAGGTGCGACCATGTCGATTTGTTTCAGAATCGTAGCCAATGCGGGGCTCTGCCCAACGATGTCTCCAAAAGTCTGCAATTCGGAAACTTCTTCAAGGAGGTATTCGTTTTCTAATTCCAGTTGCTTTCGCAGACGTTGAATTTCCTCGAACGCACAGGCGCTTTCTTTTTCTATACGTTTTCGATCAGAAATATCACGCGCAAAACTTACTGAAAATTCCTGGTTTTCAAACTTAATATAATTCGAAATGATATCCAAGGGAATCAGGCGTCCATCCTTGGTCCGATGCTCGTCTTCAAAATTTTGAACTTTGGACGTTTTCAGTTTGTTCCAAAAACGGGTCCATGTTTGTTTGTTTGAACTAGGATTAATATCCTGAATGGTCATACCGAGAAATTCCTCCTGCGAGTATCCGAGCAGATTGCAGGCAGCTTTATTGACCCGTTGAATACGAGCTTGTGAATCATGCCAAATAACGGCGTCTGTTGCTTGCTCGATGGTGAATTGAGCCAAGCGAAAACACTCCTTCATATCGTGAATGGGTTTCATGAGTTTTCATCCTTCATCAATTTTTCCTACCATATACGAATTTACGTAGAAAAACTACTAAATTTAGTAGATTACTATATTTAGTAGTTTTAGAGGATTTTAAGAAATATTGGTAATTACTTTAAAATTAATGGGTTAAGTCGTCTGTCACAAATGGCATGGCTCATGCATTTACAGAATATAAGATTGAAAAATTTCAAATTTTCATAAAAAGTCAAGGAGGTTTAACCATGAAAACAGATACAAAAATCAAACTCAATGGAATCCATCATATCGCTCTGAACGTGAAAAATATGGAGCGTGCCACCGATTTCTACAGTGATATTTTGGGCTTTAAGGTGGTGACTCGGACCAGCAACCTGACCGGATTGAAGCATGTCGAGCTGGATGCGGGAAACGTATTTCTTGCATTGTTCGAATCGCCCGATCTCGATTTTGAAAACGCTCAAAAAACCATGACGGACGATGGCTATTTACATTTTGCATTTGAAGCGGACAAGGATCAGTTCTCCACAATCGTTCAAACCCTGAAAGACAATGGTGTTCGTTTTGATGGGCAGCCGCGCAACCACGGCGGCGGAGATTCGGTTTATATTTATGATCCCGATGGCCACGTCATAGAAATCCACGCGCCGAATGCCTAGATCAATGAATCAATCTTCAATATTAAAGAAAGGAGGGACCACAAGTGAAAACCAAAAATGCTATGAAAATTAACCTTTACCCTCCTGA
>SMVB01139405.1_pt1 | contig 10242 bp, 10 predicted proteins | sample 2456461 | NCBI WGS metagenome assembly SMVB01 (sample SAMN11095934, study PRJNA526329) | marine sediment metagenome | biome: Marine sediment; feature: Surficial sediment; material: Deep marine sediment; isolation source: Hadal surficial sediment | place: Pacific Ocean | collected 2014-05 | depth...
CGCCGCATCCACGACGGCCTCGATGAGCGGAGCCGCCTGTTCAGCCGGACAGGCTGCCACGAATGATGGTCGCCTACCGTGACGGGCGTCACCGTATAGGGTGAACTGCGACACGACCCCCAAGGTCCCGCCGGTATCGAGCAGAGAGTGATTCATCCGTTCGCTTTCATCGTTGAAGATTCGCAGATGAACGATGCGTTGGGCGAGCGCTGCTGCTGATTCCGGGGTATCAGCCTGCCCCACCCCGACGAAGGCGAGCAATCCCTCGCCCATCTGACACGCAACCTCGCCTGCGACGCTGACCTCGGCGCTGCTAACCCGCTGTATCACCGCGCGCACCTATAACGCGTCCTGATCTGCGAAACGTCCGTCGTAGTGCGCAACTCCCTCGGTGCGCATGAGTACGAGTTGGCAAAGGCGAACACCCGCGTGAATCCGCAGCGAGCGATCCGCGACATTGCTCATTTCGAGGACCTGGCGGTTTGCAACACCCGGCTGCACGAAAGCCGACGTGACGTGAATCATCAGCCCAAGCCTCGCAAATCGGCTTCGTCCCTCCAGGAATCCACAAAGATCGCCCGGCAACCGAATTTTTTCTCGCGTGATGCCGTGAATCGTGCAACCCGGTTCGAGTACGTAGGGCTCCGTGAGCGGATAGACGCTCGTGTGGTCGCGGTAATCGGCGTCTTCCCGAAGATCAATGGGTCCATCGCTGGACTTGAACACGCGGATCTCGTCGCCCAGCGTGAGATCGATGGACGCAGCACCGAGTTGTTCCGGAGAGAACGGATCGATGTTCAGTCTGCCGGATTCGATCTCCGCCAGAATCACTTTTCGGGTGAGCACGGACATTGGACGCGCGATGGTACCCTACGCTCCGTGCCGCATCCCTTCTTTGACCTTCCACGACCGGTTTCGATCGCGCATCGGGGATGCGCCGGCGAGGCCCCCGAAAACACAATTCCCGCGTTCGAGCGCGCGCTGGCCCAGGGGGCCGGCATGCTGGAAAGCGACCTCCACCTGACCCACGACGGCGTCCCGATCCTGATTCACGACGCGATCATCGATCGCGTCACAGACGCCTCGGGCAACGTCGCCGATTTCACCGCGGAAGCGTTGCAACGCTTCGACGCCGGTTACCACTTCAGTGCCGATGGCGGCCAGACCCATCCGTATCGCAATCGGGGCGTGAGAATTCCGAGCCTCGAAGACGCCTTCCGCCACTTTCCGGATGCCCGTTTCAATCTCGAGATCAAGGTGCCTGGATCTCGGCTGATCGCCGCAACGTTGGAACTCGTCGTGAAGCATCGGCGAGAGGCGATCACACTTCTGACCGCGGGAGAGGATGCCATCATGGTGCGGCTCCGCGACCGCCTCGGCGGCCTTGTGAACCCGATTGCCCAGGGTGCGAGTGAGCGCGACATCCGCGAGTTCCTCAGCTGCGCGGCTGCGGGAACCCCACCCGCCCCGGGTCCGATGGCCTTGCAGATTCCGCCGGACTTCGGCGGGCAACCGCTCGTCACCGGACCCCTGATCGAATTCGCACACGCCAGGGGTGTCGAAGTGCACGTCTGGACGATCAACGACCCCGCCGAGATGCGCCGCCTGCTGGATCTCGGCGCAGACGGCATCATCACCGACTACCCCGGGCGGCTCGCGGAAGCCATCGCCGATTGGCGCGGTGGTCGTTGAGCTCATGCCGAAGCGATCGCCAGCGTCTAAATTCTTCAGTGACCAGCTGACGCGAATCCGCGCCGCGTCCCGACTGGGTGTGGTTGCCGACCTCGCGTGCGGTCGCGGACGCCACACGCTCGCTGCGGCTGCAGCCGGCATTCCGGTCATCGGAATCGACCGCAATCAGAGCTTCCTCACGGAGCTTCGCGAAGCCGCTACGCAGCGAGAGATCGCGGTCGAAACGCTCCGCGCAGACCTCGAGAATCCGGCCGAGGTTCCGCTCCAAAGCCGGCGTTGTGGAGCAGTCCTGGTATTTCGCTACCTCCATCGCCCGCTGATTCCAGCAATCGTGCGGCTACTCGTACCCGGTGGCTTGCTGGTCTACGAAACCTTCACGGTCCATCAGCGCAGACTCGGAACCGGCCCGCGCAATCTCGATTACTTGCTCGAACCCGGCGAACTGCCCGAACTCTTCTCCGAGCTGAAAATCCTGGTTCATTGGGAAGGCCTCAGCGAGGGACCCGAACAAGCACACGTCGCCCACATCATCGCCCACGCAGGACCCCTCGGTTAGAGCGCGGCTTTCTTTCGGATTTGGGAACGCGCCCGCAAGGAGCAGTGGACGGGCCCCGCACTGGGTCTGCTGTTGCGGCGCTGAGGGTCAGGGGGAGAGTTGGGCGAGGGCCCAGCGGGCGTGTTCGGCGATCAGGGGGTCGGCGCTTTCGAGGTGGCGGCGAATTGATTTTGTGAGTGAGGCGTCGCGTGCGTTACCGGCCGCCACGAGTGCGTTCCGGATCAGACCGCGGTAGCGGGTGCGGCGCAGCGCGGTCTTGCGCGTCGCGGCGCGCCACGCTTCTTCATCGAGTTCGAGAATCCACTCGATCGAGGGCCGAACCCACTCCGGGCGCGGCGCGAGCCGCTCTCGGAGTCCGATCGGGTCCGGCGGCAGCTTCCGCCGTTCGCGCAGATTCCACGGACAGACCTCCTGGCAGATATCGCAGCCAAACACCCAGCTTCCGTGCTCGGCCCGCATGGATTCCGGAATCGGTCCGCGCGCTTCGATGGTCGCGTAGGAAATGCAGCGCGTGGCGTCGAGCTCGTAGGGCGCCGCGAAAGCGTCTGTCGGGCAGGCATCGAGACAGGCCGTGCAGGTACCGCAGTGATCGGGTTCACGCACATCCGGATCGAGCGCGAGATCGGTCAAGAGCACACCCAGAAACAGATACGAGCCGTGTTGTGGATGGATGAGGCAGGTGTTCTTGCCGATCCAGCCGAGCCCCGCGTACGCCGCGAAGACGCGCTCTTGAACCGGCCCGGTGTCTACATAGGCTCGGCTCACAATCGGCACGTCGACCATCGCCGCGAGGCCGGACTCGAGCGCATGCAGCCGATCCAGCATCACATCGTGGTAGTCATCGCCACCCGCGTAGCGGGCGATCGCCGCCGTACCGGGCAAATCGACGGCAGGGCGTTCGGAATCGTAGAGCAGGCCGACCACAACGATGCTCCGCGCTCCATCGAGAACCCGCCGCGGGTCCACCCGCTCCTCGACCCGACGCGCGAGGTAGGTCATCTCGCCCCCGAATCCGCGGGCGAGCCAGTCGCGAAGAAATTCAGTCTCGGGGTGCGGAACGGCATCGGCGATGCCCGCAAGGTCGAAACCGACCGCCAGGGCGAGCGCCTTGGTTCGCTCGGAGAGCGTGCGCGGTATCGAGGCGACTTCGCTCACGCGCGGGCCGGCGCCAAGCGCCGCATCAAAGCCCCGAGCCCGATCAATGCGAGGCACGCGAGTATGAACGTGAACAATCCGGCCGACTCGTGGAGCCAGTTCCCAGTGGCCACTTCGGCTCCGTAGCGTTCAGCGGCCAACACCGTGACGATCACCCGCAACAGGTTTCCGAGCATCGCCGCGGGGACGACAGCGAAGACAATCGTCAATCGACGCGCCAACGTAGGTTCCGTGAAATAGGCGAGCACGATCGCGAGCGGTGTCAGCGTGACCAACGAAGTGATCCCACTGCAGGCCTCGGCGACAAAGAGCGAATCACCGGCGGGCAGCCGGATGACGTTGCCGCTGCGGACGACCGCCGATCCCACCCAACCCATCAGATCGACCGCAGTGGAACTCACTAACAATTGGAGACCGACGATCAGCGGGGTCAACCAATTCTGCGGCAGCGGAACCATGAAGACCAGAAACGCCAGCGGAAATGCGAGGACCCGAACCCCCTGGCTGCCTCCGAGGTAGAACGCACAATTCGCGACCGCTGCAACCAATGCCAACCCCTGCAGCGAAACGCTGCCGGACGCGAGTCCCGCCGCATAGAAGAGGACAACCGCGATCGCGGTGACGACGGCCCGGCGATCCCGGTTCTTCAGGATGGAGAACCGCACGCGGCTGCGAGCGGCCGCCCAATACGCGACCAGCGGAACCAAGAAGCCGTGAGAGTAGTAATCGATCGAAGTCCAGGTTCCGACCAGCGCGATCAGCGCGGGCAGGAACGCCACCAACAGAGCGCCCGCCAGCAACCACTCCGAGGTTCGAATCTCCGGAGCGGTCTCGCTCACCGCGGCCTCAGCCATCGTTTCCGCATCGCCGCTAGCGACCGATAGTTCAATGAATATTTCAACTTTCCACTCAAAGTTAAAGCTGCTTCATAAACGATTGACAGTGCCAATCCCCGCCGTCCGACAACTGCTGCACCAGAGTCTATCGCGCAGACGGTCGCCGGGCTCCGGCGCGCCCCGGGTGGACCCGGCGTGGGCCAGGTGGACCCGGCGTGGGCCCGGCGTGGGCCCACCAGCGGAGCCGCTACGCTCCCGATGCCCGCGTGTCAATTCCCGACCCGTGGAATCCGATACAACGGGTAGCCTGAAGCGCCCCGAGGAGGTTGGGCAATAACCGTGCGACATCGTTTGTTCGCATTCCTACGCGAAGCCATCCGGCGCTATTTCGTCGCTGGAATTCTCTTCTTTGCACCCATCGGCGTCACGATCTGGGCGATCGGCTCGATCATCGTCTGGCTCGACAATCTGCTGCTGCCGCGAGTCATCAAGCTGGTCATGCCCGGCGTCGAGGATCCGCCAACCCTTCCCCTGCTCGGAATGCTCTTCACCTTCGTCGTCATCATCTTTCTCGGCATCATCGCCCGGCACCTGCTCGGCGGTGAGTTTCAGCGCGCCTGGGAGCGCCTGCTCTCCCGAGTCCCCGTCGCTCGGAGTATCTATGCCGGCGTCAAGCAGCTGGCCGAGGCGATCTTCGCCTCGTCGAGCCAGCGTTCGCGCTTCAACCGGGTCGTGTTGATCGAGTATCCGCGCTTAGGTGTCTATGCGCTCGCGTTCACGACCGGCCCAGCGAGGGGCGTCCTTCAGGAGGTGACCGAGCTGGAGATGATCAACTGCTTCGTGCCCACCACCCCGAATCCGACTTCGGGCTTCTACCTGCTGATCCCAGAGGGAGACCTGACTGATGTCGATCTGTCGGTAGAAGATGCCTTCAAGCTGGTGATGTCCGCGGGCCTCGTCACTCCGAAGACCGTCCCCCTGGCCCCGTCGACGAATCGCGAAACCGCCTGAAGGCCGGGGCCCGCTAATCGATCGCAGGACTCGAGGTGACCCGCGAAACCAGCCGGCGAAAGCGGGGGTGATTCATCAGACCGAACGTGTCGCCGCTTTCGACCATCGCGACCACCTCGGGGTCATCGAGCAACCCCTTGAGCTCGGGATCGTTTCGCAGGTTGCGGATCCGAGGGCCCACTTCTCGAAGAACATCGCCCACCGCAGCGCGAAACAGATCCGGGGCTTCGGCCGATCGTTCATCGATCAGTCCGATGGAAGCCATCTGGTGGCGGAGTTCCTCGTCATTGGAAAGCTCGACAAAACTTCGGGTGTTGAGCGCCGCTCCGATTGCACCGGCCTCGACGTTCGCCCAGAAGTGTTTGTCCTCCTGGACAGCGACGACCCGGGGGTTCGAAACCACCGCCTGGAGGTCGATCACAGCCGCTCCGGGATTGGCGGCCAGCTTCGCGACGACATGTCCCGTGCGGCCGGAATCTCCGAACGCGGACTCGATTCCCGCCTCCACCACGGATGACGTCAACGCCGCAGCCGCAGAGTTGCCCAACGCGGGAATTCCCTCCGCCGCCCCCGAGAGACGCAGGGCTTCTACCCAGAGCGCGAGATAACAAAGCAACGCCACGACGAAAGCACCTCGGACCGCCCCAAAGGCGCCACCGAGGAAGCGATCTCGAACGCTGCGTCCTTCGTCGCCAGCGCCACCCGCGCGCCGACACAAAATCTTTGACAGGATCGCCATCGCGATGAATGCGACCGCGAACGCGATCGAGCCGGCAACGGGTATCCCGAGCAATTCCGGAAGACCGAACTGGCCGGCTACGGAGGAAGCGAAAATCGGTGCTGCGATAATCCCGGCGCCGTAGGCGACAATCAGCGTGAGAATTCCCAGCCCCGCCGCCAGGCCACCGCGGCGCACGCCAACCCACGAAAACCAGCCCAGGATCGCGAGCACGAGTACGTCGAGCCACATGTCGGTCTGAATCGGCGCGACGCGAAGGCGGCTGAATGGCGTAGAAAGCGATCCCGCGAATAGATGCCTCGAAATCTCTCCCCGCGGGGCGCCCAGGGGCGTCAAGACCGCCCCCCCCACGTCCGATAGCGCTGTCGAGCGCGACTCATTTGCGACGCAGCGAAGGGATGTCCGTGATCGGCAAGACCGTCGGAAACTATCGGTTCGAAGAGAAGATCGGCGAAGGCGGTGTCGGAGAGGTCTACCGCGCCACCGACACCGTGCTCGATCGGATCGTGGCCATCAAAGCCCTGCGTTCGGACCTCGCCGCGCAGTCCAAGGTCCTGACCCGGTTCCGCTCCGAAGCCCAGGTGCTCGCACGCTTGAACCACACCAACATCGCGATGCTCTACACGATGGTGGTCAGCGACGACGGGATCTGGATGGTGATGGAGCATGTCGAAGGCCAGACCTTTGCCGAAATCGTCAAGCAAGGCGGCCCGCTGTCCGCGAGTCGCGCAGTCCCCTGGTTCCAACAGGCGTTGGACGGCATCGGCTACGCGCACGATCACGGTGTCATCCACCGGGACATCAAGGGCTCGAACATCATGCTCAACACCAAGGACGTGGTGAAGGTGATGGACTTTGGCATCGCCCGCGCGCTCGGCTCATCGCGACTCACCCGCCAGGGCCATATGGTCGGAACACTGCAGTACATGTCGCCCGAGCAGGTGCGAGGCCACGATACGGATGCGCGATCGGACATTTACTCGCTTGGCGTGCTGCTCTTCAACCTCGTTACCGGCAAGGTTCCGTTCCAATCCAAGAACGATTACGAGTTGATGCACGCACACATCGAAGAATCGCCACCCTCGCCGCGCGATTTCGCCGCAGACCTCCCCGAGGAGTTGGAGCGCGCGGTGTTGCGCGCACTCGCAAAGAGCCCTGACGACCGGTTTGCGACGACCGGCGAATTCAAGGCGGCGCTCGACGAGTGCGTACTCGATCCGATCGACGAACCGCTGCCGCCGTCGGCCGCAGCCGACCGCCCTCTTGCGCAACGCGGCAACCATCACGGGGCCGAGGCAACGCGTTTGATGATCGACGACGAGAGCTCCGAATTTTCGACGATCGATTGCAACCAGCCCACCCGGATCGATACCACCGTGCTCGATCCGCCAGCGCCCCGATTGCGCGAATTCCTCGCTGCCGCGCGCGACCAGCGCGGCTGGGCGGCGGGAGTCGCACTCGCTCTGCTGCTTGGAATCAATCTGCTGGTTCTCACAAGGATCTCCACAACAGGAACCCAAGACTCGACCGATCTCGACCGGGCGCACGCGGCGGCCACGACATTCGAGGCGCCGATACGCGCATCGACCGACTCCGAGCTGGATTCGCTCGACGCCCAGACGGCCCTTCAAACGGACGCGGGAGAAACGTGGGATCCCGAGCAACCGCCAGATCCGGCCGATTTGGAGAACCACACCCGGCTGTCCTCCGGAGAAGCGCGGCGCGTCGAAGCAGCACTCCAATCGGAGCTCGATTCGACCCTGCCGACAGACCGCCCAGCCACCCCCCCCTCCGCACCCAAAAAGCGGACGGCATCTACAGAACGGGACTCGCGGACAGCGATGGCGACACCACACACGAGGGGCGCGGAGGCTCCGCGGCAACCCTCGGAAACCATTGGAGGTCAGGGGTGGATCATCGAAACGGAATAATCGCATTGATCGCGATGGCTCTTTGCCTCGGTTGTGCGACTGCTCGCTGGTCGGTCGTCAAACACTTCCGTGAGCCCGGGGCAGCGCTCGAAGCCTTCCCCGAGGTGGTCTGGAAAGAATACGACTGCGAGAACCAGAAGAGACCGTTCTTCATCATCGAGAAGAATGAGCTGCTACCCGAGAAGGTCACCGCGGGTTCCGACTTTGGTCACCGATTGGTGTACGTGATGTGCCCAGAGCATTCGACCGAGGTCATCGAGGGGAAGCTTTCGAGGCGAATCCGCTTCAAGGGTGTCCCCATCGTGGAAAAAACGGATCCGATCTACGAGATCAAGCCCGGCCGCTGGGTGGTGGATGTCATCGTGCACCTTCCAGAAGAAGCGGCAGTTGGCGTCTACGCCTACGAACTCGAATTCAACAGCAAACCGGTTTCATTCGAGAAGAGCCTGACGTTCGTGGTCGTGGCACGCTGAGCCGCCAGACCCGCTAGCCGCTACGATGTTCGAGCCGTGAACGACAGCGCCACCAGCACCAGCGCGACCAACAACCAGCGCCGCCTACTGATCGCGCTCGCGCTCGCCGCCACCTATATGGTGGCAGAGTTCATCGGGGGGCTGCTCACGGGCTCACTGGCCCTGCTCGCAGATGCCGCTCACATGCTTTCCGATGTCTTTGCGCTGGCCATGAGCGCCGCCGCAATCCAGATCGCACGACTCCCCCCCACCCCGCAGCGCACCTATGGCTACAAGCGAACCGAGATCCTGGCTGCCCTCGGGCACGGGATCCTCCTCGTCTGCATATCCGTCTATATCTTCGTCGAGGCGTACGGCCGCGCCTTCGCACCCATTGAAATTCGAGGCGCACCGATGCTCGCGATCGCCGTCGGCGGATTGGCGATCAACATCGCGAGCCTTTTGATCCTGCGCGCTGGCAAGAGCGAAAACCTCAACGTCCGCGGCGCGTGGCTACACGTGATGAGCGATGCGTTGGGCAGCGTGGGAGCCATCACGGCTGCGATCCTGATCTGGACCCTCGGCTGGACCTGGGCGGATTCGCTGGCCTCTGTCGTGATCGGCCTGATGGTCATCTACTCCTCCGTGAGCCTGTTGCGAGAGGTGTTGTCCGTGCTGATGGAAGGCGCTCCAGCCCACATCGACGTGGAGGAGGTTCGCCGCGCAATCGCTGAACGGCGCGCGGTGCTCGGGGTCCACGACCTCCACATCTGGACGGTGGGAAGCGGAATGATTTCACTTTCGGGTCACGTCGTCGCACGAGAAGGTTGTGAAAATGGATCGCTGCTGCGAGAGATCGGTGATCTGCTCGTCACCCGCTTCGGAATCGCGCATGCCACGATCCAGATCGAGCCCGAGAATTTCCAGGAGCCCGACTCCGCGCACTGCGACTGAGGCCCGACTCACGGCCCCACGCAGCTTCGCGCGGCCTCGCGCACCCGCGGCCGCAGCGATCGGCGGCTGGCGCGGAGGCCGTGAATCCCGGACTATCCAACCCACGGGAGAATCAGCATGGCGCGCAGTCGAGTCATCAGAAAAACCAAGTTGATCGCCACGATAGGACCCGCGAGCGATTCACTGGAGACGCTGAAGGCGATGATCCGGGCCGGTATGAATGTCGCACGGCTCAATTTCTCGCACGGAACCCATGAAGAGCATCGCAAGCGACTCGAGTGCGTCCGCCAGGCCGCTAGCGAACTCTCGGCAAACGTCGGAATCATGCTCGACACCAAAGGGGTGGAGATTCGAACCGGGCGCATCGAAGGCGGTTCGGCCATGCTGACCGCCGACGACAGCTTCATCCTGTACCGGGACGACCGCCTCGGCGATTCGAGCGGAGTTTCGATCTCCTACCGAGAACTTGCGGAGGAAATTTCAGCCGGTTCAGCCATCCTGCTCGATGACGGCGTCATCGAACTGCGCGTCCAGTCGATCGAGGGCGGCGATGTCCATTGCCGGGTCTCACGCGGGGGACGGTTGGAGGACCGCAAAGGCGTCAACATACCGGGCCAGACGCTGGCGCGGGATTCGTCGATGAGCCCCGCAGACCGCAAAGACCTGCTCTTCGCGATCGAACACGAGGTTGACTACATCGCGGCATCATTCGTTCGCAGCGGGGCTGACGTCGTCGAAATCTGCAACTTCCTGCAGGAAAGGGGCGCCAACATCCCAGTGATCGCCAAGATCGAAAACGCCGAAGGCGTGAAGAATCTCGAGGAGATCGTCGCAGTCGCCAATGGAACGATGGTCGCGCGCGGAGACCTCGGGGTGGAACTTCCACTTCCGGAGGTCCCGATGATCCAAAAGAAGA
>SMVB01099287.1_pt1 | contig 10241 bp, 12 predicted proteins | sample 2456461 | NCBI WGS metagenome assembly SMVB01 (sample SAMN11095934, study PRJNA526329) | marine sediment metagenome | biome: Marine sediment; feature: Surficial sediment; material: Deep marine sediment; isolation source: Hadal surficial sediment | place: Pacific Ocean | collected 2014-05 | depth...
AGCTATGGTTCAAGCAGGATCGGCCGGGATGTGCCGTGAAATCAGACGACAAACCGGCAGCGGTACACATTGTATTTCTTATCATACCCAAATTATTCTTACATGTTATTGAAATTATTAAACAATCATTAAAGTCCAGCGAAACTCGTGCAATATGCGGGCTAGGGTATCAGAAACCGTTCCCTGATTAATAGTGACAAAAGCTGGGTTGATGCCAAAAAAGGACAAATGCATTTTCGGTTCAAAGGCGCGCCAGATCGCACCACGCGCGTGAAGCTGGCAAAATACTGTTTTTGCACTGGAGGATGAATATGAAGCTGAGCAGCCCGAACTTCGAAGATAATACGGAGATTCCGCCTTCTTTCGCATTTTGCGCAGCTAATCCCGATGCCCATGTCTCCATGTCAGACAACCGCAACCCGGCTTTTGCCTGGAAGGATGTTCCTGAGGGCACGCGGTCCCTGGTTCTGCTGTGCTGTGACCCCGACGTGCCGGGTAAAGCCGATGACGTTAACCAGGAGGACCGTGAAATTCCCGCCGACCTGCCGCGCGTGGATTTCTATCACTGGGTGCTTGTCGATCTGCCACCAGCCACAAGAACCATCGGCGAAGGTGACTATTCAAATGCAATAACGGCGCGTGGAAAAGACGGGCCGGATGGACCTGGCGGTACCCGGCAGGGCTTGAATAACTACACGGACTGGTTTGCCGGCGATGCCGATATGGAAGGAAAATACTTCGGTTATGATGGCCCTTGCCCACCCTGGAACGACAGCATCATGCACCACTATGTGTTCACGCTTTACGCACTCGACATTGAGCGATGCCCGCTTGACGGAGAATTTGGCGGAGCCGAAGTATGCAGCGCAATCGCCCCGCATATTCTCGCCCAGGCGAGCATTACCGGGACTTACAGTCTGAATCCGCGTATCTAGTGTAGTGTCCTGTAAAGGACCAGCTATTTCCTGCCAATCCTGTCTTGCATCGCAACCACAGCCAGCCTATGAAAGTACCGTTAATTACGATGCAGTACACTGGCAATCAGGCGTAATTTCTCATCACGGCTGAGTTTTTTTATGGTGGCCTCACGCTGGCCGGCACTGCTGCGAGTATGGCCTTTTTCGCTGTATACCACTTCCACAGGCTTGCGACCATTGAAATATTTTGCGCCTCGCGGATGAGACAAATGCTCATCGAAGCGCCGCTCCATATCAGTCGTGACGCCGGTATACAAACTGCTGTCACTGCAGCGGATGATGTAGACCAGCCAGTCATTTGCGATGGAACGCGTGTCATCCATATTGTCAATCCAAGCCTGTTGGTATCGAGACATCTCAACCCGCCCAGTATAAGGCCTACAATACACGCGGTAACTACCCTAATCAGTTTAAGAAGAGCTTGATGAAAGTCGTAATCGCCTCCCACAATCCGGCCAAAATTCGTGCTGTCAAAGACGCATTTTCATTGCAGCTTCCTGAAGAAACGATCGAGTTCATACCGATCACGGTCGAATCCGGTGTCAGCGACCAGCCTCGTTCGGATGAAGAAACACGCCGCGGAGCCAGGATTCGGGCCTTACGCGCCGGTAAATTTTATCCCGCTGCTGATTACTGGATTGGCCTGGAAGGCGGCATCGAAACCATCGACGATCAGCTGATGACCTTTGCCTGGATGGCCGTGTTGGGAAACGATGGCAACATCAGCGCAGCGCGCACCGTCACTTTACCCCTACCCCCTGCGGTGAAACTACTGGTGGATGAGGGTCTGGAACTCGGGGATGCGAATGACCGCGTGTTTTCAACTCACAACAGCAAGCAACAGGGCGGTGCTTTTGGATTGCTCAGCAAGGGGCTTTACACCCGCGAAAGCGTTTATACTCAAGCCCTTGTCATCGCACTGATACCCTTTCAAAATGAGCTCTACCCCTTTATGGGGAAGCAGTAGAAAAATAATAAAGCAGGAGAGGAAATATGCGATTTGTAAGCGCGATTTTGTTGGTTTTGGCCGTGGCATGGGGGTCGAACCCGCTGATGGAGGCGAAGGCTTCCAATTTTACTAACCTGGAAGGCCACCCCGGATTACGTTCTGCTTCGGCCCTGGTAACCGATGCTGAGGGCAATATTATCTACGGCAAGGATATCGATGCCGTTCGCCCGATCGCTTCAATCACCAAGTTGATGACCGCCATGGTTGTCCTCGATTCCGACCTGGACCTGAATGAAAAAATCATCGTCACCAAAGCGGACCGCGACCTGGTTCAACTGACAGGCTCGCGCCTGGAATACGGCGCAACGCTTTCCCGCCGGGAAATGATCCTGCTGGCGATCATGTCATCTGAAAACCGTGCCGCTTCGGCCCTGGGCCGAAACTGGCCTGGTGGCATGTCGAAATTCGTTGCGCAAATGAATATAAAAGCCACTCAGCTGAACATGAACCACAGCCATTTCATCGACCCCGCAGGCCTGAGCGTGGAAAATATATCCACAGCGAGTGACCTGGTGAAAATGCTCAGCGCCGCTTATGACTATCCATTGATACGCGAAGCCAGCACCACCCGCCGCCTGGAGGTACGCCCTTACGCAAAACGGGGCCCGCTGGTCTATGGCAACACCAACCGCCTGCTGAAAAATGAGAGCTGGGATATTGCCCTGAGCAAAACCGGTTACATCAACGAGGCAGGGCGATGCCTGGTGATGCGGGCCAATATCGAGGGTGAGTCCGTATCGATCGTATTATTGAATTCGTTTGGCAAGCTCACGCCATTCGGCGATTCAAACCGCTTGCGCAAATGGATGCTGGCGAAGAGTTAAGGAAGTTCTGAGGATTTCCCGTAGAATCAGTCCTGGCCGGATTTTGCTTTGTTGGCCGCTTCTTTTTGCATCAGTTTCAGGGCCTTCTTTTGCGCCGTGTGGTCTGATTCCAGCCCGTCACCAAAATAATACACATACAGAGTCGCGTAGGTGAAAAACACCGTTAAAACAGCAGCAATTTCAAGCGCTCTAACGCCGGCAGCAATGCCGGTTCCGATCGCCACCAGAATGAAAAGCGCATCGAAAGTATCCTTCAAAGCCCGCCTGAATTGTACTCCTGCGACAATACCAGCAAGGCTGAATGCCAGCGCCAGGCTGTGCTGAACGACGAGGACAATGGATGCCACCACTCCCGGCAGAATCAGCATGGTTTCATCCATAGAATGGTCGTGTGCGGAGACCACGTGAATCCCTTTGTGCACCCAGGAAACGGGGAGCATTAATAACCAAACGCCAAACAAAATGAACGCCAGTTGCCGTGCGTAACCGAGACGATCGAGCTGGCCTGCAGCCTTGAAGACTGTGTTAACAATTTCTATGTCGTCGCTGTAGATCGGGGCAGAATTTTCAAGAGCTACCGTAAAATCACCACTATCCACGAGTTCTGTAACCCCGCCCACGGGCAGTTGTGAGACAAAATTGGGAAACAGCAGAACGAGCAACACCACTGAAGCCGCCACGACAAAGTGATACACAATGAGCTTTCGGAAGAGCTTGAAACCCTCTCGCCGGGGCGGCAATAACGGTTTGAAATTGACCGGATCAGTCGGATCAATATGTTCCTGCGCTTTTCCGCTCACAAAACCCTCCTGCTATGGAATTCGCTTTAGTACCTGATTGTACCCCCTGGGAGCCTGTCAGGTTTAACCGATCGTAGCGAGGGCAAGGTGAATTGATGCGCAGCATCAAGAGAATGTGCCCTGGGGTAAAAGCCGATTTGTTCAGATTTTTCGGTCTTTTGAGGCAAATAGCACCGCTATTTAACGAAAAAGAGCGGGGAATCTGGCCAAACTCGGCTTATCCACAGTAGATCATGTTAAATCTGACAGGCTCCTAGTCGTGGCAAAGGGGGCGGCAAAGATCTATTCAGCCTCCGGGCGGCGCCAGCGTGGCGCTGCGGTAAGGCACTGTAACAGGAGGCTGCGGCCTGAGTGGTGGCCGCGGATAATAGGGTGGGAACCAGATTCCGCGCGCATAGCGGCGGTAAGGCTCTTGATATGGAATAACCTGCTGTTGTGCGATATTTCTACGCCGTTCACGGGCATCCTCCCGCTGTTGCTCCATCTCCTTGCGCAAAGCAGCCATACGTTCCGCTTGCGCCTCGATGTCATAGCGGTCTTCATCCGGATCGTAATCTGGCGGCGTGGTGTCAGGCAGGATCAGTCTGCTGACACCCTCAACTTCTTCGCCAGGCTGCCTTTGACTGAAATTTGGGACACCGTTTTCATCGAGCCAATGATAAACCTCACTCCCGAGGGTAAGCGGACTGGCAATCATGGCCAGAAAAGCCATCGTAAACAGAGTTATTGCGTGTCTTGCTGCCATGTCATTCCTCCCGACACGTCCAGTATAAGCCAAAAAGGTGGAATCCAGCCTTGTCTGGTACCCTTTCGGCCAACACGGCGCGAAACTGCCTGGCAGGATTATAATGGGGTGCTCGCTTCCTGCTTCAAACATACTAGGGACCACCGGCATGTCACATGACTCACAACACAAAAGAAAAAACCGGCGAATCGGTCCCATCATTACGCTGGCGACACTGGCCTTCTTCCTGGTAGCCGCAATCTACTATGTAGTCGCCCAGACTCGGGAAACAAAACGTATGGAGCAGACCCTGATTGAACGGTATGGCTGGGCCAATGAATACACCCCTGTAATCGACGGGTCCATTAGCCCCCAGCGGATGGAGAGATTTCTCAATGTCCGCAAGATGCTGCAGCCAGGTTGCCTGGAGTACCAATCCATCCTTGATAACTTAATTGACCTTGAGGCCATAGAGACAAACCAGGAGTTATCCTCGACAAAAAAAGTTTCCCAGGGTATTGCCGGCGCCATAAATGTATTCAGCTCTCCCGCAAAATTCCTGAAATTTCTTGAGGCCCGAAACCGAGCCCTCCTGGCCGAAGAAATGGGCCTTGGCGAGTACATATACATCTACCTGGCCGTTTATGGTGAGCAGCTTGCACAGGAGTCAGACTCGGTTTACTCCGACATGGAGGATGCTTATATCAGCTCGCGAGCCCGGAATGAATTTGTCATGATCCTCAGAAATCAACTCGCTGCACTGGATGCTGCCGGTCCAGAGGCTTCTAATGCAGAATTAGCAACTGAGTTGAGAGGGGAAATTGAGGCCCTGGAAAATGGCTCTCATGAATCTCCCTGGCCAAATGGTCCCACTGACAGGACACGCGAATCGCTCGCCCCTTACCACGAGCAACTGGTGGAACTGTATTGCTCCGGCATCGTCACAATAGAACTTCAGCAAAAAAACCGGGGCCTTGAATTTGGGGGTTGAGTGTAGTCAAACCGCCCATGACGGAACCTATGACAATGGCATCGTATTCCGATGCAAGGCGCTTGGGGCGATAGCGATAGCCGATTCGCATGGTGCTGGGCTTCATTCCGGGCATGTGCCTATGCTAACAATGCAGGGCAGGTGGTGGGCGCTGCAAAAGTGATCAGAGGTTCCCTAGCTGATGGATTGCAGCAGGGCCTTGAACCTGGGAAGCTCCCGTAATGAATCGAGATCACTGTCGTTTTCGATCCACTCCACGTGGGCCATTCCTCCTGCAACACTCTTTTCAAGACAATCCAGCGCAAGATCCAGTTCCCGGGCATGCGAATAGACGCAAGCCACGTTGTAAAGAATCATCGAGTCTTCAGGGTCCATGGCCAACGCGCGTCTTGCCCATTCGAGCCCCTGCTCCTTCTTGCCTAACTCGATCAAGCCGGCAGCACCGAGATACAAGGCTCGGACATCGTCGGGGTTGCGTTGCAGGTGGTTTTCTATCAAGTCCAGGGCTTTCCATTTTGCCTTCATGGCTTCTTCTTTGCGGCCAAGACCCGTGTACACCTGCGACAGGAGTGCCGGACTCTGGTAGTCCTCGGGCCTCACCCGGCAGGCCGACTCGAACGACGTGGCGGCTTTTTCCAATTTTCCCTGTGCCAGACTGTCACGTGCATAAAAGTAATAGGCCTCGAACAAGCTGGGATCCAGCCGGATGGCTGTTTCGAAGGCTTGTTCGGATTCCTCGTACCGTTTGCTTATGGACAATGCCAGGCCCCTTGACGCATGTGCCTGTGCCTGGTTTGGATCCAGTTCCAGAGCAAGCCGGCTGGCCGTTTCAGCTTGCAGGCGATTGGACACGGTACTATCAACATACATGTAAATGAAAGAAAAACAGTCGGCCAGCCCTGCGTGAGCCAATGCATAGCCCGAATCGAGTTCGATCGCGTGGGAAAACATTTCACGCGCATATTTCATACCCATTTTGCTGTGCAGATAAAAATATTTTCTGCCGCGCAAATAGAAATCGTAGGCCTCAACATTGCTTGTTGGCTGAATTTCAATAGCCCTTTCTTCAGTTGGGCTAAGGCTGAGTTGAAATGCCTGAACGATGTTCTCAGCGATTTCTTTCTGGATCGCGAATACGTCCTGCAGATCACGGTCGTATCCTTCCGACCAGATGTGATAGCCATCCTCAACCTTGATTAACTGCGCCATGACCCGAAGCCGGTTACCCGCCTTGCGCACACTGCCTTCCAGAACGGTGTTGACGTTCAGGCGTTCACCAATTTGCGCTATATCGATGGTCTCATTCTTGAATTGAAAAGAAGCGGTTCGTGATGCGACGTGAACGCCATGGATTTTGGTCAGCGCGTTAATGATTTCCTCGGCCATGCCCTCACAGAAATAATCTTGATCCTTGTCGGGACTCATATCCACGAACGGCAGCACGGCAATGGACGAGCCAGTCGATTCAGATGAGGCTTTTATTGCCGGGATCGCCTCGGTCTTTTTGATCCCCTCAGGAGTGATTTCAAGCGCCCATGCCAGGACGATGGCAAGCGCAAAGCCCAAGACCACCAGCACAATCATGAATGGCATCGTCCATTCCGGAAGGTTCAGGGGCTCAAAGGTCACTTCTGCCACCTGCAAAAGAATCCAGGCGCCCACGACATACACAATCGCAACGCGAAAGACCTTGCGGCGTTTGGTTTCCGCAATAAATCGTTTCAGTGGTGAAGGGCTGTCACTCATGTAATTATTTCATTCGGGAATGGGTCGCTGCAATATTAACCCAAGCGTCATGAAAATAGTTGAATCCGTGCCGTTCAAGCCGCGGTAGCCAGTTTCAGTCCCACGATGCCAGCCAGTATCAAACCGACACTGATCAGCCTGGGCGCGTTTAAGGGTTCGTTGAAAAGAATGATGCCAAAGACAACGGTGCCAACAGCTCCCACGCCAACCCAAACCGCGTAGGCTGTTCCCAAAGGCAGGGATTTCATTGCAATTCCCAGCAGCCACACACTGACGCCCATGGCCCCAATGGTCACCAGCGTGACCCAGGGACGAGAGAAACCATCAGAGTATTTAAGCCCTACTGCCCAGACAATTTCAAACAGTCCCGCGAGAAACAAAATCAACCATGGCATGTTTCCTACCCCTTTACTCTGACATCATTGCCTGCATGTAAGGCTGCACCAGGGCGCGGGCGCGGACCGTGCTGTCGCGTGCTTCCAGGCGCTTAAACCAGGCCAGTACGTGCGGATAGTCGCCCAGCGGGAAATTGATGTAGTGAGACTGCTCGACATAGGCAAACGCGAACACATCTGCAATGGAAAGTGCATCATTCGCCAGCCAGTCTGTGTGCTCAAACCAGTCTTCCACAAGCTGTAACTGCTGGTGAACGAACTTGACTGCCTCCTCGCAACCAGCCTCGTCGGTTTCCCCCAGGTTGGCCCTTGGCCTGATGACCTGCTCAAAGAAAATCTTGCTAAGCCAGCGGCCGGGATGACAGGTGAAGAAAGTCATCCACTGGTCCACCCTGGCCCGCTGCAGCTTATCGGCGGGGAACAGTGCTGATTTTTCCACCGTCCCCAGGTATCGGCATATGGCGCCGGACTCGAACAGGAACTCTCCATCGTGCTCCAGTACGGGAACTTTGCCGACCGGGTTCATATCAAGGAAGCTTTCAGACCTGTTATCGCCCTTTTGCAGGTCGACAAAGCAAAATTCATAATCGACACCAAGCTCTTCCAGAACATACAGGGGTTTCATCGAGTTTTGGGTGAAAAATCCGTGTAATTTATACATAAATAATCCTCAAATATCAGCTCATTCAACCAGGTTCTGACCGCCGTCATCCATCTGTTGAGGACGCTGCCAGTACTTGAATTGCGGCGTCCAGTCATTCTCGCCCAAGCCGGCCATGCCCAGCAGGATCCACATCGGGCAATAAAGGTCTCCGGGGCCGAAAATGCAGGAGTTTTTACGGTAAATGGCATCTCCTTTTCGCTCATAGACCACGGCGCCGGGCATGTTGTCCGAGCCTTCCATAACAGTCTGTTCCTGAATATATTCACCGCCGCCATGGGAGGCCATGTTGAATCGCCAGCCACGGGAATTGGCAAAGCGACGCTGCACATCCGGAGCGTCTTTGGACACCAGCGCCAGCGCCATGGTGGATTCCAGGTGCGGTACGAATCCATTCAAGCCATCCGCCCACAAGGTGCAATAACGGCAGCCCTGACCCATGTTGTGTATGAGCAGTAACTTATTCTGCTTGCCGAACAGGTCCAGTAGAGTGGTTGAGCCATTGAGCGTTTCAAAGTCGTAATTGTTTATCTCGGTGCCTTCGTTTTTGCCACGCAATTGATTGAGCTTCACCGTCAATTCATTGATCTGGCTTTCCAGTTTGATAATTTCCGAGTTCATCGAGTTGTCTCCGGGCTTGTGCGGCTTAATCCTGACGGATAGATACGTTACGGGTGAGGGGAAGCTGAGCCGTAACGTAACAACACTGTTGATACGCCGCTCGCATTGATCGTCAGAACATAAAGCCGATCGTATTCGCTGGAATCCTCTATATCCGACCCCGGATCACCGCCAAGTAACGTGACCATTTTCGTCGTTGTGTTGCTGTGACCCACAACCAGGTGCCTTTTTCCATCCCGTTTCAGCGACCGGGCGAACACCAGCGGGTCATCCCAGGAATACAGCTCTATCTCCAGGCCGGTCATTTTGGCAACAGGCGCCGCAGTTTCCCGGGTTCTATTGAAGTCTGTACTGTGAATGTGGTCGATTCCGGCATCACTGAGAAAACCGGCCAATTGCAAGCTTCTTTGCCGACCATCCATGGATAAAACAGGGTCGTCTTTGTCCGCTGTTTTTTCTGCATGGCGAACAAGGAAAATAACAGAATCTTCATTTGCCGCAATGCTGTTTGCCATCAGCAAAATCATTGCCATAAAGACAAAAGAAATGAAAGCGTCCCTGTATTGAATGTGTTTCATATTATTTCCAGTTGACCGTGCTTCTCCAGCATACGCTAAAGGGGCATCACGACAGTTTCTGTGAGATAGGGGTTATCAAAACTCACACGGTCACCGGCACGTTTGCCAGGCACCGGGAAAAGGCGTGCAGACAGAGGTTTTTGATACTTCGTGGCGAGTGCGGCCACGTCAGTGACCACGCCTGTAAGCGCATCCAAAGACACATCACCCGGCAATGGCACAACATCGAGGCCGGTACCGCAGACGCTCGAGTACAACAGTAACTCGGAAACGCCAAACCGCCCCTCAATCGCCCGTTTTGCCAGCACCGGATCTTCCAAAACGGGTAGCATCAAGCCTGAATAGCCGCACTTTTCAAGATTCAAGCCCTTGAGTACATCGGTAATGGCTGCACAGGCCGAGAGTGTCGAAGGGCTGCCGAAAGGTGCATTTGAAAGTAACTCAATGGCCTGGCCAATACTGGCATCGAGCCCAGGAGCGGGAGAGACATCGATTCCCAGGTATTCCCAACCCTCCTGTCCTGCAAGCTGTCGTCCGCGTGCTGCCACGGGTGCAAACGCTGCCTCCATTTGCGCCTTGAGTTGCTGCTTTGCCTGCTGGATATCGTCCGTGCCCCTAATGGCCCGCGATAGCAGGTTTGGGGACTCAAGACCTATACTGAAGGTCTTACCGCGGGTGAACCAGGCGGCCGGGAAAAAGGGCGTTCCCGCGGGTACAAAAGCGGTCGCGGCAAAACGGAAATTGCCTTCACCTCCTGGAGTTGAATTGGCAATGGCCTGGATGGTTTCTGCCGCACTGCGCACAGCCTGATGGTGAATCCCCTTCCCAGGTGAAGCAACACGGACTGTGAAACTGATGTTTCTGGTTCGCTGGATAAGTTCTGCTGCCCAGGCTGCGAACTCCCGGTGGTAAAAG
>SMVB01361332.1_pt1 | contig 10241 bp, 8 predicted proteins | sample 2456461 | NCBI WGS metagenome assembly SMVB01 (sample SAMN11095934, study PRJNA526329) | marine sediment metagenome | biome: Marine sediment; feature: Surficial sediment; material: Deep marine sediment; isolation source: Hadal surficial sediment | place: Pacific Ocean | collected 2014-05 | depth 0-1...
ATGCCAATACTGATCTCAGACATACAGAAGATCCTCTAATCGCACAGATAGTCCGCTATTCAACCGCCATCAAAATCGCTTCGCCACCTCCTCCAGCATCACCTCGGTGGCACCACCACCGATGGATTCCACCCGTGCGTCGCGTGCCATTCGCTCAACGGCGCAATCGCGCAAATACCCGGCGCCGCCGTGAAATTGTTGACAGTCGTATAGCACCCGGTTGACCAATTCGCCGCACAAGGCCTTGACCATCGAGACCTCCTGCACACAGTCGTGGCCTTGGGTGTCCAGCCAGGCGGTGTGATACAGCAGCTGTCGCGCCGCGGCGACTTCGGCCTGACGATACGCCAGGCGCTGGCGAATGGTTTGCATGTCCCACAATACGCCGCCAAAGGCCTTACGCTCGCGGACGTAATCCAACGTGATGTCTATCGCCTTTTGCGACTCCCCCACCCCCTGCGCGCCGACGACCAGCCGTTCGTTCTGGAAGTTCTGCATGATCGCGTAAAAGCCCTTATTAACTTCGCCGAGAATATTTTCATCCGGTACGCGGCAATCTTCGAACACCAGCTCGGCGGTATCGGAGCTGCGCCAGCCCATCTTGTCGAGCTCGCGCCCGACAGTGAAACCCTCGGTACCGGCTTCGACGATGAATATTGTGATGCCGCGCGAACCCTTGGCCGAGAGATCCGTCTTGACGGCAACGAAATACAGATCGGCATGTACGCCGTTGGTAATAAACATTTTCGTGCCGTTAATCACCCAGTGGTCACCGTCCTTGACCGCCCGCGTGCGCAGGCCCGCGACATCGGAGCCGGCGTCGGGCTCGGTGACGGCGATCGCCGTAATGGTCTCGCCGGCGATAATTCGCGGCATGTATTTATCCTGCTGCGCTGCCGTCCCCGCGCGGGCAAGGTGCGGCGAGGCCATGTCCGTGTGTACGAGCACGGTGATGGCGAATCCACCGTAGGTCGAACGACCGAGTTCCTCAGCGAGCAGGACCGTCGCCAAGGTGTCGAGTTCGGATCCTCCGTATTTTTCCGGATAGCGGATGCCAAGCAGACCAAGCTCACCCATCTGCCGTAGCACGCTTCTCGGGGTCATGCCGTCGAGTTCCCATTGGTCGGCGTACGGCAAGACTTCCCCGTCGACAAAACGCCGGATCGTCTCGCGCAGCATGTCGTGTTGCTCATTGAGATAGATGTTCTGATCAATCATCGGATTATTCCTGTCCCGCCTCGCCCGTTGCGGGCGCTTCGATCGTCGCGAGACAATCCCCACCGTTGACGGTATCGCCGGGTTGATAGTGAATGGTTTCGACCACGCCGCTTAGCGGCGCGCAGAGTTGTTGCAGCAGTTTCATCGCCTCCAAGATGATCACCGGGTCGCCGGCCGCGACCGGCTGGCCCGGTGTGACGAGAACCTCCGTGATCCGGCCAGGTGTCGGCGCCAGAATCGAGTTGCCACTATTCGCTGTTGCAGTGGGCTCGTCCAACAGCACGTCTTCGGCACACAGCACGTCGAAACCGGGGCTACCCGCGGACCGATGCAAGGTCACGCGGCTGCCGTCGACCGATACTTCGATACGGTGCTGTTGATTTCGGTGCGTATAAACTAAACACCCATCCGTCCATGCCGCTTGGCGCACCTCGAGTATACTTTTTTCGTCACGCGCCACATCGTAGGTACCGTGGCGCCCAAGCACCTGGAGGACACCGACCAAGTCCTGGCCAGAACGAACGTAATAGAACGCCGCACCGCTGCGTCCCGCTCTTTCACCAATTCGCCACGCCCCTAACGAAGACCACGGCGACTGCGACCCGTTGCTTTCGCTGTGCAGATGACGGGCAAGCACTACCAATGCGAGATCGGCAGCGGTAGTCGACAGCGATTTCCAACCCTCGGGAAACGCCCGTTTTAAGCAATCGGTCCGGTGGTCGCCGGCCCGAAATTCTTCTACATCAAGGACGTCTTGTAGGAATCCAATGTTGACGCCGACTCCGCCGATCCGGAAGCGGGACAAGCCACGGCGCAGCGCGCGGATCGCCGAATCCCGGTCCGTGCCTTTTGCAATGACCTTGGCGAGCATCGAATCATAGTAGGGCGTTACTTCGCTGCCACATTGCACACCGCTGTCGATCCTCAAATCGGCGATCTGCGGCTCGACATAATGCGTTATGGTGCCGGTTTGCGGTTGATATCCGGCTGCCGGATCCTCGGCCGCGACCCGCGCTTCGATGGCCCACCCATGGCAAGTAATGTCACTTTGAGCAAACGACAGCGATTCACCCGCAGCAATACGCAGCTGCCACTCGACCAAATCGATGCCGGTGATCATTTCGGTCACCGGGTGTTCGACCTGCAGGCGCGTATTCATTTCCAGAAAGTATGCCTCCTCGGAACTCGAGTCGAGGACAAATTCGATTGTGCCAGCGTTGTCGTAGCCGATGGCACTTGCGATCTTGACTGCCGAGGTGAGTATCTGCGAACGCAGCGCCGGGTCGAGGTTCGGTGCTGGTGCCTCTTCAATGATCTTCTGGTAGTTGCGCTGAATCGAACAGTCGCGCTCGAACAGGTGCCGTACATTGCCGTGTTTATCCGCTAATATCTGGACTTCGATGTGCCGCGGCGCTTCGATGTAACGTTCGAGCAAGAGTGTCGGATCGCCGAACGCAGCATCGGCTTCTTGTCGCGCTCGCGCCAGGTTATCGGCCATCGTATCAAGTTGGTCAATCCGGCGCATGCCACGCCCGCCGCCGCCGGCGCTGGCCTTGATCAGCAGCGGCGTACCAATACGCTTGGCTTCGCGCAGCAACGTTGCATCGCTCTGGTCGGCGCCGTGGTATCCGGGCACGCACTCGACACCGGCGTCAATAGCGATGCGTTTCGCCTCAATCTTAGATCCCATTGAGGCGATCACAGCCGGCGACGGGCCGACGAAAACGAACCCGGCGTCGATACAGGCCTGCGCAAAATCCGCGTTTTCTGCCAGGAATCCGTAACCGGGATGTATCGCCTGTGCCCCGGTGCCTCGTGCGGCCTCGATAATGCGGTCGATGTCGAGATAACTCGCACGCGCCTCCGCCGGCCCAATGTTTACCGCCTCGTCGGCCAGCCGCACGTGCGGCGCAGCGACATCGGCGTCCGAGAAAACCGCCACCGAATCCAGGCTAAGTCGCGCGCAGGCGCGGATCAGGCGGACTGCGATCTCACCCCGGTTGGCAATAAGGACTTTTGTGAACTGCATGCGCTTCGACTTACATGCGGTATACCGGTGTGCGCCGGTGGGCTTCGGGTACTGATGTTACCAGCGCCAAACACAGGCCGAGAATATCACGGGTCTGCGCGGGCTCGATGAGGCCATCGTCCCACAAACGCGAAGTCGCATAGTAAGGATCGCTCTGTTCGGCGTATTGCGCGCGCACGCCCTGCTCGATTGCGGCCAACTCTTCCGCATCCGGCGGCGGCAGCTTGAGGTTGTTGCGCCGCAACTCAAGCATCACATTCGACGCAATGTCGGCCGACATCGTCGCCACCTGGGCACTCGGCCAGGCAAACAAGAAATTCGGACGGAAACCGCGGCCGCACATGCCGTAATTACCCGCGCCATACGAGCCACCGACAATCACCGACATGCGCGGAACCTGCGCATTGGACATCGCGTAGACCATCTTCGCGCTGTTCTTGGCGATGCCGTTGCGCTCTGCCTCCGTGCCGACCATGTAGCCGGTGATGTTGTGCAGAAAGAGCAACGGAATTTCGCGCTGGTCGCACAGCGCGATGAAATGCGCGCCCTTGAGTGACGATTCCGAAAACAGCGCGCCGTTATTGCCGAGGATCCCAACCGCTTGACCATGGATCCTTGCCGTGCCGCAGACCAAGGTCGCGCCCCACTCCGGTTTGAATTCCTGGAACGCACTGACATCCACGAGACGCGCAATGATCTCCCGCACGTCGTAGGGGATGCGGCGGTCATGGCTCACGATGCCGGTGATCTCTTCGACGTCGTACAGTGGCGGCTGCGCGGGTGTGGCACCTGCAAGCGAACGCTCCATATTCAACTCGGCGACGATATCGCGAACCAGCGCAATGGCATGCGCTTCATCGCGCGCAATATGATCCGACACACCGGACACGCGTGTATGCATTTCTGCGCCGCCGAGTGTCTCGCCGTCGACGTCTTCGTTGATGGCGACCTTTACGATCGAGGGGCCGCCCAAATGGATCCGTGCATTTCCTGCCACCATGATCACCTGATCAGACAGCGCCGGGATATACGCACCGCCCGCCGTGCAGCCGCCAAACACCGCGGAAATCTGACGCAGCCCGGCCGCGGACATTCGGCACTGGCGATAAAAACTGTTGCCAAAGTGATCCCGATCTGGAAATACGCGATCCTGCTCCGGCAGGTAACCGCCGCCGCAATCGACCAGGTAAATGCACGGCAATCGGTTTTGCTCGGCAACCTCTTGGGCGCGTACGTGTTTTTTAACGGTTTCGTGAAAAAACGAGCCGCCCTTGACCGTTGCGTCATTCGCGATCACCACACAGGGCGTGCCGGACACGATCCCGATCCCCGTCACGATGCCGGCCCCCGGCACCTCATTGCCGTATTGCCCCCACGCCGCGAGGGTGGAGAGTTCGAGAAATGGTGTGGCCGGATCGACCAGGCGGTCGATGCGATCGCGCGCGAGGATCTTGGAGCGCTGGTGGTGGCGTTCACGCAATTTCTCATGACCGCCCGCCATCGCTATCGTGGTCCGCTCCCGCAGCGTCTCCAGCAAGCCGGCGTAATGTTCGCGGTTGGCGATGAAGGACTCAGACCGGATATCGATGCGGCTGTGAATTCGGCTCATCGGTCCAACTCCACGTGCGGCAGCAGCCCGTGCAGCATGATGTCGGCATAACCATCTGCTAGTTCCGCGAGGTTCCCGCGCTTGGTGTCGAACCATTCCAAGGTGGCATTGAGTGACCCGATCAACATCAGCCTAAACGCCTTCAGATCGACGTCAGCTCTGACCCCGCCCTGTTCGGCGATGCGCTCCAAAATGCGCTCCCACAAGGCCTCGTAGTCGCGCCGAACCTTGAGATTGGCCCGGCGAGCAGGGAGCGGAACCTGGCCGTAGATCCGCACGTTGGCCGAGGTGTAGTCACTGAATTCGAATAACACCCGAAGATGGGCGAGGATCGCGGCGCGGATGGTCTGGTCGGGCGACACATCTATCGGCAAATTTTCGATGGTCCGCCCAACCTCCTCGCGCACCGCGGTAATACCGATGTCCAGGATCTCGACGACGATCGTTTCTTTGGATTCAAAATGGTAATAAACGCTGCCGGCTTTCATCCCGGCCGCGGCGGCGATGGCGCGCATAGAAACCGCGGCATACCCATTGTTGCGGAACAAGCTGGCCGCGGCGTCGAGGATCCGCGTACGGGAAGAATCGGCTTTGTCTGTTTTTCTCGCGGCGTCGTGCATTGAGACTACGGCGTGGGTTTCTATCTAACAAACGTAAGGTAGAAACGGTGCCAGAGTCAAGCTTCATGCGCGTAACCACGGCACAGCGGCGCGATATCGGTGTGCCGGGTGTCCTATCGGGGCCTAATACCGCGCTTCGCACGAGATAACGAGACCAGCAAAGATCTCAACAGAAAGATAAGTTTTCGTGGACGCATAGATTCGCTTTAAAGATTGAATATGGCCGCGATATTTCTCGGCTCTTACGCGCCGAATGGTCGACACCGTTGGTTCTTGCTGCCGGCAACAACCAGACCACCACGCTCATCGCCGCTGCCACGAAGCAGTTAACGACAATCAACGACTAACGCATGGGGTATCGATCGCTCACGCCGCAAAGTAGCTCGCGGTGGTATCTATCACGCGATCCTGCGGCGAGACGATTTTAGCGATATCCTCGAGCGCATGCGCGAATTCCACCGCCGATTGGAAGCGATCTTCATCGGCTTTGGCCATTGCGCATTGCACTAATTGTCCGAATTCGTCCGGAATACCCGCCCGATGATTTTGCATCGGTGCGGGATCCTGATGCAGGATCTGGAACGCAGTATGTTCGCGACTGAACGGGTATTTGCCGGTTAACAACCGATACAATGTCGAACCGAGCGCAAAGATATCGGTCAAATGCGATATGCGCCGTGCTGGATCAAAGTGTTCCGGCGCCATATAGGCGATAGTTCCAAGGTCACGGGACGGTTGATCCTCGATATTGTGCGCGACGCTGAAATCCATCAGTTTGACGGTGCCGTGCGCCGGGTGGTACATGATGTTGGCGGGCTTGATATCGCGGTGAATAACGCCGTTGTAGTGAATGTAGGCGAGACCAACACAGGTTTTATAGGCGACCACCAGCGCTTCGTCTATTTCGAGTGGACCGGTCGCACTGAGATAGTCGTCTAGCGAACGCCCGGGCACAAATTCCATGACGAGATAGTCGATGTGCTCGTCGCTTACCACATCGTAAATCGTAACGATATTCTCATGCGCAAACTTACCGGCGATTTTGGCTTCATGTCGAAACTCTGCCAGCACATGCGCGGTTTCTTCTTCGCCGAGTGTATCGGTGCGTGCGAGTTTAATTGCCGAGTCACGATCCAGCAGCGGATCGTAAACTCTGTACACCACACCGGACGTACCTTCTCCCACTTTTGAATCGATCTCGTAGCGTCCGATAAAGCTGCCGGTATGCAATTTCTTCGAATTTTGCTTGCGCACAATGTCACCTACCCGATCTATTGTTCACATACTGTTTGGATTTTCGATATTTTGCGGCCAATACTAATGCAGGTTTCATCGATAAACCAAGATCTATTTTAATCTGAGCGGAAATGTTGGTTCATTTCGATCTGATCCGATGTTTTCGCCGGTCTGACACGCTGATGGTCGGACGAGGGCAGCTACCGCCTATTGCGGCGCAAAACGGCACGGCCATTCACCATGACCAAACACGTAAAGCCCTCAGCGGCCACGATCCTCAAGCGCCAAACTGCGCGGCGAGCGCCAGTACGCGCTCGGCCTGGGTCAGATGCGGTTTGTCGAGCATCTTTCCGGCCAGACTCAAGGTGCCCACATCCGGATTTTGCGCAAATAGGTCGACCACGGCGCGCGCGTGTTCTATTTCCTCGGCGTTCGGCATAAATGCATCGTTGATGATTGAGACCTGTGCCGGATGGATAGCAATCTTGCCAACGAAGCCGTCGCGCCGCGCCTCGTTACAGTTTGTGCGCAAGCCATCGTCATCCTTGTAGTCGGTAAATGCCGTATCGACCGCCTGTACCCCAGCGGCATACGCGGCCATCAGGCACACGGTACGCGCAAGGATGTACGGCGCGGTCAGGTTGCCCTGCTCGTCGCGGTTCGACGACGCACCGATCGCGGCGCTCAGATCTTCGGCCCCCCATGACACCGCCGTTACCCGGGGATTCACCACGGTGTAACTGCCGATGTTCAGCATCGCCGTGGGGGTTTCGGTGACCAGCGAGAAGATTTTTGTCGCCCCGTGTTCGATGCCGTGCTCGGTCTCCAGCACATCCAGATAGTTGCCAAGCACGTTGGCATCGCCGGAATGTTCAGCCTTTGGCAAGATGAATCCGTCCGGTTGTCCCTGAATCACGCCGACGACATCCAGCAGCGCATGCGGTGTATCGAGTGGGTTCATGCGCACCCACAATTGGCTAATTGCACGATCGGCGTGTTGCAGATACGCGCAAACCATTTCTCGCGCGATCGCCTTGCGCGTGTCGACCACAGAATCCTCGAGGTCGAGGATCAATGCATCGGCGCCAAGCGACGGTCCTTTGCCGAGCTTTTTCTCGCTGTCTCCCGGCACAAACATCCACGAACGCAAAATCACGACGTTGGCCTCTTGAGCATCAAGCCGGTACGGATGCACGACCCAACCAACTCATCGTGCTGGTTATAGGCACGGTGGAGGAACCAAACGATGCCGTTGTCCGGACGCGACTTGCTCTCGCGCTTGTCCTTAATTTCGGTCGTAAAGTGCAGCGTGTCGCCGAGAAAGACCGGCTTCGGAAAGCGTGCGTCATCCCACCCAAGGTTGCCGACCGTGGTGCCTAAAGTCGTGTCAGACACCGACACCCCGACCATCAAAGCCAAGGTATAGCAGCTGTTTACGATACGCTGGCCAAACTCGGTTTCGTTTTTGCAGTATTCCTCGTCGAGATGCAGGCGTGCGGGATTGTGCGTCAGGGTGGTAAACAGAAGATTGTCGGTTTCGGTGACGGTGCGTCTGATGGGATGGTCAAAGGTCTGGCCAATTTCAAATTCTTCATAATATAGCCCGGGCATTAAATTCCTCCACGGTATGGGTTATCTTGGTTTGGCCGACCCGTCTCGTCGGCATCGATGACTCGGATCACAATAAGCCCTTACAACTATCAAGCGAATCCAGATCGTCAATCGCTGCGGTCATCCGTTCGATCATCGTCAGCGACATTTCTTCGGTTTGCATTGCCGCCGGCAGAAGTTCCGAGGGGCACAAGGTGGGGGTCCAATTTAACAGCGCATGAAACATCTGCTGCCGATAAAACAACCAGGCGTCATCAAAATCAAAGGCCTGCCCGGAAGTTTCTTCCAAGCGTGCGAGGTAGCGGCGTACCAGCTCTTTTTCCCAGTTGCGCCGATCGTCGATGCGCAGGGCCGCAGAAATTACGTATGCCAAATCCCGCGACCAGTGCCCGCGCCCGGCGCACTGCCAATCGCATAAACCCATGCGGCCCGTGTCCGTTTGATACCAGTTGCCGATGTGCACATCGGAATGCAGGAACGTCTCGGGGTATTGCTCGTGTATTTTCAACGCGGCCATCGTCGCCGGCCAAATTTCATTGCGTCGCGCGAGCAGGCGTGCGGGGATACAGTGCGCGGCTTGAGTCAGCGCCGTTTCGGTCGATTCATCAACGCGAAGTTTCGTCACGCCCCCCATAAACCAGCGAGTAAAGCGCGCGATCCATTTCAATTCGTTGTCGAATCTCGGGTCGTCGTAGAAATGGCCGTGCACCCCACCAAGCAGTTCGACCATGTCTTCGGCCATCTCAAGAGTCACAACGGTTTCGTAGTCCGCAAACGTCGCGTCCTTCGTGGCGACTAAATCTTCAAGCAGATGAATAGCAGCGCAAGATGCACGGTCCACCGTTGAGTGGTAGCAAACCGGTATTTCCAAGTTCAGCTCGGGGCGCATCTGGGTATAAAAACGGCCCTCGGTGCGGGCATGGCCCGTCATGCCCACCATCATGCGGTTTTGCACCGTGGGTAAGGTCTTGCTGAATAACGTCGTGGGCAACGCCGTCGCGGCGACGTTTTGATTGTAGGTCAGGTGTAGACGATGCCGCGCGTGGGTGCCCGCACTGACCAGCGAGATATCGAAGTCAACCACCTCCGTACCGGCGACCTCGCGGCACAAAACGGCGCTTAACCATTCACAGGTGATCGCCTCAACGTTTGGCACTATGTCGCCGGCCTTAGCCGCCTTCGGTTGCGTGCGTCGCTCTTGTTCGACCAATCGAGCAATTCTTAGCGATGCTTCTTCGATGGTCTCCGAACTCGGCGCCATGGGCGTAATATCTCCTAGTTGGTCCGGCGCATCGGGCAGGCCGCGCCATCACGAACGCGGATTATAACGGCTTTTTTTATGGCCGAAGGAGTTTGAACGCCCATTACCCCCCGGCGAGGGGGCCGGAATCGATGATAAAAACCGAGCTTTAAACTACAATCGGGTGACCGTATTGGCAACACCGAGCCCGCGCTATTCCGCCGGTCGCTCGGCACGTGCAACCCATGAGTGAGAGTGAAACCAATGGCAGAATTTGACACGATCATAAAGCATGGCACCATTATCGACGGCACCCGGATCCCACGCTACAAAGGCGATATCGCAATCAAAGACGGTGTCGTCGCCGAAATCGGACACCTCGATAACAGCCGAGGCGACAAGGTTTTGGACGCTGCAGGCCTGGTCGTCGCCCCGGGCTTCGTTGATCTCCATACTCACTATGACGCCCAACTATTTTGGGATCCGTATTGTTCGATCTCGTGCTGGCACGGGATCACCTCGGTGGCGATCGGCAACTGCGGATTCGGCTTTGCGCCCGTGGCGCCCGACATGCGCGAACGGTCGATGCTCAGCATGACCCGGGTCGAGGCCATTCCACTCGCCTCCATGCGCGCAGGCATGCCCTGGAACTGGGAGACCTTCCCCGAATTCCTTGAC
>SMVB01021374.1_pt1 | contig 10239 bp, 11 predicted proteins | sample 2456461 | NCBI WGS metagenome assembly SMVB01 (sample SAMN11095934, study PRJNA526329) | marine sediment metagenome | biome: Marine sediment; feature: Surficial sediment; material: Deep marine sediment; isolation source: Hadal surficial sediment | place: Pacific Ocean | collected 2014-05 | depth...
CTTCACGTTTGCGGGCAGGACACGGCGGCTGGCGAATCGTAAACTTCCGGGATTCGGCCCGACGCTATTACACCAGGTGAAAACAAACCCGGCCCATGCCTGAATTTCCCGGTCGCGCAGATTTCTGGAATATTGGATACCCGTATGCCGGTGCCCTGGTGTACCTGGTCGCTCCCATCGCTCTCGCTTCTATCGTCTATGCGATCAGGCGCAGATGGCGGTTGTGGCACACAGCCGGAGCCGAAGTGGACCTCGGTCCGACTTCCGAACGATGGAAGGCGTTTTTATCGCTCATGGCAACCGGCCTGGTCGCCCATCGGCAGTTCGTGAGAAAGCGTGATCTCTATCCCGGAATAATGCATTTCGCGATTTTCTGGGGATTCAGCATCCTGCTTCTCGCGACAACGGTAGCGGCACTCGAATTCAACGCCGAAAAATATCTGAACTGGGTCTGGCCGACTGCGCACGCCCGCGTTCCGCTTGGGTTCGCCTGGGACATTTTCGGGGGCGGGCTTGCAGCTGTCGGGCTTTCGATGGCACTGTTCCGACGCTACGTGATCCGGCCCGGGCGCCTGAACACCGCGCTCGACGATGGGTTTGTGTTGAGTTTTCTGTTCGGGCTTCTCATCAGCGGATTCCTGATTGAAGGACTTCGCATCGGAGCGACCGAACTGAACCCCGCATCGATCTACTACGACCCGTCGGTGGCCGGCTGGTCGCCTATCGGCTGGGCCGTGGCAAAGACTCTGCTGGGAACCGGATTCTCGGTGGGCACCCTTGAAACAGCCCACGCTTGGACCTGGTGGCTGCATGCCGGGATTCTGGCCGGTGCCTTTGTCTACGCGGCCATCCGGTTCAGTCGATTGACTCACATGATTGTCAGCCCTATGAACTGGTACTACCGGAGTCTGCACCCGCGTGGTGCGCTGAAGCCGATGGGTGATTTCGAGACACTCGAGACGTTCGGGGCAAAGGACTTGCCTGACCTTGCCTGGACCCAGTTGATGAGTTTCGACGCCTGCACCAACTGCGGCCGCTGCCAGGATGTGTGCCCCGCCTATTTGTCGGGCAAACCGCTTTCACCACGGAAGCTGATCCAGGACATGCGTGGCTACATGGAGGGGCGTGCCCCCGTTCTTTTAGGAACACCAGACGGCGAAACCGCACCCGCTCCTGCTACGTCGATGGTCCACGACGCTGTGGGTGACGAGGCTCTCTGGGATTGCCTTACGTGCGCAGCCTGTCTCGAAGCCTGCCCGGTCGAGATCGACCACATTGAAACGATCGTCGATATGCGCCGGTTTCTCACGCTGGAAGAAGCTAGTACACCTGATACAGCGCAGTCGGCCCTGCAATCGATCGAGCAGCGCGGTCATCCGTGGCGCGGGACGACGCTCACTCGCACATCGTGGATGGACGGGCTCGATATTCCGACACTTGCCGAAAAACCCGATTCAGAGGTGTTGTTCTGGGTCGGCTGCTCGGGCGCGCTGGTCCAGCGGGGTGTCGATACGACCCGTTCGATGGCGTCGGTGCTGAAGAAGGCGGGAGTCGACTTTGCCGTGTTGGGCGACGAGGAGACCTGCACGGGCGACCCGGCACGCAGGCTCGGCAACGAATACCTGTTCCAGGTGCAGGCGGAGACGAACATCGGGACCTTCAAGCAATACAACGTGAAGAAGATCGTCACGACCTGCCCGCACTGCTTCAACACGATGAAGAACGAGTACCCGCAGCTGGGCGGCAACTACGACGTGATTCACTACACGACTTTTGTTGGCGAATTGCTGAAACAGGGCAAGCTGAGGCCGAACCAGGCGGGAATCGGGAGCATCGGAACGGTCACCTACCACGATTCCTGTTATCTCGGACGTCATAATGGCGAGTACGGGGCACCGAGGGACATTATCAGTTCGATACCGGGACTGGATTTTGTCGAGATGGATCAAAACAAGGAGCGAGGGTTCTGCTGTGGTGCGGGTGGGGGCCGGATGTGGATGGAGGAGGAGGGTGAGCGTGTGAACCACATGCGGACCGATCAGTTCCTCGAGACCGATGCTGACACGGTGGCAGTTTCCTGCCCGTTCTGTATCCAGATGTTCGATGAGGGGATTTCAGCAAAGGGTCAGGAAGACACCAAACGTGCGGTCGACCTGATCACGATATTGGACCAGGCGACTGAGTAGTTCTGCCGGGGGTGCGATGAAACATCCCATTCCCGAACCGTTACCCCAAACGCCTGTTGTCATCCAGAATCCCGATCAGGATGACAATCGCCTGCCGGTTGCGAATACCTATATGTGCCGGTTTTCTCAAACCCGGCCAATTTCGATTCGCGCTAATGCGCGGCAACTGCTAGCATCCCTGTTGTAGAAGATGCCACGTCGATCAAAAGCCACACCGAAGCAGCGCCCTACCAGTACTTCGTCGTTCGGGACGAATGGAAGATTCAGCCACGATTCTTCCGAGTACTACGCGCGTGCGCTGCAACCCGGGGATCGGGAAAATCTCGACAAGAAGCCTGAATCTGAGCAGCCGGTCCCGGCCGACGTTCTCGACAGGTTTTTCGCCCATTCAAGCGAGAAGATGATCGAACTGCCTGACCGCTCGGTTCACCTCATGGTCACGTCACCTCCCTACAACGTCGGTAAGGACTATGACGACGATTTGACCCACGACCAGTTCATGACGCTGATCGGCAACGTGATGCGCGAAACCTACCGGGTGCTGGTCGATGGGGGTCGCGCTCTTGTCAACGTCGCAAATCTTGGCCGCAAGCCGTACATCCCGCTGCATGCGTACGTGATCGAGCAGGCGGCGCTGGTGGGGTTCCACATGCGGGGCGAGATCATCTGGAACAAGTCGGCTGGCGCCGGGGTATCGACCGCCTGGGGCAGCTGGATGTCGCCGTCGAACCCGACCCTCCGCGACACCCACGAATACATCCTCGTTTTCCAGAAAGTGCCTTTCGGCAGGAAACCGCTCGAAGGGCGGGAGTCGACTATCAAGAAGGACGAATTCCTGGAATTCACCAAGAGCGTGTGGTCATTTGCTCCTCAATCGGCGAAGCAGGCCGGGCACCCTGCGCCGTTCCCGGAAGAGTTACCCCGGCGGGCGATTGAGCTTTATACCTTCTCGGGCGAAGTGGTGCTCGACCCGTTCATGGGTACTGGTTCGACAGCATTGGCCGCCGTGAAGAACGGTCGTCATTTTGTTGGGTACGACGTATCTTCTGCTTACGTAGAGTTGTCGCAGCAACGCCTCGATGCCCATGCCGCAGGCAAGAAATTCAAACCTCCGAAGATGACGACCAGGAAATCATGACTCGAACCCTTGCCGAACTGCTCGAAGAGGATCGGGAGAGGATAATCTCGGTGGTTCACCGGGAGGCCGAGGCATCTGGATGGTCGCAGCTTAGCAACTCAAGAAAGTCGGTCCTGTACCAGGCGTGGGAATCGCAGTACGACCTATCGCACGCCACGCTCAAAGACGGGATTATGAAGGGCTTCGATGCGGCCCAGGGGATTCCGAAAAAAGCCGAGGCTGAAATCCAGGAAGAGGTGGTGCGGATAATCGGTCTGGCAGGGATCAACGTGATTGAACAGGCGCAGATGTGGACTGGCAAGGAGCGGGCCGACCTGCTGATCGGGTTCAGTTCTAAGTTTCCGACTCATGTAATCGAAGTCGAACGCGCCGATTCGTGGTCGGAAGGTCTCAGGCAGGCGCTCTGGTACCAGGCAGCGATCTTCAAGGCCGAGCGACGGCACGTTTTGCCCGTGCTGCTGCTGTTTGGAAACACGACCGCCGAGCGATTCGAGCAGGTGCTAGCGACGTGCGACCACAATCATGTAACGCTCTGTACCCACCGGTTGGAACTCGACGGCCGGCCCGAGGTCGATCATTCGCTCGGCACCCTGCTGAACGGGCCGCTGGATGGATAATTTTTTTCTGACGCACCACGCTCCGGCGCGGCCACCGAAACTTGTACCGCGTCGTATTCGCATCTGACGAATCTAATCCGGCGTACCAGTAACCGCACTCTTAATCGGAAACGGCAAAACAGGAATAAAAAGTGTTCGAAACCATCAACCAGTACTCCGCAGTAATCGCGATTCCAGGATTCCTGGTGGCAATGTTCGCCCTGCTGCCTGTCAGAAGCTGGCGCAGGCGCATACCGCTCTATTCGGGGGTGGCAATCGCCGGGGTAGTAGCAATGCTCGTATTGCAGCCCGGCGACAGCACGGTTGCCAGCGATTCTGAAGCCCGGAGCATCATCGTTTCCGGACGGCCCGTTTTCGTGGAGTTCTTCTCCAACACCTGAGCGGCCTGCCTGGCATCCGAACCGATCGTTCGTGCGCTTGAAAACGAAGTCGGCGACGAGGTTCAATTTCTCAAACTGAACGTCCAGGATGCCATTGCGAACCAGTTGGTTCGCGACTACAGGGCTTACGTAACGCCTACGTTCCTGGTTATTGGCCGTGACGGCGAGGTGATCTGGCGCCAGGGGGGCGGTCTGCTGAAAAAGGCGGAAGCGCTGGCGGCTCTGAACTCAGAGTAGACGGGTTATCGCGGTGGGGTCGGTATCCATGATATTTACCGATATTTCGGGGCTCATCTACAGAGATCCCTCCGCAGGGGTCGGGAAATCGAGTAGCGGGGGTCGGGAAATCGGTTAGTGGAAGTTAGTTCCGTTCAAGCCGCGCGGTAATTTCTTCACGAGACGGGCAACCCGTCAGGCCCTCGGACTCAATTGCGACTGCTGAAGCCGCAGCCGCGTAACGGCCTGCCTCTTGAAGGTTGTTCTGCTTGCTGAGTGCAATCACGAACGCGGTTGCCCAGATATCGCCGGCCCCGGTGAGGTCTGCTGGCGATGCAGAAATGGCCGGGGTTTCGAGCCAGGTCCCGGATTGCCAGATTCTTGCACCCAGCGCGCCGCGGGTAATGCAGACGATCTCGCCAAGATCAAACAACTGCTGCTCGGGAAGGTCATGGACTTCAGATTCCGAGACGACGACTACATTCCACTTTCGGCCGCCCGCCAGGGATGAAGGCAGGCTGTTGCCGTGGGTTATCGCACCATCGGGCCCCCATCTGCGGAGCCATCCCGACGGGACGATGCATGACAGCCCGGGCCTGAACCAGCTCACGCAGTCTGTTGGCAGCTCGTGGAGCAGTGGGCCGGCAAAAAGGATACCCGGTTCCGTCCAGCTGGCTGGCAACGCTGTCTGCCGTATTTTGTTGCCCGATGCGAGCAGTACCTGCGATCGCTCGCCGGAATCGTAGTAGTTGGCGAAGGTGGCTGTGTGTTCGCTTTCTGAGACACGGACGTCGATGCCAGCAAGGACTTCCTGCACGGGATAGTCCTGATCGATGGACGTGAGGATTCCGGTACTGAGGCCGTGCTTGCTGGCGGTCAGCGCGGCGTAGGCAGCAGCCCCGCCGGGGGTGTGGTGACTTGGTGGACCGTTATCGACGATGTTCACATCGAACGAAAGGTGACCGATCGCCACGAAGTCGGGTGATGGGGATGCAGAGGTCATCTGCCTGTTCCTTCCTCTCCGATGCGAGCAGGTAAGCCCGCCACCCCGCATCCCTCCACAGGAGTCGGGAATTCAGGTGACGGCGACCGACAGGACCAGCCCATTCCCCGACTCCCTCACTGCGAAGGAGGGGGGACCTGAACCCTGCACCGGCTCAGATTTACGATTCAGCCGACTTTATATCTCGCCGGAGAGAATGTGCCAGCGGCACCTAGTCCAGCGGGAAGATTACTACCCTGCGTTGGTTTCCTTCGCCTTCCGATTCGGTACGGACTTCAGGGTGATCGGCCAGCGACATGTGGACGATTCGGCGTTCTGCCGGCGACATTGGCTCAAGGCTGTCTTCACGCCCGCTCGATGCGACCCGCCCTGCTGTGCGGCGTGCGAGTCTGCGCAACATCTGCTGGCGGCGTTCCCGGTAGTCCTCAACGTCGATAGCCACGTACGCCTTGCGGCCCAGTTGGCGGCTCGTAATCATGCGGATGAGGAATTGGAGCGCCTGGAGTGTTTCACCGCGCCTGCCTATCAGCAGTCCTGCGTCCTGGCCTTCGATTTCAAACACAAGCGAACCGTCTTCGTCGTCGTCACGGACGTACGTATCGGCAACAACGCCCATTGCACCCAGGAAGTAGTCGAGGAGTTCTGACACGAGTTGTTCAGCTTCCTCGTCTTTTTCCCGCGGTACTGGCGGCGAAGATTCCCTGGTCTCTTTTGATTGCGAGCGGCCGCTGTCATCGCGTCGTTCTGTAGATTCGGTCTCTTCGCGCTCGCTCGATGGTTGCTCGCTCGATTGTTGCTCGCTCTCGGTCGGTGGTGACTCATCGCCCTGACCCTGGCCATTTCGGCCGCGTCCACGACCTCGACCACGCCCCCGTCCCCTGCCGCGGCTTCTGCCCCTGGGTCCACGGGCACCCCGCGCCTGACCGTCGGAATCACCGGTCGTTTCGCGCCGATCACCATCGCCGTCTGGACGATCGTCGTCTAATTCACGCGATGCGCCTGGAGCGATCGCATCTTCATCAACGTCTTCGAACTCGTCACTGGCAAATGCCGGGTCATTTTCGTCGAGCGGAGAGATCTCGATTTCAGCAGTTTCGCCACCGAACCCCAGGATCCCCGATCGACCGGGCCTGATTACCCTAATGTCTACGTCTTCGAGTTCTACGCCCAGTTCGGCGAGAGCGGTTTCGGTTGCTTCGTCGACCGTCTTTCCGGAGAACTTCCGTGCTCTTGTCATCGTCATCTGACTCCTTCGGACTGGACGTTGGTCCCTTTGATGCATTGGCTTCGGCCGCGACCTGCGCCGCCCGTTCAGCCCTGCTGGTTTCCGTACCCAGGAACGATCGCCCGAACAGTTCGATTGGTTGCTTGCCGCCGACGTAGTACTGAATTACCACGCCGACAATGTTTGAGAACAGGATGTAGACGGCCAGGCCAGCCGGGAACTGCCAGGTGAACGCGCCGAACATGATCGGCATCATCCACAGCATCATCTGGTTGGTCTGTCGTTGCCGTGGGTCCGAAGTCGGGTTCGTGGTCATCTTCTGCTGCAGGAACATCGACGCGCCCACCAGGACCGGCAGGGCGTAGTTCCACGGCACCGCCGCGGCAGAAACAAGGTCCACGAGTGAGATGCCCAGGAACTGGCTATCGAATGGGACCGATGAAATAGCGGGATTCCAGCCGTAGAACAGGCCCGACAGGTTTGCCATGCCCTCTGGCGTCGAAGGCATGGTGCGGAGAATCGCGCGGTAGAACCCGATCCAGATCGGCATCTGGACGATCATGGGGCCAAGACAGCCGATCGGGTTTACACCGGCGTTTTTGTAAAGCGCCATCGTTTCGGTCGACATGGCGCGCCGCTCATCGCCTTTTTTGCCCTTGTATTTTGCCTGTATCAACTTCAGTTTTGGCTGGATGGTCTGCATCTTCTTCATCTGGCGGGTCTGACGTATTGTCAGGGGGATCATCGCCAGGCGGATGAGAATCGTGAATACGATGATGCTGAGTCCAAAATTGTTGAACAGAAGCTGATACAGCAGCGCGAGGCTGTTGATCATCGGGCGCATGATTCCTTCGAGCCAGAGAATGCCAAATATCTCCACTTAGTTGGCCTCCCTGCGTGCAGTCTTACGGCTCGATACCGGGGTGGTGATCAATCGCATCGATCACCGCCTTTCAGATCGACGCAGCCACGTTGATTCGTATCGTCAACGGTGAACCACTTGAGATCGCCGTTCAGTGCGTGGGCGTAGAGGTTGTCGCCGTAAATCAATGGCGTCGATTTGACCGGTTCGCCGGTAAGGAAAACGCCAAGCGGCTGCCCGTCGATGACTGAAACCACCCAGACGTTCTCTTCGCTTGACGGGACTGCGAGTGCCCGTTCGCGGGTATCGCCGCGTTTGCGGTCGAACAGGATTGGTGCAGAGACGATCTGGCCTTCGATCAAGGTCGACCATTTTTCCGCCCCCGTGGCTTCATCAAGTGCGTGAATTGAACCGTCCAGCCCTGAAACGAAAACCACGCCGTTCTCGATCAGCGGCTTGGCCCATACCCAGGTACCGACATCGATCTGCCATTCACCGCTTCCAGTGTTGACTTCTGAGGCGCTTGAGGACGCGGCGCGGGACAACGTGTTCAATTTGTAGACGCTTTTGCCCAGGTCGCCGAAGAAAATTGTGCCATCTTTGACCTGGATCGGACCTGCAACGGCGCTATCGGCTTTGAATTGCCACAGAATGCGTGAAGTTGGGTCGGAGTCGAACCGTTCATCATCGGCCGCGTCGATTGCGTAGACTGTGCCCGCCATGGTGGCGACGTAGGCAGTTGATCCTTCGACCGCAACACCGCTCCAGGCGTTGCCATCGAGGGCGATACGCCATTTGACCCGGGGTGATCCGGGTGCAGTATCTAAGGCGTATAGATATCCGTCCGCACCGTCTTTTTCCTCGCCCAGGGCACTGGTCCCGACAAGCAGGGTGTTTCCAACAACTGCAATCTGCCCGACGAGCTTGGTTTTTAATTCCAGACCGCGCAGCCCCCAGATCGAAGATCCGTCGGCCAGGCTCAGGCCGAAGATTTCACCCTCGCAATTATCACCACGGCATGTGTAGCCGGCACCGTAAACATTCTCGCCGGCTACCACCGGGCTACCGTAAATTGCGCCCAGCCCATCCTCACGTGGGTAGCGCCAGCTAAGGTCGAGATTCCCCGTTGACGGATCGAACCTGACCAGATTTCCGTCGCGGTTTCCGACGATCAGCATCTCGTCTGCGACAATCGGTGCCGACCAACCGCCCTGCGGCGTCAGGTCGTTGATGCACGCAGCACTCGCAAACACCACAAAGATGATCGCGAGTAGCACTGGCAACCGTTTCCTGTTGCTTCGAATATGTCTCTCCGGCTTCAACTCACCAGTTCTGTTGTGAGCCGTACCGACTAATGACGATGGCGTAATGTGCCTCCGGGCTTTTCTGGTCTGATTGCGGGCAAACGGTGAAATAAACTGTCGGCCCGCGATCGAAATGGATTATTTAGAAGTACTTTCAGCTCTTTTTTCCAGGGGTGGGAACAGGGTCGAAACCCCGCGACCGACCGGGATGACACCGGCCGATCCTTCGTATTGCGAGCCACGCTCCGGCTAACGCCCCATGAGCCCGGATGGCCTCTGCCGCAAATTCCGAGCATGTCGGGTCGTACCGGCACTGGCCGGGCAAGTAAGGCGATATCGCCAGTTTGTAGCCCCTGATGAGCAAAAGAAATATTTTGGACATCACTCACCCTCTCCCGAGTTGACCGTGCCTGACGGATGGAATTGAATTCCAAGACGCTTGAGCGACCGGCGCATTGTTTCATCGAGTGACGTGTACGAAACGTTCGATGCCGGCGGTTTCGCGGTGACGATTACGTCCCAGCCGTCGGCGATATTCATATCGGCAAAGGCATTGCGAATTCGTCGCTTGACCAGGTTTCGGCTGACCGCGTTACCGACCCGTTTGCTCACGGAGAGCCCGATTCTAGAATAGGTGAGGTCGTTCCGTAGCGCGGCTACATTCACGCAATCGCCAGATTTGCGGTTGCCGCGCGTAAGTACTCGGCGGAACTCCGCCGCGCGTCGAATTCGCTGTTTCGTGGGGATGGCCAATGGATACGACTTACTAAACGGCTAGCCGTATCCTGCCCTTGCCGCGGCGACGTGCCAGAACCGCACGACCGCCTTTGGTGCTCATCCGTGAACGAAAGCCGTGCACACGGGCGCGGCGTCGAGTTTTTGGTTGGTAGGTACGCTTTGGCATAGTTGGTGGTGGGAAGCCCTGGGGCGATTCGGTTGATCGGACAGTTCAGGCCGGTGCAATCCGGGAGAACGGTAGGCGTCAATTTTAAGTTCGAGAGACTCAGAGTGTCAAACGATTTTTGAACTGTTTATTTGACGGTCTCAAAAAAAGCTAACTATCATTAGAGGATTGTCCTCCTGAATTTTAATGGTGGGAGACGGGTGATCCCGGATCTCGCGGAGTAAGGCACAACATGGCAACAACGTCTGAAGCACCCGATCAAATTCAGGAAAAGCAGGGAGCACTTTCACTCAATATAGCGTTTCAGACATACGTAAGACAGTTGCCACAGGACGTGAAGAGGGCTGCCCAGCCTGAAATCGCCAAGTTCGTCCGTTGGATCGGCGGTCAGCGGACTATCGACA
>SMVB01150953.1_pt1 | contig 10238 bp, 11 predicted proteins | sample 2456461 | NCBI WGS metagenome assembly SMVB01 (sample SAMN11095934, study PRJNA526329) | marine sediment metagenome | biome: Marine sediment; feature: Surficial sediment; material: Deep marine sediment; isolation source: Hadal surficial sediment | place: Pacific Ocean | collected 2014-05 | depth...
CGGGCGTCACAGGGGGGCCGAGGCCCGGCTCCACCCTCCCGGGGGAGGCGCGCGACCGGGCTGCATGCGATATCTAGGGCTGCCGCGCGGACAATGCAACGAACTGTCGGCGCCTCCGCGGTCCCGTGCGCCGTGAGCGTGGGGGGATCCGTGCCGTGCAGCCCTACCAGGGCACTCTGTAGTAATGGTGGCCGACGAAGAAGGCCAGCATCGTCGCGTTCGTGAGCCAGACGATCGCGATCGACGCTCCGGCCATCCGCCCCCTCCGGAGCGCGCCGAGCGCCAGCAGCGTGACGGCGATGCTCCCCGCGAAGCAGGCGGGGCTCTTGCCCAGGAGGTCGATCCAGGGTCCGTTGACCGGGTTGTAGCAGATGCAGTTCGGCACGAGGAACACGAGCAGGAACCCGCTGGCCGCCGTGAGCAGGCCCCGCCGCCCCGTCGCGAGCTGGAGCAGCACGAGCCCGGAGAGCACGGGCGCAGCGACCTGCACGAGCATGTTGCAGGTGGTGGTGCAGCCCCGGAACTGGAGCCCCATGCAGTCCATGATCGACGCCGTGAGACCGACGGGCACCGCGAGCGCGAGCGCGACGCGCTGTCCCTGCCCGAGCCCGCCCCGGCTCGCGTGCCTCTGCACGGCGCTGACGGCGTGCGTCGTCCCGACCGCCAGGACCCCGAGGTAGTAGGCCCAGAGTGGGATCGCGTAGACGAGATCGAGCCCGCGGAAGTCGAAGACCAGCCGGCCCAAGATCACGGCGACGGGGATGAGCACGGCCACGAGCAGCCAGCCGTGGAGCGCGGAGTCGCGCGATGGTTGCTTGCGTTGCATGTCTTCCCTCGCTTGTGGTCCTCGAGCGCAGGGGCCTCAGGGCCCGCGCAGAAATAACTACCCATTCTGGACGGCCCTCGTCGCCCCCGGCTGCGTTGCTCCTTCTCGGCGTATCACAGAGGATACGCGGTCGGCATCGCGCCTTGCCGGGAACGACGAGCGCTCGCCCAGAATGGGTAGTTATTCCTGCGCGGGCCCTCAGGGTAAGGCGTGGAGCACGGCCCAGATCCCGATCGCGATCGCCAGTACCGCCGGCCCCGAGGAGAGGCAGCCCGCTCTCAAGTAGCGTTGTTGCAGGGAGCCCATGCACTCCGGGCACACGCGCGGCCGCGCGTCCGGGAGCTTCGCCCCGCAATGGGGGCAGACGCGGCTATCGATCAGCCTGGGCATGGGCGGTCGGGAGCGCGATCGGCGTGGGTGCGGCGTCCGCCAGGCAGAGATCCAGCGCAGCGGCGCGTGCCTGGAAGGCCGCCAGCGCGGCGGCCAGCTCGGCGCCGTGGGGCTGGTACGAGCACTCCTCGGCGAGGTACTTCTGGCATGCCGCGACGGGCAGCTGCCAGGCCGCCGCCGCCTCGCGCGCGAGCGTGTCGGTGCTCGCGGCGCCGCGGGCGCGGGCCCGCGCGAAGGCGTCGAGGTGCGGCGTGACGTCGACGCCCGGGCGGACGATCCACAGCGCGAAGACGAACGGCAGGCCGGTGCGGCGCGTCCACTCCTGCGACGGGTTGAAGACGGGCTGGGCCTCGTCCGTGAGGTGCTCGCGCAGGGCCGCGTCGCCGATGCGCAGCCACGCGTCCGCATCGATCGCCCGCGGGTCGGCGCCGGCGGGCACCTCGATGTACTCGGGCCCGCCGTCCGCGCGCTCGGCGAGCAGCACGCGCACGAGCGCCGCCGCGGCCCGGCTGGAGGGATCGAGGGCGAGGCGCCGCACCTCGTCGATCGGCCGCCGGAGGAACACTTGCACGCTGCCCACGAAGCCGCGCCCGACGACCGCGATCCCGTCGAGGTAGCGGTAGTCCGGCTGCCGGAAGAGCTCGATCGAGCTGACGCACGCCACGTCGAGCCGTCCCTCGCGCAGCCCCTCGACGAGCCGGGCGGGCACCTCGCGGACGAACGTGATCCCGGGCTCGTGTTCGAGCCCGGTATCGACCGGCCGACCGACGAGATAGGGCACGCTGCCGACGCGGAGAGGAGCGGACATGGCGCGCCCATGGTAGGGCCGGGGCGCGGCCGTGTCGCTGAATGCTGATAGTCCCTGCCCCCAGGCCGACGGCATTGCCGTGTTGCCGTAGCGCTGAAGGTCCGGTTGTCGACAGCTAGTCGAGCGGGGGCCGCTCCGCGAGCGTCACGGGGACCCGCAGCTCCCGCCCGTCGCGCCAGACGTCGATCACGATGGGCGTCCCCGGTTCGATCCCCGCGATCATGTGCATGAGCTCGTTCCGCAGGAGGATCTCTTCGCCCTTGATGGCCAGGATCACGTCGCCCCGCTGGAATCCAGCGCTCTTCGCCGGGCTGTCGTCCGTCACGGATTCGACGGCCACGCGACTCTCGCCGTCGTAGCCGAATCGGCTCTGCGCGTTGTCGCGGGTCAGGATCCCGAGGAACCCGCGGCGCATGTGGCCGTCGGCGAGAATGCCCTCCAGCACCATGCGGACCATGTGACTCGGGATCGCAAAACCGATGCCCTGGCTGCCGCTCGCGCGCGTCCCGATCGCCGTGTTGATGCCGACGATCTCACCGTACAGGTTGACGAGCGGGCCGCCGCTGTTGCCGGGGTTGATCGCCGCGTCGGTTTGGAGGAAGTCCTCGTAGATGGCGATCTGCAGGTCCGTGCGGCCCTTGCCGCTCACGACCCCGGTCGTGACCGTCATCCCGTAGCCGAACGGGTTGCCCATGGCGAGCACCCACTCACCGACCGCGGGCTCGTCCGGGGCGAAGGGCGACACGTCGAAGCCGTCGCCGAGGATGTCGAGGATGGCGAGGTCGGTCTCCGCGTCCGTTCCGCGAACGCGCGCACGGAGCACTCGTCCGTCAGCGAGCAGGACGTCGAACTCGTCGGCCACCTCGAGGGTCTCGGGGTCGCGCACCACGTGGTTGTTCGTGACCATGATCCCGTCCTCGCGGACGATGACCCCCGAGCCCTGCTGCAACTGGCGGCGCCGCCGGCCCCTCCGCGACTCGGTCCACTTGTAGGCGGTCACGCTGACGACCGAGGGCGCTACCTGCTGGCTGATCGCCTGGTACGCCTCGGAGATCCGGAGCGCGGACTCACGCGGCCCTTCGCCCGCCCCCGATGAGGGCGAGCGCACTCCGCTGAGCCAGGTGCCGGCGCCGAAGCCCGCGGAGAGGAGGCCGAGGACGAGGGCGAGTTGCAGGGGCGGCGTGCGCTTCATGCGGCTCTCCATGCTCAGGGGGTCGGAAGGGTGACGGAACGAGGCCGGAACGGGACCGGGTCGCTCGCGAGTCAATGTACACCTTGTCTCGGGGATGGTCTGCTACGGGGCGAGGGACGATACGTGGGCGGCGGGGAGGCATTGCGCTTGCCTCGGATCCGAGAACAAGCCTTACGGAGGATCCGGCCCCCGTCTCCCCGCGCCGGGCGCCCTCAACCCAGCCCTGGGGACTCTCAGGGCCTGGTCTCGGCCTGCGGAGGTCCCGGACCGGTTCCATCCGGCCCTTTACAGGTCCGGAACCTCATCTAGCGGCGAGGATCTCGTAAGCTTGTGGGCCTTCCAGGGCGTCACCCCATCGCGCGTCCCTCCGGACGTCGCGGTCCAGGTGATTCCGCACTCTCACCCCCTTCAAATTCACCGTGGTCGGTCAGGAAGAGGCCGGTCCCATCCAGCAGAGCCACTCCCTATGAAAAAACTATTGCTGACCCTCGCTACGGTGGGCCTGGCGGCCGGCTTCGCGAGCGCCCAGACGACCCAGTGCTCCAGCAAGGCCAAGGCTTCGTGCTCCGACGCGAAAGCCACCCAGGTTGCGGACGCTGAGCAGGAGTGCCCGATCCAGAAGGCGCTCGCGGTCGCGGCCGCCGCGAAGAAGAGCACGTGTTCGAGCGCGAAGGCCACGCAGGTCGCTGACGGCGCGAAGAACGGGTGCTCGTCGAAGGCCACCGCAGTCGCCGCGAAGCAGGAGTGCCCGCACGGACCGATCGTCGCGCTCGCGGCCACGAACAAGAAGGGTGAGTGCTGCGCCTCCGTAACCAAGGTGGCGCTGGCGGCTGCCGATGGGAGCTCGTGCTCCTCGAAGGCCGCTGCGGCTGCAGTCGCGAAGAAGAGCTCGTGCTCCTCGCAGGCCGCCGTGGTCGCCGCGAAGCAGGAGTGCCCGCTCGAGAAGGCCGCCGCGCTCGTAGCCGCCAAGCAGGCGAGCGAGTGCGAGCAAGCGTGCGCGGCGAAAGCCGCCGTCGTCGCCAACGGCAAGAGCGAGTGCTCGTCCACGAAGGCGAAGATCGTGCTCGTCTCGGCCGATAAGAGCTCGTGCTCCTCGAAGGCTGCTGCGGTTGCAGTCGCCGATAAGAGTTCGTGCTCCTCGAAGGCCGCCGTCGTCGCCGCGAAGCAGGAGTGCCCGCTCGAGAAGGCCGCCGCGCTCGTGGCCGCCAAGAAGGCGAGCGAGTGCGAGCAGGCGTGCGCGGCGAAGGCCGCCGCCGTCGCCAACGGCAAGAGCGAGTGCTCGTCCACGAAGGCGAAGATCGTGCTCGTCGCGGCCGACGGAAGCTCGTGCTCCACGAAGGCCGCCGCCGTGGCCAGCCGGAGCGAGTGCTCCGCCTCGAAGTCAACCGCCGCGGTCGCCGTGGTCGCCGAAGACTGCGCGTCCTTGAAGGGGATGCTCCTCGCGCACCAGATGAACTGCGACTGCGGTTCCGTGCGCGCCGCGCTCTCGTCCATGGGCGTGGCGAAGGCCACCACGGTGGCGGTCGTCATTCGCTGAGCTGTCGGCGTTCACGTCGACGGTGACGAACAGGGAGCCGGTCTTCGGACCGGCTCCCTTTGCGTAGGATGACGGCCGTGCGCCAGGCCTGCTTTCCCTATCCAGCGTTTCCCGACTACGCCCTCCTCGATTCGGGCGGGGGCGAGAAGCTCGAGCGGTTCGGCGCGATGACCTTGCGACGGCCCGACCCGCAGGCGCTGTGGCGCCCGCGGCTCGCGGAGGAGGAGTGGCGGCGGGCGGATCTCGCGTTCGTCCGCGATCCCACGACCGGCGGCCGCGCGGGTGACTGGCAGGCCGGTCCGGTCGCGTCTGGAGCCGTCGGTGTCGACGGGGAATGGCCGTGCCGCTTCGGGGACGCGACCTTCCTGATCCGGCCGACGCCCTTTAAACACGTAGGCTTGTTCCCCGAGCAAGCGGCGAACTGGGCGTTCGTCGCGGGGCTGCGGGACGAGCTGGACGAAGCGCGCCCGAAGCTCCTGAATCTCTTCGGCTACACGGGCGCCGCGAGCATTCTGGCGGTTCAGGCCGGCTACGAGGTGACTCACGTGGACGCTTCGAAAACCGCGATCCAGTGGGCGCGGGACAACGTCGCGGCCTCGGGCCTCCCGCGCGATGCGATGCGCGTGATCTGCGACGATGCGCTCGCTTTCGCCCGGCGCGAGGTGCGGCGGGGCGCGAAGTATCACGGCATCTACATCGATCCGCCGCACTACGGCCGCGGTCCGAAGGGCGAGAAGTGGCAGTTCGAGGAGGGGATCGCGGCCATGATCGAGGCTGCCGGCAGCCTGCTCGCGCCGCGCTCCTTCCTCATCCTCTCGGCGTACGCCATCGGCACTTCGCCGCTCGCGCTCGCCGGTCTCCTGGCGGCGATCGAGGACGGTCGGGTCGAGGCCGGCGAGCTCGCGCTCTCCGAGGTGGATCCAGCCGGCACGGGGCGGCTGCTCCCCGCGGGGTTCTGCGCGCGATTCACGCGCGGCCTCGGAACCGGTTTCGGGGGATGAGCACCGGGATCGATCTCCTCTACTGCGACAACCACCTCCTGGCCGTCGACAAGCCCGCCGGGCTGCCGACGGTGCCGGACGCGAGCGGCGACGCGAGCCTGCTCGACGCTTGCAGGACGTACGTGAAGGAGCGGTACGGCAAGCCGGGCGCCGTCTACCTCGGCGTGGTGCACCGCCTGGACCGTCCCGTGTCGGGCGTCGTCGTGTTCGCGCGCACGAGCAAGGCGGCCGCCCGACTGACCGCCGCGTTCCGCGACCGCCGTGCCGCAAAGACCTACTGGGGCGTGGTGGCGCGCGACCCGGGCGCCGAGTCGGGCGCGCTCGAACAGTGGCTCGTGAAGGACCGTGATCGGAACCGGGTGCACGTCGTCCGCGCGGGCTCCGCCGACGCCCGTCACGCCGTCACCGAATGGCGCGTGCTCGAGCGGGGACGGCCCGGGCGTCTCGTCGAGCTCATCCCGCGTACGGGACGGCCCCACCAGCTCCGCGTGGCCATGGCGAGCCTCCACGCGCCGCTCCTCGGTGACCTCAAGTACGGTGCGCCCACTCCGCTCGCGGACGCGAGCATCGCGCTCCATGCGTGCGTGCTCGTGATCGATCATCCGACGCGGGACGAGCGCCTGAGGCTCGAGAGCCCCCCGCCCCTGACGGCCGCCTTCGGCTTCGATGCTTGCGAGGTGGCGCGCGGCGTGGGACGGCGCGCGGTGCTCATCGATCGCGACGGTCGCGAGCGTAGAGCCTGAGGCCGCGGCGTGCGAAGCCCGTGAGGAGACCGGCGCCGCGGAGCCGAGGATGCCGTGCGGAACCGATCGCATCGGAATGTTCCGGGAATTGACCGACCGGTCCTGCGCCCTCCCTGGCTGAAAAGAGTGTCCCACGATCACCGGCCCGCGGTTCTCTGCGGTCAGCTCCGAGGAGGAGAGCAGATGCCGGTCGACCAGCCTCCATCAACGCAACCTCACAGGGAGAAAGTCTGTCATGACTCAGCAAGCATCACTCCAAAAAGCCGCGACGATCCTGGCCTCGGTCGGACTGCTATCCGCCGCGGCGATCGCTCAGGACGGCTCGTCCTTGAGCGAGGCACGCCTCGCCCGCGTCGCCGGCGTGTCGGGCATCGGCGGCGCTGTCGTGGGCCTCTGGTACGCCCCCGTCGGGTTCGAGGGCCAGTTGTTCGGCGAACTGTTCGATGATCAGATGGAGCCCGCGTACGAGATCGAGGCGGTGATCACGCAGATCATCGCGACCCTCGACCAGGCGGTTCCGGACCTTCCGGACGAGCTCATGGAGGGTTTCCTCTACGGCGACGTCTACCGGGTGGCGACGGACCAGGGTCCGCGCGAGCTGGTGGGACGACTCGAAGGGACCTGGCAGGGGGATCAGCACGGCGCTGGACAATTCTTCGCGCTGATGTATCACCTGCGATTGACGCAGGAGGTCGCCGGCATCATCGAGGGTGAATTCCGCGGAGCGGTCGCCGCCGACAACACGTCCATCGACGACGGCTGCTCGGACGTCACCGTGTGCATCGCGAAGCACGAGCACGACGGAAGCCGGCGAACCGCGCGTAGGAAGTCCTTCGACGAGACCGGCGCTCCCATTCCCAATGTCGCCACGGCGCGTCACGCCGCCCGCGCTCGGTTCCTCCGCCTCCAGGAGAGCGCCCAGTGGTCCGCTGTCCAGATCAGAGGCCGGCGGGCCGTGGGTCTGCGCGAGGTTCAGCAGGACCTGAATACCCGCGTCCGGCTCCGCAGGCAGAGGGACGCGGGCCTCGCACAGGTCCCCGACGACTCGCAGGGTGCGAGCTGGACCGGCATCCAGATCGGCGGCGCCAGTTCCGTGCCCCCGGCGCTCGACGGCGTGAGCGACGCGGCTGCCAGCCTGCTCCTGGAGCACTCGCGGCCGGGACGCTTCCGCGGCCGCTGGAAGTTGTTCCTGTAGGTCGCGACCTCGTCCGGTCTGCAATCAGGGCCGGCACCTTCGGGTGCCGGCCCGCTCTTCATCACGCGTCGCCGCAGCGGTCCGCGCCCCGTCGATTGCGGCGCCAGTTCACGATCTCGCCGCGCGGCCCGAACTCGAGCCGGCAACAGGCGAGGAGCCGGTCACGGAGCCGCGCGCGCGCGCGCCGGACGCGCGACTTCGTTGCCGTGAGGGAGAGCCCGAGCTGCTCCGCCACCGCCCCCTGGGGGAGTCCCTCGAAGTCGACGAGCCGCAGCACGTCGCGATCGCCCTGCGGCAGCTCGTGGAGGAAGCCTTCGAGCCACGCCGCGACCTCCTCGTCGGGGGTCGGCGCGCGCTCGTCCGATGCGGCTTCGCGCTCGGGTGGCGCCTCGTCGGCGGGAGCGCGCGCCCGCATCGCATCGATGTAGACGTTCCGCGCGATACGGTGCACCCACGCCGCGAGCCGGTCCTCGTCGGCCAGGGATCCGAGCCCCGCGTGGATGCGCAGGAAGCTCTCCTGCAGGAGCTCCTCGGGATCCACGTCGCCGGGGACGCGGCGCGCGAACCACGTTCGCAGCCTGCCCGAGAACGAGCTCCAGACGGCGCGCGTGCGCTCCGAGACGTCGGGCTGACCATCGGTCATGGGACGAGCGTACCTCCGCGTCGCGGGCCGCACTAGCCGGCGCAGCAGGCGGAGGCGTCCGCGTCACGCCCGGAGGCATCGCGGAGGACCGTGAACACCTCCCACTCGTTCCCGTCCGGATCCGTGACCCACACCTTGTCCTGGACGGCGTAGCAGCAGGTCACGTCCTCCTCGCTGCGCGTGGCGAGCCCCGCGCGGCGCAGGCGTTCGCGTGCGGCCGTGACCGCCGCGGCGTCCTCGACCTCGATGCCGAGGTGCGCGAGACCGCCCTTCTCGGCGCGGCTTCCGGGCGACTCGTTCAGGGTGAAGTTCACCGGCGGCGCGGGGGGCTCGAACTTGGCGTAGCCCGCCCGGACCTTCGCGGGCTCCGTGTCGAACAGCTTGCGATAGAACTCGATCGACAGAGCGAGGTCCGCGACGCGCAGGGCGACGTGCATCCGGGTGGGGGTCGTGGTCGTGTCCGCGCAAATGGTCATGGGGCTTCCTCGCTCTTTCACGTGACAGGCGATCCGGTCCATGGGTCTCGGCCGGTGTGCCCTGAGAGACGGAGCGCGACTCCGGGGGACGCGCCAAATCTGGATTTGCCATCCCTGATGGAGAGCGGAAGCACCCGGAGCTCTCCTGCTCGGCCCCCGCCGGCACGCTTCACGCGCCGCCGTCCGGGGCGACCGGGTCCTGCACGGGGGCGCCGCCGCGCTCGCCTGCACGGCGAGCGGCCTGGAGTCTCGCCCTTCGAACAGGTCGAAACTCCAGACTAGAAACCCGGGGCTCGGGCGACGGCGATCACACTGAGCCCGAATGGAACGGGCAGGATCCGCTCCGCGCGCGCGAGCCAGGGGATCAGCTTGTCGTAGAGGCCGATCCTGTCCGCATCGAGGGAGTTGGAAAAGCTCGATTGCTGCTTGAACACCCGGCTCTTCAGGAAGTAGGGGAGCGTGGCCGCCATGTTCATGTACTTGAGGCGCTCGACCTCGAAGCCCGCGATCTGGAGCTTCTCCCGCAACTCCCCCTTGCTGTACCGGCGATAGTGGAGTGACTGCTCGTCCACCGTGCCGTAGAGCGCCATGTGCGCCGGTACCTTGATCAGGAGCCGGCCCCCGGGGCGCAGGATCTGGCGGTAGCGGTGCAGGGCGGGCAGGTCCGCCTCGATGTGCTCGAGGACGTCGAGCGTGATGATCGTGTCGAGGTCGTGACGCGCGAGGTCGAGCGCATCGTCATGCGCGAGATCGCAGAACGCGACCACGACGTCTTCGCGACCTGCGAATCGCGTCCGCAGGGTCGCGAGGTTGCGCTCCGTGAGCTCCGTCGCGAGCACGAAGTCCGCCTGCCGGGTCAGGAGCTCAGTGACGTTGCCGATCCCCGCTCCGGCGTCCCAGACGCGCCGGCCGATCGCGCCGTCGAAGTTGTCGAGGATCCACTTGTAGTAGTTCCCCATGCGCGCGAGGTGCCCCTGGGCGTCGTAGTGCGCGGCCTCGAACTCGGGTGTGATCTCCATGGCTGCTCGGCCCCCGAGGATACTCGCGGCGCGCTCGCGATCCGAGACGTCAGCGGACGAGGACGCGATGGCGACCGAGCAAGCGCTGCAGGTTCACGACCCGGAGGTCCTCCGCCGGACCATCGCAGTCGACCGCCAGCTCGTTGCAGCCCGGATCCAGCTCGAAGCGCCGGCTGGACGCCTCGCCGCGGACCGTCCAGGTCAGATCGATCGGGACGTGGAAGGGACTGTCACAGGTGCTCTCGTTGTCGATCCGCAACCGGACCGAGTCGCCCTCGGCCCACACTTCGCCGGTCAAGCGCGGCGCGCCCGAACCGTAGACCCACTCCTCGAAGAAGCGCTCCCAGTCGCGCCCGGTCGTCGCTTCGAGAACGGCGCGGAAGTCCTCCGTGCTGGCGTTGGCGTAGC
>SMVB01088883.1_pt1 | contig 10232 bp, 8 predicted proteins | sample 2456461 | NCBI WGS metagenome assembly SMVB01 (sample SAMN11095934, study PRJNA526329) | marine sediment metagenome | biome: Marine sediment; feature: Surficial sediment; material: Deep marine sediment; isolation source: Hadal surficial sediment | place: Pacific Ocean | collected 2014-05 | depth 0-1...
AGGATACTCTGATATATTGTTTTTATAATCCTACTCGGAGGAAATTTATTTCAATAACTGCTGCTATTGTAAAAGATGATGAAGGTGTTTATTCAAAATTGAAATCTGATCCCAAAGATATAATCTGGAGGCAATATTTCGTTCGCAGAGCACTAGCGGATTTTAATAAAGAAGGATTGGCACCACCGAAGAAAGAATACCCTGAATATATGACTGCCGTACAAGCCGCTGATTACTTTCAGGTTGAAGAAAAGACTATACGTAATTGGACTAGCCGAAATATTATACCTTCAGTAAAAATAAGTGGAACAGTGAGATATAAGAAATCCGATATAGACAAGTTATTGGAGAAAAAAAAGAAAAGGCGTTGATATTAATTTATAGTTATATTAAGTTGCCTTTAAAATAATGCACGGGATGGTGTGCCAAATACGTGCCAGTTTTGTGGTGATATATAGGGAATTATAGGGATATACAAGGGTCTAAAACCTTAAAAAGGGTAACCATAAGTTATTATAAAATAAGGTTTTGTGGCCATTTCGAGTATATTCAAAAAGTTGGAAGGGCGAATCTCTCCCTCTCCGCAGAATGTATTATATTTCATTCGTTTCAATAAGTATAATCATCTATTATTGATGTTAACCATAAGTTTTATATGTTATAAACTAATTAAATTAATAACTTTTACTTTATTTATATCTAATGTTAAAAGTAATAATAATATTAATATTTATATTCTTAGCATTTGGAGTAGTAAGCATCTCAATTATGTACCAAGCTAAAGATTCTAACTTTGCTAATCTTAATAATATAAATAATATAGTTGAGCCCAAATGTTTATCTATAAAAGAGATTCAGAAATTGACTGCACAATCTAATTATCACTTTACAGTTGTTAATATGGTTCAATGAATTTCAAATTTGTCTTGCTTGCAATATATGCACTCCGTCCAAACCATTCCTGGATAGACTAATCAAATAATATAACCTCTTATCCTTTTTGAGTTTACAAACGCTCATTTAATTATTAGTTTTAATCCAGTCAATTTGAGAAAGTTTTTTTTACAACATTGGAGGTTATAATGAAATCAGCAGTATTATTATTACTATTTGTGTTTACAATTTTTATGTCGGTAGGCATGGCAGTTGAACCGGCTAAGCAAGTAAAAACATTTAATAAAGACTTAGCAACTAAAAACTTACTAATTGGTTTGGAAAGCAAAAACAATGGATTGATTTGCAGTAGTGCATTCTACTTAGGAGAATACAATTCAACTCAAGCAGTAATACCATTAATGAAAATATTGAAAAACTCTGGAGCAGAAGAATTGAGAATATCGGCAGCGCTGGCATTATTAAAAATTGGTGATGCAAGAGGAATATACGCAATTAAACAAGCGATCAAATTTGATGAGAGTGAAAGAGTAAGTAATATGTGCAGCAAATTTTACAATGCTTATTTAAGCCAAAAATTTTCTACCGATTCATAAATAATTGAAATTAAATATTCCGTATAACGGATAACATAATACCCCTGAATGGCCCCGAGTTTTTCGGGGCTTTTCTATGATACTTCCCATAAAATTCAATAACATATAAATTGTTGAAACCTGATTAGAATTAAATTTCTCTAATCTTATCTGAATTACTATCTTTAAATTTATATACATAAATTTTAGACACTTTACACGTGAAATTCAAAGAGCATTTTAATCAAACTATTGAGCTTGCCTATCCAGTTATTATTGGTCAATTAGGTTTTATAATGATGGGAGTAGTAGACAGCTTAATGGTAGGTTCGCTAGGACCAGCTCCACTTGCTGCGGCTTCACTTGGTAATAGTTTAAAAATGCTAATATTTATTATTGGGATTGGGGTATCATTTGCGGTTACTCCTCTCGTAGCAATTTTGGTTGGAGCGAAAAATTATTCTGAATGCGGTATTTATTTCAGACAATCATTGTTAGTTAATCTAACTTTTGGATTTGTTTTGATGATCGTAACAATAATGTGTTCTGAGTTCTTGATATATTTTAATCTACCCGAAGATGTAACTGCCATGGCAAAATCATACACAAGAATATTAGGTTTTGGTGGAATACCGGTAATGTTGTTCCAAACTTATAAACAATTTATCGAGGGGCTTTCTGTAATGAAACCTGCAATGATAATTGTCATTTTAGCAAATCTTGTAAATATTTTTACAAACTGGACATTGATTTTTGGTAATTTAGGTTTGCCTGCTCTTGGTCTTGATGGTGCCGGATGGGCAACTTTTGCATCGACAATTTTTATGGCATTCACTCTTATGATTTATGTTATGAACAAAACATATTTTAAACAATATGATGTTTCATTTCATTTTAAAAACATAAACATTCCTGTTATTAAAAAAATCCTCTCAATTGGATTACCAAGTGGATTCCAATACTTTTTTGAGATCGGTGCGTTTTCTTTTGCGGTAATAATGATTGGATGGCTTGGAACAGATCAACTGGCTGCGCACCAGATTGCTATCAATCTTGCATCAATATCATTTATGGTTGTGCTTGGTCTATCAATAGCAGGGGGAATACGAGTGGGGAATGCGGTTGGGAAAAAAAATATTATCGATGTAAGAAAAGCAGGATTCACAGCTATTTTTCTGTCGCTTTGTGTGATGACGGGTTCAGGAATAATATTTATCATTTTCAGAAATATTTTGCCAACATTATACATAGATGACAATACCGTAATTTCTATTGCTTCATCACTTTTAATTATTGCTGCATTGTTTCAGTTGTCAGATGGTGTTCAAGCTGTTGGTATTGGAATTTTAAGGGGGCTAACTGATGTTAAAATTCCAACTGCTATTACTTTTATCGCTTATTGGATTATAGGTCTTCCTATCGGTTATCTATTAGCTTTTAAACTAGGCTGGGGTGTACAGGGAATTTGGATTGGCTTATTAGCAGGGTTAACAGCTTCAGCAATACTACTAACTCTTCGATTTAACTCAAAGAGCAAGCATCTTATTACTGTTTGATGGTATGATGATGCAACGGGTAAATGGAAAATTGTAATAATGAGGTTCCATCATTCCACTGATCCAACATGTTTATACTGAGAGGAAAATGTTATTTCCAAATGAGCGGATATAAGATCTGTTAATTTTATTTAAAGATTCTCTATTAAGTAATCGGTAATTTTCTTAAAAAGATGAAAACGATCTTTACCATTTACTTTATGTTTATGTCCAACATATGGAAAATAATCTATTTCAATTCTAAGCTGCATAGCTTTTTGTGCGAACAGTAATGTTTGCTGCCAAACAACTGTGGGGTCGGAAGTGCCATGAACCTGCAGCAATTTACCCTTCAGGTTATTTACATAATTAAGCAGGTTTGCTTCCTTGTATCCTTCCGGATTTTGCTGCGGTGTATCCATATATCTTTCAGTGTACATCACCTCATAATATTGCCAATCGATAACTGCTCCACCGGCAACACCAACTTTGAATACATCAGGTGTTCGTGTCATTAAGCTTGTGGTCATAAATCCGCCATAGCTCCATCCGAAAACTCCCATTCTATCAGCATCAACATAGGGAAGTGATTTTAAATGGTTTACACCAATCATCTGATCCTCAATTTCTACTGTGCCCAAATGTCTAAATGTTGTTTGTTCAAATTCTAAACCGCGATTGTATGAGCCACGATTATCTAAAGTGAAAACTATAAATCCTTTCTGTGCCATGTACTTCAACCACAAATCTTTTCCACTAAGCCAGGAGTTAGTTACTTTTTGTCTATGTGGTCCTCCGTAAACAAATACGAGAACCGGGTACTTTTTGTTATGATCAAAATCAGGCGGTAGTATTATTCTGCAATAAAGATCATATCCGTCATTACTTTTCAATGTGAATAATTCAGTCTGCACTTTGCTGTAACCATAAAGCGGGTTATAGGCTGAATAAACTTCTCGCAACTTCTCCCCGTTTTTATCCAATACACTTACTTCATAAGGAACATCAACACTATTAAAGACATCAAGAAACATTGTGCCGTTCTCATTTCGGATAACTTCGTGAGTTCCTTCGCCTTTCGTAATCCGGGTCATCTTATATCTATCCAGATCAATCTTATAGTAATGTCTGCCAAGCGGACCTTGCTCGGTGGCAGTAAAAAATATATTATAACCAATCTTACTTAATCCATCAAAACTAGTAATTTCCCATTCACCTTTTGTGAGCTGCTTAATTTTAGCACCTTGTGCATCATATAAATAAAGATGATTCCAACCATAATTTCTTGTTGTCCAGATAAACATATCCGGTTCATTTTCAAAGAAAATCAATCCATTCATAGGTTCAACATATTTATCATTGGTTTCTTCAAATAAAACTTTTATCATCTCACCATTCTTTGCATTGTACTTAGTGAGTTTCATATTATTCTGATCTCTGTTCAATTCAGCAATGTAAATAAATCGCTCATCAGGACTCCAGGTTACACCAGGCAGGTAATGATCTTTGGGATTACCAGTTTTTAACCAAATTGTTTCTTCTGTTTTGAGATTATATACACCAACGCTTACTTCCTCACTGGCCATACCTGCCATGGGATATTTTATATATTCAATACCAGCAGGTCTCTTTGTTACATCAAACAGTGGATAATCCGTTACCATAGATTCATCTTTTCTGTAAAAAGCCAGGTAATTATTTTTTGGTGACCAGAACGTACCTTTCGTAATACCAAATTCATTTCTGTGTACTACTTGGCCGTTTATTATATTTTTGTTTTCTTCATTAGTTATTTGTATTTGCTTCGAATTAACTGCTATAAAAAGGTTGTTATCAATCGTATAAGCGATTTTATGTGGATTATTATAATCGGCATTAACGCCATTGCCGGCAATATCATTTATAATAGTTAATGAACGAGTGTTCAAATTATATTCAACAAGAGATTGTTTATCCCAAAACCTTATTGTGCTGATCGATATCCATTTAATAATAGGAAATGAAGTTAAACTTGATAACCCGGAACTTTGAATTGAAACATTAAGTGATGATAATGATAATATTGTTTCTTTCCCTTCAGTCATAGAATTTTCCCTTACAAGAATTTCGTTTCCATCATTTGATTCTACATACGAAAAATAATCAGTTTCAGGAATCCATTGCAACTGCAATAATTTATTTGGTGAAAGCGAAGCAGTATTCAGAATTACCTGCTCAAGAGTAAAATTCTTTTGGGCAGTTGAAATTCCGCTAAATAATAAAATGATAAATAAAATATGTATCAGTCTTTGCATATTATTCTCCTGTGTGATTCCTCTTAAATTTTAGAATATAATTGTTTCATCCCGAACGGAATTTTTAATATTATTTATTCACTTATAATTTCTGTAATAAGTTTTTTGTATATTTCTTCAAAAGGGATATTAATTGCCCTCAAATTAGGATGAGCAAATTTCCAAATTAAATCAGGTGATTCCTCACTCGTTTTATAACTATTTCTATTCACAAATTTAGATTTTGTTGTTAGCACATAGAAAGGTTTTTTATAATATTTGCACAAAACTGCCAGAGATAAGCTACCTGATTTATTTATCACATTTCCATTTTTTAAAACCGCATCCGCGCCAATAATAACCGCATCGGTTTTTGGAATAAATATCCCAGACATTGCTTCTGTGATCAATTCAACTTTTAAACCGGTCTTTAATAACTCTTTTGCCATTAACTTTCCTTCATTGGCAGGTCGTGATTCGGTAATTGTTAATTTCAAATTACTTTTTCTTTTGTGCCACATTTTAAAAATATTAATGAGAGTACCACTTTTTGATATCGTAAGAATAGATTTGGCTGAAGGCAGTTTATTAAAAATTTTATCGAATATTATTTTAAATTGCGAATTCCCTTCAAATTTAAAATTAACTAAATATTCTTCTAAAAGATCAGCTTTTTTTAATTTTAAAATTCCCGATAATTTATTAAGATAGTTATCAATCGCTGCAAAATGAGATAATTTTGATTGAACCATAAGTATTGAATTATTAAATAATTTTCGATTACTTATATTAGATAAAAAATAGTTGTTTAACATCGATAAAATTTCAGAAGAGCCGGATGTTTTATTTGATAATATATTTTTAAGTATTTCCCTTTGCATTGATTTCATCACAAAATAAAAATTATACTATTGCGAGGTCTTTAATATCGAATGAAGTTTCGTGAGTTGATGTATTTGAAAATGAAATTGATTTTATATTTGAGTATAAATCATCCTTACTGCTATAATCTTTCAAATAAAATATTTTAACTTTGTTCCTGTTTTTAATCAACCAATTTAATGTGATCCTTATTTTCTCCAGGTCTTCATCAGTTGGCAAAAAATCATAATTTATTGTTTTATTAAAGTAATCTTCCAAAGCTTCCTCGAATAAGTCCTTTTGATAAAGAACAAAATTCTTCACATAAATTTTGCCGGTTAATAATAGAATATAATCTTTGCCGTATCCTCCCGATACTTCAAACAATACATCAGCACTGTTAACCGGTTCTGCTAATAAAGAAGTTTTGTGAGTTTGATTGAGGATCAAATCAATAACCTTTTTTACTTCAGCAGCTTTCTCGTAATTTTCTAAGTCTGAATATCCTTTCATTGTTTTAAGTAGCCGGTTTAATGCTGTTTGATTCTTTCCCAATAGAAATTCATAAACTTTATTTAGCTCTTTATTGTATTCATCACTACTTTTATAAACACAGGGTGCGGTACATCTTTCAATTTCGGCCAAAAAACATTTTTTATGTTTCGAAAATTCTTTATCACTGCATTCTCTTAATCTAAAAGTTTTATCCAGAATTTCTAAAACACTTTCAGCTTTCCTTCTCGAAATAAATAATCCAAAATAGTCATTGCCGTCAAAATCAAAATGATTTGTTATTTCAATCCTCGGATAAGAATGATCCTTTGTTACTTTAAGAAAATATTTAAGACCGTATTTTTTTAATTGATGGTTATGTTTCGGATTTATTTTTTTAATAGTTTCTGCTTCTGAAAGTAAAGCCGTTAGTTCTGTATTGGTAATCTCTATCTTTAATCTTCTCGCTTGCTTTATAATTTTCTTGGCTTTTTTTGGTGCTGTCGGAGAAAAATATGTTCTAACTCTGTCTCTTAAGGATTTTGCTTTACCAACATAAATAATTTTGTTTCTATTGTTTACAAAGTAATATATACCCGGTGTATTTGGAAGTGACGAAATATCTTCTTTTAATGATTCTATTACTTTTATTGTTCTTCCAACTGTCATTTTTTGCTGAAAATTAATCAGATCGTACGAAGTATGAATTTTTGATTCGCGTTTTAGCTGCTTAATCATTTTAATTAAAACACGGGCAGTTACTTCAGCATCGGATAAAGCACGGTGAGCAGATTTATTTATAAGATTCAAATGTTTTGCAACTGCTGTTAAAGATTTACTCTGAAGATCCGGATACATTCTTCTGGTAAGTTTTAAAGTACATAATTGCTCATTGTATAATGGTTCTGATCCGCACCTCAGAAATTCATACTTAAGGAAGGAGGAATCAAATGACAGATTATGTCCTGAAATAACTGTGTCGCCAAGAAATTGTGTTATATCTTCGATCACTTCGCTAAAATGCGGAGCATCGGCGACATCATGATTTGCAATGCCCGTAAACTGTGTAGTGAACATCGGAATACTAGTTCCCGGATTTATCAACGATTCGTACTTATCAACAATTTTATAATTTCTAACTTTTACTATTCCTATTTCAATAACATGATTTGTCTTAGCTGACAATCCGGTCGTCTCAACATCTATAACAGAAAAGACTGCATCATCTATAGGTGTGGTTGTTAATTGTTTTTGAATCATTTTTTAAATTTATAACTAATAATTTTCCATTCAAAGGGGATGGCTTATATTTCAGTGATTTTTCAAATTACTTCAATTGTGATATATTGGCAGGAATAAATCTTTACATTATGTCAATTATTAAAATTCTTTTTATTGGAGATATTATCGGCAAACCCGGCTTAAGCATGGTTGAAACATGGATACCCGGATTAATTAAAAAATACAAAGCTGATTTTGTAATAGCCAATGGTGAAAATGCTTCTGATGGAAAGGGCTGTACGGTTAAGGAAGGTGAATTATTATTTAAACTGGGCATTCATGTTATAACCGGAGGTAATCATACCTGGGATAAATTCCAATCACAGGATTATTTAAAAGTTGAACCTCGTTCACTCAGACCACTTAACTATCCACGCGGAACGCGTGGTTTTGGTTACTTTATTGCAGAAACAGAAAAAGGAAAAATAGCAGTTCTTAATCTGCAAGGTAGAACATTTATGCCTACAATTGATTGTCCTTTTAGAAGTGCCGAATGGGCAATATCAAAGTTCAAAAACGAAACGAAAGTTATTATTGTTGATATGCATGCCGAAGCCACCGCAGAAAAGATTGCAATGTCTAATTTTCTTGATGGCAAAGTGAGCGCATTACTCGGAACTCATACACATATCCAAACTTCTGATGAAAGAATATTACCGAATGGCACTGCTTATATCACCGATGTTGGAATGACCGGACCGTATGATTCTGTTATTGGTATGAAAGTACAGCCGGCACTTAATCGATTCTTGTATCAAACACCGCAAAAATATGAAACTGCTAAGGACGATGTACATTTGTGTGGTATATTTCTTAAAATTAATCAGGAGACGGGGAAGGCAGTGGAAATCGAGCGTATCATCTTTCCTGAATTTGAAACAAAACAATCTGAATGATAGATGATCAAACAACCTCTTCCGAGAATTGATCTGGATAAAACACTTCGAAAATTATTACTTCCATTTTGCCGGTTAAAAAAAGGGGAGGTATGGGAAGATCCTCTTGGCAAACACAAAGTAGGATTTCTGAATGCTGCTGAAGAATCTGATATAAAAAAGTTCTTCGGCGCAGAACATGCTGTCCTGGCGATTCAAGATCCGCCTTATAATTTTGTTGCATTTAAGAAAAGGGAAATAAACAGTTTTATTGATTGGTGTAAAGACTGGATTAATAATTCTTATAGCATTCTAAATCCAAATTCTTCATTATATATTTGGTTAGGCGCCGATCAAAGATTTCATTTCCAGCCATTGCCTCAATTCATTCAGATGATGAGTGAAACGATGTTTAACTCCAGAAGTTTTATTACGATGAGGAATCAACGAGGTTACGGTACGCAGAAAAACTGGATGTCTGTTCGCCAGGAATTACTATACTACATAAAAGGTAATCCCAATTTTTACGCTGAAGCAGAGTACACTGATATTCCTAAAGTATTAAAGGGGTATTATAAAACTGTTGGTGGCAAAAAAACTGATAATCCCGGAAGAAGTAAATCAAAGTTTATTCGTGCAGGAAATGTTTGGGTTGATGTTCAACAAATATTTTATAGAATGGAAGAAAATGTTAACGGATGTTACGCCCAAAAACCAATTAAATCTATAATAAGAATTATTGAAGCGAGTTCTAAGCAAGGCGAGCTCATAACAGATTTCTTTTCACATTCCGGTGCAACTTTAATCTCGGCCGAGTTAAAAAATAGAAAATGCTATACAATTGATATTGATCCTGTCTTCTGCGAAATAACTATAAGAAGACTAGAACGACTACGAAAGGAAGGGAAAACCGGCTGGCAGAACTCAAATCCTTTTGCTGATGAAATTAAAAAAAGTAGAAAACTTAAATCTTATTTAAAACATAATTACAATTTTATTTACGATTAGCTGCAGTTATTATATGCAGAATAGCTTCAGGGCACTTTGCTGTTACTAAAAAAACTTTTACCAATCAAAAAACAAACCGGTTTTCAATATTTAATCATTTAGATATGCCAGATTTTTAAAATCTGGCATATCTAATTACGGAAAATTAATAATTCCGCTGTTAGGTGTATATTTATAAAGTAATTTTTAGTAATTGTTTTAAATAGAAAATAAAATGATTTTAATAGACGGTAAAAAAATAGCACAAGATATCCGTAATGAACTAAAAACGGATATTCAAAAATTAAAAGATGAAGGAAAAAATGTCCCCGGGTTGGTTGCAATTCTTGTTGGAGATGATACAGCTTCAAAAATTTATGTGAAGAGTAAAGGAAAAGCTTGCAATGAAATAGGAATGAGAACGAAGACCGAAGAAATTCCTTCCAGCATTTCAGAAAA
>SMVB01303217.1_pt1 | contig 10232 bp, 7 predicted proteins | sample 2456461 | NCBI WGS metagenome assembly SMVB01 (sample SAMN11095934, study PRJNA526329) | marine sediment metagenome | biome: Marine sediment; feature: Surficial sediment; material: Deep marine sediment; isolation source: Hadal surficial sediment | place: Pacific Ocean | collected 2014-05 | depth 0-1...
GTTCGATGCTCGCCATCGACCGCCCGCTCGACATGTACCGGACCTCGGTCAACGTCTTCAGCGACTCCTGCGGGGCGGCGATCATCGCGCGCTCGGAGGGAGAGACCGAGGTCGACAGGGTTATCCGGTAGCTCGGGAAGAGGCCCCAACGCTGCAGCATGCGGTATGATTCCGCTTCTTCGAGTCGGTTTCCGACCTTCCCGAGGGTCGTCCTCACCCGGCGGTGTAGCTCAGTCGGTAGAGCGGGCGGCTCATATCCGCCGAGTCGGGGGTTCAAGTCCCTCCACCGCCACTGTCCCGGGGGGGCTCGCGGGTCACACCACCGCGGGCCCTGCGCCGGGTGCCTGTGGGCGCCCGTAGTGGCACCCCCGGGAGTTCTTCAGGTTGACACCCTGCCACCGCCGCAAGAGAACAGACACCACATGCCCGACCTGATCGACGACATCGCCGCCGGTGCTCGTCACACCGGCCTCTTCGACGGCATCTCGCGTCTGCTGGTGGGATGCAGCGGCGGCGGCGATTCGGTTGCCTTGCTCGATATCCTGGCGCGCTTGGCGCCGGCGTTCGAGCTGCAGCTGGCGGTGGCGCACTTGCACCACGGCTGGCGCGGCGCGGAAGCCGACGCCGACCGGCGCCTCGCCGAGCGGCTGGCCGCAAGCCTCGGGCTGCCGTTCTTTTCGAGCCACGTCGACTTGAGCGCGACAGCGGGCTCCCGCGAGGAGGTGGCCCGCCAGGCGCGCCTGCGGTTCTTCGACGGGGTCACGGGAAACTGGGACGCCGACGCGGTGGCGCTGGGTCATACCGCCGACGATCAGCTCGAGACCATTATTTTGCACCTCGCCCGCGGTACCGGGCGCCGGGGGCTGGGGGGCATGCGCAACCGCGCCCAGGTGGGGGATCTGCTCATCGTCCGACCGCTCCTCGGCCGGCAGCGGGCCGAGCTGCGCGTGTATGCGACCGCGCGCGGCCTTGAATGGGGCGAGGATTCGTCGAACCAAGACATTTCGCTGGCACGCAACCGATTGCGTCGCAGGTTGCTGAGCGACCTGCAACAAATCAACCCCGCAGCCGTACGTAACGTGGCGCGTGCGGCAAGCCTGCTGCACGAGGAAGAGGAATGGCTGGACACTCTGGCGGCGGAAGCACTTGCCGCGGTGATCACGGACGAGGAGTACCCGGGAGCAATGGCTCTGAACGCCGCAGCGATGGCGCAACTGTCGCGACCTTTGCAGCGCCGCGTCGTGCGCCGTGTCATCGGGGAGGTCCGGGGTCACTGCCGCGACATCAGCTACGAGCACGTCGAATGGGTCATCGACGCGGAGGCTGTCGAGCGCAAAGCAGCGCGTGACCTACCGGGCGTTCGGGTGCGGTGCGAGCGTGGCGTGGTCCGTTTCCTGCCGCTCGATGGCCGGCGCCTGGCGACCCCTCAAATCGGATGCGGGAATCGATGAAACCCGCTTACAATCAGGGTTTGGGGCCAACACGGCGGCTGGCCCCTCCCACAACGCTTGGTGTACTATTTGACCTATGAGCGCAACGATCAGAACGTTGAGTCTGTGGCTGGTGGTGATTGTCGTCGCCATCGTCGTGTGGAACGTATTCAACACGACGGCGCCCCAGGACATTGAAATTGACTTCTCGCGTCACCTCGAGGACGTGCGTGGCGGACGTGTGGCCCGGGTGACCATCAATACGCCCGGCAATACGGTGGAGGGTCTGTTTACCGACAACTCCGAGTTCACCACCGTCGCCCCCGACTACGAAGCCTATTACGACACTCTGCTCGAGAACGGCGTCAACGTGAAGTTGGTCGCCGTCGATCAGAGTCCGTATCTGGCGGCGCTGATCTCCTGGGCGCCGATGCTCATCCTCATCGGCGTGTGGATCTTCTTCATGCGGCAGATGCAGAGCGGCGGCAACCGCGCCCTTGCTTTCGGCAAGAGCCGTGCTCGCTTGATCTCGAGCCAGGACAAGAAGGTGACGTTCAAGGACGTCGCCGGTATCGACGAGGCCAAGGAGGAGGTGGAGGAGATTATTGATTTCCTCAGGGAGCCGCAGCGCTACCAGCGCCTCGGCGGCCGCATCCCTAAAGGTGTGTTGCTCATCGGCTCGCCGGGAACCGGCAAGACCTTGCTGGCGCGCGCCATCGCCGGCGAAGCCAGCGTGCCGTTTTTCTCGATTTCCGGTTCCGACTTCGTCGAGATGTTCGTCGGCGTCGGCGCATCGCGGGTTCGCGATCTTTTCGAGCAGGGCAAGAAGAACGCCCCCTGCATCATCTTCATCGACGAGATTGACGCTGTCGGTCGTCATCGTGGCGCCGGCCTCGGCGGTGGCCACGACGAGCGCGAGCAGACGCTCAACCAGTTGCTCGTCGAGATGGACGGTTTCGCAGCCAACGAGGGTGTCATTCTGATGGCGGCCACCAACCGCCCCGACGTGCTCGACCCGGCGCTACTGCGCCCGGGTCGCTTCGACCGCCGCATCATGGTCGATCGTCCGGATGTGCGCGGACGCCTGGGCATTCTCCGCATCCACACGCGTGGCAACCCGCTCGACGAGAACGTCGATCTGCGGCGCGTGGCGCGCGGCACTCCGGGGTTTGTCGGCGCCGACCTGGAGAACCTGGTCAACGAAGCAGCGCTGCTCGCCGCGCGCCGTGACCACACGAAGGTCACGATGGACGACTTCGAGGAGGCCAAGGACAAGGTTCTGATGGGCGCCGAGCGTAAGAGCATGATTATCTCCGACGAAGAGAAGCGGATCACCGCGTACCACGAGGCGGGCCATGCCCTGGTGGCGCACTTCATGCCCGCGGCCGATCCACTCCACAAGGTCACCATCATTCCGCGCGGCCAGGCGATGGGGGTCACCCAGCAGCTACCGCTGGACGATCGCCGCAACTACTCGCGTACCTACCTGGAGACCCAGATCACCGTGTTGCTCGGCGGCCGCGTTGCCGAAGAGCTGGTGATGAAGGAGATGACCACCGGCGCCGGCAACGACCTCGAACGCGTTACCGATATCGCGCGGCGCATGGTCACCGAGTGGGGCATGAGCGACCAGGTTGGTCCTTTGACCTTCGGTGCCAAAAACGAGGAGGTCTTCCTCGGCCGTGATTTCGTGCAGCACAAGGACCACTCTGACGACACCGCTTGCAAGATCGACGAGGCCATCCGGGAGCTCGTCGATAGATCCTACAAGAAGGCCACCGAGGTCCTCGCCGGGCACACCGAAGCCTTGCACGCGGTAGCCGAGGCGCTGCTGACGCGCGAGACGCTGAACGGCGAGGAGGTTGGGTTGCTGGCGCAGGGCAAGAGCCTCCCCGAGGTCAAGTTGCCGGCGGCGGGCCCATCGCAATCGAACGGTGCGGGCACCGGGACCGAGCTGGAGGCGGAGCCGGAATCGTCGGCGCATGACGCGGCGAGCATCCCGAGCCTCGACGAGAGCCAGCCGGCCGAGGGGTAGCCGTTCTTGGTGAAGGTGCGGTGGGTCGGGCCCGGGGGACATCGCAGTTGATGTCAAAGGTCGGCACCGAGACCACCCGACCCCGGCCTTCGGACCTGTTACAGCGGTTGTATCCGCATAACCCGCACGTGCTGGCGGGCTACGACCCGTTACCGCTGCAGTTTCCCGACGACAGTCCCGGCCTGCACGAGCTCGCGGCCAGCCACGGAACCTACGCCGTCAAGCTCCAAGGTATCGACAGGGAGCTCGCCGACCCATTTCTGCGGGCGGTCGGACGGGTCGGGGCGGCGTCGCACACGCAGCCTTCGGGGGGCGCCGCCGGAGACCACCTGGACGTCGTGGTGTTCGCCACCCTGCCGCAGGTCGAGGCGCTGCGCGCCCAGCTGCTTGCCGCCAGTGTTGACCTCTCGCGCCTCGCCGAGGAGGTCGTCGCCACCCTCGGCGCCTACCACCGCAACGGTTTCAAGCTGCGGGTCGGCAACCGGAGCCTGGTGTGCGGACTGCAGCCGCACATCATGGGAATCGTCAACTGCACCGACGACTCCTTTTACCAGGGCAGCCGTTTGCTCGGCGACGCCGCTGTCGATCGCGCCACCGCCATGGTCGAGGAGGGCGCATCGATCATCGACGTCGGCGGCGAGTCGACCCGTCCGGGTGCGGAGCCGGTGAGCGTCGAGCTCGAGCTCGAGCGCGTGTTGCCGGTGATCGAGCGCCTCAGCGGCGCCGTTGACGTGCCGATATCGATCGACACATCCAAAGCCGACGTTGCCGCCGCCGCCATCGCCGCCGGCGCCACCATGGTCAATGACATCCACGGGCTTGCCGCCGACCCCGACCTCGCCGGGGTGGTGGCCGACGCGGGCGTGCCGATTGTGCTCATGCACATGCGGGGGGCGCCGGGCAATATGCACGAAGCAGCTCGCTACAGCGACCTGATAGCGGATATCGTGAGAGAGTTGCGGGATGCTTTGGGCCGAGCCCACCGAGCGGGCATCGACCCGGAGCTGACCTTGGTCGATCCGGGCATCGGGTTCGCCAAGCATGCGCAGCAGAACTACACGCTCATGCGTCATCTGTCGGCATTGCGCTCGCTCGGCCGGCCGATCGTCATCGGCCCGTCGCGCAAGTCGTTCGTCGGCGCGGTGTTGGACCTACCGCCGGAAGAACGGCTGGAAGGCACCGCCGCGGTGGTGGCGGCCGCGGTGCTGGCGGGCGTGCACGTTGTCCGTGTACACGACGTACGGGCGATGCGACGGGCGGCCACAGTAGCGGCGGCGATACGGAGCGAGGGAGTCGGATGGGTTACCTGATCGACAAGTTGAGTCTTTTCGGGTGGATCGACCTGGTCGAAGTGGCGATCATCGCTTATCTCTTCTATCGCTTGCTACTCCTGCTGCGGCAGACGCGCGCCATGCGCATGGTGTGGGGTCTGGTGGTGCTCGGGCTGATCGGATTGTTTGCCAACCTTGCCGGCTTTCGCACCCTCGCCTGGATGCTGTCGACCGTCTCTGCCTACATCGTCATCGCCATCATCGTGCTGTTCCAGAACGAGATTCGGCGCATCCTGACCAACCTCGGGCGCACCGCGTATTTCCGCAGCCTGCGCGGGCGCGGTGGTGGCATCGATCCCATCGATGAGATCGTTACCGCGGCCACCGGGCTGGCCGCCAATCGTCACGGCGCCATCATCGTCTTCGAGCGCGAGATGTCGCTGCGGCAGTACGCCGAGGCCGGCATCGGACTCGACGCGACGGTCTCGTACGACCTGCTGGTATCGATCTTCAACCCGTCGACGCCGCTTCACGACGGCGCCGTCGTCATGCAGCAGGGAAGGGTCGCGGCGGCCTCCTGCTTCCTGCCGCTGACCATGAACCCGCGCTTGTCGCGCGAGTTGGGCTCGCGTCACCGTGCCGGCATCGGGATCACCGAGGAAACCGACGCGGTGGCGGTGGTGGTGTCGGAGGAGACCGGCAAGATCTCCGTCGTGGTCGACGGGCGGATCGCGCGCGGCCTCGATGGCGACGAACTGGCGCATCGCTTGCGCGATCTGCTTGGTTTCGTCGATCCGGAGCCGGAAGACGAGCAGGTCGGGGAAACCGATGTCGAGCTCGCCGATACGGTGAGCGGCGCCCATCCGGCGGAGGGCCTGGGCAAGTGAGCACCCTGCGGCGCATCATCCGCGCCATCGAACCGCATCCGGGCGAGCACTTCAAGGATAAGCTCATCGCCGTGGGCCTCGCCTTGGTGGTGTGGTTTGCCGTCAACAACGAGGAGACGTTGCCGGGATTTTTCCAGGCGGTTCCGGTCAGACTCGTCAACCTGCCCGGCGATCTGGCGCGCGCCGCCGACCTGCAATACACGCTGACGGTGGAGGTAAACGGTTCGAGGCGCGATCTCGAGCGGGTTTCTCCGGGGCTATTGAGCCCACAAATCGATCTGTCGAACGCGGTGGCGGGAGACAACATCTATCAGATTCTGGCCGACGATCTCAGACCGCCCGCGGGCGTATCGGTTATCCAGATCATCCCGTCGTCGATCAACATCCAGCTCGAGACCAGGCAGGAAAAATCTGTGCGGGTCGCCGCGGTTACCTCCGGTGAGCCGGCCCCTGGATACGAGGTTGTCGGCCGCTCCACCGATCCCGAGACCGCCTTGGTTTCGGGCCCTCGCTCGCTGCTCGAAGCGCTGGAGCAAGTTCTCACCTCCACGGTGGACCTCAGCGGGAAAACCGAACCGTTCACCCAAACGGTCACGCTGCGGCCCGGGAGCCTCATCGAGCTTCCCCAGCAGCGCACTGTCGAGCTGCGCATCGACATCGTCGAGCGGGCCATCAACGCGCAGTTCGACGATATCGAGGTGGTGGTGATCAACAATCGCTTTCAAGTCGCGGTGAATCCGCAGGTGCTCGGCGTGGTGCTCAGTGGCCCGCCGTCAGTGCTCGCCGAGCTGGATGTCGCGCAGATGCGTATGGTGATTGACGCGGCGGAGCTGGAGCCACTGGCCGACGACTACCGCATCGAACCGACCGTCGAGTTCGATCAGATCGCTCTCGGCGAGCGCGTCGAGGTCGTTGCGCTGTACCCGCAGCGGCGTATCAACGTGCACGTGTACCAGCAGCCGGCGCGCCGGTGACAGATCCGGAGAACAGGGCCAAGCTGTTCGGCACCGACGGGGTGCGCGGCATCGCCAACATCGAGCCCATGACGGTCGAGACATGTGTGCGCCTGGGGCGCTCGGCGGCGCACGTATTCAAGGACGGCACCCACCGCCACCGCATCCTCATCGGCAAGGACACACGGCTGTCGGGCTACATGCTGGAGAGCGCGCTGGTGGCGGGCATTTGCTCGATGGGCGTCGACGTGCTCCTGGTGGGGCCGTTGCCGACCCCCGGCATCGCTTACGTTACCCGCAGCCTGCGCGCCGACGCCGGCATCGTCATTTCGGCGTCCCACAACCCGTACCAGGACAACGGCCTCAAGTTCTTCTCTCGGGATGGGTTCAAGCTCGACGACGATACTGAAAACGAGATCGAAGAGCTCACCTTCAGCCGGCGCATCGACAGCATCGGCCCCAACGACGACGAGGCGGGAGAGGTCCGCCGCATCGACGACACCTCCGGTCGTCGGCGCATCGACGGCATCCGCCCGACCGCCGACGAAGTGGGCCGTGCCCGTCGTATCGACGATGCCGCCGGCCGTTACGTCGAACACGTCAAGCGCTCGTTCCCGCGCGGTCGCACGCTCGAGGGCGTCAAGGTGGTTATCGACTGCGCCCACGGAGCCGCCTACAAGGTCGGCCCTTGGGTGCTCGAGGAGCTCGGTGCCCGGGTCACCGTGTTGGGCGCGTCGCCGGACGGCAAGAACATCAACGAGGGCGTCGGCGCGTTGCATACCGAAACGGCGGCGCAGGCGGTGCGCGACGTTGGTGCCGACGTCGGCATCTGTCTCGATGGCGACGGCGATCGCTGTCTGCTGGTGGACGAGAAGGGCAACGTCGTCGACGGTGACCACGTGCTGGCCATTTGCGGCCGCGCCTGGAAGCAGCAGGGCAAGCTTGCCAACGGCACCGTGGTGGCGACGGTGATGAGCAACCTCGGTCTCGAGCGTTCGCTCACCGAAGTCGGTGTCACCGTCGAGCGCACCCCGGTAGGGGACCGCTTCGTGGTCGAGGCGATGCGCCGGGGTGGCCACAACCTGGGCGGCGAGCAATCGGGCCACACCGTGTTTCTCGACTACGCCACAACCGGCGACGGGCTGGTGACGGCGTTGCAGGTGTTGTGCATTCTCGCCGCCGGCGACCAGCCGCTGTCGGAGCTCGCCGCTTGCATGACGTCGATGCCGCAGGTGCTCGAGAACGTCGAAATCCGCCAGCGTACGCCGCTCGACGAGCTTCCCGGGGTGCAGCGGGCCATCAAGGATGCCGAGACGGCACTGGGCGGAGCAGGGCGCGTGCTGGTGCGCTTTTCGGGAACCCAGCCGCTGGCGCGGGTGATGATCGAGGGTGAACGCGAAGAACAGATCCGCGACCTGGCGGGCGCCGTGGTGTCCGCCCTGCAAGACGCCATTGGGGCCGACTGATGTCCGATACCGTCTTTCTCGGGGTCAACATCGACCACATCGCCACCATCCGGCAGGCGCGCCAGGCGCCCGAGCCCGATCCCGTCCAGGCCGCCGTCTTCGCCGAGCTCGGCGGCGCCGACGGCATCACCGTGCACATTCGCACCGACCGGCGCCACATCAACGAGCGCGACGTGAAGCTCCTCGCCGCCACCGTCAAGACGCACCTCAACCTGGAGATGGCGGCCACCGAGGAGATGCTCGGCATCGCCGCCGACTGCAAGCCCGATAACGTCACCCTGGTGCCCGAACGCCCCGAGGAGGTCACCACCGAGGGTGGGCTCGATGTCGCCGGCGACCCGCAACGCCTGGCGGATGCCGTCGAGGCATTGCGCGGCATGGACATGACGGTGTCGATCTTCCTCGACCCCGACCCCGCCCAGATCGACGCCGCCGCCGAGATCGGCGCCGATCAAATCGAAATCAACACCGCTGTGTACGCGGATACCTCCGAAACCCGCAAGCCGGGGCCTACCGAAACCGAGCGGCGGATTGTCGCCGAGGTCGCCGCCCGCGCCCACGCCGCCGGCCTGCGCGTTGCCGCCGGCCACGGCCTCACCTACCGCAACGTCGCTGCAATGGTGGCCATTCCCGAGATCGTCGAGCTCAACATTGGCCACAACATCGTGGCGCGTGCCGCCTTCGTGGGCCTGGAGCGGGCGGTGCGGGAGATGAAGGCGCTGCTGATCCGCTGATGCGGTGTCAGTCCGGTGTTCTTCCGGGCGCTTCATGACGTCTTGACGCTATTGTTTCATCATGAGAGAAACGACGAAGAGAACCACCATCGACCTCGACGGCGAGCTGCATCGGGTCGCCGTCAACGACCTGAGGCGGCGTGGCTGGCTATGAGTCTTTGGTGCCGTGTGGCGAGTCCGCCGGTCGCGGGGTAGAATTGCACGGTTGTTACGGGCGGTTAGCTCAGCTGGGAGAGCGCCTGCCTTACAAGCAGGAGGTCACTGGTTCGAGCCCAGTACCGCCCATCCCGTTTCGACCTTTCGCCGTCGCGAGTTCTGAGAGCTCAGGCGGGGCCGTGGTGTAGCCTGGTTTACCACGCCGGCCTGTCAAGCCGGAGATCGCGGGTTCAAATCCCGTCGGCCCCGCCATCAAATTCCCGCCGTAACCCAAGCATGACAAGGGTTCCGGCGGTTTTTCTTTCCGCACGTGCTACTATCGTCTACGGTATGAAACGGCATCGCGTGGCTACACAGTGGCTACATGGGCGGTCGCCAACCTTCCAACGCGCGAGGCCGGAGATCGCCCCGTGTAGCCAAGAGAGGGGGCGCGGGGATGCCAGAGCTGAAGTTGACGAAGGCCCGCGTTGACGACGCCGAGCACGACGGCAGCGGCAACCAAACGATCTTCCAAGACACCGAGGTGAAGGGCTTCGCTCTCAGGGTGACCGAGAGTGGGGCCAAAAGTTATGTCATCGAATATCGTCAGAGTGGCCGCAAGCGTCGGGTCACACTGGGGCGTCACGGGCAACTGACCCCCGACCAAGCCCGCAAGCTGGCGAAACAGGAGCTGTACAGCGTGGCGGTTGGGGAGGACCCAGCAGAGCGCAAGCGACAGGAGCGTGAAGGGGACACGCTGGCCGACGTTGCCGAACGCTACCTTGACGACCTGAAGGCACGAGCCGAAGCGGGAGCGAAACGCGGCAGGCTGTCTGGGTGGGAAGCTTCGCTGCAACTTTGGAACAAGCACGTCCCCCCCGCGCTCCAACGCCGCAAGGTAGCCGACGTGTCGGTAGCGGACGTGCGCCGCGTCCACACGAAGCTCGCCGACAAGGCGGCGACGGCGGACCACACGCGAACCATGCTGCACTCGGTGTTCGAGATTGCGCGCACCGAGGGGTTGATTGATACGAACCCGGCGGCGGGTGTGAGGCGCTACAGCAAGCCGTCGAAGCGTCGTCGGGCTCTCACGCTCGACGAGCTGGCAAAGCTCGGCAAGGTGCTCGACGTACTGGAAGCGAACGGCAACGTCACCTTCATCGACGAAGGCAAGACGGTGACGCACAACGTGGATCCGGCGGCTGCGCTGACGCTTCGCTTGCTGGCGTTGACCGGCATGCGCAAGAGCGAACTGCTCGGCCACCACACGCTGGCTCGCCGTGGATCACGAGAAGGGCTGCGATGGGCTGACGTAAATCTA
>SMVB01359224.1_pt1 | contig 10232 bp, 12 predicted proteins | sample 2456461 | NCBI WGS metagenome assembly SMVB01 (sample SAMN11095934, study PRJNA526329) | marine sediment metagenome | biome: Marine sediment; feature: Surficial sediment; material: Deep marine sediment; isolation source: Hadal surficial sediment | place: Pacific Ocean | collected 2014-05 | depth...
CTTTCCTTAATAATATTCAGATAATCAGTGGAAATCCGTGTCAATCCGTGGCTTAAGTCTTATTTGCAACAGCCTGCTGCAATCCCAGGAATGACATTGGACGGGTCGTTTTTGGTCTTTGCTCCTCATTTTATTCCTTACCTCGAACTGACGTTATTTATGTTGGATGAACATAATGACACTTGCTGTATGCACTCCTTTGCGGGGATCAATTTTGAGACTTGGAATCCTGCTACTGCTGATGTAACTTCCAAAATTAATATGTTGGAATATGCAAAATTGTTTTATACTTTTCAAGGAGAGACTGAGACTCGTCCTGGAAGATGAGTCTCCATTTAAAATTATTGGAGTAAATGAAAACATTTAGATTTTTGCTGCCTGCAATATTTGCCATGGCCATCTCGGTCCAGAATGGGTTGGGCGAAGACTGGCCTCAGTGGCGCGGGCCCAACCGCGACGGTATTCTGCATGGCTTCTCACCGCCCGAAGTCTGGCCGGACACATTAATCCGCAAATGGCAAATATCCGTTGGCGGCGGCTACTCTTCCCCAATTGTCGTAAACGGAAAAGCCTTTGTCCACAGCCGCAAAGATAATCAGGAAGTGATTTCGTGCATTGATTTGAAAAACGGCAAGCTCATCTGGAGCAAAACCAACCCCGCGCCTTTCACCATAAATCAATACGCCGTCAATCAGGGCGAAGGTCCTTTCTCGACTCCGACCTTTCACAACGGTCGGCTTTATACTTTGGGCGTGAACGGGCTTTTATCCTGCTTTGAAGCAGGGACGGGTAAATTATTGTGGCGAAAAGAATTTACCAGGCAGGTTAACACCTCGAAACTCTTTTGTGGAACCGCGATGGCGCCGCTCATAGAAAATGGACTTTGTATCGTTCATGTTGGTGACGACTTTAAAGGAGCTTTAATGGCTTACGACGCCGAAACTGGTGAGACCAAATGGAGCTGGAAAGATCACGGCCCGGGCTACGCCTCACCCATCGTTGTGGAAATTGATGGCGTCCGGCAGTTGGTTACATTAACAGACAAAGCCTGCATTGGCGTTTCGCCTGCGACCGGTGAATTGCTTTGGGAAGTAGAATTTTTAGACGAGTGGAACGAGAACATCGTGACTCCGGTGTTTTATAACGAAATGATTATTCTCTCCGGGGTTCGTAAAGGAACATTTGCCATTAAGACTACCAAAAAAAATGGCAGTTGGGCTACCGACAAAATCTGGCACAATAAGAATCTCCCAATGTATATGAGCGTCCCGGTTGTAAATAACAATCTGCTTGTTGGGTTTTCCAACAAACGCAAAGGGCATTTTTTTACGCTTGATGCTAACACCGGCAAAACTCTCTGGCAAAGTGAAGGCCGGCAGGGCAGAACCGCGGCGTTGATTAGTGCCGGCGAAATCTTGCTTTCACTCACCTCAGACGGCATCCTGATGATATTCAGGAAAACTGGCAATGAGTTTATACCACTGAAGCGATATACAGTTGCCGATAGCCCGACCTGGTCACAACCTGTTATTTTTGGTAATAACGTGCTCATAAAAGATGCCGAAACTTTGGCGCTTTGGAGTTTCAAACCTGAGGAGTTCCATTAAGCATGTCCATTTTCACCAATTCAATTTCAGCCGCAAAAGACGAAGCGGACGCTTACATAAATGCAGTTTTAAAACTCCTTGACGATAAGGAGCCGCTGACGGTGCTTGGGGAACTTATACCGAAATTAAAAAAACTTGCGAATGAACTTTCAGATAAACAACTCAGCCGGCGCGAAGCTCCGGAAAAGTGGTCGATTCTGGAAGTGATTCATCACCTGGCAGACTCGGAACTGGTGTGGGCCTACCGGCTTAGAATGGTAGTTGCAGAAAAACAGCCGCAGATAACCGGCTATGATCAGGATCGCTGGGCGAGCCAGTTAAAATACCACAAGGCAAATCTCGAAGATGTTTTGGAATTGTTGGGAATTCTTCGAAAAACAAATCTGCGCCTGATCAACTCTCTTTCAGATGAAGAATTACAACGAGCGGGCGTTCACAGCGAACGTGGTGAAGAAACTATCAGACACATGATTCGCCTGTACGCTGGTCACGACCTTGTCCACTTAAACCAGATTGCCCGGATTCGAAAATCATGGGTGTAAAGCCAAACATGAATCCAACCGGCTGGTTAAAGTTTCTCGAGGAGATCGCAAGCCAAGCAGACCAAATTGCCCTGCAGTTTTTCCGAAAACAGAATCTTCAAATCGAGATAAAACCGGATCTGAGCCCGGTTACTGAAGCAGACAAAGCAATCGAAAAAGCAGCTTATGAGTTGGTGCAGAAAAATCACCCCGGACTTGGCTTCTTTGGGGAAGAGCAAGGCGAAGTATTGAAGTCGGATGGCGCACGTTTAATAATCGATCCCATCGATGCCACACGCAATTTTATGCGCGGCATCCCCCTATTTGCCACCCTTCTTGCAATTGAAGAAGGAGGTGAAGTCATCGCGGGTTTGGTCTCAGCGCCGGCACTGGCAAGTCGCTGGCATGCGACACGCGGGCAGGGTGCGGTTCGAAATGGCCAGTCAATCGAGGTTTCGGGAATTCAGCAGTTCAGATATTCGCAAGTGTTCCACGGCGACTTGAGCGGTTTGGAAGAAACTGAGCCGCCGCCGGGCGCTTACACTTTGATGAGTCAAGTACAGAGAACCCGGGGGTTCGGAGATTTTTACCAGCACATGCTGGTCGCAGAAGGGGCCGGTGAAGTCGCAATTGACCCGGAAGTGCGACCCTGGGATATTGCGGCGTTGCAGATTATCGTTGAAGAAGCTGGAGGCAGAGCCACAACTCTCGACGGTGACCGCTCCATTTACGGCAACAGCCTGGTAACTACAAATGGTCTGGTTCATGATAAGGTGATCAAAATTTTGGCTTCAAAATGATTAAAAGTGTTTTTTCGAAAAAAAGTTTAGCACGGATTTACCCAGCGCGGCCTTCGGCTGCAACCAAAGAATTAAGCCACGGATTTTTACTGATTGACACAGATAAAATTCGTTTTAAAAAAGACTAAATCATGACAGGCAATTTTAAATTTGTAGAACTTTTGTAGGTTAAAAAAAGTGAAAACTCCATTTATTAAATCCGTGATTTGTCCGTGCAAATCCATGGCTAATAAAAACTTTGCTGAAAAAACACGAGGTTGTCAGCTTGCAGCACCGATAGACATTGATTTGATCTCAATATATTCTTTTTTTATCTGTGAAAATCCGTGTCCCTCTGTGGCTAATTAAATCTTAATCCAAAAATAATTAATACTCGAAAATTACAATAAGGATAAAATGAGAAAAGAAAACTTTCGAAATATCGCCATCATCGCCCACGTTGACCACGGCAAAACCACCCTCTTGGACGCCATGCTGAAACAAAGCGGCACGTTCCGGGAAAACCAGGTGGTCGCCGAGCGGGTCATGGATTCTATGGATCTCGAACGTGAACGTGGCATCACCATTATGGCCAAAAACACCGCCATTTCATACAATGACGTAAAAATAAACATTGTGGACACACCCGGCCACGCCGATTTTGGCGGCGAAGTGGAACGCAGCCTGAATCTCGTAGACGGCGCTCTCCTGCTGGTGGACGCCAGCGAAGGTCCGCTGCCGCAAACTCGCTTCGTTGTGAAAAAGGCGCTGGCGAAAAACCTGCCGATTATTCTCATCATCAACAAAATTGACCGCAGCGACGCCCGCATCGAAATTGTGATCAATGAAGTCTACGATTTGTTCATCGATCTCGACGCTACGGAAGAACAAATCGAGTTCCCGATTTTGTACACCAATGCCCGAGCAGGCGTGGCCCACACAAAGATCGGCGACAGCTCCGAAGACCTCCAGCCATTGTTCGAAACCATTCTTTCCGAAATAGCCGGCCCGGTGGCAAGCGATGATCACGTGCCGCAATTTTTGGTAACTAACCTCGACTATGACTCCTACGTTGGACAAATTGCTATCGGCAGACTCAGTAACGGTGTGCTCGAAATGAACAAAACTTACGCTTTGTGTGGCGAAAGCAGCGTCACCCGCGGGGTTAAATTCTCCGCCTGCTACACGTTTCTAGGACTTCAGAAAACGAAGGTGGATAAACTCGAGGCCGGCGATATTATTGCGGTTTCCGGGGTTGACAATGTCACTATTGGCGACACCATTTCCTCTGAGGATGACCCGCAGCCGTTGCCGCGTATTAAAATCGATGCGCCAACCGTCTCGATGATATTTTACGTCAACAACAGTCCATTTGCCGGCAAAGAAGGCAAATACCTGACCTCGCGGCATCTAAGCGAACGGCTGCAAAAAGAAATTCTCAGCAACGTCTCTCTGAAGATCAAGAAAACCGACCGTGCCGACGCATTTGAAGTGTGCGGCCGCGGCGAGCTGCAAATGGCAATACTCATCGAAACCATGCGGCGGGAAGGATACGAATTCATGGTCTCAAAGCCGCAGGTCATCACCAAAGAAGAAAACGGCAAAGTGATGGAGCCGATGGAGCGCGTCTTCCTCGACATCCCGGAGGACAAAATAGGCGTGGTCACTGAAAAACTGTCAATCCGGAAAGGCAGAATGACCTCCATGCAAAATCACGGTCACGGACGTGTTAATATGGAGTTTGTTATTCCCTCCCGGGGGCTGATTGGGTTTCGCAGCCAGTTTCTCACCGATACCAAAGGCGCCGGAATTATGAACGCCCTCTTCGAAGGGCACGCCGAGTGGTTCGGTCCCATCCCGCAGCGGGTCAGCGGCGCACTGGTAGCCGACCGGGTCGGCAGAATTACCGGTTATGCCACTTTTGCCATGGTCGACCGCGGCGAACTTTTCCTGGAAGTGGGCAGGCAAGTTTATGCCGGGATGGTTATTGGTGAACGCAACCGCACCGAAGATTTAGTTGTCAATATCACGCGCGAAAAGAAGCTCACCAACATGCGCAGCTCAACATCCGATGCAACCGTAACCTTGCGCCCGCCACGACTCCTCTCCCTCGATCAGTCGATAGAATTCATCGCCGAGGATGAGCTGGTGGAAGTAACCCCGAAGAATATTCGCCTGCGCAAAATGGAGCTGGATGCCGGCAAACGGGCTTCGGCCAGGAAGAAGGAAAAGGCGGAATAGCATGCGTTCAGGTTCGGCTTACTTGTGAGGTGTAGTAATCAAAAAAATCGCTTAGTAAAATAGAATCTTACATGCAAGTTTCCAGTTCAATAAAATCACCGCTTACCGTTTTTCTGGAGATGCAGGGATTCCTTCTGCTGGATGGCGGTTTGGCCACCGAATTGGAAAAACGCGGCCATAATCTCAATACTAAACTATGGTCCGCCGGTTTGTTGAACAGCCATCCCGATGAGATTCGCGCCGTGCACCGTGCTTACCTCGAAGCCGGCGCCGATTGTATTATTTCGGCCACCTACCAGGCCACTGTCCCCGGTTTTATGGAAGCGGGCCTATCGGAAAAAGAAGCCAAATCTCTTATCCAAAAGGCGGTTGCAATCGCCCGCGACGCCCGCGACGAATATTTTGCGAGTTGTAGAAACGGCAACAGAGGCAAGACTCGCCCCTTAATTGCGGCCAGCATCGGACCTTACGGAGCCTACCTGGCCGACGGCTCGGAATTTCGAGGTAATTATTCTATTTCGCCGCAGCAGCTTCGTGCATTCCACGAGTCACGCTGGGAAATACTTGCGGATTCAGGGGCCGACCTTTTTGCCTGTGAAACCATTCCCAGCCTTGCCGAGGCCCTTGTTTTGCGGGACTTGATGAAGGCAACTCCCGATGTTTTTGCCTGGGTGAGCTTCTCCTGCATTGACGGCCAGAGAATCAGCGACGGCACCCCTATCCGCGAATGTACCGCCCTCTTTGAGGAATGCGAACAAGTTGTTGCCGTCGGTATCAACTGCACGGCTCCCAAGTTCATCCCCTCACTCATTACCGAAGCACGAAAAGGCACGCCAACCAAGCCCGTGGTTGTTTATCCGAATTTGGGCGAAACATATGATGACACCAAGAGAGCCTGGATAGGCGCGTCAGAATCCGTAAATTTTGCAAAAGCCGCAATTGAGTGGTTTCAGCTTGGCGCCCGCTTGCTGGGCGGATGCTGCCGAACAACGCCAAATCACATCGCTGAAATGAGAAGCTCTTTACTGAGTCTTCAGAAGCCGGCGTGACCATCTTTGCAGTACCCCGTTTTGAAAACAAATTCCTTGACAAACTCAGGCAAAAATATACAAAATTGTCATGCCCGAGTAGTCGGGCATCCCATTACCTGCACTAAGTTGTTGATTTGTCATGGATGCCCGCCTTCCAGGCTGCTGCAAAAGACTCCGAATCTATGAAAAATAGTGCGACGGCGTCCCCGCCGAGCCTGCAACGGCCCTCGGCGGGACGCCATCGGGCTATAAAACCGAAATCTGCAACAGCCTGCTTCGCGGGAATGACGGCTTTATAGTTGGTAGAATTACTCAGGCTAATTTCTTATTAACAACGCATTGGCAAGATCATCTAAACCAATATTGTAATGACCGAACTCTGGGCATGCCCAAAATGCAATCGAGCCCTTCAGGCAGGTAAATCAGCGCCATCCCTGCGGGTCGGTGACAAGTCGTCGCTTCTGCGCGGTAGATCGCCAGCCCTTGCCCGACTCTACAATGAGTTGGAAAAGGCCGTGTTGGCATGTGAGGGCGTCGAGATCGTGTATCGGGATAGGTTAAAACGCACTTTTTCGAACTTCACGAATTTTCGCTGACCTGGTTGATGATGAAAGATGCGCTGCGACTGGCTATACACTTGACAAGGGAAGTAAAATAACCACTATTTTTCAAAGTCGTGAAGGACAGAGCCCAACTCTCCCATCTTGCAAAGATTCGCAAGGATGAAAAGTTGAGGCTGATTCTGTCTTATCTGGTTGAGGCGCCATCGTGTATCGCTTGATGAACCTTGAGTCGAAGGCAGTAGTCTTCCCTAAACAACCGGGCGAGTAGCAGAACTCGCCGGAGATCTGGGCCTAACAAACCCAAAGTGTAGCTACTTCGGCTACTACGGGCGATAGCAAGAAATAATTATAACGACCGATAAATGAAGCATGGACATTTCAGGAGCGACATCAATCGCGAAACTGGCTATGGATATGAAAAGCGCAGACATTGGCAACGCGCTTACTGCAGCGGTTACAAGGCAGCTTTTGGCTCAGCAAAAACGACAGGGGCAGGCAATCGTGGAAATGATGAAGCAATCTGAAGAAATTATCAAAAACAGTCACGTCGACATTTACGCTTAACTTAAAAGCGCTTTACCCATCATCCCCGTCCACTCCCCAACCTTTGCATTTATTTGAGTCTGACCCTAGCTACCTTTTAGTGAAAGTGGCTTTTCTTGAGAGATTTTTCAATCTCATGACGTCTTCTTATTAAAAGGATTTCAGACAAGTTAAGGGATTGACAAGGCCATACAAATGGCGACCAGGGAGTTAATTGCAGACTCTAACGGGAGGTGCACCAAAGAAAGAACTCACAAAAACCCAATTCCGCAACCCGTTTTTAGTAAAAGCCGACGTTTCTCGTATACGGAAGGTCTTGACTAAATACTTTGAGGTTCATGGTTACACGGTTTACTCTTATTTGGGGCGTCTATTCTTACTTGACAATGATGGTAAATTTTATATCAATGTTTAAATAAAAAACGAGATGGCAAGCCCATTCCCAATTGCATTCAACTCCCATTCCCGGCCAACTCGCAATGAAATGCCGACCGCACAAAGTGCACCAGCATCACAATAACCGCCAAAAGCTCTGCAAACCCTCTGAGTTAATCGCATTAAAGCAATGGCGAATCATATTTTCAAAAAAATTTTGAGTCTCTTTAAAGGTAGTGAACACATAGTGGGTTCTAAACCCATCCAACGGGAATTATAGAACCCAACCGATGGATAGAATTCATCGCAGAAGATGAACTAGTGTGGCGACGTCTATACCAAACAGTATTCGCTTGCGCAAAATGGGGCTGGATGCAAGTAAACTGGCGGCGGCGAGGAAAGAAGAGAGAAAAATGGATCGACTCCCGGAGAATCTGTTTAAATCCCAGCCATAGCAAATTTTACTTGACTAATTTGTAATAAATTGGCTTTTTTAAGCAAAGTCTCTCACCTGATTAGATAGAATGATTTTCTGTCATGATGACGAATCAAAATTTTATCTTTATCTTCTTGCTTGCACAGCAGCCAAGCATAGCATTTAACGACCACTCTTTTAAGGAAATTGAAAATTTTAACATATTGGAAACTCCATCGGACAGCCGAAGGGGTTTCTGGGGTCAGCAACATTAAGCAAAATTCTAATCATGAATATAGAAATAAATTTCTTTGACTGATCAACAAAACGTGGCAGAGCGAGCTAATTTATTTTATTTAGGCGGTTGAAGATTTAGGTATTTAAAATGGCCACAGCGAATGGAGAAAGGCAATGTTACTAAGAAGTCCGGTTCACGCCCAACAGATTGGTGTTTAGACCAAAGAACGATGAAGAGGTTTCGTATTTCTTCCGCCTGTTCAATAGTAACAATTAAATCGGACTACCCATTGGACTTTTTTCCGCTTTTCTTTTTATAGCACTCTCTGCAGCATGAAATAAACGTTAGCCAAACCCATGCCATTCCGCAGTGGGTTCACCCGATTGCACAACTCGCATCCCCGCATCAGCGAATCTTTTAAAGGCAGCGTCTGCATCATCCGTATAATCTATGACTCCCGGAATCACGACCGGCGAGGTACAATCTTCCAAAAGGAAAATTTTCTCAGTTAGCTTCGCATCAGTTGCGCGAATTTCTTTGAGTAAATCATCGATGGTCCAGGCGACGCAGTGGCTCTTGGCCTGGCCGGCAATGATGACCGCATCAAACTCCATGAGCTTTTTGAGGAATGTGTTGTTTTTTTTAGCGATTGTTTTTCCTTTGCCGTCTTCTAAAACTTCCGGGTTTAAGACAGAATAATTTTCCGTGAGCGGATTGCTCCCTTTTTCTTGTACATCCGGTTGGCTCAGACGCGCCACACTGTGGAAGAAGATGGCTTCCTCTACAGAAGAAACCAGGGCGTGACCGATGCCGCCGAGCATGGCATGATAAGGCCAGATGGTCAAAGCGTACTTATCCCCCGCTTGCAATTGTTTGGCATAATGGAGCAAGTACTCCTGACCGTAATTTTTATCAATGCCAAGCGCCCGACCGACTGCAGAATTGAACTTCCAGGTGCCCTGCTGAATATCTTCTTCTGAAATCAGGGTGAACGGCGCCGGATGCTCGCCTTTTTCATTCACCAAGAAAATGTTGTGGAAAATTTGCATGGCCTGGTGCGTATCCAGGGTCGGACAAATCTCCGTGATGACATCCAGATTGCGATAGATAAATTCACAAAGCCTGCGGCTGTCATCCACCGCACCGGTTCCGGAACGCCCGCCTACATACAACTCAAAACCGGGAATGCAGAAGGTGTTCTGGACATCTACCGGCAGGAGACAGACCCGAAAAATGTCAGTGGCAGCAGGCTGAATGTTGTGTCTTTTGGCCCACTCTTCAGCATCTACCGAGCGTTCCTGATAGGGAACTCTCCAAACAGCGCTCACTCGATCAGGTCGAAAGAATTTTGGAATTGGCAGGTCTTTATTTTCCATGCCTAAAATTTCACCCAAAAAGGTTCAGTTTTGTCATTCCGGAATGTTTACCCGCTTGAATCATGCGGGCACAAGCTTATCGGGAATCCGGAAATGTCGCCGGAGATTCCCGCTAAAATCACGCGGGAATGACACCCAATGAGAAAGACAAAATTTCAGTTGCCTTGCCCCCGCACAGATTCAATCAACCCGTGCTTCAGCTTCCAAAGTTTGGGCGTAAGCGAAACGTGATAAATATGCGGATTCATCAATCGCTTGACGCCGGTATCGAGGCGCCCGACGTCTTTTTTACGGATTTCGCGCAACTCCGGAATCGAGGGATATTCGTAAGCAAGTTCACCCTCTTTCAAAATCTCTATTAAAAGCGGCTCGATTTCCTTGATCAGTCTCTTGTCAAGTTTTCTGGAGACATTCGAATCCGACCTGTGGTGCAAAACAATCTCATCACTTTTACGCGGATCCTCGTCGTTGAGGCTCAAAAGGTCGGCTGTGGCTTTGTTGCGCTGGTCATAAATTCGCCAGGCCTGCTTTTTACCCGGGTTA
>SMVB01426830.1_pt1 | contig 10232 bp, 9 predicted proteins | sample 2456461 | NCBI WGS metagenome assembly SMVB01 (sample SAMN11095934, study PRJNA526329) | marine sediment metagenome | biome: Marine sediment; feature: Surficial sediment; material: Deep marine sediment; isolation source: Hadal surficial sediment | place: Pacific Ocean | collected 2014-05 | depth 0-1...
GCGATGACGCCTGAGCATCTTGGCTACCTTCTTCATCGGTTCAATCTTTGATCGCATTGTTTTCGTGCACCATTTATCCAGAAACTTCCCCGCCCAGTGGGGTGAAACGTATTGCCAGAATAACTGGAATTCTTCTTTCAGAAGATAACTTCTGATTGACCTCAAATTGTACTGTAGCAACTCAGACAATCGGGTCTCCTGATTGTCTGTCAGATTCTCAGGCCGCTTCAATAATAACCACCGTGACTTGGTGAGTATCGGTTCATAACCCTTCTCTTTCAATTCCTGGGTCTCCTGGGCTCGAACTTCGTCGATCGCTTTGCTCAGGTGCGTCATGATATGAAACCGATCCAATATATGAATCGCTTGTCCAGCCTTCTTTTTGATCACTTTCAAGTAAGGCTTCCACATATCACTACAGATATAACGCAGCTCCTTTGTCCGTTGCTGACCAAACCAACAGAAAAACCCCAACAGGGTTTTAACCTTGCGCTTCTTCCCGATCCACAGCAACCGCTTGCAGTTCGAATCGATCTGGTAAACCAGTGTCAGGTACCGATGACCGCGCTGCCACTGGATTTCATCAATGCCAATGGCTTCAATCCCGGTCAAACCCTGATGCTCCCGTCCCCAGCTCACCGCCCGCTCGACCGAGCAGAACACATGATCCCAAGTCGTTCGAAACGCCTCGGCTACCTCCTTCCAGCTTAACCGTTTAGCCCAACCTGATAAAAACCAGACATAGGCTTCTGTCAGCCTGTGTTTGCCCGATACCCAGGGCATTCGCTCTACCCGAACACCACAACCAGGGCAATCAACTCGACGTGGCGCATAACGAAAAAATACCTTATGGCCCCACATCGGGATAAACTCGAACAACCGCTCCGGTGATCGATCGTAACCAGATCGTTTATGGCCGCAACCACTGCAAATCGGACGGCTGTTCAACCGAGGTTGTAATTCAACTTCTAGTGTCGGAACCGAAGTACCCTCCACCAGTTCGACGGTTCCGTACACAAATGATTTGAATTTCTGTACCCGATTGAGGATAGTCTTGATCTGCATCCTGTTCCTTTTTCTCTGTCAGATGTTGAGTTCGCACTTTCATCTTCTCAGAGTGGGGGCAGGATGCACCACCCCCCAAATCTTAAAACTATCTCTATCGATTCAAATCCGGTTTATTTTTATGCAGTTTTACCCATTAATTTTTCCGAAGAGCCACAAATATTTTGTCTACATCATGAGGTCGCTTCAACCTCATATTTTATTTGGCATGAATATTGTCAAAACCCTGCCCGATGAAACGCGGCGGCACAACACGCAGCAGTCTCTTCTTGAACATCAGGAATTGGTTCGTGCAGTAATAGATGGTGATGGAGAGGGTGCCCGTAAATTGATGTATAACCACCTTTGTAACACTCGTTCCCGCCTTTTTAGTAAGTGTTAAAGCTATTGCATGCTTTGGGCATGTAACTCTACACTATTCAATAGTATGTATAATTTAGATTTAGGCAAAGTCTATGATTTTACTATTGAATTTCCGTATTGGTTAATCGGAAAATCCGTTGTTTATTCAAATTTGTTTTCAAAAACAAATTGGAGGTTCTAGGTTTGTGTGCTAAATTGAAGACGCTGAATTTTGTGAAAGGCTTCCCAGGAGGAATTATGGATGCGAGGCGAATTTAGTAATAGGCGGCTAGTACGCCTGAACTGATATTTAAAAATTAAGCAGTTCCTATTGCCGTCTTTGCGCAGAGTTCGGGTTTACGCTTCGAGCTCATTTAACGCTTGATGGCTTCATTTTTATATCTAGGTGGAGGACCTGATATTATGCGTCTAACGAAATTTTTATCCAGTGTCGCGGTTACAACCGGATTGTTTTTAGCTGGAGCTACTGCTTCAAACGCTGAAATCAATATTAAGCTTGAACCTTTTGTGAGTGGTGTTAATGCGCCTTTGGCGATGGTTCAGCCGAATGGCGATGACCGTAAATTTGTTATTGAGCAATTTGGCAAAATCAAAATCATCGGTGCCGATGGTCAATTGCAGCCAACGCCGTTCCTTGATATCCGGAATTTGATTGTTACTCAGTACCATGATTTTGACGAGCGTGGGCTTCTTGGTCTTGCTTTCCATCCTGATTTTAAAACCAATGGTAAATTCTATATTGCCTACTCAGGCAACATTAATTTCCAGGGTGACCTTGGAAAATTGTTCTGGTGGGATCATACCAATGTGGTTGCGGAATACACCGTGTCCGCTGATGATCCTGATGTAGCAGATCCACATTCTGCCCGAATAATTACGCAGATCGATTGGCCTCAATTTAACCATAATGGTCACTGGATTGGATTTGGTCCTGATGATGGGTATCTCTATATTTCATCGGGTGATGGTGGTTACGCTAACGACTGGGGCATTGGTCACAATGTGACTGAAGGTAATGGTCAGGACTTATCCGTACTTCACGGTAAAATCCTGCGCATCGACGTTAACAAATCTGCTGATGGCAATAATTATGCCATTCCTGCTGACAATCCGTTTGCTAAAGATGACGATGCTCGCAGCGAAATTTATGCTTATGGTCTTCGCAACCCGTGGCGTTGTTCATTCGACATGAAAGATGGTCGCCTTTTCTGCGCTGACGTACAGCAAAACAGCTATGAAGAAGTGGACATCATCACTTCGGGTGCAAATTATGGTTGGCGTAAAAAAGAAGCAACTCATTGCTTTGACTACACCCAGCCTGACAACCATCCAGCTTCATGCGATTCAACTGGTTTGGTAGATCCAATTTTGAGCTACAAAAACTGCACAGCACAACCTGATGGTTGCCTGGGTATTTCGGTTACCGGTGGTTATGTTTACCGCGGTAGCACATCCTCTTGGGATGGCAAGTACATCTTTGGTGACTGGAGTAAGAGCTTTGCTGAAAAAGATGGTCAAATTTTCTTCGGTACCGAAGGTGCTGATGGAAAATGGTCCATGGAAGTTGCTAACATCGTTGGCATGGACGGCAAAAAGCCTTACATTTTGGCATTTGCTCAGGATGCTGCTGGCGAAGTCTATGCTTTGACATCAGTTACAACGGGTCCGAATGGTACGCTTGATACGATTTACAAGATCGTTCCAGCTGACTAATAATCCACGGATAATCGAGGGCGCTGTTGGTGTGAAAGCTGACAGCGCCCTTTTTCTTTTTAATTTGCCAATTTCAAATTAGCCATTCATTTGGACGGGTGTGTCTTTTCATTGATTTTGTGAACGGAGACAAGAAAGTTGGACGTCGAACAGTGTTGAATATTGGAGTTAAGCTTCGTGAAAATTGTTAGTATTCTAGGGGCAGCCACCATTATATTTTCTTTTGGTTTTGTGGCAGATGGCGCTCTTGCAGGTGAGGCACCGGTGGAATTCACCGAAGCCTATTTGAATGACCCAGCAACCTTCGAGCAGGGAAAAAAAATATGGTTTAAGCAATGTACCCATTGCCATGGTTTTAAGGCATATCCCGGCAAGGCCCCAAAATTGAAACCCAAACGTTATACGCCAGAATTTGTTTATAAACGCGTTACCAAGGGCTTTAAGAAAATGCCCGCTTGGGAATCGGTCTATACAAAAGAAGAACTGATGGCCGTTGTTGCGTATGTCAAAAACAGGAAATTTTCGCCCTGATTACTCAAGAAAACGGTTGTTGCATTTCGGATAAGGGGAACGACACACTGTTGTTGGAAAGAGATAGCTCTATTTGGATCTGGCAGACAAGATGGTTGCGGCTGCAACAAGCAGAACAAAGCTTGCGATCATCATGCCCATGCCTTCGCGCGCGGTCTCGGTTTCCCAGTAGATTTCTTTAACCCAGAAATTTGGCGTTGTGGGCCAGTAATATACAGTTAACATGAACATGATGGCAATAGATAGGCCGAGTAATTGATAGGCCCCCCTGTTTTGAACCCTTCTTAAACGAAAGGCAGCCAGTCCCGCCCAAATTGCGGGAACCGCATAGATTAAGGCCCAAAGAGGACCGTCAGGATCATTGTATTGCACACCGATGAATAGGATCATCATGAGACAGAACAGAATGTTTACATATTTCATCGAAGTGTCCTCAGTCGCTTGTTGAAGAGTATAATTACAAGCTGAGATTAAAATCTGACGTTAGTCATGTCAAGTTTGATCAAGGCAAGACAAAATGGCTGAGATCGTAAGGTTTAGTAAATGAGAGAAAAAATAACAAACCAAGATGTTTCATCAAACAATATTACAACGACGTTAATACAACGTTTTGCGGTATCGTTTGAATTTCCTGTTTCTTTCACCGAAAACTTGTTCGATCTGGAAAATCCTACCTTTGTTGATACCTTATGTCGAAAAGAAGCAGACAAAAGACACAAAGTGATTATTTTTCTCGATGATGGCTTGGCAGGTGCCTGCCTGGAGCTTGTGAAAAATATTAGGATCTATACTGAACATCACAGCAAGCATATAGAATTGGTCGCAGATCCTTTTTTAGTGCCCGGCGGAGAGAAGATAAAAACCGATTTACATTTCATCGAACAGATGCAGAAAATCCTTTATGATTATCATATCGACCGCCATTCTTACGTCATTGCGATTGGTGGTGGTGCGGTGCTGGATGCTGCCGGTTTGGTGGCGGCAACAACCCATCGTGGCATTCGCCATATTCGGATTCCCACAACGGTTTTGTCACAAAATGATTCCGGTGTTGGCGTCAAAAACGGCACTAATCTTTTTGGCACAAAGAACTATGTGGGAACATTTGCGCCACCCTTTGCGGTGCTCAACGATATTGCTTTCATCATGGATTTGGGTGAGCGGGACAAGGTTGCTGGCATGGCCGAGGCGGTTAAAGTTGGACTCATTCGTGATGGTGACTTTTTTAGATGGTTGGAACAAAATTCCGATAATCTGGCGACATTTGAAAAATCGGCCATGTCCTATATGATCCAGCACTGTGCCGAACTGCATATGAAACAAATCGGCCAAGGGGGTGACCCGTTTGAAATGGGCAGTGCGCGTCCTCTTGATTATGGTCATTGGTCCGCTCACAAACTGGAAAACATGACGCGCTATCATTTGCGCCACGGCGAAGCAGTGGCCATTGGGCTCGCGCTTGATGCTCGCTACTCCGTTTTGAAAGGGCTGTTGGATGCGGGAGAGGAGAAGCGGATTTGCGTGCTGCTTGAACGTCTCGGATTTAAATTGTGGCATCCGGCACTGGAGAATCGCAATGTGGAAGGTAATTTGGAAGTGATCATTGGTCTGCGAGAATTCCGTGAGCACCTTGGTGGTGAGCTAACCATTACGCTTCTCTCCGATATTGGCGTCGGTGTAGAAATTCATGAAATGGATGATGATATGATAGAGCAGTCGATCAACTGGCTGAAATCGCGTCAGAAAATTTAATGCAACTCAACGATAATCTCGGGCATCTGACTTATTGCACCAATATTCATGCCGGTGAAACATGGGCCGAAATTTTTGATGGCATCCGCAAGCATCTGCCGGCGGTAAAGGCGGAATTTTCTCCCAACGTCCCCTTGGGTCTTGGCTTGCGTCTTTCTGCTGCTGCTGGTGAAAGTCTTTGTGATCCGGAAATCTTTGGGAAATTTGAGGTGTTTTTGAAAGAAGGTGATTATTACATCTTTACTCTGAACGGTTTTCCATACGGTACATTTCATGGTCAACCAATCAAGGAAGGCGCCTATCGACCTGATTGGAGTGACCCAGCCCGACTGACCTATACCAACACACTTGCCGAGCATCTTGTAAAATGGTTGCCCGATGGCATGGAAGGTTCGATCAGTACGGTTCCAGGCACCTATAAATCATGGGTCGCGGGGAGTGACGGGCCTAAAATTATATCTGCGATTGGTGATAATATTGTTCGCCATGTGGCGCATCTTGTGGGGATCAAGGCCGCGACAGATAAGACCATTAATCTGGCTTTGGAACCTGAACCTTGTTGTTTGATCGAGACTATTGAAGAGACGGTTTCATTCTTTCAAGAGCATTTGTTCTGTGACCATGCTGTATCTCTGTTGTCAGAACTTACCGGGCTGAATATCGATGAAGCGGTGGCTGCGATGCAAACCCATGTGGGCGTGTGTTATGACGTTTGTCACGCCGCGGTTGAATTTGAAAATGCCCAAGAAAGCCTTGATGCGTTGAAAGAAGCAGGTATCAAAATTTCTAAATTTCAACTCAGCTCGGCGTTACGTATTGCTTCCGTTGGCGAAGATACAAAGGCTCAATTGGATGCGATGAATGAGCCTGTCTACTTGCATCAGGTTGTTGAAAATAGAAATGGAGACATCACCCGATTTTCGGATTTGCCAGATGCATTGGCAATAATCGATGCAGCTCAAGGGGCGGAGTGGCGTATCCATTTTCACGTCCCGATCTTTCTTGAAGAGATGCAGGGTTTGGGCACAACGCAGCAGTTCCTGAAAGAAGTGCTGGCGATCCATAAAGCTTCACCCTTGACCGAGCAATTGGAAGTGGAAACCTATACATGGGACGTGCTGCCTGAAAAATATCGCAGGTCTGGCCTGAGTGCCTCGATTGCGCGTGAACTTGCCTGGGTACGAGACGAACTGGTTTCATGAATTGGAATGTTGCCCTTAGATTGGGCCGGGTATCCAATTTGCCCACGGTCTGGACAAATACCATTGCCGGTATCGTTTTGACCGGTGGTGTGATTGAAGATTACCGTATTGTTCCAATTATCATAGCGCTTTCGCTAACCTATATTGGCGGCATGTTTTTAAACGATGCCTATGACGCGGAAATCGATACGGTTGAACGGCCGGAGCGACCCATTCCTTCAGGACAGATCAGTCGCAGTGCTGTGTTTCAGTGGTCCTATGTGATGTTCGCGATTTCGGTGGCCATTTTGCTAGCGGTCGGTGGCGTAATCCCGGCTTTGAGCGGGGTTTGTTTGGTTGGAACAATTATTGTTTATAATCGGCATCATAAAAACAACCCGATCAGTCCGTTTATTATGGGGCTCTGCCGGGTGTTTGTCTTTTTGACTGCGGCAAGTTGTTATGTGTTTCCGCTAGAGGTACCGGTGTTTATAGGTGCCGGATTGTTGCTCGCCTATTTGATCGGGCTTACTTACATTGCCAAGCAGGAAAATTTTGGTAGGGTTGAAAACCTCTGGCCGCTATTATTCTTGGGGGCTCCCATTCTATATGGCGGGTATCTGGCGCTGAACTATCTTCCAGTTGCGCCATTCTGGCTGATCTTTACAGGCTGGGTGTTGGTGGCGTTATATTTTCTTTGGCGCAGAGGGCCGGGGGATATTCCGCGCGCAGTGGTCAGCTTGATTGCTGGAATGTGTTTGCTGGATGCGGTTTTGATTGCTAATTCTGGTGAGATGCAATTGGCAATTATCGCGGTTGCTGGATTTGGTTTGACCCTGTTTTTGCAAAAATTTGTATCGGGAACCTAGGACTTTTTCGCATCATCAAAGATGTGATCGAGAACGAGATTTTTGAAATCCACCGCGTCGACCGGCCCATCTTTGAGGAGGTCTCCCCTCGAACTAATCACCATGGGTCCATCATTTGGGTCGTCGGTCAGGCGACCGTGAGAACCTTTCACGATCTTCGTGTCTTTCAATGAAATCACATCGAGAAGATTGCGAAACCCCAGTTTGCGCTTTGCCAGTTTGAATGCCATTTGCAGCATTGGAAAACGTAATTCTGGGTCGACGAATAATTCCACCGGGTCATATCCGGGTTTGCGATGGATATCTACGGTGCGTGCATAGTCTGGTGCTTTGTCATCATCGAGCCAATAATAGTAGCTGAACCAACGGTCATCATCGGATATGGCAACGAGCTCGCCGGAACGTGAATGATCCAGCCCTTCGGCTTTCTTGCCTTCCTCATCCAATACGCGCTCTACACCATCAAGACCCTCGATCAGTTTTTTGATTTCGACAACGCGATCGGGTGATTTTATATAGATATGTGCCAATTGATGGTCTGAGACGGCGAAAGCTTCTGATGCACCGGCATCAAAAATATCGCGCCCCATTTCCTCGCGCACTTTTATCATGCCATGCTCTCGCAAGGTGCGATTGATGTGAATTGCATCGGTGGTTGGTGTGATGCCGTATTCGGAAACTACAATCACCTGACGACCATCGAGTTCAGCAGCATCGATCAAATCGCCACACAGAGCGTCGATTTCTTTAAGGTCGCTGATGATTTTTGGGTGGGACAAATTCGGCCCCAACCTTTGGAGATTGTAATCGAGATGAGGAAGGTAGGTCAGGGTTAGAGTTGGGTTGCGGGTTTCCATTATGTGTAGGGTAGCTTTGGCAATCCAGTCACTAGAGGTGATATCTGCCAGAGGCCCCCAGAATTTGAACAGTGGAAATTTTCCGAGCTTGGCGTCCAGCTCGTCGCGCAATTCCATTGGGTAGGTGTAGTGGTCTGGAATTTTTCGTCCATCAGCTGGATACATCGGGCGAGGTGTGGCGCTCCAGTCGGCGCTTGAATACATATTGTACCACCAAAACATTTTCGCACAGGTGAACTTGGGATCACGGAGCTTGCCGGCATCCCATATTTTTTCGCCGCTAACCAATTGATTGGCCTGGCGCCATAGAAGGACTTCGGCAGAATCTCTGAAATACCAGCCATTAGCAACGATGCCGTGATCGGATGGTTTTAGTCCGGTGACGAGGGTCGATTGAACCGTGCAAGTGACAGCGGGTACCACGGTATTTAACGGGCGTGATCCACCGCGTTCAGCGAGGCGTTTTAGGTGAGGTGTGTGTTCGCCTACCAAGGAAGGCGACAACCCGACAACAAGAATTACAAGCGTTGATTTCATGACTCTGATTGTAAATCATGCTTGTGGTTTGGCAAGTAAAAACAGGCTAAATCGACCCTGGTTCCCCGTATTGGTTTTTTCAAAAAAGTGATGAATCAATTGGTGAAACCAAGTCATATAGATAGGCTTTTCGGGTACTGACAAGTTAACTTTTTTACACAAGAAAATCCCCGTTGATGCTGCCATTTTAAGCGACCACATTTTCCCAAGACGCAAAGGCACGCTTTCGAAATAATCGATAGTGATAGGCAGATACCAAGTGACGACCAAGGTTGAATAAATTGTAGATTGCGGCATGCACACTTAAGAAACGACGTGCTTGCTCTATCGATTTAAACTTGCGCATTCCCCTTTCTCGTACTTGAGTCGGTTGGTGCGATAATTCTGCCCTATTATTTGCATACTTAGTTGTGTCATGAATCTTGTCCGGGACCAATTCTCGATGGGCAACGCCATAACTCCTCAGCTTGTCCGTTACTATCTTCCGAGGCTCACACTGATTTTTCTTCAATAGCCTTTTAAAGAAACGCTTTGCTGCCGCACCATCACGCCGTTTCTGCAGATACACATCAACAACCTCCCCGTCCTGATTAACTGCTCTCCATAAGTAATGTTGGATACCATCAATCTTAACGAAAACTTCATCGATAAAGAAGGTATCGCTATAGCCACGATGTTTTCTCTTTAACCTGGTCGCGTATTCTGGACCAAATCTATTGCACCACAATCGGATCGCCTCGTAGGTTACATTTATCCCACGCTCTGCTAATAAATCTTCAATGTCACGGTGGCTGAGATTGAATCTGTGGTAAAGCCATACGGCGTATTGAATGATTTCTGAGGGAAATCGGTATCGCTTATATATATTTGTATTTTTCATCCGGCAATTGTCGCCGAATAGCAGTTAACTTGTCAGTACCATACAATCGCTACAAATCATTGCGATTGCCACGGATGAATCACACAAACTCGACCAACCCGCGCCGGAATATCAATCAGCAGGATCGGCCCGATGCTTTTGCTGTCGACTGAATCTCAGCTTTGAGCCGTGTCGGAACCAGCTCAATTGGCTACCTCCCATGGAGCCATGCGAACACAACGGATTCGGGATGCACGACCTGGCCGGCGTCCGGGCAAAACTAGCAACCATGTGGTGTGGGCCCGGGATTTCCGCTACAATATCGACCTATCCGAGTTGGCGCTATCGGCTAGATGCCGGTATCAAAATTTGCTGACGCGGAAAAATTCGGCCCGACCTGAATACGAGGAGATCAACCCATGATCCGTAAATGCCTGTCTCTTTTCTGCCTGATACTATTACTGGGGTTGCTGTCGGGTTGCGCAAGTTTCTCGAGGGGGATCAC
>SMVB01295720.1_pt1 | contig 10231 bp, 8 predicted proteins | sample 2456461 | NCBI WGS metagenome assembly SMVB01 (sample SAMN11095934, study PRJNA526329) | marine sediment metagenome | biome: Marine sediment; feature: Surficial sediment; material: Deep marine sediment; isolation source: Hadal surficial sediment | place: Pacific Ocean | collected 2014-05 | depth 0-1...
ATCGGCCTGATCGGCTTTCCGGCTGCTGCGACGCGAGCCGCGCTCATTCTCACGTTCTTGGCCGCCGCACGGCTGAGAGCTCGCCCTGGGGGGGCACTCGGCGCCATCGCATCCGCGGGGATCATTCTGTTTCTCGTCGATCCTTCTGCACTCGGACGTCCAGGATTTCAACTGTCGTTCGCCGGGGCGCTGGGGCTCGTGATGCTGAGGCCTACCGTTCGGAGGTGGCTGGACGCAGGGGCCTTCAGCGTAGTGCCGACGATGCTGAAAGACGGGGTGGCGGCGGGTGTTGCCGCCACGTTGGCAACGATGCCGTTTGTGGCGTTCCATTTCGGCAGAGTCTCACTCGTGGGTGTGCCGGCGACGCTCATTGCCACACCACTCGTAAGTGCTGCCATTCCCGGCCTCTTGTCCGCCGTGGGCATGTCCTGGATCTTGCCGCCCTTTGCCCGCTTTCTTGCTGGAGGCACAGACCTCCTGCTTCGGTCGTTGGAGTCGCTCGCCCGTTTTTGTGCCTCACTCCCCTGGGCCTCCGTGTGGGTTGGGGACGTCGTCCTGATCGGTAGTCTCGTAGGGGGGCTCGGTGCCCTGATCGGAATACGCTTCCTCGATGAAAGGGTGCGAGGATGGGCACGGTGGATGACGATCGTGGTCTGGGCCGTGGTTGGTGCAGGAGTGGCACCGCTCGCCGAACGTTGGGCGGGTTTGGGCACGGTGGAGATCGTATTCCTGGACGTTGGCCAAGGGGACGCCCTGGCCATCCGATCCCCCGGAGGCCGGTGGATCCTGGTGGACACGGGTCCACGGGGACAAACGTACGATGCGGGTGAGCGTGTGGTGCTCCCCTACCTGCGCCGCAGGGGAGTGGCACGGATCGAGGCTCTCGTGTTGACCCATCCTGATCTGGATCACATCGGGGGAGCTGAAGCGGTGGTCCAGGGGCTCGACGTGGGGTACGTGTTGGACCCCGCTCAGGCGACGGGAAAGGACGCCTATGTCGGGGTCCTGGAGGCGGCCAGCCGTGGCGCGGTTCCCTGGCTCGAAGCACGGAGCGGCGTCTCGATCACGTTGGACGGAGTCGAAATCTCGGTTCTATACCCAAACGGCTCCCCTCCCGCCTCATACAGCGGCACGGACTCCAACGCACAGTCCGTTGTCCTTCTGGTCCGGTACGGAGAGTTCGAGGCGCTCTTGACCGGTGATGCACCGGTCGAGGTGGAGGAGGCCATCCTCGCTGATCTCCCTTCGAATCTCGAGATATTGAAGGTCGGTCATCACGGGTCCAGGACCTCCACCTCTCCGTTGCTTCTCGCACAGACCTCTCCGGAGGTGGCCGTGATCTCGGTCGGCGCGAGGAACCGCTACGGGCATCCTCACACGGACGTTCTGAATCGGATCGTCGAGTCGGGCGCCCGTGTCCTGCGCACGGACCTGAGCGGCGACATCGTGATACGGGCCCGGCGCAGTGGACTCTACGACGTCCGAACCGAGTGGTGACATCGGATCTCGATGACCAGAGGGAACGGTTCGGTCAACGGGAAAAGGGGCGTCTTTGACCTCCGGATGGCCCCGGCTATGTTTGGCGGAGCTTCCCCGGAGCCCACATCCCATGAGGCTATGACGAACAGCAGTGTTGTAACACTAGAGAGACACATCGTCGAACAGGAACGGATTCGCCCGGAGGCGACCGGCGCCTTCAGCAATATTCTCTACGCGATCACCCTCGCCGCGAAAATAATTTCGAGAGAGGTGAACAAGGCCGGCATCGTCGATCTGCTCGGAGGCACCGGAGACACGAACGTGCAGGGAGAGCGTGTCCAGAAACTCGATCTCTATGCACAGGACGTCATCTACCGGGCGATGGATCATACGGGCGCACTCTGTTGCATGGTCTCCGAGGAGTCCGAGGACATCCTCCCCATTCCAGAGCAGTTTCCGAAGGGCCAGTACGTCTTGATTTTCGATCCCTTGGACGGCTCTTCGAACATCGACGTCAACGTTTCGATCGGCACCATCTTTTCGATTCACAAGAAGGTTTCCGACGGCGAGGACGGCACCGTCGAAGACTGCCTTCAGGCCGGGTGCAGGCAAATCGCGGCGGGATATGTGCTCTATGGATCGTCGACCATGCTCGTGTACACGAGTGGGCAGGGTGTGCACGGATTTACGCTGGACCCGTCGATCGGCGAATTTCTGCTGAGCCACCCGAACCTTGTCATCCCCGACCCGCCGAGTCGGATGTACTCGATCAACGAGGCCTATTATCCGCGCTGGTCGACGGGGCAGCAGAGGCTCATGCAGCATTTGAAGGGGCTCGATGGTGACGCGACGATCTCCTACAGCTCACGTTACATCGGCTCTTTGGTGGCGGACTTTCACCGAACCCTGCTTAAAGGTGGAATCTTCATGTATCCGGCGGACACGAAGAATCCGCATGGGAAATTACGACTTCTCTACGAGGCCGCGCCGATGGCCATGATCTGCGAGCAGGCTGGCGGGCGAGCATCTGACGGGCGGACGCCCATCATGGACCTCACCCCCGAGGCCATTCACCAACGGACGCCGCTCTACATAGGATCTTCTGAAATCGTTGAGCTGGCCGAGGCTTTTCTGGCCGAGGACGCCTAGCCGCCTCTAGCTCCCGGAGACGCCTAGCGACCTCTACACCCGGAGGAGCTTAGCAGACACCCGAGGGTCTAGCACTTGATCGGATGGTTTCCGGGCAGGTAGCCCATGTCGAGATCGACGAGAGGCGCGGCATATTCACCGGAGAAACACGCGTTGCAGAAGGAACCGTGTTCCGAGACCACAGATAACATTCCTTCCAATGAAAGGTACCCGAGAGAATCGACGCCGAGCTCGTCTGCGATCTCGTCCGGGGAAAGCCTGGAGCCGATGAGTTCCTCACTGCTGGGCATGTCGATGCCGTAAAAGCAGGGGAATCGCACGGGTGGGCTGGCGATGCGGAAGTGGACTTCTTTGGCCCCGACTTGCCGAATGAATTTGACCAGGCTCCGAACCGTGGTTCCTCGTACGAGGGAGTCATCCACGACGATGATCCGCCGCCCCTCCAGGACTTCCCGCACAGGGTTGTACTTCATCCGGGCGCCGAAATCGCGGTCGGCCTGTGAAGGTTTGATGAAGGTTCGCCCCACGTAGTGGTTGCGGAGGAGACCCAAGTCGAACGGGATTCCGCTCTGCTCGCTGTACCCGAGTGCGGCCGAGTTGGCGCTGTCCGGCACGGAGACGACGGCGTCAGCTTCGACCGGGCGCTCTTGGGCAAGCCGGCGTCCGAACCCACGCCGCGCGGCGTCCACGGAGATGTTCCAGAGTTGCGAGTCCGGCCGAGCGAAGTAGACCAGCTCGAAGATACACGGCGCGGCCGATTCGGCGGGAGCGAGTTCGGGGAGGTTGTGGATCGCTCCGCCCTCGATTCTGAGGACCTCCCCTCTCTCGATGTCCCGAATATATTTCGCGCCAAGGATGTCCAATGCACACGTCTCGCTGGCGATCACGTGGCCGGCTTCCAGGCTGCCCAGTACGAGAGGGCGGTACCCCCTCGGGTCACGTATGGCGTACATCACCTCACCCACCGTCAGGACTAGTGAGAATGCTCCCTCCAGCTGATTGAGCGCGTCGGCCACCTGTCCGTCGACGGTCTCCTCGCGAGACCGGGCGATCAGGTGAACGATCACCTCCGAATCCGACGTGGTCTGGAAGATCGCTCCCTCCTTTACCAGCCGGGTCTTCAGGTCATGGGCGTTGGTGAGGTTGCCGTTGTGGGCCACCACCAGATCGCCCTCGGCGTATCGCACGACGATCGGCTGTGCATTTAATACCTGGCTTCCGCCGGCGGTCGAGTAGCGTACGTGTCCTACCGCCGAACGTCCCGGAAGGCCTTTCAAGACATCCGCGCTGAAGACGTCGGCGACCAATCCCGCAGCCTTGTGGAGGCGCACTTCGTCGTCGCTGATCGCGCAGATACCGGCGGATTCCTGGCCGCGATGTTGAAGGGAGTACAATCCCAGGAACGCCAGCTCTGCGGCGGCATCGATGCCGCTCAATCCGACGACACCACACTCATGATGAGGCCCTTCGTCGAGTTGGGATGTTGCGACGTCGACGGGTCCGGGGAGAGTTTGGGGGCGGTGCTTCGAGGTCACGAGGGTCCGGCTCCATCCATCAGGTTGGGGATCGCGCCGAAGAACAGCTCGGCGAGGGTTTTGACATCGGCCTCCAGGGTTGTCGCTCGCCCGTCGATCCGGAAGCCCTCGTCCGAAGCGACGACCTGTCCTACGGCCCGGCAGGGCACGCCGTGCTGCTTGGCGAGAACCAGCACTTCGCCCGCGGATCGTGGATCACACGAGACCACAACGCGGCCTTGCGCCTCACCGAAGAGCAGGGGAAGAACCGGGACGGCGTCGCGAAGTGTGACATGCACCGCCAGCGGGTCTTCTCCGTCTCCAAGTGCGCTTTCGGCCAAGGCGCATGCGAGGCCCCCCTCCGACACATCGTGGGCGGAGTTGAGTAGCCCGTTTTGAATCATCGCCAACACGGCGTGTTGGAGTGAGCGTTCTCCGAGAAGGTCCACCGAGGGTGGCTCTCCGGCCACCAACCCCTCGATCACATAGAGATACTCGGAGGCACCCAGTTCGTCCTTGTTGTCGCCGAGCAGGATGATCGTATCACCTACGTTCTGAAAGGCGTGCCGGGTAATGTGATCCACGTCTTCGAGGACGCCGACCATGCCGATGACCGGTGTCGGGTAGATGGCCACCCCGTTCGTCTCGTTGTAGAACGACACATTTCCGCCCGTGACCGGAGTCTCGAACAGCTTGCAGGCTTCTGCCATAGCCAGCACGGATTCCCGGAACTGATAGTAGATGTGAGGCTTGAGGGGATTTCCGAAGTTCAGGTTGTTCGTCACGGCGGTTGGAAGTGCCCCGACGCAGACGAGGTTTCTGGCCGCCTCTGCCACGGCGGCGAGCGTTCCCGACCGGGGGTTCAGATAGACGTAACGGCCGTTACAGTCCGTGGTCGCGGCTATCGCCCGGCGTGTACCTCGAAGGCGTACGACGCCGGCATCCCCCCCTGGTCGCACAGCGGTTCCGGTCCGTACCGTGGTGTCGTACTGACCATAGATCCAGCGTTTGGAGGCGATGTTGGGCGACCCCATCAACTTCAGAAACGCCTCCGACTGATCGGCGTCGGCCTCATCGAAACGCGTGAGATCTGCACACCGAAGCTCTCGGATCTCTTCGGACTCGGCGCCCTCCCGCTCATACGTGGGGCAGCCTTCGGTCAGGGGCAGGGAGGGGATCTCCGCGACCACGCGGTCCCCCTCGCGCACGCGGAACATCCCGTCATCGGTGACACGCCCGATCTCGGCGGCCTCGAGTTCCCACTTGGCCAGGATATCGCGTACCACGTTCTCACTCCCGGACTTCGCCACGACCAGCATACGTTCCTGGGATTCCGACAGGAGGATCTCGTAGGGTGTCATCCCGGGTTCCCTGATGGGTACGAGCTCCATGTCGATCTCCACGCCGTTGCCCGACCGACCCGCCATCTCGGACGCGCTCGACGTGATCCCGGCGGCTCCCATGTCCTGGATGCCGGTGATATGGCCGCTCTTGATGAGTTCCAGACTGGCCTCCAACAGTAGCTTCTCCGTAAACGGGTCGCCCACCTGAACTTGCGGTCGACTGGCCAGGGAATCGTCGCTGAGTTCCTGAGAAGCGAACGTCGCTCCATGGATTCCGTCTCGCCCAGTGCGGGCTCCCACCACCATGAGTGGGTTGCCGACCCCTTCCGCTTCACCCTTGATGAGATCCTCGGCCTTCATGAGTCCGAGGCACATCGCGTTCACAATAGGGTTTCCTTCGTAGCCTCGGTCGAAGAAGGTCTCTCCGCCAATATTCGGGATCCCGACACAGTTCCCGTAGTCGCCGACGCCCTTCACCACGCCAGCGAAAAGGTAACGAACCCGTCCAGTGTCGAGATCTCCGAAGCGAAGCGAGTCCAGGATCGCGATCGGCCGCGCTCCCATCGTGAACACGTCCCGAAGAATCCCCCCTACGCCGGTTGCCGCACCTTGGTACGGTTCAACGGCTGAGGGGTGGTTGTGTGACTCGATCTTGAACGCCAACGCCAGGCCGTCTCCGATATCGATGACACCCGCGTTTTCGCCCGGTCCCTGAATCACCCAAGGCGCCGTCGTAGGCAGTAGGCTGAGGAGACGCTTGGAGTTCTTGTAGCCGCAGTGCTCGGACCACATCGCGCTGAACACCCCGAGTTCCGTGAAGGTAGGCTCCCTCCCCAGGATCTCGAGTACACGTTCGTACTCCGACGGTGAAAGCCCGTGATCCTCGACCAATTCGGGTGTGATGGGGGGGTCGCCTTTTCTAGGTGATACGCTCAATGCGGTTAACGCTCCAGTGGCTGAGGTTCCGGTCCCGGGTACCACCGGTCAAACCGTCCCCTGGGTGGACAATTGCGGCAGGAGTGCTTCAAAGAGGCCGAGTCCGTCCACGGACCCGAGGATGGATTCTACCGCCCGTTCAGGGTGCGGCATCATCCCCATGACATTACCAGATTCATTGACGATACCGGCAATGGAGTGGGCCGAGCCGTTGGGGTTCGCGCTATCCAACACCGCCCCTTCAGCGTTGGTATACCGGAAGAGCACTCGGCCCTCACCCTCCAGGCGACCGAGTGTCTCATCATCGGCGTGATAATTGCCCTCGGCATGGGCGATCGGCATTCGGAGGATCTGTCCGGATTCGTACTCCTGCGTGAAGATGGAAGAGGCGTTTTCAACCCGAAGCAGCACGTCTCGGCTCGCGAAGAGTAGTGAACGGTTTCGCAGGAGCGCCCCGGGCAACAACCCGGATTCGCAGAGCATCTGAAATCCGTTACAAATACCTACAACCGGACCACCGGACTTCGCGAAGTCCTTCACCGCATCCATGATCGGACTCATGGTGGCGATGGCTCCTGCACGGAGGTAGTCCCCGTAGGAGAAGCCGCCGGGAAGCATGACCACGTCCACCTCACCCAGATCGACCTCTCGGTGCCAGCGAAATTCGGGTTCTCCCCCGACTAGCTGAACGCACTTGTAGAGGTCGTAGTCGCAGTTGGATCCCGGGAAGGTGACGATGGCCACCTTCATGCGGGCACGGCCTCCTCGGTGGCCTCTCGAACATCGATCTCGTAGTCCTCCGTGACCGGATTGGCCAGCAATCGCTTGCACATCGCTTCCGCGCCCTCTCGGGCCTCTTCGCTGGACGCGGCCTCCACGTTCAGGTAGAGGAGTTTGCCGACACGAACTTCATGGACTTGTTCGTAGTCCAAAGAGTGCAGGGCGTGTTGGATGGCCTTCCCCTCCGGGTCCAGCAGGCCAGGGCGCGGTGTCACCCGGATCTCAATACGAAACAGACTCACGTTCAGCTCTCCACATCATCGGGGTGATTAGGTGCTACGGCGCGGCCGTATCCTTCAGGCGTCAACTCCCGGTAGTCGACGGGCCGCACCTCGGCGTCCTCTTCGTCGAAGTCGTGAGCCAGTGGATCGCGTTCCGGCAGGCGCTCCAGCAAGCCGTGGATCACCGAGCCGACCAGCCCCCAGGCGGTATAAGCGAGAAACATGGGGAAGAAGTAGTAAGCCGGGAATATGATAGCTACGAGCAGGTTGGCGAAGAGCCAGAGTGAGAACAGAATGCCCTTTCCGGATCTGAAACTCAGCTTCGGGACGATCGCATAGGGAATGTTGCTGAGCATCAGGGCCCCTAGCAAGACCAACAGGATGCCCATGACACGGGGCCAAGGCAGCATGTCCGCGAGGTAGGTTTCAAAAAAGGCGGTCTGGCTGAACGGGTAGAACGTGGCAAGGATGATTCCGGGAGTCGGCGAGGGAAGCCCGTGGAAGTGGCGCTTGGCTTCTCCTTCTTGCTCCATGTTGAAGCGAGCCAGCCGGATCACCACCGCCATCACGTATACCAGCGGGAGCACCCAGCTCCAGGCCCCGTCGGAGAAATACAGTGTGTACATGATGAAGGCGGGCGCGACTCCGAAGGAGATCGCATCCACCAGCGAGTCCAACTCCTCACCGAACGCGGATCCCGTCCGGGTGAAACGGGCCACGCGACCGTCCAGAAGATCCATCGCGGCAGCCCACACGATGAACCATCCGGCCCACCCGAAATCCCCCCGGGTCGCCGCCACGATCGCATAGAACCCGAAGAACAGGTTCGACAACGTGAATGCCGAGGGCAGGATGATGATGCCCTTCCGAAGCCGCCTGACGGGCCTCATTCGATCGATCATGGGGCCTCCCCCGGATCGCCAATTCGGGCCAAGACCGTGGATCCGCCGGCCACTTTGTCTCCCACCGCACAGTCGAGACTCCAGTCGAGTGGCATGAACAGGTCCACCCTCGATCCGAATCGAATGAGCCCGATGCGCTCTCCGCGCTCGACATGCCCGCCCTGCTCGGGGTAGGTGACGATTCGGCGGGCGATGAGTCCGGCGATCTGGCGGACCAGCACCCGGTGGCCTCCCGCGATCAATCCCAGAGAGGACTGTTCATTTTTCTCGCTGGCTTTCGGATGCCAGGCCACGGCGAATTCACCGGGGCGATATTCGCGGTGCGCCACGTCCCCCGAGACCGGCGCACGCTGCACGTGGACGTTGAATACGCTCAGGAAGATCGTGATGCGCCGACACGGTCCCCCGATGAAGGAGGACTCGTCCACCTCACGAATGTCGATGATCTTGCCGTCGCCAGGAGAAACAACCGCGCCCTCTCCGGAGGGGATTTCACGTTCGGGGTCCCGAAAGAAATAGAACACGAAGGCCGTCAGAAGAGTGAGTAGACTCGCAGGCACGATCGTCCAGGATCCTGCGACGGCCACCACGATCCATGCTAGCGCGGCGAGAATCATTGTGCCGAACATGAACGGGTATCCCTCACGGGCGAAGCGCATTCGGCGGTTACCCGAAATGCGGGGGTCGAAATTCATCGAGATCCGTTCCGGTCAAGCGCCGGAAGATCTCCAGGTAACGGTCCGTTGTTTCGCGAACGACGTGGCCGGGCAGATCCGGAGGTGGGGGCAACTTGTCCCAATCGGTCAACCCGTCCAGAAAATCCCGAACCGGCTGTTTGTCCAGGGATGGCTGGCCCCGGCCGGGCTCGTACAGATCAGCCGGCCAGAACCGGGACGAATCAGGTGTGAGCACCTCATCGATCAACAGAAGGCGGCCGTCAGGGTGGTGCCCGAACTCGAACTTGGTGTCGGCGAGGATGATCCCGTGCTCCTCGGTGATCGTTCTGCCGTGCCCGTAGACCGTCAAGGAGAGGTCCCGCAGGCGGTTCGCTTCTTCTATACCCACGTGCTCCACGACGCCAGAAAAAGGGATATTCTCGTCGTGGCCCGTCTGCGCTTTGGTGGACGGTGAGAAAATCGGGTCCGGAAGTTTCTGACTCTCGACCAACCCCTCGGGAAGGGGTTCCCCCGCCAGCGTTCCTTCGGTTCGATACTCCTTCCAGGCCGAACCCGCCACGTACCCCCGGACCACACACTCTATCAGGACCGGCTCGGTGCGGTGAACCAACATGCTCCGACGCGCCCAGGCCTCCCGGGACTCTTTCAGTGAGGGTATCTGAGCGACGATCTCGTCCGGGTCGCAACTCAGCAGATGGTGATCGAGCACGCCGCCCAGCGAGTCCAGCCACCACGCCGTGAGCTGTGTGAGGACCTCACCCTTGCGAGGGATCGGCTGGGGCAGGATCACATCGAACGCGCTCACCCGATCACTCGCGACCATCAGGAGTCGGCCATCTCCGGCGTCGTAGACGTCGCGCACCTTCCCCCGGTGGAGGAGCGGTAGGGGCACCTGAGATTCCAGCACGGCTACAGCGTCAGACTCGGACATCGGGTTCTCCAAGGTGTTCATCGGCACCTGATTTCAGGCGTGCCAAGGCCGGCTGTACCCATTCGGCCAGGAAGCGGTCCACCTGTTCGGGGGCCCGCCCGATGAATCGCGCCGGATCGACGATCTCAACGAGTTGCTCCAGGTTCATGTCGAAGGCGTCATCGTCCGCGATCCGCTCCAGCAGGTCGGCGCGGCCCCCCTCGATTTTCATGCGGCCAGCGGCGGCCATGGCATGCTGCCGGATTCGTTCATGCAGTTCCTGGCGGTCTCCCCCGGCGGCCGACGCGTGCATGAGGATC
>SMVB01316895.1_pt1 | contig 10230 bp, 6 predicted proteins | sample 2456461 | NCBI WGS metagenome assembly SMVB01 (sample SAMN11095934, study PRJNA526329) | marine sediment metagenome | biome: Marine sediment; feature: Surficial sediment; material: Deep marine sediment; isolation source: Hadal surficial sediment | place: Pacific Ocean | collected 2014-05 | depth 0-1...
CCTCCACTTCATGCTGTTTCAGTTCTGGCCAACTCAAACGGCAGTGGACGTGTCGTTCACGGCTGAAGAGTTGGAGATGATCGAGCTTCCGCCGGAAATTGAAATTCCGCCGCCGCCCGAAGCGATTTCCCGGCCCGCGACTCCCGTGATGGCTACCGCGGATATCGATGACGATATCACGATTGCTCCGACTACGTTCGCGGATAATCCCATCGAGGATCTTCCGCCGCCGCCCACCGACGATGGGGCAGGCGATATCGCGGCGGCCCCGGTATTTACGCCGATGACCGTCCGGCCGGAAATCAGAAACCGGCCCGAGGTCCAGGCAGCTCTGATGAGGGAGTATCCATCGATCCTTCGTGATGCCGGAATCGAGGGCACGGTGGTCGTATGGTTTTTCATTTCGGAGGAAGGCATAGTCCAGTCCAGCAGAGTTTCTGAGAGTTCAGGTCAATTGCAGTTCGACGAAGCGGCTCTCAAGGTCGCGGACGTGCTCAGATTTACGCCGGCTCTGAACCGTGACCAAAGGGTTGCGGTTTGGATTGAGCTGCCGATTACTTTTCAGGTCCGATAGCGGCCAGGTCCGACGGTTCTTCGGAGACGACCCCGCCGGCTATGCCGGCGGGGTCGTTTTTTTCGATCAGTACCCCCTGCTCCCGCGATGCTATAGAATGACCACCTCCACGTACGACGAGCGGGTCGCGGTGTCGCTGCCGGAGATCCGGGACCGGATCTCCAACGCGGCGGGGCGAAGTGGGCGTGGCTCGGCCGATGTCACGTTGGTGGCCGTGACCAAAGCGCATCCTATCGAGGCAGTCCAGGCGGCACTTTCGCATGGTCTATTCGATTTGGGGGAGAACAGGACAGAGGAGCTGGAATGGAAGCGTGCGGCGGTGGAAGAGGGGAGGGCTCAGTGGCATATGATCGGCCACGTTCAGCGGAGGAAGGCGCCGCGCCTTGTTGGGGTGGCCGATCTGGTCCACTCGATCGATTCAGTGCGGCTGGCAGAGCGACTCTCGAACGCAGCCGTGGAGGTGGGAAAGGTCGTTTCCGTTTTGGTGCAGGTGAACACATCCGGAGAGGAAAGCAAAGCTGGCTTTCGGGGCGGTGGCCTCAAGGACGAAGTTCGAAGGGTTCTCGATTTACCGGGCCTGGAAATTCGGGGCCTCATGACGATGGCTCCGCTCACGGACGACGAGGCACTACTCCGGCGTACCTTTGAGGGGGTGCGGATGCTGCATGAGGAGCTTCGAGCGTTCGCGGGGTATTGTGGAGAGCATCTTTCAATGGGTATGACGAATGATTTCGAGATCGCTATCGAGGAGGGCAGCACAATGATTCGGATCGGCACCGCTCTTTTCGGGAAACGGATGGCCCATGATTGACCTCACGCCGTTGGATGTCCGGAAGAAGCGGGGAGATTTCGGCAAGAGTCTTCGGGGTTACGATCCACCGGAGGTCGACGGCTTCCTCGAGTTGGTCGCCGAGCGCATGGAGGAGTTGGTAAAAGAAAATCTCGCCTTTCGTGCACAAGTCGAACGGTTGGGAGAAAAGGTCACCCTTCAGGAGGGACGTGAACAAGCGGTTCAGGACGCCTTGGTGACCGCGCAGGAGCTCCGACAGGATGTAAAAGAACAGGCCCGCCGAGAAGCGGACCTACTGGAACGGGAAGCACACGGACGCATTGAGGGAATGGTCCTCGATTCCGAAAAGCTCCTCACGGACCACCACACTGCGCTGCAGGAGTTGGAGCGCCAACGCGAACGTTTCTTGAAGGCGTTTCGGACGCTCCTGGAGCGTCAACTGGACACGGTCGAAGTTGAGCTCGGCCGAGCTCCACTCGAAGATGTCACGTCGGACCTGGAGCTCGGAAAAGTGAGGTTTTCGATCGTGGAGGACGAATACGAAGAAGAAGGGGAAGGGGAAGGGGAGGGGGAAGACGACGCGGCTCGGGTTGAGCACGTGTCCGGATCCGAATCGGCCGAGACTACGGACGCTGCTGTCGGCCCTCACGAGCCTCCGGTGGCGGAATCCGTTTCCCCAGAAGAGGAGGGTGGAGCGACGGAGCCTGACGAGCAGCGGCGCCCCGAAGGGCAGGAACGTGGCGACTCGCTGTGGCTCTCTTCCATAATGAGCGAACGGAAGGAGAAGGACGCCGAGTGACGGCAACGTCTTGATGCCATATCCGGAAATCCCCGACAAACTGATTACTCTCGAAGAGGAGACGCTGGCGCGCTGGCGGGACGAAGACCTCTTTCGCCAGACGCTGGAGGCCACGAAGTCCGGCGAGCCATTCGTCTTTTTCGAAGGTCCTCCCACCGCCAACGGTCGCCCGGGACTTCACCATATCATCAGCCGGACGATCAAGGATCTGGTGTGCCGGTTTCGCACGATGGAGGGCCGAAGCATTACGCGGATCGCCGGGTGGGACACCCATGGGTTACCCGTCGAGATCGAGGCCGAAAAAAGACTCGGAATTTCAGGCAAGCCGGAAATCGAGGCTCTCGGCATTGCCGAGTTCAACGCGGCCTGCCGCGACTCGGTTTTTACGTACAAGAAAGAGTGGGAAGCTCTCTCCGAACGTATCGGTTATTGGTTGGATTACACGCGACCCTACGCCACGCTCGACCTCGACTACGTGGAAAGCGTCTGGTGGATTCTCAAGGAACTAGCCGATCGGGGTCTGTTGTACCGAGGGCACAAGACCGTCCCCTACTGTCCGCGGTGCGGGACTGGGCTCAGCTCCCATGAAGTCGCGTTGGGGTACCGGGACATCGAGGACTCGTCCCTGCACTTCCTGTGCCCCTGGCTGACAAACGAGGGCGGCTCGGACCCCGAAGGACGAGCGTTCCTGGTCTGGACGACGACGCCGTGGACCGTGCCCTCCAACACGGCTTTGGCCGTAAACCCCGAGCTGACCTACGTGGAGGTCCAGTACGAAGGCCGGCGTCTGGTATTGGCCGAGGAGCGCCTCGAGGCCGTCCTGGGTGAGGGAATCGAGGTCCTCCAACGTTTCAAGGGGGCCGACCTGGTGGGAACCCGATACGCCCGGCCGCTCGAGGTGGTCCCCCTGCCTGACGATCCCGGCAACGGCTGGACCGTGATCGCCGAAGACTTCGTCAGCTCCGAAGACGGTACCGGCATCGTTCATATTGCACCGGCCTTCGGCTCGGACGACTACGCTGCGGGGCAGCGGCACGATCTTCCCTTGCTTCGGCCCGTCGACGAAGCAGGGCTGTTCGTCGAAGGGATTGCCTTGGTGGCGGGCGTGTTCGTTAAGGATGCCGATCCGGTACTGGTGGAGGAGCTCGAGTCGCGGGGAAATCTCTTCCGGTTCGGAACGGTTATGCACTCCTATCCGCACTGCTGGCGTTGCGAGTCGCCGCTGATCTACATCGCCCGCGATTCGTGGTTCGCAGCCACATCCACCCTGAAGGACCAGATGTTGGCCAACAATCAGGCTGCAAACTGGTTTCCGCCGGACGTGGGCGCGGGCCGCATGGGCGAGTGGCTCAAGGGAAACGTGGATTGGGCCCTTTCACGCGATCGGTATTGGGGTACGCCGCTCCCGGTGTGGGTGTGCGATCAAGAATCGGAACACCTGGAGTGGATCGGAAGCTACGACCAGCTAGCGGAGCGTGCCGGACCCCTGGGGGACGACTTCGACCCCCACCGCCCCTACATCGACGAGCACACCTGGAGTTGCGGAAAGTGTGCCGGGACCATGAGGAGGACCCCGGAGGTACTCGACGCCTGGTTCGATTCGGGTGCCATGCCGTACGCACAGTGGCACTACCCCTTCGAGGGCCGGGACGAATTCGAGCGCCACTTTCCGGCGGATTTCATCTGTGAGGGACTCGATCAAACGAGGGGATGGTTCTACTCCCTCATCGCCATCTCCACGATGCTGGGCAAGGGCCCACCGTTTCGCAACGTGGTGGTGAACAATCTGATCCTCGATGCCGAGGGCCAGAAAATGTCGAAATCGCAAGGGAACACGGTGGATCCGTGGGATGCGATCGCGGACCATGGGAGCGACGCGATCCGCTGGTATCTGATCACGTCGAGCAACCCGTGGGTCGCAAAGCGGTATGATCCCAAAGCCGTTCAGGAAGCCTCACGAAAATTCCTGGATACGCTGTTCAACACGTACCGTTTCTTCACGCTCTACGCCAACGCCGAGGACTGGTCGCCCTCGGAGGACGATCCGGCGCCCAAGGACCGCAAGCTGCTCGACCGTTGGCTGATTTCCAGGCTGAGTGCGGTGGTGACGGAGGTCCGCTCGGAGTTGAACGCCTATCAGCTCACCCGAGCCTACCGGATTCTGGGCGAGTTCCTCAATGAGGAGTTGTCCAATTGGTATGTGCGGCGGTCCAGGCCGAGGTTTTGGGGAAACACGGACGGGGACGACGCTCGTGCGGCGTTTCGGACACTCTGGGAGGCCCTGCGCACCGTTTGCCTCCTCTCGGCTCCCGTGACGCCTTTCGTGTCCGACTGGATTCACCGCGGACTCACCGGGAAAAGCGTGCATCTCGCGGCCTTTCCGGGGTCCGGCTCCGCGCAGGAGCTGGGAATTCGTGATGAGGCGCTCGAAAAGGAGATGGAAGCCGTGAGGGCGCTGGTAACCCTTGGCCGGGCGACCCGGGAGGAGGTCAAGATTCGGGTCCGCCAGCCACTCAGGCGCCTATTCGCCGTCGTTCCCGAGGGTTTGCAGATGCGGAGCTCGGTGCTCGAGCTTCTCCAGGACGAACTCAACGTCAAGTCCGTGGAATTCTTGGCTTCGGCCGATGGCCTGGTTACGCTAGCGGCGAAGCCGAATTACAAGGCTTTAGGCCCGAAATTCGGGAAGAAAACGGAACTTGCCGCCACTGTGATTCGGGGGCTTTCCGAAGCGCAGCTACAGGCCCACACCGCGGGGGATTCGGTGTCGATCGAGGTTGGGGGTCTCACCGCCGTGCTCGATCCCGAAGATCTGACGGTCGAGGAGGAGTCCAAGGGGGAGTTGGTGGTACGTTCCGAGAGCGGGTACACTGCGGCGCTCGACCCCACCCTGGATGAGGAATTGAAGGCAGAGGGGGTCGCGCGAGAGTTGGTCAACCGCATTCAGCGGCTGCGGAAGGAATCCGGCTTTGCCATTACCGACCGGATTCGGCTCGGGGTGTACGGTCCGGCCCATATCAGGGCGGCGGCGGGGGACCATCGTGATTTGATTTCTGGCGAGACTCTGGCGGTTCAATTCGAGATGGACGACAGCCAGGACGCCGTCGCTGGCTACGAAGCCGTCCAGAGCGTCACAATCGACGACGTGAGCGTCGTGATTGCACTCGACCGCGAGTTGAAAAGCGATCGGTCCGGGGGTCCGGCCGGGGCGGGAGCTCAGGTTTGACGGTGACCGCGGACAGGGTGGAAGTCCTCACCGTCGGTCATGCCGGAGATCGGCTCGACAGATATGTGGCGGGGCATTCGGACCTGTCCCGTACCCGGGTACAGGCGCTGGTTGCGGAGGGCAGGGTATTGGTCGACGGTCGCGTTGCACGAAAGGCCGATCGGCTCGAGGCTGGGCAGGAGATCGTGGTGCGGATTCCGCCGCCGGAGGCGTTGGAGGCCGAGCCCGAGGATATCGCGTTGAATGTGCTTTTCGAGGATCCCTCGCTCCTTGTCGTGAACAAACCCTCCGGCATGGTGACTCACCCGGCGCCTGGGCATCCCACGGGAACCTTGGTCAATGCCCTCCTTGCCCATACCGACGACCTGTCGGGGATCGGTGGCAAGCTGCGGCCGGGTATCGTGCACCGACTCGACCGCTTCACTTCGGGGCTCATGGTGGTAGCCAAGAGCGATAGGGCGCACCACGCCCTTTCCGAAGCACTTCAACGGCGTGAAATTAAGCGTCTGTATATCGCCGCATCGTGGGGGCACCTTTCCGAATCACCTCTCGAGGTTAATGCGCCGATCGGGCGTGATCCGATGGAGCGGCGGCGGATGGCGGTAGTAGAGAAGGGGCGCCGCGCGGTCACACACTTTCGCGTCACCGAAAGTTGGCTCGGTGCCGAGCTGTTGCGGGTGGCGCTGCGCACGGGTCGGACCCATCAGATTCGGGTTCATCTGGCGCATATTGGACACCCCGTGGTCGGGGATACCTTGTACGGTCTGGGATGGGAGCGCGGGATGGGTGGCAAAGGTCGGAAATGGGCGAAAACACTGAGCCAGCGGGTGGAGCGGCAGTTCCTCCACTCCTGGCGGCTTTCCTTCGAGCATCCCGTGAGTGGAGAGGCGATGCGGTTCGAGGCGCCTCTCCCAACAGATTTACAAGCGTGTGTTGAATGGGCACGAAGGGACGGCGGCACGTGACGGAGGTCGATGTAGAGCTGTGGTAGCGACGGATCTGGATCCGAAATTTACCTTCGAAAGCTTCATCGTGGGCCCGGCGAACCGGCTCGCGGCGGCGGCGGCGCGGCGCGTGGCCGACGCGCCCGGGGCGACCTATAACCCACTCTTCATCTATTCCGCATCGGGTCTGGGAAAGTCTCACATCCTCAATGGTATCGCGCACCACGCCGCCCGGGTGCATCCCGGTTTCGGGGTCAATTACGTGACCTCCGAGAGCTTCCTTAACGAACTCACTCAGGCCCTCCAGGATGGAGCGGATCAGGAATTACGGGAGCGCTACGAGGAACTCCACATCCTTCTTCTCGACGATGTCCAGTTCTTTACCGGGCAAAAAGAAGCTCAGGAGATCCTGCTCACGATTCTGGACGGAATGAACAAATCAGGGGGCCAGGTCGTCCTCGCCAGTGATCGCCCGCCCTCCGAAATCAACGGGCTCGACGAGCGCCTGCTCACCCGGTTCTCCGGAGGGTTGATCGTCGACATCGCCGTGCCGGAGTACGAGACCAAGGTCGCCATCCTCCGCAAGAAGGCTGAGGAGCGGGACCAGACGTTCCAGGAGGGTGTGGCTGAGGCGCTCGCGAAACACGCCTTCACCAGCATTCGCGAACTAGCGGGAGCGCTGAACAGAATTCTCGCCATCCAGGAGCTGGAAGGCCGCCAGGTGGAGGCGAGGGAAATCGACGCTCTGGTGGGGCTCCAGGAAGAGGAGCCGAGCGAGGGACCGATCGCTGGCCAGCAGCTCCTCGATGAGTTCGGGTCGTTCATGGGTGGGGACCTTTCCCAGACGGCGGCCCAAAAAGGGGAGAGGGTGGAGGAGCCTTGGAGAAGGCTGCTCCGGGAAACGGCGCAGATCTTCGAGAAGGACGGATACTCAGGCACGCGCCTACACCGACTCCTCGAATCCGATAAACCCCCCCCGGACCCCCAAGCGGTGGCTGACCAATTTCGCAGAGATATTGCCCAACTCCGGCAGGTGGAGAAGTCCCTCGCAAGTGTCGGCAATCCGTGGCCAGAGGCCGCGGTCGGTCTGCTCAAGGATCCCGAGCGGTTGGATGAGGCGGCCTCCCTCCTCGCGTCGGCCATGGAGCGGGTCAGGCCGTTCGCTCGCGTGGGAGAGGGTCCGTCTTTGACGGACCTCACGTCCAACTACCAAGCGGTCGTGATCAAGGCGGCCGCAAAGCTCGTCTCCGAAGAGCGCCCGGAGTACAACCCACTCTACGTTTGGAGTACGAATCGTGCGGGTCCGTTGGCGTTGCTCGCCGCGACCGCACGTTCGTTCCGGGAAACGTTTAAAATTTCGAACATTGCCGTCGTTTCTGCCGCGGAGTTCGCGGAGGACTACATTCGGGCCCTGTCGGAGGGTGTGGCCGGGGCATGGCGAGAACGCTGGCGGGACGTGGATCTCTTGCTCATGTACGACGTGGAGCTGATTTCCGGGACCGAGCGCGCCAAGGACGAGTTCTTCCATCTTTTCGAGGCCTCAAAGCGCACGGGCACCAAGATGCTGATCACCGCGGATCGGGCGCCCGCAGGGATCAACGACATAGACGAGAGGTTGCGGACCCGCTTCGAAATGGGCCTCGTGGTGGAGGCGCCCGGCAAGAATCTGCCCCAGGGTGCCGCGGAGCTGAATCTGAAAGAGGCGCCACCCGAGTATATGGAAGGTGAGGACCTCTGGGGTGGATTCATGCGGCCGAAGGTGGCCGACACCGTTATCCCCCCGGTCGAGGATTTGGAGGGCGCCGAGGACGGTGTCCTCACTGACCTAGCGGCAGCCGAGCCCGCCTCCGCGGAACCACTGGCCGGGAAGGCAGGGCCTGCACCGGCGGTGGCGGATGAGACGGAAGCAGCGGGGGTGGGTGGGTCGGGCTCGGTTTGGAAGCCGTCCAGGGAAAACGTAGTGTGGGACTGCCAGACGGTCGAAGAACGTATTGTCGAATTGACGGAGTAGGCATAGCACCGTATGGGAATCAAAGGCGCCCTCACCGACGTAAGTCTGGCGGATATCTCCCAGCTGCTCGGCATGGGCGGAAAGACCGGTTGTCTCGCCCTCTCGCACAAGGGGAACCAGGGGTACGTCTTCTTCGAGGGAGGGAGCGTGATCTACGCTTCCGTCGTGAACAGGCCAGACCGTATCGGAGAGGTACTCGTCGCTCGCGAAGTCATCGACCGGGATCAACTCTCAGCGGCGATAGCCCACCAGGCCCGGGGCTCTGGGCAGAGATTGGGTGAAGTGCTTGTCGAGCTGGGCAGCCTGAACCAGGAGAAGCTGGAGGAACACATCGCCGTGCAGATCGAAGAGGCGGTCTACCTCATTTTTCAGTGGAGTGAAGGAACCTTTGAGTTCGAGCCGGACGTCATGCCGGAGGAGGGCTTGTACCGGGTATCGATCAGCATCGATGCCCTGCTCATGGAGGGAGCGCGCCGAGTGGACGAGTGGAGCGTGGTCGAGAAGAAGATCACGTCCATGGATCTCATTTTCGCCTTGGAGCGAAACCCCCTGGAGGACGAGGGTCTGGATGTCACGGACGATCAAAAGGGAATCATCCCACTCATTGACGGAACACGCACGGTCACGGAGCTGGTAGCTGATTCCGGGCTCGCCGAGTTCGACACCGGAAAGGCGCTGTACGCCTTGATCCAAGCCGGGTTCGCCGTCCAGGTCGGTAAGCGAGTGGCGGAGGACGAGGCCACCGGAGCACTGGACGGGCACTTGGCGGCCGGTGTTACGGCCTATAAGTCGGGTTTGATGGACGACGCGACCCGTGAGTTCCGAAAGATTCTCGAGGCCAATCCGACGCACGCCGAGGCCCGGGCTCACCTGGCGCTCATCAGCCTGAGACAGGGCAAAGCGCAGGAGGCGATCGTTCACTTCGACGGGATGAGTGAGGGCACGAAGCCCAGCTACGCGCTCCTCCGGAACCGTTCCTTGGCGTATGAACGGCTGGGCAGGTATGCCGAGGCGCTCGAAACGCTCGACAGCGCCGAGAATCTCGAGGCGGACGATGAGGGTCTCGCTCTCGCGCGAGGCATTGTCGAGATGAAATCGGGGGATGGCGCCGCCGCGATGGGCTCCTTCAAGGTGTACCAGGACAAGCTTGGGACCGAGAAGCCGCCGCCGATGTTCTACGCGTTTTCGATTTTGGCTGCGGGACTCGCGGGGGACATGGGCCGCGCCCTGGAGATAGGGGAGGAAGGCCTCAAACAATATCCCGATGACGGGGCGATTCTCGTGAACGCCGGCGCCGTTCTGGAGCATCGGGGGGACAGCGAGGCCGCGACCGCGTACTACCTGAAAGCCGTCGAGGGTGACTCCCCACCGCCCCAGGCCCTCAAGGCCCTCGGGGACCAAGCCCTTGGCCGCGGCGACAAGGCTCAGGCCCAGAAACACTACGAGGCGGCTTTGGAGCAGGCCCCCCGCCTCGGGGAGGACGTCTTGATCAAGCTAGGCGCCATCGAGCTCGAAAACTCCAACGCCGACCTCACCGCCGTCCTGTGGCGTCGAGCCCTCGAGTTGAACCCCGACAATTCGTCTCTCCGGACCAAAATCGACCAGCTCGGAGCTACGGCCGGGACGTGATTACAGCTGTCCTGGCCCTGGTTCTCGCGATCGGGCAGGACACGGTCGGTCAGGTAGCGGGCACTGCGGGCGCGCCGTGGCAAAACGACGCTGCGCTTGAGCTTGTGGACGGACAGTATCTTTCCGGCGCGCGGGCCACCGTCTCCTTCGTTTCCGCCGATTCGATCAAGGCCGCCCGAGTGTTGAGCACCCTGGAGCGATCGATTCCCCTGCCCGGCCTGCCCCCGGGGTTGCCGAGCCGTGTGCTCGTTGTCCTGGCC
>SMVB01032218.1_pt1 | contig 10229 bp, 8 predicted proteins | sample 2456461 | NCBI WGS metagenome assembly SMVB01 (sample SAMN11095934, study PRJNA526329) | marine sediment metagenome | biome: Marine sediment; feature: Surficial sediment; material: Deep marine sediment; isolation source: Hadal surficial sediment | place: Pacific Ocean | collected 2014-05 | depth 0-1...
GCTCTCGATGAGTTCGAGCACTACAAGGCCTCGGAGCGTCGCGAGTCGCTCTATCTTCGGGAACGAGTCGCGTTGCTCGAGCCTCCCGAGACTCGCGCCTGGATCTACGTCTACAATGACGTTCCGGATGCGAGCACGCGGATCGTGAGTGGGGACTGGCGGGCGCAGCTTGCCGAGCGCGCCCGAGATCGCAACCCTTGATGACAACGGAAACAGGGGAAGGAGTCTTCGATGGGATTTCTGATTCGAATGGGCATCACGGCGGCGGGACTCTGGGTCGCCTCTGAACTCGTGGATGGGATCGTCGTGCGCGACACTTCGACGCTGATCTTGGGCGCATTGGTCTTGGGCGTCGTGAACGCGGTCGTCCGGCCCATCGCGGTGATCATGACCTTTCCCTTCACGTTGGTGACCCTCGGGCTTTTTCTTTGGGTCATCAACGCCGCGATGATCGGTCTGGCGGCCTGGTTCCTGGAAGGATTCCAGATCGCCGATTTCAGGTCCGCGCTATTCGGCGCAATACTCGTCAGTCTCACGGGCTGGATCGGCAACGCGTTCATCGGAGAGCGCGGCCGATTCGAAGTCGTACGGGTGACGCGGAACTAACGAGCGGTCGATCGACCCAAGGCTAGGAGGCTGACCCAAGACTCTCGCGGGAAGCCCGGTGGGAAGCCCGAGCGTCGAGGCGCGCCGTTGGCAAGGCGCAAGCTCCTAGCGCAAATACCCGAGATGGGCCGGCTGCAATTCGATCATCGCGTCGACCAGGGGCTGCGCAGCGCCCGCCCGATCGACCACCGGGTCCACCAGCAAGGCCTGGACCGCGAGATCCTTGGAACGGTCGAGGATCGCCTGGGCTAGGAGATCGTGCACCGCAATCTGGTTCGTGAGTAGCCCCGCAAAACCCTGGGGCATCGACTCGAGACGAATGCCCGAGATCCCCTTTCGATCGACCCATGCCGGCACTTCGACCACGATGAAATCCGGCAATTGCGGGATCAAGCCCTGGTTGGGCAAGTTGACCGCCGCCTCCTCGTAGCGCTCGTCCGTCAGGATGCCTTCGATGATCTTGACCAGGCGTTCGCTGCGCGTGGCCTTGATCTTCGGATCTCCGCGCAAAGTCCACTTCTTGTAGTAGGTGTAGAAGTCGAGCACAGCCTTGTGGTCGGCCACGTCGGGTGCCCATTGCAGGTATTCTCCGATATGGCTGTCGGTCGTGATCGGCAGGCAATGAAATTTTTCGAGCAAGACGCGAAAGGCGCCGCGTTCCGCCCAGGGACTAACGCCTGCGCGCCATTCGGAATCGCTTGTCAGGGTCGCCCCCGCTTTCGCCGCGAGCAGCCGCTTCAAGACGCTTCCGAGATCCGGCAATGCTTCAAAATAGTCCGCGGCCTTCGCAAGCACATCGGGATACGCGTCCTTGCCCGTGTCCCGGTACTCAACCTCGACGAGCACGCTGAAATGGTTCAAGCCACCCGCTCGAAAAGCGAGATTCGAAATCGGCGTATCGAGGATCAGGGGGAGATGTTGGTAGAGCGAAGCGATCTCGTGGCAAAGACCCACGAATTTGAGCTGCGGAAAGGCGCGATGCACCGTCGTACAGATCCGACTCATCGGGTTGCTGTAGTTGAAGACCCAGGCCTCCGGGCAGATCCTTTCGATGTCGGCGCAGATCTCGAGAATCGGCGGGACGACACGAAGCGCGTGAAACAGACCCCCCGGACCTCCGTTCTCGCCAAAGACCTGCTTGAAGCCGAATTGCCGCGGAACGGCCTGATCCTGTTCCCATAGCGCGAATCGGTCTCCCACTTCGATTGCGATCACACAGAATTCCGCGCCGGCCAACGCCTCCTCGCGCGAAAGCGTGGCCGTGAGCTCGATGTTCAAGTCCTGCGCGTCGAGATAGGCCTCGCCGACACGCCTGATGCGCTCGAGCGCTTCGGCATTGATGTCGTGGAGGACGACCTGACAATCGGCGAGTACCGGGCTCTGGAAGAAGTCGCCGAGCATGTCGAAGCCGAATTGTGCGCTGCCAGCCCCGATGAGTACGATCTTCGTCGACACCGTCTTTCGTTCTCCGAAGCGCTCTCGTTTCGGGCGCCTCTCTTCTCGAGGGAGGATTGAGATTCGTGGGCCGGCGGACATTGTATGCGCATTTCCCGGAGTCCGGAAGCGGAAAGAAGGCCCGCTCGCCGCTTTCGGCCCGCCGCTCGCGAGCCCCCAGAATGGCGTAGTATTCTGCCACCCAAGGAGAGACCGATGTCCCCCGCGATCCCCCCGCCTCGTGAGATCTTCGACCGCGCCACACATGCTCTGGGCGTGTTGAACGACGTGGGCCTGCTCTCTCCTCGCTATCTCTTCTCGATGGCGCGCGGCGTCTTCGAGTCCGGACCGAGCACAGCACTGGGCGTGATCGGGGGCCACTACTACCGCGGTGAAGAGGCGTCGATCATCGACGACGCCGGAACGACGAGCTTCGCCGAACTTCGCTCACGCAGTCTCTCGATCGCACAGGGTCTACGGGCGGCCGGTGTCGGGCCGGGCCATAACGTCGCGATTCTCACGCGCAACCATCGCGGATTCGCAGAGGCGACGTCGGCGACGGCCATTCTCGGCGCCGACTCCCTCTTTTTGAACACCGGCTTCGCCGGCCCGCAGCTGGCAGACGTCCTCGAACGCGAGGGGGCCGGCACGATCATCTACGACCAGGAATTCACGGACATCGTCGAGAAGGGCGCAGCTGAGATCCAGCGATTTTTGTCGTGGACGGACGGGGCCCCGAAACAGACGACCCTCGATGACCTCGTTCGCCAAAACGCACCCGAGCTACCCCCCAAGCCGTCTAAGGTCGGCCGCACCACGATCCTGACCTCGGGGACCACCGGCACCCCCAAGGGCGCGAATCGCTCCTCGGCTTCGGGCGACTTCGACGGGATGATCGGTTTCTTCGAACGCATGCCCTTCCGCATCGGCGAAACGATGTTGATCTGCGCACCGACGTTTCATGCCTGGGGACTCGTGAACTTCGCGATGGGCAATCTCTTCGCCAACACCCTCGTCCTGCATCGTCGCTTCGATCCGGAGCGCGTCCTTCAAGCCATCGAAGAGCATCGCGTCGAAGCAATGGCCGTCGTCCCCGTGATGCTGAACCGCATCCTCGCGCTCGACCCGTCGATCATCGACAAATACGACACCTCGTCGCTTCGGCGTGTCGGCTGCAGCGGCTCGGCGCTTCCCGGCGAGCTCGCCTTGCACTGGATGAACACCTTCGGCGACAACCTGTACAACATGTACGGATCGACGGAAGTCTCGGTGACCACGATCGCCCTGCCCTCCGAATTGCGCTCCGCGCCCGGTACCGCGGGTCGCGCTCCCCTGGGCACGACGGTGCGCATCTACGACGAGAACGACAAACCGGTGCCGAATGGCACGACGGGCCGCATCTTCGTTGGCAACAGCCAGCAATTCGAGGGCTATACCGGCGGCGGCATGAAGAAGATGCTCGATGGATTGATGTCGATCGGAGACGTCGGCCATTTCGACGAGAACGGCCTGCTCTTCGTCGAAGGTCGCGACGACGACATGATCGTTTCGGGGGGGGAGAACGTCTTTCCGGCCGAAGTCGAAGACCTTCTCTCGGACCATCCAGCGCTACTCGAAGCGGCCGTGATCGGCGTCGAGGACGAAGCGTTCGGACAACGCCTCAAGGCCTTCGTCGTCCTCCATGAGGGACAAACACTCTCTGAGGACGATGCGAAAACGTATGTGAAAGACCATCTCGCCCGCCACAAAGTCCCGCGAGAGGTGGTCTTTCTCGACGAGATCCCGCGCAATCCGACGGGAAAGGTCCTCAAGCGACTCCTCCGCGAAATGAACTAGCATACCTCGTCTCCCTCGACGGAGACCCGATTCCACCTGACCTTCGGCCTCGAGCCGAGTCACGACCTGTACGGAGAGTTTGGATGTACGACGAATTGAGACAAGTCTGGGGCGAAATGACGGCGCCCGGCGCGCCCTTCGAGGTCGAGGAAGTCGTGGTACGCGGCGTTCGCATCAAGAGTTATGTCAAAGCCCCGCAATCCCTGAGAGAGGTCTGGCTGGCCTCGGCGGCCCACGGCGATCGAGACTACCTGGTCTACCAGGACGAGCGTTGGACGTACAGCGAGGCCCATCAACAGGTCGCGCGCCTCGCGAATTGGCTGGTCGCGAACGGAGTCGGGTCGGGCGATCGGGTGGCGATCGCGATGCGCAACTATCCGGAGTGGATGCTCGCCTATTGGGCGACGATCTCGATCGGAGCGATCGCGGTCGGCATGAATGCCTGGTGGACGGAACCCGAAATGGCGTTCGGGATTCGCGACGCCGAACCCAAGGTCTTGATCTGCGATCGGGAACGCTTCGAGCGGTTCCTGCCCCAACGCGCAAACCTTCCAGATTGTCTCGTCATCGGCGTCCGACTTCCCGACCCGCTTCCCCCGGACGTCGTCGATTGGAACGACATCTGTCACGATCAGCGGCTTTCGGACGTCATGCCGGAAGTCGTCGTCGACGCCGACGCCGATGCCTGCATCTTCTATACCTCGGGGACGACGGGACAGCCCAAGGGTGCCCAGCTGACCCATCGTGGCTGTGTCAACAACCTGCTCAGTCTCGTGTTCTGGAACCTGACCCAAGCCGCCGCGAGCCAACGCGCACGAGCTTCCTCGGGGACCGATGATCCGCCCACGCCGGCTGTCCAATCGAGCGGACAGCCGGCTTCGCTCGTCTGCACGCCTCTGTTTCATGTCACGGCGAATAATTGCCTCGCACATTCAATGACGATGGCTGGCGGAAAGCTGATCCACACGTACAAGTGGGATGCGGGCGAGGCGCTCCGGTTGATCGAGCGAGAACGCATCACCAATTTCAGTGGTGTCCCGGTGATGGCGAGGGAACTTCTGGCCCATCCCGACTTCGCGAAAACCGACACCTCGAGTCTGCAGGCCTTGGGTGGGGGTGGCGCACAATTACAGCCGGACCTCGTCGCAAAAATCGAGAAGACGGTGGCCACGGCCCGTCCGGGCACCGGCTACGGCATGACCGAAACCTGTGGTGTCATCACGGCGAACTCCGCGGACTTCTTCGTCGACAAACCGGCGAGCGTCGGACCCGCCTTGCCGACTTTCGAAACGAAATGCATCGATGCCGACGGCAAGACGGTTCCCCAGGGCCAAACGGGGGAGCTCTGTGTTCGTGGCGCACAGGTCATTCGGGGTTATCTCAATCGAGAAGAAGAAACGGCCGAGGCGATTCAAGACGGCTGGCTTCGCACGGGCGACATCGCGAGGATCGACGAGGACGGCTTTATCTTCATCGTCGACCGGGTGAAGGACATGGTCTTGCGCGGCGGCGAAAACGTCTACTGCGCCGAAGTCGAAGCGGCACTCTTCGACCATCCCGCCGTCGCCGAGTGTGCCGTATTCAGCGTTCCCGACGATCGACTCGGCGAAGAGGTGGCCGCCGCAATCCTGCTCCATCCGGGATCGGACGTGGACGTCGAAGCGCTCCGCGCTCATTGCGCCGTGAGCCTCGCGAAATACAAGATTCCCCGATACATCTGGTTGTCGAATGAACCTTTGCCTCGCAACGCGAGCGGGAAATTCTTGAAGCGGCAGTTGCGCGAAGATCTCGAGCTTGCAGACGCCCTCTAGAGCGGACGACCATCGTCGCGGTGTTTTGTGGGCGCTTTCCTCGGCGTTGGGAATCGCCGCTTTCGTCGTTCCCTGGAAGATCGCAGGCGGCCTGGGCGAAGCGCGCCTCAACACGCTCATTCTACTCGTCGCCGCCGCGATCTTCACGAGTCTGCTCACCGCCTATCAGAAGCGCGCTTTCCCACCGATTCGGGCGTTCGACCTGCGCATTGCGGCGGCGCTCGCCGTAGGCACCCTGCTTGGCAATCTCGCGAGCGCAAACGCCATCCAGCTCCTCTCGCCGGCGCTGCTGACCGTCGTTCAACGCAGTGAAGTGCTCGTGGTGGCCTTGCTCGCCTGGCCGCTGCTCGGCGAGCGCATCGACCGGAGCTTCTGGCTGGGCGCGGCCGTCGCCGGCTGCGGGCTGATCTTGCTTCAGGGCCCTCTCTCCTTCGGCGAACCCCGCGCCGAGGGCGTCGCCTATGCGGTCGTGTCCGCGATCTGCTTCGGCTCGCTCGCCCTGATCACGCGAAAATACATTCATCGCTTCGACACGGTCACGGTCAACGCCCTGCGACTCTGGCTCGCGGTCGGCCTCTGGTTCGCGCTCAACGGATTCCCGGCCTCGTTGTCCCAGATCCACGCCGAACAGGTGGGGTATGTGACGCTTGCCGCGCTTTTCGGCCCCTTCATGGGCCGGCTGTGCATGATGACTTCGGCCAAGTACATCGAGGCGCGGATCACGACCCTGGCCACACTCGCCGCCCCACCCCTCACCCTGGTGCTGGCCTACGTCGTCCTTTCGGACCTGCCCACCGCGCGTGAGATCCAGGGCGGTATTCTCATGTTGCTCGGGATCTCGATTCCCATCGTGCGACGACTCTATCCGAAGGGCCGAGGTTCGGTTCCGAAATGATCCACCCGATCACGCCAAGCGACCTCCGAGAAGACATCCTACGTGAAATCGTCTATCCGGATCTCGAGAGAACCTACTATTGGACGGATCTCTGGGATCCTGTCTTCTACATCGCGCTCGCGCGCGCGGGCTTCATCTCGATCTCACACCAAGACGCTGAGCTTGGAACCTTGCTCATTCCGGAACTACAGGATCGCTACGCCGTTCTCGACTGGAAGAACCTCCACCTTTCGAACCAGATCCAGAAACGCATGCGCAGCAAATCCTTCACGGAGGAAGAGATCGAGCTTCGCGTCGTACGCGACCCGCAACGCGCTCTCGATCGCATCCTTGCCTATCACGGCCACAGCTCCACTTGGTTGACCGAGCCCTACCTCGAACTCCTGGCGCAACTCTCGAACATCGGCGAGGGAGGCCTTTCACTCTACGGCGTCGAATTGTGGTCGAAGAAGCGAGATCTCCTCGTGGCCGGAGAACTGGGCTATTCGATTGGGCGGACCTATACGAGTCTCTCTGGATTCTGCACCCGAGATGATCCCAAGTGGACCGGCTTCGGAACCTTGCAGATGGTGCTGCTGGCCCGACGCCTGGAAGAGCGGGGATTCGCCTTCTGGAATATGGGCCATCCCAAACAGCCCTACAAACGCGCGTTAGGCGCTCGGCTCCTCGACCGCGCCACCTTCTTGGATCGCTGGTTGTCCGCAAGGGACGAGCGACCGGAGCGAAAGCTCATCTAGAAACCACATCGCCTGTCGCCCGTCGGGAGCGGCAAGAGTCGAGTTTCGATGCGGAGAGACCCCGGCCCGCCCCTCGTGACCCGACTCAGGCCAGCCCGAATGATTCGCTGTGGATCTGGCTCGTCGGAACGCCCAGCGCTTCGAGCCCGAGTTGGAGCTCGGCCATGAACCCCACCGGCCCACACAGATAGTAGTCGGCATCCAGATCGGGAAGGATCGATTCCAGTAGTCCCACATCGACCCGCCCCTCGATGTCGAAGTCGCGACCCTTGAGATCCGCGGAGAGCGGTCGGGTATACGCGACGCAAGTCTTGATCGACTCGTTCGCGGAGGTCAACGCTCGAACTTCCGCGGCCAGCACGTGATGCTCTCCGTCGCGAGTACCGTGTACGAACCAGACGGGTCGCTTCGCCGTGCTTCCCGCCAACTCGTGGAGCATGCTCAGCATCGGAGTCAGCCCGATCCCGACACTCACGAGAACGATCGGACGCGAGCGTTGGTCGAGATCCGCGTCGAGCACGAAGTCTCCGGACGGTGCGTGGGTCACAAAAATATCGCCCACGATGGCCGTATCGTGCAGATAGCGAGAGACGACCCCTTGGGTTTCGCGCTTGACCGAAATTCGATAGCGAGAGTCGTCCGGGCCCTTCGAGAGCGAGTAGGTTCGACTCAACGGATCCTCGCGATCGGGTAGCCGAATCTCGATGGAAAGATGTTGGCCCGCCGAGAAGTCGTCCAGAGGCTCGCCCCCCTTCGCCTCGAAGACGAAGGAGAAGACATCCACGCTCTCCCTCTTCTTCTCGACGAGTCGAAGCTCACGACGCGACGCGATCGCGAAATCCCAACGCAGCGGCAGGGCCGCTTCGAGCCAAATGGCTTCGTCGAGTGTAAAACGGATCAATCGGCGTGCTCCCGGGAATCGGCCCAGCTCCTTCGAATCCCAATCTATCTCCGTGCGGCCGGTCATTTGCAACATCCCGCCCGATTCGAAATCGACAAAGAGCAATCCCGCACGTGGATCGAGGACGAGATTGCCGATCGTATTGAAATGATTGTTGCCGGAGTAGTCCGGGATGAGGAGTGTGCGATCGTCGACGACTTCGACGAATCCCCGGGCGCCCCCTCTATGCGAAGCGTCCATCCCGAAAGCAACGTCCTCTCCCTTTGCGCGATGGCCCGTCGCGATGAAAAAAGTGTCGGCGGATCGAATCTGGGACGCCGCGGCCTCCGTTAGGCGTTCCATTCGAACTCTTTCGGGTGGTGTGCCATCGGTCGACACGATCCGCAATTCGCGTTCGGAGATGTAGCGGGGGCAATTCCCAAAACTCTGATCGACCTCGAAAACGATTCCCTTCGAATCGCTCGAAGCGATCCGACCGTTGACCCGATTTCGCCGACGCGTCGCGAGTTCGATACCCAGCAGACCCACATCCGCGCCGACCCGAAACGCCCCTTGCAGGGCGTCACCCGCGACGGTCCCGCCCGCGATCGAAAGCCTCTTGGGATCGAGGGATTCGATGAAACCCGCCCCCCCCGCCAAAATCGTGGCCCACGGGCGTCCCGAGTCGTCTCGTGCGGCGGCGATCACGTAGGGCAGCGCCTCGTAGAACGCGCGATGCTCGGCGGGCATGAGCGGGCGGATGACCTTCCGCGCCCAGGGCTCGATCTGCTCCCGAACCCCAAGTCGCCGCTGTACAGCCTGTTCCCCGGCGTGGAAGGGAGAGTCCGAATTGAAATGGGCCATACCGTGAATCCTCCAACGCGATGGGGTTTCAGGCGTCTATCTGCGCTTGGACGCCCGCCGCTCCCCTTTCGTGGGAGTCTCTCGAATTCTCTTCGATTGATAAATACCGCCATCTTTACTTCTTTACTCTAATTTATTGAGTAATCTTTCCGGCGTGAACAAACTCGTCGCCATGCAGACCTTCGTCGCGATCCTCGATCACGGCAGTCTCAGCGCCGCCGCCAACGCCTTGGGCAAAGCTCTGCCGACGATCGTCCGCAATCTCGCGATGCTCGAAGAAGAGTTGGGCGTGCGCCTGCTCCAACGCACGACACGCCGCATGTCGCTCACAGAGGAAGGAAGGCTCTATCTCGATCGTTGTCGCCAGATTCTCGGCGATATCGACGAGGTCGAAGAAGCGTTGACGAACCGACTCGCGACGCCTCGCGGGCGACTCCGTGTGACTGCACCCGTGTTATTCGGCCAACTCCATGTCGCACCCGCCGTCGTCGGATTCCTGCGTCAATACGCCGAAGTGGAGATCGAACTCCTGCTGCTCGACCGGGTCGTCAACATGGTCGAAGAAGGCTTCGACATCGGAATCCGGATCGCGTCGCTCGAAGACTCCTCGATGATCGCCACGCGCATCGGCGAAGTTCGGCGGGTCGTGTGCGCCAGCCCTGAACTCCTCGAGCGACTCGGCAAGCCCGAACATCCGCGCGACCTCACCGAATACCCCTGCGTCCACTTCCAGGGTCTCTCGGCCGCGCCCGTCTGGAACTTTGCTGACGGACGAAAAGCGATCTCCGTTCCCGTTGGAGGCCCCCTCGGTTGCAACCAGGCGGCGGTCACCGTCGAGGCCTGCGCCGAAGGATTGGGGGTCGGTCGCTTCCTCTCGTATCAGGTCGAAGCCCTCGTTGAGAGCGGAAAGCTATCCATCGTGCTCGGGGAGTTCGAGCCAGCGCCGATCCCCATCCACGTCGTGTACTCGCATTCCCGGCTGATGACGCCGCGGGTGCGGGTATTCGTCGATTGGATGAAGGATTCGCTCTCGTGGGGACGATCTCCTCGCAAGCCGACTTCACGGTCGACTCGATTCTCTTAGGAGGAGCCTGGCCCAAGAGTCGGCGGGCGGACGTCGCGACGAGTCTTGAGTCCGGTTCCTAGTGAATCGGATCGTGTTGAAA
>SMVB01322690.1_pt1 | contig 10226 bp, 4 predicted proteins | sample 2456461 | NCBI WGS metagenome assembly SMVB01 (sample SAMN11095934, study PRJNA526329) | marine sediment metagenome | biome: Marine sediment; feature: Surficial sediment; material: Deep marine sediment; isolation source: Hadal surficial sediment | place: Pacific Ocean | collected 2014-05 | depth 0-1...
GTTTGTCATTCTATGGTCCACGGAGGCCCTTACCCTGCTACGACTGATAGCAGGTTTACATCGGTCGGAACAAGTGCCATCAAACGATTTTTAAGACCGATTTGTTATCAAAATTTTCATCTTCCGGTTTTAAAAAAAGAATTACAAAACGAAAATACGATGGGAATTTGGCGCAAAGTTGATGGAAGTTTTTCAAATGAAGGTATCTGATATCTCAAACTATAAAATAAATTTCTAAAGATATTTAGCTCAAAATTTCTTGTCTGCAAATAGGCCAAAGCAGGTGGTCATCAATAAAATTCGTTTTTAAAATTTGTCCGTTTCCGTTCAAGCAATAGTTATTTTCTTAACTTGACCCCTGTCGGAATTAACATTTCCTCGCCGATCGAAAAAGGCTAAAAATATAAAGGATCATAATGAAAGCAGTTGTACTCACTAAACCCAGAAACCTGGAATTACTGGATATCCCTTCTCCAGTGCTAACAGAAGAAAACCATGTGCTTATCAAAGTGAAGGCATGTGGCATATGCGGGAGCGATTTGCGCTATTGGAATGGCGAAAATCCATGGGCGCTTCATACGCTTGGCAAACATGTGGAAAACCCTCCGAATATGGTAATGGGGCATGAATTTGCAGGTGAAGTGGTGCAGGTAAACTCCCCAAAATTCGAACACTTAATTGGCCAACGAATGGGCGTACAATCCTATCGTGTTTGTGGAAAATGTAACTTCTGTAAAAGCGGAAGAGAAAATTTATGCCGCGACATGATTCATATTGGTCATGCACAAGGCTGGGGCGCAATGGATTATTTTCCCGGCGCCTACGCTGAATACTGCCTTGGTTGGGCAGATCTTTTACACCCAATACCGGATTCGATTTCTTTTGCCGAAGCGGCTTTGTCTGACATTTTGTGTGTTGCAATTCATGTAGTTGGTCGAACGTCAATACTTGAAGGCGCTAATGTTTTATGTATTGGAGGTGGTCCGGCAGGACTGAGTATTGCTCAAGTAGCCAAAATTAGAGGAGCCAAAAACATCATCATTTCTGAGCCTGCGCCCCTGGCGAGAAAGGTGTTGGAGTCCTACCCTCGTTTTACAGTCATCGATCCTAATGAAGAAGATGTTACACAAATAGTTGGATCAATCACCGATGGTGATGGGCTTGCTGCAATTTTCGATTCCGTTGGTAAAGCAGAAACCATCGAGATGGGAATACCTCTTCTCGCCGAATCTGGCGCCTATGTTAATCTGGCTGTTCATGATGAGCCCATTACCATAAATGCACTTGCGCTCGGTTCGGAACGTAGCTTTACCACCTCCTCGAATGCCTTTTATCGCGATCTGACAGAGGCTTTTGAACTTCTAAAATCCGGCGCTCTCGATGCAAAGCCATGGATCACTCACCGGTTCAAACTGGACGATTATCAGAAAGCCTTTGACTTGTTGCTCCACGATCCCAAGGAAGCTTACAAAGTAGTATTTGAACCATGGGATTGAATTTTATTTTCGAATTATTTACTGAAGTTTCGCACAAAATTAAATACATTTAATTGATTGAAAAACAATGTTTTATATGATGAAATTTCTTTGAGTCTCTTCGTGTCTTCTTTGAGCAACTTTGTGAAATAGCTATTACACAGAGTTTCACGGAGAAGTCACAAAGTTCCACAGAGGAAAAAATGTTCGTAAATGGAAATGATAAAGTCTTGATTATTAGTCATATAGAAAATTTTATAATATTGTAAGTTATTAGTAATAAGCACATTAATTGTATATGCGAAACTTCAGTTATTTATAATTGAACACAACTCATTCAGAATCCATGAATCGTTTCAAAGATAAAATTATACTGGTTACGGGTTCGGGTCGGGGTATTGGTAAAGCTACCGCGGCTCGCTTTGCAAAAGAAGGAGGTATCCTCATCGTTCATGATGCTGAAGAATCAGCAGAGTTGGCGGATGCATTACAGGCAGTATCAACATTTAGTCCTTCGAGTATAAAACTAACTTGCGAATTATCCAGCTCTAATGCTATACGAGACATGTTCCGAAAAATTGAAACTCATTTCCAACGTCTGGATATTTTAGTCAATAATGCCGCGACACAAAACAGTTTCTCATTTCTTGATCTTCCTGAAGACCAATGGGACAGAATTATGTCAGTGAACCTGAAAGCTCCATTTCTCTGTGGTCAGTTGGCGGCCCGTATGATGGTTAAGCAGGGATGTGGAAAAATTGTAAATATTGGGTCTGTGCACGAATTTCAGAGCAAACGCAACTATGCGCATTATAGCACATCAAAAGGAGGACTCGTGATGTTGACTAAAAATATGGCTCTTGAACTGGCTGAATACAACATACAAGTAAACCAGGTTTCTGCCGGGGCTATCGCTACAAGCTTGACAGACCCCGATCGACAAAAACAATTTCTGACTGCAGTTCCGGCCGGTAAAGTTGGGCAACCGAATGATATCGCTGCTATGGTTTGCTTTCTAGCTTCCGAAGAAGCAGATTATATTACCGGAACATGTCATACTGTTGATGGTGGGCTGACCCTTGGTTTTTGTGCCAGCAGGCCGGATCTCTGATAACCCTAATAATAAAAATAAATAGTTTTTTTAAGCTCTTATTTTGGCATTTTTCATTTATCGGTTTACAATTTGGGAGTTCATGCTAAATATTTGTTTAAATGAAATCATTGCAATTCGTAACAATTATTTATTCTGTGGTTCTCAATTTTCTCTCTGTGACTCTCTGTGGTTAATTTTTTTTACCACAGAGTAAACAGAGAATTACTCTGAGATACACAGAGAAGAATTTGTATCGATCAGAAAAAGTGTTAACTATATTTTATTTCAATGAAAAATGCCCTTATTTTCCATATATTCCTGATATCTCTTAGTTTTTTAATGCTGCCTAAATCGACAATTTTTACTCATGAAAAAAAATAGATCTCCCTACAATCATATTATTACAGGACTACTAATTTGTTTTGTTTTTACACATTGTACTTCCATTAAAGAGGATGAAACATGGATAGCCATTCCCCCGGCCCATGATCAATATTTGAAAATTGATGTTAATGGAAAGACCATTTTACCAAATGGAAGAATCATAGAACCTGCCGGTAAAACATTCCGAATTGCCCCACACCCTTATGGGCTTACGCTAAGTCCTGATGGGAATATTGCTGTGACGGCTAATTCCGGGACCAATCCGTTATCAATTACCATAATTCGGAATGTATTGTCTGAAAATCCCGATATCCGGCAGGTACCACCCGGACCGGCAACTGAAGATGGCATTCTTGCTTCCGTTTTTATGGGACTGGCCATAAGCCCGGACAATGAAAAAATTTATGTTTCCGGTGGACAGGAAAATAAGATCTACATTTTCTCAACTCAAAATGGTGAAAAACTGGATTCGATTAGTTGTTCCTTTAAAGATGAAAACACAGATTATTCCCATGGATATATTGGGGATTTGACGCTTACAAAAGATGGGTTAAGAATATATGCCGTAGATCAGATCAATTTTAGGGTGGTAGTGCTGGATACGGATCTAAAAAAACTAGTACACAGTATTCCTGTTGGTCGATATCCATTTGGAATTGTTCTGTCGCCAGACGAGAAAAAAGTGTATGTGGCAAATGTAGGGATGTATGAATATCAGCGAATTCCCGGATTAACGGAACATAATTTAAAAGAAAAAGCGCTCAGATTTCCAGCCTTTGGATATGGAACAAAAGAAGCTGAAGAAGGCATTCATAATGACAGTATGGATATTCCCGGACTCGGAAAGCAAAATGCTGTTGAATCATTTTCCGTATTCACCATTGATATTGCTGATAAGAACAATCCAAAAGTTATTGCTAAAAACAAAACCGGGCATCTTGTTGGCGCTTTGGTCGATGGAATACCTGCAGTTGGGGGTTCAAGTCCAAACTCACTTGCAGCAACTGATGAATATATTTTCGTAAGCAATGGAAACAACGACAATATTTCTGTTATTGATATTAAAAAAGATACGATTGTACACCATATTTATTTAAAACCAGATGCTCGCCTTGCTTCTTTCAGGGGCGTAATTCCTTTTGGATTGGATGTTTCGCCAGATCAAAAAAGACTATATGTTGCTGAAGCCGGGATCAATGCAGTTGGTGTTATTGACGTCCCATCCATGAAAGTAATAGGTCACATCCCCACCGGATGGTTTCCAGCCAAGCTGAAAGTTTCTAACGATGGAAAAAAGCTAATTGTGACCAGCGCCAAAGGGTATGGCAGCGGTCCTAATGGAGGGCCGAATTTCGATAGAATACCGCGTGGCAGCTACATTGGCAACCTGATGCTTGGCGCAATTTCGGTGATCGATATTCCAGATGAGGAGGAACTCAAAATCATGACACAAAAGGTAATTAATAATAATTACAAATTTGTAAATGCTAAGGATCCGTTTTTCCAATCCAGACAAAACAATCCAATTCCACTTTATCCCGGAGAAAAAGAATCTCCGATCAAACATATTGTTTTCATTTCAAAAGAAAATCGGACGTATGATGAAATTTTTGGTCAACTGGAAAATGCCAAAGGTGAACCAACCCTTGCCCGGTATGGACATTCTGCAACCTTTCTAAATCATAAGCGAACAGATACTGTAGAAAATGCCACAGTGATGCCGAATCATTTGAAATTGGCCAGAGAGTATGCGATCTCTGATAATTTTTATGTGGATGCCGATCACTCTGCCGACGGACATCGGTGGTTGACCAATACCTATCCCAATGAATGGGTAGAAACCACTACTTCAGCCAGTTATGGCGGAAACAGAAGTTTCAGGGAAGATTCAAATGCTCCCGGTGTGTATGCCATGAATGGCGCTGCCGGGGCTATCTATCCGGAAGATTATAATGAAGCGGGATCTATGTGGGATCATTTTGAAAGAAACGACATCGACTTTTTCAATTTTGGATTTAGTGTGATGTTTGAACCGGCATCTTATGATCCTTCCTATAAATATTCCGGGATTCGATTGATCGCAAATTATCCGGTACCGCAACCACTTATGCATCGATCATCAAGGACTTACCCTACGTACAATATGGCTATCCCTGACCAATTCAGGATTGATCAATTCATTAAAGAATTTAATGTAAAATGGGGAGAAAGAGATAATCTACCTGCTGTGCTTACGGTAATTATACCTAATGATCATGGGGCAGGAGACAGTCCGCACACAGGTTTTCCCTTTCGGGAAAGCTATATGGCCGATAATGATTTGGCGGTTGGGCGAATCGTGGAATTTTTGACTCATACCCCCTACTGGAAAAATATGATGATTGTGATTACAGAAGATGATTCACAAAATGGGGTGGATCATATTGATGCGCATCGGAGTATATTAATGGTAATCAGTCCATGGGTAAAACGTAACTTTGTGAGTCATACGCATTATAGTTTTGGTAGTATTTTCAAAACATTCTGGAACGTACTCGGCGCTCCATACCTCAACCAATATGATGCCGCGGCTATGGATTTTGGAGACTTTTTCATGGATCAACCTGACTTTACACCATATAATGCAGTACCTGTAGATAATAGGATATTTGATCCGCAAAAAGCGCTGGATCCGTTTGATGAAAAGTTTGACTGGAAAGCATTTGAAGATTCTCCAGAGATGGACAATGTCCAGGATTTTATTGATGACAGTAAAGAAAAAGATGAATACAGATTAGAAAATCGAGAAAAGGAATAGAAGATTATTGGGAGATTGAAATTATATTAACAATTCTTTAGCATAATAATTCGTTTTTTTAGAAATTTAGCCAATTCATAGTATCAGGAGGAATATAAACATGCTACAACTTCGTTTTTTGGCTTTTACATCATGTCATACCAATAATCTAATATGCATCTTATTTGCAGGAGTCTTACTCTCGGACTGCCAATTCCGAGATTTATCAAGATTGCAAAACAATCAATCTAACCTTGTCCAATATGTAAATCCAAGAATAGGCAGCCAATCCAATATGGCTGTTTCCAATGGAAATACCTACCCTGCGGTAGCCCATCCGTGGGGTATGAATTTTTGGACGCCCCAAACAGAACCGCACAAAAGCAAATGGATCTATAATTATGATTCTAAGTCTATCAATGGATTCAGATGCACACATCAACCAAGCCCATGGATGGGTGATTATGGAACATTTTCCATAATGCCTGAAGTTGGCGAGCTAATTATCGATGAAGAAAAAAGAGGTTTAAACTTTTACCACACCAGTGAGACCTCACTCCCAAACTATTACGAGGTAGACTTTTATGAAAAAAAGATCATTGCAGAAATGACGGCCACCAACCGAGGCGCAATGATGAGATTTACCTTTCCTGAATCCCAGTCTTCATGGATTCTTTTGGATGCTTTCCCGGGAGGTTCATTTATAAAGGTCATCCCTAGTCAGCAGCGTATTATCGGATGGTGCAAAAATAACAGTGGAGGTACACCAAAAGATTTTGCAACCTATTTTGTACTGGAATTTGACAAACCTTTTGATAGTTTCTCCTTGTGGAATAATGATTCGGTAAAAACTCTCCAAAGAGAAATAGAAGGAGATCATACGGGGATTGCCATACGATTCAAGACATTTAAAAATGAACAAATAAATGTGAAAATTGCCACTTCATTTATTAGCATGCCACAATCTATCATCAATCTGAACAGGGAAGTTTCACCTTTTACTTTTGATCAGTTGAAAATCAAATTGAACCAGACATGGAACACCGAGCTAAATAAAATTGTTATTGAAGGAGCAAACCCGGAACAAATGGAAATGTTCTACTCCTCACTTTATCGAATGTTGCTCTATCCAAGGGTGTTTTACGAAATTAATAATCAGGGAGAAATGATTCACTTCAGCCCGTTCAATGGAAATATAAGGCCCGGGTATCTCTTTACAGATATAGGATATTGGGATGTGTTCAGAGCCTTATTCCCATTTTATACGATTATGTATCCTGAGAGAAATGCCAACATTATGAAAGGTATCCTAAATTCATACAAAGAAGGAGGATGGTTACCTATTTGGCCGAGTCCCGGGTATCGAAAGGTCAAGATCGGCAGTCATAGCGCATCCTTATTTGCCGATGCTTTTGTAAAAGGAATTGATGATTTCGATGTGGAGTTGGCATATCAAGCCATGAAAAAAGACGCATTTGTTACGGCTCCTCATTGGGCCCCCGGCAGAGATGGCATTAAAGAATACAATAACAATGGCTATGTGCCATATCCCGAATTTAAAGAATCAACAAGCAAAACTCTGGAATATGCTTATGATGATTTTTGTATTCTTCAAATGGCTAAAAAGCTGGAATTTACGGATGACATCTTTCAGTTTGAAGACAGACCTTTTAACTACCGCAATGTATTTGATTCTACCACCAATTTTATGCGCGGACGAAAATCAGACGGGACTTGGCTTTCCCCTTTTGATCCTATCGAATGGGGAGGGCCATTTATCGAAGGAAATGCATGGCACTATTCGTGGTCAGTTATCCATGATGTGCAAGGACTTATTGATCTCATGGGCGGTGATGCAGAATTTACAAAAAAACTGGATCAGGTTTTTACAACGCCTTCAGAATTTAAAGTGGGTACGTACGGAAAGGTGATTCATGAAATGACCGAAATGATCCTGGCAAATAAAGGACAATATGCTCATGGCAATGCGCCAATTCAACATATGCCATATCTGTATGCTTATACCAGCCAACCATGGAAAACTCAGCAATGGACCCGATCAATAATGAACGATCTGTATAAACCAACGCCAGACGGATACTGTGGTGATGAAGACAATGGCCAGATGTCTGCCTGGTATGTGATGAGCGCTTTGGGATTTTACCCTGTCACACCGGGGCACCCGTCCTATGTGTTTGGCTCTCCGCTTTTTAAAAAGGTGACTCTTTCGCTAACTAATGGAAAAACTTTTATAATTGAGGCCCCTGAAAACAGTGATGAAAATATTTATATAGAAAAAATAGAACTCAATGGAGACAATTATGAGAACAACTGGATATCTCATGAAGATATCATGAATGGTGGAAAGTTATTATTTCACATGGACAACAAACCTGAAAAAAAACGAGGCACGAAAAAAGAAAATTTTCCTTATTCGTTATCCAATGAAAATAATAAATAGTGGTCGCCTATTAATACAAGCCAACTGATTTCATGAAAGAATAAAGTCTAATTATTGCAAGTTGGATATTGCAACAATGACTAGATATTCATAAGTTAATATTTCTGTTTTGAAACATTTCACACTCAATATCATTCATATGAAATACATATTAGCCACACTACCAATATTAATTTTTCTGTTTTCAACTTCGTTGGTTATCGCTCAGAAAAATGCTATTCCAGCTGTTCATTCAAATATAAAATCAGATAAGCAAGGTATTTATTTTGAATTACAGGGAAATAAATATTACGCACTTCCGGATAATGTTGGTTTTTCACCTGAGCAATTCACCGGTGGAATAAAGGGCACAGTAAATGGTTTGTATTTCGACTTCAAACAAAAAGAGCTATCAGGCATATTATATTATGGTTTTATTCCATTAAATGATTCAAAATATCCACAACCTGTATTTTTTGCTAAAACCGCAGAGATAAAAGAAGGTATAGCAGAAGTAAATATAAAAGAAATGAAGGGGCGATTTGATATGATAGACTGGGGTAGAACCGGATTAGGGATTCTTGGATACAGGGTGGTTGATAATAAACGGAACATTTTGTATGATGGCAAAATCAACTTCAATGCAAAGGATTTTCTAAGCGCGGATGGGCAATATCATGAAATTGCCTATGGCAAAAAAGTATATGCACAACCGAAACCCTTTGTTGTTGATTTTTCCATTATTGAAGGCCCACTCATCACCAAACTCAATCATGAAGGTGTCACAGTTTTCATTAAAACAAATACAAAAGGCAAATGCGTAATTAAGGTAAATGGCAAGCGGTTTTCCGGGAGAAACAGCATTTATCATGAAATTGAGATCAATGGATTAGAACCAGATAAGGAATACGACTACACTATTATCTATGGGAATTTTACTGAAACATATTCCTTTAGGACCGCCCCGGCTCCCGGAAGCAGAACAGAATTTTCATTTTCCTATGCCAGCGATTCAAGATCAGGAAATGGAGGTGGAGAAAGAAACATTTATGGCACCAATGCCTATATTATGAAAAAAATCATGGCGCTTAACCTACAACAAAAAGTTAGGTTCATGCAATTTACAGGCGATTTGGTCACAGGATATAGTGTCAATCCCAATGACATCAGATTGGAATATGCCAATTGGAAAAGAGCCATTGAACCATTTGCCAGATATATTCCTGTAATAAGCGCCATGGGAAATCATGAAGCTGTAGTTAAAAATTTTTATGATCCTGTTAAAAAAGTAAGTTTTCAAGTCGATAATTTTCCATATAAAAAGGTTTCCTCCGAAGCAATTTTTCAAATGGAGTTTGTAAATCCGATGAATGGGCCCGAAAGTGAAGATGGTTCAATCTATGATCCGGATGATAAAAATGATGATTTCCCATCCTACAAAGAAAATGTGTTTTACTATACTTACGACAACATTGCGATGGTAGTGTTAAATTCGAATTACTGGTATGCCCCATCGACCAAAGCTGTGACATTCACCAGCGGAAATATTCATGGATATATCATGGATAATCAATTGGAATGGTTTAAAAACACCATAAACATGCTGGAAAATGATGCTAACATTGATCACATATTTGTTACAGTGCATACGCCTTTTTTCCCCAATGGAGGTCATATAAAAGATGATATGTGGTATGAGGGTGAAAATGCTTACAGGCCATCAATATCAGGAAAACGAGTGGCAAAAGGAATTATCGAAAGAAGAGATGAGTTGCTGGATATTATTGTGAATCAAAGCAAAAAAACGAAAGCAATCTTAACCGGTGATGAGCATAATTACGCGCGGACTAAAATTGGGCCAGACACAAAAATTTATCCAAAAAAATATTTTGCTGAAAAAATTGAACTCACCAGGGAGATTTGGCAAATAAATAATGGAGCCGCAGGCGCCCCGTATTATGCACAGGAAAAAACACCCTGGAGTGATTCTGTAGAAGGATTTACCACACAAAATGCTTTAGTGATTTTTTATGTCCATGGAAAAAAATTAAAAATTAA
>SMVB01335279.1_pt1 | contig 10226 bp, 6 predicted proteins | sample 2456461 | NCBI WGS metagenome assembly SMVB01 (sample SAMN11095934, study PRJNA526329) | marine sediment metagenome | biome: Marine sediment; feature: Surficial sediment; material: Deep marine sediment; isolation source: Hadal surficial sediment | place: Pacific Ocean | collected 2014-05 | depth 0-1...
AGGTGGCGATCAGGTCGTCGGCCTCGTAGCCGGCGAGTTCGATACACGGCAGGCCGAAGGCGCGCACCGCGTCGCGGATCAACGGGAACTGCGGCACCAGTTCCTCGGGCGGCGGCGGCCGGTTGGCCTTGTAATCGCGATAGATATCGTTGCGGAAGGTCACGCGCGCGGTGTCGAAAAGCACCACCATCGCGTCGCAGTCGGCGTCGCGCTCCAGCTTGTAGATCATGTTGCAGAAGCCGAGCACCGCGTTGACCGGCGTGCCGTCGCCGCGTGTCAGCGGAGGCAGCGCGTGGAAGGCGCGGAAAATGAACCCCGACCCGTCCACGAGGTAGATATGACGGCCTTCGGTCATGGCGGGTCGGTCCGGCGTTAGTGGGAAAAGATGTCCACGTCCTGCCAGCCGCCCTGGTCCAGCGCCACCCGCGTCGGCACGAAGGCGAAGCAGCGCGCCGCCAGTTCCGCGCGGCCCTCGCGGGCCAGCATCTCGTCCAGACGGTCGCGCAGGCGGTGCAGGTACAAAACGTCGGACGCCGCGTAATTCTTTTGCTTGTCGGACAGATCGGCGGCCGCCCAGTCCGAGCTTTGCTGTTCCTTGGACAAGTCGACGCCGAGCAGTTCGCGGCACAAGTCCTTCAAGCCATGGCGGTCCGTATAGGTCCGTACCAGACGCGAGGCGATCTTGGTGCAATAGAGCGGCTCGCACGTCACGCCCAACCAATTTTTCACCACCGCCACGTCGAAGCGCGCGTAATGGAAAAGTTTGGTCAGCGCCGGGTCGGACAAGACGCGCTTGAGGTTCGGCGCATCGTGGCTGGCGGTCGGGAAATGGACCAGATGGGCGTCGCCGTCGCCCGCCGAAAGCTGGATCAGGCACAGCCGGTCGCGGCTCAATACCAGACCGGTGGTTTCGGTATCGATGGCGACCGAACCCTCGAACGTCACGTCACCCGGCAAATCATCGGTGTAAAAATGGACGGTCATGGGACTGACTGGACCTCGATGCGGCGGTGGGCGCTTTGATGGGGCCGAATGCCAGCCGCGCGCCCCGTCTCGCCGCTCATTGGTGCCCAGGAGAAGACTCGAACTTCCACGACCTTGCGGCCACTGGCACCTGAAGCCAGCGCGTCTACCAATTCCGCCACCTGGGCACAACCGGCTCGGGATGGGTCGGTTGGGTAGCCCGCCGGTGGCGCGATGTCAACGCACTTTGTACTGGCGCCGGGCACGCGCGTCGGGCATTTATGAGCGGCACCGGGCGTTACGGAACGGGCCCGGGCGATCGAAGCGAGGTGGGAATGACACCGTCTCCGGTAACTCTGTTTGGCGGCGCGGGTTTCGTCGGCCGCTATGCGGTCAAGCGGCTGGCCGACGCCGGCGCGCGTCTTGTCGTACCCGGCCGCGATCCGGGAAAAGCGCTGTTTCTCAAGCCCATGGGCGATGTCGGCCAGATCGCGCTGGTCCAGGCCAATATCCGTGACGACGCCAGCGTGGCGGCGGCGGTCGAGGGCGCCGAGGCCGTGGTCAACCTGGTCGGCGTGCTGTTCTCGCGCGGCCGGCAAAGCTTTGCCGCGGTCCACGCTCAAGGCGCCGAGCGCATCGCCAAGGCGGCCCGCGCGGCCGGCGTGTCGCGGCTGGTTCACGTCTCGGCGATCGGCGCGGCGGCGGCCTCGCGGGCCGACTACGCGCGCAGCAAGGCGGCCGGCGAGGCGGCGGTGCGCGCCGCGTTCCCCGACGCCACCATTATCCGGCCCGGCATCGTGTTCGGGCCCGAGGACGACTTTTTCAATCGTTTCGCGGCGCTGGCCCGGTTGTCGCCGGTGCTGCCCCTGATCGGTGGCGGCGAGACCCGCTTCCAGCCGGTCTATGTCGGCGACGTGGCCGAGGCGATCGCGCGGATTCTCGACCGCCCGGAGACCGCGGGACGGACCTTCGAACTGGGCGGCCCGCGCGTCTATACGTTCCGCGAATTGATGGAGATCGTGCTGCGCCAGACCGGCCGCAAGTGCCTGCTGGTCCCCGTGCCGGCGGCGATCGCCAGCTTCAAGGCATGGTTCCTCGAAGCCCTGCCGAAGCCGCCGCTGACGCGCGACCAGGTCCGCATGCTGGCCGACGACAACGTGGTGGGCGGAAGCGGCGAAAGCGATATCGGCACCTTCAAGGCGCTCGGCATCGAACCGACGCCGATCGAGACCGTGCTGCCGACCTATATGGCGCGCTACCGCCGCGACGGCGGGCGCCCCGCCTCGCGCTTCGCCTGACTCAGGCGTAGACCAGCCACAGCAGGGCGCCGCCAAGCACCAGGCGGTAGATCACCAGCGGCGTGAACGAGGCGTGGCGAAGCCAACGCATGAGCACCGCGATGCTGGCCAGCGCGGCGAAAAAGGCCAGCGCGGCAACGATCAAGGCGTCGCCCGTGATCAGGGCGTCGCCGGCCGCGACCAGTTCGAGGCCGCTCAGCGCGCCGGCGGCCAGGATGATGGGGATCGACATCAGCATGGAAAACCGCGCCGCTTCCGGGCGGGTGAAACCGAACATCCGGGCCGCCGTCATGGTGATGCCGGCGCGGCTGGTGCCGGGCACCAGCGCCAAGGCCTGGGCGAGGCCAATGGCAAAGGCCTGGCGCGCGGTCATGGCCGCGACATCGTTGACGCGCGGGCCGAAGCGGTCGGCAAGGTATAGCAGCACCGCGCCCACGGTCATGGTCCAGGCGATCACCTCGAGGCCGCGAATGCCACCCGGCGCCAGCTTGACGACCACGGCGCCGGCCACCACCGCCGGCACCGTGGCAAGCACCAGCAGGACGAACAGGCGGCGGCCCGGGTCGGCCCGCCGCCGCGCCAGGCTCAGCGCGCCCCGGACCAGCGCGGCCACGTCGGCGCGAAAATAGACCAGCACCGCGCCCAGGCTGCCGACATGCGCGGCGACATCGATTCGCGCGCCCTGATCGGGCCAGTCGGTCAGCGCCGGAATCAGGACCAGATGAGCCGACGAACTGATGGGAAGATATTCGGTGATGCCCTGGACCAGGGCGACGACGATCAAATGTAGCAGCGTCACGCTCACCCCCGATTCGGACGCGCCCGTTATAACATCGCGGGCCACGCTGATTGGTGGTAATATAGTCCCATTTCGAGACTATAACTCCGCCAAAAACCGGCGCTTGACCCGCCTGGGGTGAGTCTAGTAAGATTATAGGTCAGTAATATTGTCTTAAATGTCTGTTTTTACTGGCTTGGCGGCCGAAGCGACGCCATTTGGCGTCGGAGGGCCGGTCGCGAGGCCGGGGCGGTGACCAAGCGTCGAGGAGCGAACGAGCGAATGAGTCGGATGCTGAAATTCGTCAACGTCGAACGGGAGACGCCGGAGAAGCGCGCGGGCGAGGCGCGCCGGGAAGACTTCGACGAGATTTATGCCGAGTACGCGCGCGACGCGGCGCGCATCCAGTCCGCGCGGTGCTCGCAATGCGGCGTCCCGTTCTGCCAGATACATTGCCCGCTGGGCAACAATATCCCCGACTGGCTGTTGCTCGTCGCCGAGGGCCGTCTCGAGGAAGCCTACGAGGTTTCCGCCGCCACCAACAACATGCCCGAGGTGTGCGGGCGCATCTGCCCGCAGGATCGGCTGTGCGAGGGCAATTGCGTGATCGAGCAGGCCGGGCACGGCACCGTGACCATCGGCGCGATCGAGAACTTCATCACCGACACGGCCTGGGAAAAGGGCTGGGTCAAATCGGCCGCGCCACTGCGCGAGCGCGACCAGTCGGTCGGAATCATCGGCGCCGGACCGGCCGGCCTGGCGGCGGCGGAACAGCTTCGCCGCAAGGGCTACGCGGTCCACGTTTACGATCGTCATGACCGGTTGGGCGGGTTGCTGGTTTACGGCATCCCCAACTTCAAGCTTGAAAAGCACATCGTATCGCGACGCACCGATCATTTGGCCGAGGCCGGGATCGTCTTCCAAACCGACTTCGAGGTTGGCCGCGACGCCTCTCTGGCCGAATTGCGCGCCCGCCACGACGCGGTGCTGATCGGCACCGGCGTTTACAAGAGCCGCGACATCATGGTGCCGGGCGTCGGACTGGGCAACGTCGTCGCCGCGCTGGATTACCTGATCGCGAGCAACCGCAAGGGGCTTGGCGACGCGGTGCCGGAATTCGATTCCGGCGCGCTGGACGCCCGCGGCAAACACGTGGTGGTGATCGGCGGCGGCGACACGGCGATGGACTGCGTGCGGACGGCGGTGCGGCAGGGCGCCAAGTCGGTGAAATGCCTGTACCGGCGCGACCGGGCCAACATGCCGGGCTCGCGCCGCGAAGTGCAGCACGCCGAGGAGGAAGGCGTCGAGTTCGTCTGGCTGTCGGCGCCCGAGGCGTTCGTGGGAGACGACACGGTCGCGGCGGTGCGCGGAGTGCGCATGCGACTCGGCGCGGCCGACCCGTCCGGCCGGCAGACCCCGGTGCCGCTCGAGGACTCGCAGTTCACCGTGGACGCGGATCTGGTGATCACGGCGCTGGGCTTCGACCCCGAGGACCTGCCCACCCTGTTCGGCGAACCGGGTCTTGAGATCACCCGCTGGGGCACCGTCAAGGCGGACTTCGGCACCCTGATGACCAATCTCGACGGCGTGTTCGCCGCCGGCGACATCGTGCGCGGCGCGTCGCTGGTGGTGTGGGCGATTCGCGACGGCCGCGACGTGGCCGAGTCAATAGATAGCTACTTGCAAGCCAAACAACCGGTCACTGAGACCGCCGATCTCGTGGCGGTCGGATGAACGGCGGCGATGCGATACCTGGTGGAGGAACGCACATGACCAGCATGCAGGATGGAGCGCGGGCGAACCAGGAATGGCGCGCCAACGCGGAGTTGTTGGCGCGCGACGGGTTGTACGACCCGGCGCACGAGCACGATTCCTGTGGCGTCGGCTTCATCGCCGCCATCGACGGCGAGCCGCGCCGTTCCGTGGTCGAGGCCGGCATCCAGGCGCTCAAGGCGGTATGGCATCGCGGCGCGGTGGACGCCGACGGCAAGACCGGCGACGGCGCCGGCATCCACGTCCAGATACCGCAGGACTTTTTCAAGGAGCACATCGCCCATACCGGGCACGAGCCGCGCGAAAGCCGGCTGGCGGTCGGCATGGTGTTCCTGCCGCGCACCGACCTCGGCGCGCAGGAGACCTGCCGCGTCATCGTCGAGACGGAAATCATCAACCACGGCTATTCGATCTACGGCTGGCGGCAGGTTCCGGTGAACACCGCGGTGATCGGCGAGAAAGCCAACGCCGCGCGGCCCGAGATCGAGCAGATCATGATCGCCAACGACCTGGGCGTGGACGACGACCGCTTCGAGCTCGACCTCTATCTGATTCGCCGCGCCATCGAGGCGCGGGTGCTGGAGGTGCATATCACCGAGTTCTACATATGCTCGCTGAGTTGCCGCTCGATCATCTACAAGGGCATGTTCCTGGCCGAACAGATCGACAATTTCTATCCCGACCTGCTGGACGAACGCTTCGTCTCCAACTTCGCGATTTTCCACCAGCGCTATTCGACCAACACCTTCCCCACCTGGAAGCTGGCGCAGCCGTTCCGCGTGCTCGCCCACAATGGCGAGATCAATACCTTGCTTGGCAACATCAACTGGATGAAAAGCCACGAGGCCCGCATGGTGTCGCCGGTATTCGGCGACCGGGTCGAGGAACTGAAGCCCGTGATTCAGGACGGCAGTTCGGATTCGGCCGCCCTCGACGCCGTGTTCGAGGTGCTGGTGCGCGGCGGGCGCGGCGTGCCGCACACCCAGATCCTGATGATTCCCGAGGCGTGGGAAGGCAATCCATCGATCCCGCCGGCGCACCAGGCGCTGTACAGCTATTGCAACTGCGTCATGGAGCCGTGGGACGGTCCGGCGGCGATCGCGGCGACCGACGGCAACTGGATCATCGGCGGCATGGACCGCAACGGCCTGCGCCCGATGCGCTACGTGATCAGCAATGACGGCCTGCTGATCGTCGGTTCCGAGGTCGGCATGGTGCCCGTGGCGGAGCGCAACATCATCGAGAAGGGCCGCTTGGGTCCGGGCAAGATGATCGGCGTCGATCTCACCCAGGGCGTGCTCTATCACGACTTCGATCTCAAGGAACTGGTTTCCGGCGGGCAGCCTTACGCCGAGTGGGTCGAACATATCACCGAACTCGACACCCTCATCCAGAGCCATCGGGGCGAGGTCGCGGAGTTCGAGCGGGCTGAGTTGCGACGCCGCCAGAACCTGGTCGGCTGGACCATGGAAGAGCTTGAACTCATCCTTCAGCCCATGGTCGAGGACCGCAATGAGCCGACCGGATCGATGGGCGACGACACGCCGGCGGCGGTTCTATCGGAACATTACCGCGGTCTCCACCATTTTTTCCGCCAGAACTTCAGCCAGGTCACCAATCCGCCCATCGATTCCTTGCGCGAACGCCGCGTCATGACCTTGAAGACGCGGCTCGGCAATCTCGGCAATATCTTGGAAGAGACGGCTGGCCAAACGCGGCTGCTGCAGCTCGAATCGCCGGTGCTGTCCAACGCCGAATTCGAGGCGATGCGCACCTACATGGGCGACAAGGCGCACGAGATCGATTGCACCTTCGAGATCGATGGCGGCGCCGGCGCGTTGTCGCGCGCCATCGACCGCATCCAACACGAAGCCGAGGACGCGGTGCGCGGCGGCCGCGAGCACCTGATCTTGTCGGACAAGGCGGTCGACGCCGGTCGGGCGCCGATCCCGATGATCCTGGCCACCGGTGGCGTGAATTCATATCTGGTGCGCCAGAACCTGCGCACCTTCACCTCGATCAATGTGCGCGCCGCCGAATGCCTGGACGTCCACTACTTCGCCGTGCTCATCGGCATCGGCGCGACCACGGTCAACGCCTACCTGGCGCAGGAGACAATCGCCGACCGACACGGGCGCGGATTGTTCCCGGGCCGGACCCTGGAAGAATGCATCGCCGACTACAAGGCCGCGGTCGACCAGGGATTGCTCAAGGTCATGTCGAAGATGGGCATCTCGGTGTTGAGCTCCTATCGCGGCGGCTACAACTTCGAGGCGCTCGGCCTGTCGCGTACCCTGGTGGCGAGATTCTTCCCCGGCATGCCGTCGCGCATTTCCGGCATCGGCCTGGGCGGCATCCAGACCAAGGTGTTGGACCAGCACGTGTTGAGCTACCGCGAGGACGTGGTGACCCTGCCCGTGGGCGGGCTCTACAAGGCGCGGCGCGGCGGCGAGGCCCATGCCTTCGAGGGCGGGCTGATCCACCTGTTGCAGCAGGCCGTGGCGAACGACTCCTACGCCACCTTCAAGAAGTTCACCGAGGGCGTGGCGCGGCTGCCGCCGATCCACATCCGCGACCTGCTCGACTTCCAACCCAAACATCCGCCCGTGGCGCTGGAGGAAGTCGAATCGATCACCGCCATCCGCAAACGCTTTTCCAGCGGCAGCATGTCGCTGGGCGCGCTCAGCCCGGAAGCGCACGAGACCCTGGCGATCGCCATGAACCGCATCGGCGGGGCATCGTGCAGCGGCGAGGGTGGCGAGGGCGCGGAGCGCTACACGCCCTATGCCAACGGCGACAACGCCAATTCGGCGGTCAAGCAGATCGCCTCGGGACGCTTCGGCGTAACGGCGGAATATCTCAATCATTGCCGCGAGATCGAGATCAAGATGGCCCAGGGCGCCAAGCCCGGCGAGGGCGGCCAGCTGCCGGGACTGAAAGTCACCGTCTACATTGCCCGGCTGCGCCACTCGACCCCCGGCGTGACCTTGATCTCGCCGCCGCCCCATCACGACATTTATTCGATCGAGGACCTGGCCCAACTGATTTACGACCTCAAGCAGATCAACCCGGACGCGCGGGTCAACGTCAAGCTGGTGTCGCGCACCGGCATCGGCACCATTGCCGCCGGCGTGGCCAAGGCCAAGGCCGACGTGGTGCTGATCTCGGGCCATTCCGGCGGCACCGGGGCAAGTCCGCAGTCGAGCATCAAATATGCCGGCATGCCGTGGGAGATCGGCCTTGCCGAGGTCAACCAGGTGCTCACCCTGAACCGGTTGCGCCACCGCGTGCGCCTGCGCGTCGACGGCGGCATCAAGACCGGCCGCGACGCGGTGATCGCGGCGCTGCTCGGCGCCGAGGAATTCGGCGTCGCCACCGCGTCCATGATCGCCATGGGCTGCATCATGGTGCGCCAGTGCCATTCCAACACCTGTCCCGTGGGTGTCTGCACCCAAAATCCGGCGCTGCGCGAAAAGTTCGAGGGCACGCCGGAGAAGGTGGTCAACCTGTTCACCTTCATGGCCGAGGAAGCGCGTGAAATCCTGGCTTCGCTGGGCGCGCGATCGTTCGACGAGGTGATCGGCCGCACCGACATGCTGCGCCAGGTCAGCCGCGGCAGCGCCCATTTGGACGATCTGGACCTCAACCCGCTGTTGACCCAGGCCGATCCCGGCGAGTACCCCCGCGTCTGCGTGGTCGAGGGCCGCAACCCGGTGCCCGATACGCTGGACGCGCAGATGATCGAGGATGCCGGGGCGCTGTTCCGGGACGGCGAGAAGATGCAGCTCGCCTACAACATCCGCAACACGCAGCGCGCCATCGGCACGCGGCTGTCGTCGATGATCACGCGGCGCTTTGGCATGGACAAGCTGCAACCGGGCCACATCACCGCGCGCCTGCGCGGGTCGGCGGGTCAGTCGCTTGGCGCCTGGGCGGTGCAGGGGCTCAAGCTGGAAGTCTTCGGCGACGCCAACGATTATGTCGGGAAGGGCCTGTCCGGCGGCATGATCACGCTGCGCCCGACCACCTCGAGCCCGCTGGTCTCGCACGAAAACACCATTATCGGCAACACCGTGCTTTACGGCGCGACCGCGGGCAAGCTGTTCGCCGCCGGCCAGGCGGGCGAACGCTTCGCGGTGCGTAACTCGGGCGCCATCGGCGTCGTCGAGGGCTGCGGCGCCAATGGCTGCGAATACATGACCAACGGCACCGTCGTGATCCTCGGCCCGGTCGGCGACAACTTCGCGGCCGGCATGACCGGCGGCATGGCTTTCGTATACGACACCGACGATTCGTTCGAGCTTGTGGTCAACCCCGACAGCGTGGTGTACCAGCGCATCGACAGCGCCTATTGGGAGAACCGCCTGCGCGACATCGTGCTGGAGCACCTGGCGCAGACCGGCTCGCAGCTCGCCGAGGTGCTGCTCACGGATTGGGACCGCTGTCTGACCAAGTTCTGGCAAATCTGCCCGAAGGAAATGGTCGACCTGATCGAACACCCGTTGAGCGACGAGGCCGAGGCCAAGACCGCGTGAGACGCTGAACGCTGGCATCCGCCGCGCAACACGCTACATTGGTGCCATGCGAACCCTCCACCATCTGGCGCTGTCGCCGTTCAGCCGCAAGGTACGCCTCGCGCTTCACGAAAAGGGGCTGGATTTCGATCTCAAGATCGAAATGGTGTGGAAGCGGCGCGCGGATTATCTCGCCCTCAATCCGACCGGACAAGTGCCGGTTCTGGTCGAGGCGGACGGCACGGTGGTCGCGGATTCCGGCGTGATCTGCGAATATCTCGAGGACGTTTATCCCGAGACACCGCTCAACGCGACCGGCGCCGAACGGCGCGCTGAGGTGCGCCGGCTGGTCGCCTGGTTCGACCTTAAGTTCGCGCGCGAGGTCACCGCTAACCTGGTCTTCGAGAAGCTGATGAAGCGCTTCATGCGCCTGGGCGAGCCGGACTCGGAAAAAATTCGCGCCGGCAAGGACAACATCCATTACCACCTGGACTACATCGGCTACCTGACCGAGCGCCGGCGCTGGCTGGCCGGCGAGGAATTGTCCTACGCCGACCTGGCGGCGGCGGCGCACCTGTCGGTGCTCGACTACATCGGCGACGTGCCGTGGCGCGATCACGGCGACGCCAGGGACTGGTACGCGCGGCTCAAATCCAGGCCCAGTTTTCGTCCCCTGCTCGACGACCACGTCGCCGGCGTCCCGCCCGCCAAGCACTACGCCGAAATCGATTTTTAGAGCACGATTAATGAATAAGGGGACACAATACTTATCTCGCCCCGGTCCCGTCCGGCGCGCACACAAGGCCAGAGATAAGTATTGTGTCCCCTTAATATGTCTGGTCCCCTTAATGTGTCTGTCCCCTTAATGTGTCATACCAATGCTCATTGACTCGTACCTAT
>SMVB01091343.1_pt1 | contig 10224 bp, 8 predicted proteins | sample 2456461 | NCBI WGS metagenome assembly SMVB01 (sample SAMN11095934, study PRJNA526329) | marine sediment metagenome | biome: Marine sediment; feature: Surficial sediment; material: Deep marine sediment; isolation source: Hadal surficial sediment | place: Pacific Ocean | collected 2014-05 | depth 0-1...
ACGGAAGCGTCGGGCATCGAGCTGAAAGTGATGAAAGTGGACGGTGGGGCGGCTGCGAACGATTGGTTGATGCAATACCAGGCCGACGTGCTCGGTGTGAAGGTGGCCCGCCCCGACGTGGTAGAGACCACGGCCCTCGGCGTGGCGGGGCTGGCCGGGCTGGCGACCGGCGTGTGGCAGAGTCCGGAGCAGTTTGCAGCCAGTCGTACGTACCAGTATTTCGAGCCGGCCACAAGCCGGGCCGGGGAAATTCGGGGATGGCAGCGTGCGGTGGACGCCGCTCTTCACTGGGCCAGAAACCGGTAGCACGGGGGCTGGCACCATGGTGTCCCGGACGTGTCATGGGATCGTCGACGCCCGGGGTGGCGGCCGCGACACGCTGAAATCCGGGTGAAGCTGGCTTTAGGAAGTGGACGGACTTCCCTACTTCGTGAGCGTCTCCTTATATTGCAGCCATGACACCCAGAGGAAAGTTCATACTTGGCTCCGGGATGGTGATCCTCACGGTGGGATTTCTCATGGCCGAGGGAATCAAGGATACCGGCGTATATTTCTTGATGCCTGCCGAGCTGGCGGAGCGTGTGGCATCTGATGCGTCGATGTACGACGTGGGAATCCGCGTGGGTGGCACCGTCGTCGCCGGCAGTATCCAGCGCGACGTAGCCACACTGACGCTCGAGTTCGAAGTAACCGACGGCGAAGCGACGTTCCCGGTTACATACCAAGGCTTGGTGCCTGACACGTTCATGGATGACGGAGAGGTGGTGGTGGAGGGCAGGCTGTCGCTGGAAGGCACGATCCACGCTACGACTGTTTTGGCGAAGTGCGGATCGCGTTACGAAGCGGTTGCCGAGGACGTGGCAGAAACCACCTACTGAATCGGGCAATCCCTGAGTTGATTGCCCGACGGCATGACCACAGCGGGTTCCGTCACTGATCACGCCGTTTCTCGTTGTAGCCTCAACATCTGACCGGTTTATTAGAAATCCTTACATATTCGTCTCATCGTCTCCCCACTGGCAGGCACATTGGTCAGGTGGAAACACGATCCTACGGGACCCGTTTTGACGCCGGGCCGCGGTGGCCGGCAATTCGGTCGAGCGAGGGTTGGATGCCGTCGGCCAGGGCTCCAGAGCGGTCTGGATGCGTTGAGGGGGCTGTGGCAGGCCAACTCATGAGGTGCTGTCCTGGCTAACCCTACGACGAAATGCCCAGGTTGTGGCAGCACGGCCACGGGAAAATTCTGCAGCAATTGCGGTACGGCGCTCCACCGTTCCAGCTGCACTTCGTGTGGTGCCTCGTTGACGCCGGGCAACAAGTTCTGCCAGGCGTGTGGCAGTTCGATCAGTGCCGTGACTTTCGGAGCCATGGCGTCGGCAAAACCCTGGATCGTCGCCGGGGCTGTGGTGGCCATCGTGAGTCTGGCGGTGGTTGTTTGGACCTCGAATGCGCGCCCCCCGGCAATCGAGCCTGCCAGCCCACTGTCTAGTCAGCTTGACTTCAGTCTGATGTCGCCGCAACAGCGGGCGGATAGCCTGTTTAATGCGGTGATGTGGGCACATTCCCGCGGCGATCAGTTCGAGGTGGTGTCGTTCGCTGCCTTGGCCCTAGAGGCATACAGGTTACTGAGGCCGTTGAGCAACGACGCCCGTTTCCATATTGGAACGATCTACTCTGTGGCCGGGCCGATGGAGATGGCCCTGGTGCAAGCCGATTCTTTGGAACTGGATGTGCCCGGTCACCTTTTCGGTGCAATGCTTCGGGGCAGCATAGCGCGTGTCTGGAGAGATACCGTGGAGCTTCGCAGTGCGTACCGGGCGTTCTTGGACAATTACGAATCCGAGACGGCTACTGGCAGGGCCGAGTATCTGGAACATTCTACGTCGATCGAGACTTTTCTCGCCCAAGCCCGGGACGCGGCCGGGAGCGACGGCGGCGGATGATCGAGCCCCCTCGGTTGGGGGCTTTGCCTGGGCGGTCGGGTGGGGAGTGAACGGGGTATATTATTGTTGAAGATGGAAATATTCAGACGGGTCGTTGGTTTCACCGCAAGCAGCGGAGGTAGCCGCGAGGGCTCGTGACTATTCTCGGACAACTCGCGCTCGGTTTGGGGTTTCTCCTCGCGATTTGGGGAACCGTGGTTGGCGCCATTGCCGGCCACACCGGGCGGTGGGAACTCGTTCAGAGTGCACGGCGCGCGGTCTATGCGCTTTTTGGGGTGATGGCGGTTGCCACGCTCGCCCTCATCATTGCCCTCCTCAACCACGATTTCAACGTGGAATACGTCTGGCAGTACACCAGTCGCGAGTTGCCCACGGTGTACACCCTTGCCGCCCTCTATGCAGGGCAGGCGGGTAGCCTGCTGTTTTGGGCTTTCGTCCTCACGGGGTTTGCCGCCGCCGCCATCTGGCTCTCGCCGAGTCGCTATGCACGGTTGTTGCCGTATGTCGGAGCGGTCACGTGCGCTGTCACCCTGTTCTTCCTTGCGGCGATCCTGTTTTCAGCCAACCCGTTCGATCGGCTTCCGTTCACGCCGCCTGATGGCAACGGGCTCAACCCGCAGTTGCAGAACCCCGGCATGGCGATACATCCACCGATGCTCTACCTCGGCTATATCAGCATCACGATCCCATTCGCCTTCGCGGTGGCGGCGTTGCTCACGCGCCGGCTGGATGGGGACTGGATACACGCCGTTCGCAAGTGGACTCTATTGTCCTGGGTGTTCCTTTCGGTCGGGATCACGCTCGGCATGTGGTGGGCGTACGTCGAACTCGGCTGGGGCGGGTATTGGGCGTGGGATCCGGTGGAAAACGCCAGCTTTTTGCCGTGGTTGACGATGACCGCGTTCCTGCATTCGGTGATGATTCAGGAAAAGAGGGGTATGCTGAAGAAATGGAACGTGATCTTGATCGCGCTGAGTTTCATGCTGTCGATCTTCGGCACGTTTATTACGCGCAGCGGAGTCATCTCCAGCGTGCACTCGTTTACGCAATCCAACCTCGGCTACTTCTTTCTCGTTTTCTTGTTTCTTGCAACAGGGTTTCTGATCTGGTTGTTCTGGTCTCGGCTGCCGCTTCTGAAATCGGAAGGTCGGCTCGAGAGCATGGTGTCCCGGGAAGCGAGCTTTCTGTTCAACAACTTGCTGTTGGTGGGAATGGCGTTTGCGATCCTGTGGGGCACGATGTTCCCCATTATCTCGGAGTTGGTCCGCGGGGTGCAGGTTACGGTGGGGCCGCCGTTCTTCAACAGGGTCAACTTCCCTATCGGCCTTGCGTTGCTGGCGCTGGCCGGCATCGGCCCGCTCATTGCATGGCGCAAGGCGAGTCCAGGGAATCTGAGACGTCAGTTCACGATCCCAATCGCCGCCGCCTTGTTTCTCGGCGTCCTCCTGATCGTGTTGCAGTTTGGTGACTTCTACGCGGGTGCCGCGCTGACCCTCGGTTTGTTCGTAACGGTGGCAGTCTTGCAAGAATTCTGGCGTGGCGTGGGCGCTCGGCATCGGTTGCACGACGAGAACTACGCGCTGGCGCTGGTCCGTCTGATTGGCCGTAATCGCCGCCGGTACGGTGGCTATGTGGTGCACCTGGCGATTGTAGCATACTTCGTTGGATTTGCGGGAACCGCGTTCCGCACCGAGTTGCGGGCGACGCTCAACCCCGGCGAGAGCGTTACGCTTCGCTCGCCCTACGGATACGATTACACTTTCACTCACGTGGGCGTTTCCACCTTCCAATCGCTGAACCGCGATGTGATTGCAGCGACGGTGGAGCTGAAACGAAACGGTGAGCCTGTGGGATTCATCCGCAGTGAGAAGCGGCAGCACTTCCGGTGCCGCGTAGCGGTGTCGCCGTGTCCGAACGATCCCCAATACAGAGAAGCGAGTTTTCAGCCCTCAACCGAGGCCGGTATCAGGAGCGATTTTCGCGAAGATGTATACGTGGTGTTTGCGGGCGTGGCGGAAGGTACGGAATCGGCGGTGTATCAGTTCACCGTGACGCCGCTCGTATGGTGGATCTGGTTTGGCGGCGCGCTGTTGGTGGTAGGAGGCGTCATCGTCATGTGGCCCGGGGGCGGTCCCACGAGGCGTGCACCACGTCGTGCGATCGCGGGATACAACGTGAAGCTCATTGGTGAGAGGGAGAAAACGGCGGTATGATAGCCCGCTGCTGCGCCTGTACAATGAGAGGCTGTTAGAAGTGCTGGAGCTCGTTACGGGAATCGTCGTTGCGGGCGTTGCCCTAGCAGTCGTTCTGGAACCGTTGCTGCGAAGTCAAGGCGCTGGTGGCGGATCGCCGTGGGACTGGGTCGAGGACGAGGATGACCTGGTCGACCTGGAGGAGTCCGGATCCGCCAAGATCAAGGCGTTGCTGGCGCTGCGCGAGATCGAGTTCGATCGTGCCACAGGCAAATTGTCGGATGACGATTACGCGTCACTAATGCAGGAATATTCACAGGCGGCGCTTGTGGCCATCAAAGCGGAAAAGGCGGCTGAAGTGGAAGAGGCCGGCACCGATCAGGTGCCGTCTGACGCTGAGGCAGCTATAGCGCGGGCCAGGTCGCAACGATCGGGCGAGTGTCCCACCTGCCAGTACACGCTCGAGCCGGGATCGATATTCTGCTCTAGTTGCGGGCGCTCGTTGCTGGAGGCGGATGCCTCGCCCCGGTGTTGGGTCTGTGGTGCGGATCGGCAGATTACCGCGAGTTTCTGCGGCGAGTGCGGAGGGGTGTTTGCGGAAACGACCTCTCGAGTATAGGTCGGCAGCATCACCTGCCGATCAGAGCGCAGACGAGTTTCTGTTCTTGCCGCGGATGAACGCGGATCAGGCCTTCGGTTCTCTCGTGCCAAACGAGGTTACGGCCTGAAATGCCAAGGGCAATCCAGGAATCTTCCCCACGAAATCCACGTGCCGTGGCGTACTTTGATGGCGCAGCAGCTCCGCGCCAACATTTGGGGGGTTCCCTACAGAATCGGTGAAGCCAATTTGGGGACAGCCAATTAAATCAGATCAAGAGCCATGGAGAAGGGCGGCTCACCTGGGGTCGCCCTTCTCTTGCCCCCAAGGGTTTCGGGAATCAAAACTCGAATTCCTCCATCTTTCGTAGACTGATCTTCAACGGCACTACTGTGGCGGTTATGCACAGCAGCAGCACGCCGGTGAAGGCGAGCATCATCGATGTTGTGATCTGCACACTCTCTCCTCTGAAGGCTGCGTTCATGTAGCCGACCACCGGCATGGCTTCGAGCATGATCACGGCGGCAACGAGGACAATCGCGGTCATCATGAAGACCAGCCCACCGAATGACGTCGGGATCTGTGCTGCGTTCTCGGTTTCGAATTGCGGATAGAGGGTGCCGAATCCCAACGCTAGCGCACTGATGGCGAAGGTGAGGAGGGTCATGGTGGTCACGCCCAACGTCATCATGAATGGCGTTGCGTGCAAAATGATGTTTGTAAACACCGTGATGACCAGAGCCATAACCAATAGCGGCACGGTGCCGATCCAGTATTTCGACCACAACAACGCGCGCAGGTCGAGCGGGCTCGACCGGAGGAGCCACATCTGGCGTCCTTCGAGGGAGATTGATGGGAAGATGAAACGTGCGGCGATCGATGCGAGCACGAATCCTGCAAGACCGAGGTTCAAGAACGAGATGACGGACACGAGGCCGAACGCCACTTGCTCTCCTCGGAACAGCGGCAAGGCGCGAATATTGAACAGATAAATGGCGACGAGGACGCCGAGCAGGATGAGCTGGCTCCACTGTGTTGTGTCCCGAAAGAAGAGCTTCAGATCCTTGATGATGAATTCGCGTTTGGCCACCGCCAGAGGCTTGAACAGGGGATCGAGCATCGCCCGCCAAACCCAACCTTTTACGAACCGCTCCGCACCCTCCTGCGCCTTGGTGAATCCAGTAGCGTACAGCGCGCGATGAAGCAGGGCGCCCAGAACCACAAGAGAGGCGGCGGTACTCCACAACATGAAAATGGGGAGTATGTCAAATGGACCCACCAGGAATCCCATGAAGCTGGTGGTGGCCCATTCGCTCGGCAGCAGCGGCGATGTTGGGGTACGCAACAGTGTGATGTAGTCCAGTAGGCTGGAAAAGCCCTCTGGTCGGGCGAGTTGCTCGGGACGTATGATGCGGAACAGCAGCACCAGGACTCCGGCCGCTACGATCGTAATGATGGACAGAACGTCTCGCGTGCGTTTCGCTGGGAACACGTTGACGAGCGTGAGCGTGACGGCACTGCCGATCACCGCTGGAATGACCATCAGTGGGAAGAACACGAAAATCACGTAGGGAGCGAACAGCCATCCACCATCGTACACCACCCCGTAGGCCGCGAAGATCGGCACGGCCATGAGAGCTACCATCCACGAGCTGTGCACCATGGTTTCGCCGAGCTTGGCGAGGTAGAGATCCAGCCAGTCCACTGGGGACGAAGCCAACAAATCGAGGTCCTTGGCGAGAAAGAAAGACGAGAGGGCCGTGATGATGTTCGAGAGCAGCAGGATCGCCAAGAACGACAATAGGACGAGCCCAAGGAGTTTGCCGGCGAGGAGCGGGCCGATCTCCGCGACACCATGGAAATACCGGAGGACGCGATACAGCCCGCCGAAGATCATCACCCAAAACAATATTCCGACCGTACCCAGGAGCACCGCCCGGCCACCACGACCCCGTTGGGCTGCGCGCGTTCTCGCGAGCGCTGTGCGCCATTTTGGCGCAACAATGACCGATAGCGCCGTCGTTCCCACCGCTAGTCCCCTAACACAGCTGCGAGCTCGCGGATGGCAATGCCTCCGGTGAGTTTCAGGAACAGTTCTTCGAGCGAGGCATTGCCGGCGGCGGTCTGTTCGCGCAACTCGGCCATCGTTCCCTGTGCGACGATCTTCCCTGCGTGGATTATGGCGATCTTGTCGCACATGGTCTCTGCAATATCCAGGGTGTGTGTACTCATGAGAACGGTGCCGCCCCGATCCACAAACTGACGGAGGATGTCTTTGAGGAGTCGCGCCGCCTTGGGGTCGAGGCCAACCATAGGTTCGTCGACTACGATACATTCGGGGCGGTGAATTAATGCGCTCGAGATGATCAACTTTTGGCGCATGCCGTGGCTGTAAGATTCGATCAGCTCGTGCTTCCACCGAGACAGTTCGAACACCTCGAGCAACTCGTCAATTCGTTTTTCGACGACCTTGCCGTCCTGCCCATAGAGACCGGCCACGAACTGGAGGAACTCGGCTCCGGTCAGCTTTTCGTAGAGGAACGGGCGGTCGGGGATGAATCCCAGTCGCGCTTTGGCTGCCATGGGATCGGCGACTACGTCGTCACCGCCGAGCCATATGCGGCCCGCGGTGGGCCGCATGATTCCGGCGATGATGCGCAAGGTCGTCGTTTTTCCGGCGCCGTTCGGCCCAACAAAGCCAAACATCGTTCCACGCGGCACATGAAGATCGATGTTGTCCACGGCCACGAACTTCCCGTACGTCTTGGTAAGGCTCTCCAACCGAATCATGGGTTGCTCCTGTCGTCGACGACATCGAGGGACAGTCGTCCGATGAGTCGTATTAGTTCGGTCTGGCGGGCCAACCCGCCGATGGTGAAACGAAGATGTGATGCATCGGCTGGAAACTGCCCGAAGGTCGGATCAGTAGCCACCCAATCGCCGAGGTATACCTCGGGCCACGCGTGGTAGTAGAAGCGGCCTCCGGCGTATACCAGCCCGGCTGCCGTCCGTGCCGGCAGGCCGATCGCCCGAGCGAGCGCCACGAACAGCACGGTGTGTTCGTTGCAATCGCCACGCCGCGTCTCGAGAACCGCCACGGCGCTGGGGATGCCTAGCGTGATTTCCTTGTCTAGCTGTTCATAAACCCACTCCGTCAGGAGCCGGGCAGCACGCAAAGGATCGCGGGTCCGGCCCACGATCCGACGTGCTTGCGCCTGGATGCGAATGTCGTCGGATTGCACGAGCGGCTCCGGCGTGACGTACTGTCGGAGATCCGCCTGCGTCGCCTTGAGGCGGTAGCTTGCGTTGAGTTGCGACGGACCTTCTTGCGTCACGATGAGCGTGTCGCCAGCCAACGCCTGCCGTCCTCCTACGAGATCGAATCCCTCCGGCTCGATTCCACCAAGGACCACACGCAGCTCGCGGCGTTCCTCGGAGAGGTCGACGTTGGATGCGATGGCTGTCTGTTGAATGATGTCAGCTGCCTCGAAGTCGGCGATGGCCAGATTCCGGTCTCGCGTCTGGAAGTTGTTGAAGGCCAACTCGAACGCAGTTCGCTCGATGGTGAACCCCAACGGTGATGACGCACTGACGACGCGGCCCAAATGATCGATCCACGTGTCCAACGACACGCCGTTCACTCTTTGCTTCACCTGCCACGCCGTAACGGTGTCCCAACGCGCCGCGACCCACCGCATCGACGTGGAGTCGAACGCCGCACTGTCGGGTACGAGCAAGACTGAATCGTTCACGATGCTGACCGAGACATCGACGTTCTTCAGAAGCAGCGGGTCGAACGTTCGGATGACGTAGCTCTTCCCTACCTCGGGCTCGCCACCGAACACCAGGCGGAGCGGCATATAGATGGGCAGTACCACAGGCTCATCGAGAGGAACGCGAACCAGCTGCCGACTGTTAGCGCTTTCGAACTCGATGTTGAGAACAGTATCCCCGGACACTTCGCCGCTGGCCGTGAATCGTCCGGCGTCGCCGACGAGTCTTGCGACAAAGCTCTGCAGGCGCAACGTATTACTCAGGCGCGCGGTGGTGTACGCCTCCATCCGGCGCATGGTTCCCAAGGCAGGGATTTCCAACGAGAGTCGATCCTCAACCAGAAGGCCCTCCGGCACAGTGTCGATCGTGTTTGACGCAAAGCCTATAGGGACGCCACCCATCGATACCGTGTAATACAGCGCACCGGGCTCGACGGTACGCATCGCGTCGTCGAGCACGCCGCCGCTCACCGACCAAGCCTGTCGCGCTATCAGCCATCCGATGGCGCCGGCCCAGCTCAGCAAGATCAGGATGGCAGTGGTTTGCCGTTTCACCATTCTCTCATCCGCAGCAGATTTTCCAATACGTTTCTATCATCGTCGGTCCCGACCACGATCTTGACCTCAGAAGGAAACGCCTGGTCCCGCAAATGGCTGTGCAGCACGTCACATATGATCTCGGCGGCATCCTCGAGAGCGAGGTCGCCCGGACCCGTACCCATGAGCGGTATAGCCACAGCTCGAAATTGCCACGCCGCTGCCTGTTGTAAGACGCTCACCAGGGCGCGTCGTACGCCGGTGCGGGACACCGGCTCCGACATGCTTCGAATGATAGCATGGATGACGAATTCAGACTGAAGATTGCCGCCTCCGGTCACGGTTGCGGCACCGACGGCGAGAGGGGCTCGCGTCTTGAGCTGTTGTTGAAAGCGGGGTCCACCGATACGCTCGAGTTGCCTGAGCGAAGCAGCAGTGGGTTCCAGCGTGTCTGTGGCGGGTCGAACCACCGCGTCCGCCTCGACGAACGCGAGATCGTCGACTACCACGCTAATCACCTGCCCGCGAGATCCCGGGAGCGGCGGTACATGAGTTGGGCCTCCTCGGGCCGGTTCAAGCGGTCGTAGATGATGCCCAGCCCGTAAAGAGCTTTGTCATTATTGGGCACGAGCTCCACGGACCGCTGGAACGCCTGGAGAGCGCCGTCGAGGTCGTCCACGTGGTTCAGCGCGTCTCCCAAGTAGGTGTAGGCTACCGCTCGGCTCGCATCCAATTCGAGCGACCGTCGCAAGTGAGGTAATGCCTCTCGCCACAAGCCCTTGCGCGACATCAAGAGGCCGAGATTGAAGTAGGCCTCCGCGTTGGTGCCGTCGAAATCCAGCGCCCGGCGCAGGTCCGCCTCTGCCTCCTTGTAACGCCCGAGCGAGCCAAGCACACCTCCGCGGTTGACCAACACCTGAGGATTGTTCGGCTCGGTCCTGAGGCAGAGCTTCAGCTCGTGGAGGGCCTCCTCGTGGTCGCCGTTCTGGTCCAACAGGAGCGCGAGATTATTGCGGGCTTTGATGTGCTCGGGTACAACGCTCAGCAACTCGCGGTAGATGGCTAGGGCCCTGCGGTGTTCTCCCTGCGCTTGGGCCTCGCGTGCGGCATTGTACAGCAGCTCTTCTGCCGAGGGTTCTTCAGGCTCCGTAGTAGCCGTGTCGGAGTCGACGGCTTGCCCC
>SMVB01429737.1_pt1 | contig 10223 bp, 7 predicted proteins | sample 2456461 | NCBI WGS metagenome assembly SMVB01 (sample SAMN11095934, study PRJNA526329) | marine sediment metagenome | biome: Marine sediment; feature: Surficial sediment; material: Deep marine sediment; isolation source: Hadal surficial sediment | place: Pacific Ocean | collected 2014-05 | depth 0-1...
ATGGCGCAGTTCACAGTAATGAGCGGCAGAAAAACACCGAGCGCGTTATACAGACGCGGTACGAACCGATCGAGAAACATCTCCAGAATCTGCACCATGGCGGCGATCACGCCGATGTACGAAAGCAGCCCGAGGAAGCTCAGATCGATCTCGGGAAAGCCGGCCCAGGCAAGCGCGCCATCACGCAACAGATAGTTGTATATCAGGTTGTTGACCGGTACGGTGATCGCCAACACGACGGTTACGGCAACACCGAGGCCGATCGCCGTAGAGATTTTCTTCGAGATGGCAATGAACGTGCACATGCCGAGGAAGAAGGTGAGCGCCATGTTCTCGATGAACACGGCGCGGATGAATAGCCCCAGATAGTGTTCCAACACTACATCGCTTCCCGGTACTGCATGTTGGGGGCGATCTGGTAGGTCGGCTCCTCTACCTGATCGGGCTTCCAGGAACGAATTGCCCAGATGAAGAGCCCGATAATGAAAAACGCACTCGGTGCCAGAAGCATCAACCCGTTGGGGTAATAGAAGCCCCCGTCAGCAACCCGCGGCAGGATCTCGTACCCGAGCAGGGTCCCGGAGCCGAGCGGTTCACGCACCAGGGCAACGGCAATGAGGACTACGCTGTAGCCGAGCGCGTTGCCAAATCCATCCAAAGCCGACAACCAGGGGCCGTTCTGCATGGCAAACGCTTCGGCACGACCCATGACGATACAGTTGGTGATGATGAGTCCGACAAATACCGAAAGGCTTTTCGAAATGTCATAGGCAACGGCCTGCAATATCTGATCAACGACGATCACGAGCGATGCGATCAACGTCATCTGCACGATGATGCGGATACTCGAGGGAAGCCGGTTGCGCACGGTTGAGACGAGAACATTGGACATCGTCGTCACGAACGTGACCGCCGCACACATCACCAGCGTAGTGGACATGTTTACCGTGACCGCCAATGCCGAGCACACACCCAGAACCTGCAACGCGATGGGATTGTTGTTGAAGATCGGATCGATCAATACTTCCTTGGGAGTTTGCATGCCTTAAGCCCCCGCCTGCAGCTTGTTCAAAAATGGACCGTAACCGAGTTCGCCGGTCCAGAAACGGATGAGATTTTCCACCCCTCGACTCGTCATCGTCGCACCCGACAAAGCATCGACCTCAAAGGCGGCAGCCGCACTACCCTCGGGAGAGCGCGTTTTCACCAGTCTCACGGCGGGCGCACCGGTTTCGTCGAATAACGACACGCCCGGCCACAATGCTTTCCAAATCGGGCTGTCTACTTCACCACCAAGTCCCGGGGTCTCTTTGTGAGTATAGAATCCCAACCCTGCAATCGTGTGCAGATCTCCTTCAATGGCGAGGTACCCGAATAAAGTGCCCCAAAGGCCATAACCACGTACAGGCAATACCACTTTGTCCAGCGCTCCTTGGTCGGTTTCGAGCAAATACACCAACGCCACATGTTCGCGGCGTCCCAGGGTCGCAATGTCTTCTGCCGTTTCCAGATCCCGAGAGGTAGCGATCACTCGCGACGCTTTCGCCTGGTCGTAACTCTCGACATCGACCGCATCGGTGTACTCACCGGTCTGTAGGTTTACCGCTCGAACTCGAAACCGCTCGAAGAGTTCTTCTACGCCGTGCCCTTCACTATCGGTGATGCTATCTGCCGACAACATTCCGGCGGCTCGCAGAATATTCTGTTTGCGGTCCAATTCCTGATTGATCTGCTGCTGGGGTTTCAACATGACGGCAGCAGACGAAACCAAAATAGAACAAACCAGGCATACGGATATCGCAACAAAAAGAACGTTTCCCAACCCTTCCTTGTTGAAGTCAGCCACGAGCGAGCCTCCTCTTGATATTGGCCTGCACGACAAAATGATCGATGAGCGGCGCAAACAGGTTGCCAAACAGGATCGCGAGCATCATCCCTTCTGGAAACGCCGGGTTTACGACCCGAATCAGCACACACATCACGCCGATGAGCGCGCCGTACACCCACCGGCCAATGTTGGTCATTGCAGCAGATACCGGATCGGTGGCCATGAATACCGTACCGAACGCGAATCCACCCAGCACCGCGTGCCACCAGAAAGGCATCGTGAACATCGGGTTCGAAGAATCGATGGCATTGAACAGCAGTGAGGTGGCCACCATACCGAGCAGCACGCCGACCATTATCCGCCACGAGGCAATTTTCGTTGCAACGAGAATCAGCGCGGCGATAAAGATGGCGAGCGTCGAGGTTTCGCCGAGCGAGCCGGCCATGTTGCCGACGAACGCATTGATGAGACTTACCCCGTAATCATTGCCAAGTGCTGCATTGCCAAGCGCGGTCGCACCCGTGTAACCATCCACGGCAACCCACACCGCGTCGCCCGACATCTGCGCCGGATAGGCAAAATAGAGGAATGCCCGCCCGGTCAATGCCGGATTGAGGAAGTTCTTACCCGTCCCACCAAATACCTCTTTGCCGATGACGACGCCGAACGTGATGCCGACCGCCGCCATCCACAAAGGCGTTGTGGGGGGCAACGTGAGCGTGAAAAGAATGCTCGTTACGAAAAACCCTTCGTTTACTTCGTGTCCGCGTTTGGCGGCAAACCAGACTTCAAACGCAATACCAACCACGAACACGACAATGTACAGAGGCATGAAGTAGGCCAACCCATGCACGAGGCAATCCCAGTAACTGTCGGGGTCGTAACTGATGAGCACATCGAGAAATACTGCCCGCCAGTTATTGGCAGAATCGATTCCCAGCGCAGCCATCGCCTCGTTAGCGTGCAAACCTGCGAAATAACTACCGGCGAACACCGGTATGAACGCACACGCCCAGACCGTCATCATGATTCGCTTCAGATCGAGGCCATCGCGCACGTGTGCGGCGCCATCGGTAACGGTGCCGGGAGTATACAACGCCGTGTCGATGGCTTCGTACAACGGGTACAACCAGGCGATCCTGCCTTTCTCTTCGAAGTACGGCGCAATATCATCCATGAAGGAACGTAATTTACGCATTTAGCTCCTTGACTCCAATTCGGCCTGTTGGAGCACGGATCCTATGGTTGCGGGTCGACAGAGCACTAGCCTTCCTTCTCGATCTGGGTGAGCATCTGCCGCAATATCGGGCCGTATTCGTATTTGCCCGGGCATGCGTAGGTACACAACGCAATGTCGTCTTCGTCGAGTTCCAGGCAGCCGAGATTAATTGCGGTCTCCAGGTCGCCTACCAGGAGGCTGCGCAGCAGTTGGGTCGCAAGTATGTCCAGCGGCATGACCGTTTCGTAGGTACCGATGGGTACCATGGCACGGGGGCTGCCATTGGACGACGTGGTGAAATTCAGTGTCTTGGGTCCGAACAGGCTGGAAAGATAAATCGGAAAAACCGAATGTCGGTCGAGCCCTGGCGTCAGGTAACCAAACATCCGCCGTGAACGATCTTCGGGCAGCACCGAAACCTGCAGGTGGTAACGGCCGAGGAACGACACCGGGCTTCTGACCTCGCGGCCCGACAGCACCGAGCCAGAGATCACCCGTTGTTCACCGTCTTTGAGCTCGCCCGCCGTGAGCTCTTCGAGATTCGCACCTTGCACCGTTTTCAAGAGCCTGGGATGTGCCGCTCCGGGTCCACCAAGCGCGATGATGCGATCGTTCAGAATATTGCCGGTCAGAAACAGGCTGCCGATCGCTATCACATCCTGATAGCCGATGTACCACACGGTCTTGCTGGGGCTTACCGGATCGAGAAAATGGATATGGGTGCCCGGAAGCCCAGCCGGATGGATCCCGGAAAATTCCTCTACGGATAACTTGATATCGGTACCTGTCGGCAGGAACTTACCCGCTTCCTGGCAAACGTACACGACGCCTTCCGTCAGCTTGGCGACAATGTCCAGTCCCGCTGCGTATTCCGTGGCGTATTCCGGAATGACAACCGCCGGATCCGCCGCCAGCGGGTTGCTGTCCATGGCCGTGACGAACAACGAATGCGGGACTGAATCGATCGGGGGTACTTTACTGTACGGCCGAGTGCGCAGCGCCGGCCAGACACCGCTGGCAACTAGATTGTCGACGATCTGCTCACGGCTCAGGTCACCGACGTCGTCGAGACCCACACGCAAAAACGTCTCGGCACCGTCCCCGTCCAGATCGATGACAACCGACTGCAAAACACGCTTGGCACCCCGATTGATGCTCGAGACCCTGCCCGCCGCCGGGGCGGTGAACTGTACGCCTGCATTTTTTTTATCTGTGAAAAGAGTTTGGCCGCGTATTACCGAATCGCCCTCACGCACCAGCATGGTGGGCTTCATCCCCGGAAAATCGGCACCCAGCACGGCAACGCTTCGCACCGCTCGCGCCTGGCTGATACGCTGCTCCGGGTTACCGGACAGCGGCAGGTCGAGTCCCTTCTTGATGTTAATCATCGACGCCTACGTATCCTTCGCACTCGCAGCAATGTTAACGCTGCTCCCGACCGGAAACGGTCAGACCACTTGCTAATTCTAGTAAAAATCAGGCAAAAAGCCCCCGCCCACGGGCGATTAGGGTCCAACGGCCGTTCTGGCACAAATCACCCATCAAACGGTTTGCTTGGCAGTTAGAATCTGGGTAGAGCAGCCTCAGTTGAGGCCGCGCGGATTATAAGGGTGCTCGTCCGGGAATGGCAATTATAACAAGCCCATTAGCACCACGGCGATTCTTCTAGAATCCCTGCTTGACCACATCCTTCGGAATCAGCGGATAAGAGATACCCGCCCACTTCTGAACCACTCGAACGACCTGGCAGGCGTAGCCAAACTCGTTGTCATACCAGACATAGAGTACCACCCGGTTGTTCTTGGCTATCGTTGCGCCGCCGTCGATCGCACACGCATGGCGGTTACCGACGAAGTCCGAGGACACCATTTCCGGAGACGTCACAAAATCGATCTGTCGCTGCATGTTGGAGTGCAGCGCCGTCTGGCGCAGGAAATTATTCACCTCTTTCACATCGGTTTCACGAGCGAGCGTGAGGTTGAGAATTGCGAGCGACACGTTGGGAGTCGGCACCCGAATCGCGTTGCCCGTCAGCTTGCCTGCGAGTTCCGGCAACAGCTTGGCAACCGCCGAAGAGGCACCCGTTTCGGTAATAACCATGTTCAACGGCGCGCCACGCCCCCGCCGGTTCTTCTTGTGGTAATTGTCGATGAGATTCTGATCGTTGGTGTAGGCATGGACGGTTTCCATGTGTCCGTCGACGATCTCGAACTCGTCATTTACTGCCTTGAGTACCGGTACGATGGCGTTTGTGGTACAGGATGCGGCCGCCAGGATCGTATCGGTTGCTTCCATGGTATTGGAATTTACCCCCGACACGATGTTCTTGATGTTGCCCTTGCCCGGCGCGGTGAGAATTACCTTGGCGGCACCCGGACTCAATAGATGTTGGCCGAGGCTCTCCTCGTCCCGCCACACACCGGTGTTGTCGATGATGATGGCGTTGCGAATCCCGTACTGCTCGTAGTTTATCTCCTGCGGACTATTCGCGTAGATAACCCGGATCACATTTCCGTTGGCGATGATGCAGCAATTTTCTTCATCTACTCTGAGCGTTCCCTGAAAGCTGCCGTGAACCGAGTCGCGACGCAGCAGGCTCGCACGCTTGTTGAGGTCATCGTCGCTGCCTTTACGCACAACGATCGCGCGCAATCGAAGTTGCTGACCACTACCCGTTTTTTCGATCAGTAACCTGGCGATCAGCCGACCTATTCGCCCGAAGCCATAAAGAACGATATCCTGAGGTTTTTCGAGCGGCGGTATGTGACGACCGATGACTTCACTGCATTCCCGCTTCACAAATTCTATCGGACTGAGCTTACTGCCGTCGCCGTTCTCCTCCATATAGTGGGTTGCAAGCTTGCCGACATCGATATGACAGGGTCCGAGATCGAGCCGAGTGAGGGCTTCCAGAATCGGATAACTTTCGAATTCCGACAGTTCATTCAATGCAACCTGGCGCACGTAACGGTGGGTTTTCATGATCCGCGTGACACTTTGGCTATGCAGGGAACGCCCGTAACAGTAGGTAACTACATTGCTCCGATACAGACGGCCAATCATGGGAATCATGGCCTCGGCCAGCGCTTCGCGTTCCTTCCAATCCGGAAAGTAGTCGTCAAGACTCGGTAGTGCCACTGCGGTTCCTCGTGGGTGTGTTTGCTGCCCGTGGGGCGCCGGTTTGAATGGCGCGCATTATGGGAACTTCACCCCCCCACACGCAATATCGCTCAGACATTAAACCTCAGGATCGGCGCATTTTCCGTCAGGAGATGTAAACAAGATGCTTATCAGCAAAAGTATTGACTATCGAAAGCTCGCATTGATGGCTTCCAGCGTCTCTGAGCCCGGACAAAGATCGGCTTCCCCGAGGGCGTTCAGCGGTTGGCTCGCGGTATGGAGCACCTCGTGACAGTCGGAAGCTTCGGGATCGACGTAGAGCAGGCCGGTCACGACTTCCCCTTCCTCCTGGCGCTGCTGGATGTAGTTCAAAGCCGCCACGTTATCGTGTACGTCAAAATTTTTGTCAAGCTTACTCAGCCGCAGAATCGAGCCATCCGGCATGGGGACGTCTTCGGTGGTTCCCGGGGCGTAGTCGGCGGTGATTTCTTCGTGTTCCTCGATGTAGTCCGCGACTACGACGTGCTCGCTGTGTTTGCGCACGTAATCGAAGCTCTTCGTCGATCCTTCGTGATTATTGAAAGCGACACACGGAGAGAGCACGTCGATAAACGCAAATCCGTGGTGCATGATCCCCGCTTTGATCAGAGGGACAAGTTGGGCCTTGTCGCCCGAGAAGCTGCGCGCAACAAAACTGGCACCAAGCTGCAGAGCTATGCATACCAGATCGATCGGGTCATAGAGGTTGGGAACTCCCTTTTTGCTCGTGGATCCTTTGTCGTTGGTGGCTGAAAATTGACCCTTGGTCAATCCGTAGGTGCCGTTGTTGTCAACCAGATACAACATGTTTACCCGGCGACGCACGATATGGGCAAACTGGCCAAAGCCGATGGAAGCCGAATCACCGTCACCGGATACGCCAATGCAGTAAAGTTGACGATTTGCGAGGTTGGCACCGGTCGCAACGGACGGCATGCGCCCGTGCACCGAGTTGAAGCCGTGGGACTTGTCGAGAAAGTAGCTTGGCGTTTTCGACGAGCAGCCAATACCGGAAACCTTGGCGAATTGATGAGGCGGAATCGACAACTCCGCGCAGGCCTGAACGAGTGCCGCACTGACCGAATCGTGTCCACAACCAGCGCAAAGTGTCGAGACCAGGCCCTCGTAGTCCCGCCGGGTCAGACCGATTTCGTTGACGGGCAGCAGGGGATGACGGACCTTGGGTTTAGCGACAAAAGTCATGACTTCACTTCCTTCAACCGCGACATTTTTCGCGTCGTGAAGTAACCGGATACCTGGGATTGGATAGTGTCGGCGGATATCGACAAGCCGGCATAGTAGATGACAGGGATGAGGAGTGCCGGATCCAGAGCGCCCTCCGTCACCAGCAACGTTTTCATCTGGGAATCCCGGTTCTGATCGACCACAAAAACGAACTCGTGGCGATGGATGAACTCGTATACCTCCTCTCCAAACGGAAAACCCCGCACCCGCAACGTATCGAGTGAGATGCCTTCGTCGCTCAACAGGTCGAGGGCTTCGCGCATCGGCAACGCGCTCGTACCGTAATAGAGGATGCCTGCTCGCTGCCCGCTGTCATCGATTTCGGCCTGGGGAATGAGAGTCGCCGCCGTTGCCCATTTCTTGAGCAATCGCTGCATGTTCTGCTCGTAGGCTTCCGGCGACTCGGTGTATCGCGCAAACTCATCGCGAGACGTGCCGCGAGTAAAAAAGGCACCTTTCTCGGGATGTGTCCCAGGGTAGGTTCGGTAGCCGATGCCGTCGCCATCCACATCGAGATAACGCCCGAACTGCTCGACTTTTTCCAGATCATCCGCACTCAGCACCTTGCCGCGATCGTATCGTCGCGCATCGTCCCAGACCAGCGGATCGGACAGGCAGTCGTTCATACCGAGATCAAGATCGCTCATGATGATTACCGGCGTTTGCAGCCGATCGGCAAGGTCGAGCGCAAGCGCGCCAAAATCAAAACATTCCACAGGTGTCGAAGGAAACAACAACACGTGTTTGGTGTCGCCGTGTGAGGCGTAGGCGGCGGCAAGCAAATCACCCTGCTGGGTACGTGTCGGCATGCCCGTCGAGGGTCCCGAACGTTGAACGTCGAACACGACCGCCGGTATCTCCGCAAAATAAGCCAACCCCAGGAACTCGGTCATCAACGAGATACCCGGGCCGCTGGTTGCGGTGAATGCCCGCGCGCCGTTCCATGCGGCACCAATCACAATACCGATAGCCGCCAGTTCATCTTCAGCCTGAATGAACGCAAACCTACGTTCCTCGCTGTCGGGATCAACGCGATACTGAAGAGCATACTTTTCGAACGCCTCCGCCAAGGAAGTGGACGGCGTGATGGGATACCAGGCGCAAATCGTCGCGCCACCATACAACGCACCGAGGGCACCGGCGGTGTTACCGTCAATCAGTATTTTGTCGCCCACCGCATTGGAACGTCTGACCTGAATGGGTAGCGGGCATGGCAAATAGTCACGAGCGTACTGTCGACCGATCTCCAGGGCATGGATGTTCGGTTGGATCAGCGCGTCTTTGCCTCTGAATTGAGTCGCCACCATACTGGTGATCACGTCAAATTCTATGTTCAAAAGCTCGGCCAGAGCGCCGATATAAACAACGTTCTTGAACAGACTCCGCTGTTTGGGATCACTGAATTCGGATAACAACATCCTGGAGATCGGAATGCCGATCTCATGTATGTCGGGTCGCTTGAGCGAGTCTGGCAGCGGCTTCGATGTGTCGTGCAGCAGATAACCACCGGGTTTGAGAATTTCTACATCCTCGCGGTAAGTTTCGGCATTCATGGCAACCATGATGTCCACGCCTTCGCGCCGCCCGAGATAACCCCGCTCGCTCACTCTGACTTCGAACCACGTGGGCAAGCCCTGGATGTTGGATGGAAAAATGTTCCGGGTCGCCACGGGAATACCCATCCGAAACACTGCCTTGGGAAACATGCCGTTGGCGCTGGCGGAGCCGGAACCATTGACGTTGGCGAAGCGAATGACAAAATCGTTGAAGGTAGTCATCTAAGAACCCAACTGCGGTATATGGATGACAGACTTCTGCATATCCCAGGCGTTGGTGGGACATCGCTCCGCACACAGCCCACAGTGAACGCAGACATCTTCGTCTTTTACCATGACCCGGCCGGTGTTGAGCTCACCGGAAACGTACAGATCCTGCTCGAGGTTCGGCGCCGACGCCATAAGTTGGGTGCGCAGAACGGTTTCTTCAGCGTTCTCCGTGAACGTAATGCAGTCCATCGGGCAGATATCGACGCAGGCGTCACATTCAATACACAAGCTGTCGACGAACACGGTCTGAATGTCACAATTCAGACAACGCTGCGCTTCTTTCATGCCGAGCTCGATATCGAACCCAAGTTCAACTTCGATCTTGATGTTGCTGAGCGATTGACGCTGGTCGGCGTGTGGAACCGGAAAACGCAAACTTGGATCGTGTTCGCTGTCGTAACTCCATTCATGCATCCCCATCTTCTGGCTGATGAGATTCAGACCCTCTGCCGGGCGATCCTCCCTGACGTCACCGCCCTGACAGTACAGATGAATCGAGATGGCCGCCTGATGCGCGTGCGCGGATGCCCAGATGATGTTCTCGGGACCAAATGCCGAATCGCCGCCGAAGAAAATTTTTGGCTCTGTCGACTGCAGCGTAATCTCATCCAGAATCGGACAGTCCCATTTGTCGAATTCGATGCCGATGTCGCGCTCGATCCAGGGGCAGTGATTCTCCTGACCAATCGCCATGAGAACATGGTCCGCTTTCATGAACACATCCGGTTCACCGCTGGGAACGTATTTCAGTCTTCCGCCATCACCTTCCACGGGTTTGACACATTCGAATACGACCCCTTTGAGCTTGCCGTTTTCGTGTATGAATTCCTTCGGCGGGCGATTGTTGATGATGGGTATGCCTTCACTCATCGCATCTTCTTTTTCCCAATCGGACGCTTTCATCACATCGAACGCAGATCGAACGACTACCGTCACCGTATCGGCA
>SMVB01320589.1_pt1 | contig 10221 bp, 12 predicted proteins | sample 2456461 | NCBI WGS metagenome assembly SMVB01 (sample SAMN11095934, study PRJNA526329) | marine sediment metagenome | biome: Marine sediment; feature: Surficial sediment; material: Deep marine sediment; isolation source: Hadal surficial sediment | place: Pacific Ocean | collected 2014-05 | depth...
ACCGATAAATCTGAACAAATCGGCTTTTACCCCAGGGCACATTCTCTTGATGCTGCGCATCAATTCACCTTGCCCTCGCTACGATCGGTCAAATCCGACAGGCTCCTGGTGCAAGAATTTGTTGATTACGCCAAAAACCTGCGAAAATTCATGGAAATGTTTTATCATTGCCTGCCACATGCCTGGCCAGCCCTATCTTGAAATTTTGACATGAAGTCAAGCCTGATTATTCACCCATTGAAGAACATTCCGCTGGTGGAAGCCGGCGACAACCTCGCCGACCTGATCGTCGAAGCACTGCGCGATGCTGCTATCGAACCCGTCGATGGGGATATCCTGGTGCTGGCCCAGAAAATCGTGTCGAAATCGGAAGGGCGGCTGGTGCTGTTGGCCGATATCGACCCTTCAGCAGCAGCGGTCAGGCTCGCCAGGGAGACCGACAAGGACCCTCGTCTGGTGGAACTGATTCTGCGTGAATCCTCAGCAGTGGTGCGCACGGCGCCCGGCGTGATCATCGTGCGCCACCGCCTGGGAATCGTCAGCGCCAATGCGGGAATAGACCAGTCGAACATCGACCATGCACACGGCGACTGCGCCTTGCTGCTACCGGAAGATCCCGATCTGTCTGCAACCCGGTTGCGTGAGGCGCTGCAACAGGAATTCTGTAAAAATCTGGGCGTGATCGTGAGTGACAGTATGAACCGCCCCTGGCGGCTGGGGACGGTGGGATGTGCCATTGGCAGTGCTGGAATTACTGTTTTGGATGACCGGCGTGGTGATACGGACATTTTTGGCCGTGAACTGAAAGTGACCCTGTCCAATCACGCCGATTCAATAGCCACCGCGGCCTTGTTGGTGATGGGCGAAACTTCCGAACGTGTGCCGGCCGCCCTGGTTCGGGGAATGCCACCCCAGGACAGCACTCAGTCGGCATGCGACTCAAATCGCCCGGTGTCGGAAGATCTTTTTCTGTGAGCTTAAAAACACCTCATTACCTCGCAATTACCGGCGGTATTGGCGGCGCCAAGCTCGCTTTGGGTCTGTCAAAGATCCTCACCGGGGACCAGTTGGCTATGGTGGTCAATACCGGCGATGATTTCAAGCATCTGGGGCTGCATATCTCACCGGATATCGACACCCTGGTATACACCCTGGCGGGGGAGAGTAATACCGACACGGGCTGGGGCCGGCGCGATGAAAGCTGGCAGTGCATGGATGCGCTCGCTGCGCTGGGCGGCGAAACCTGGTTCCGTCTCGGCGACAGGGATTTGGCGATGCATCTCGAGCGTACCCGCAGGCTTGAAGCCGGCGAATCACTCACCCGTGTAACCGCCGGGCTGGCCTCATCGCTGGGTATTGACTACCGTATTCTGCCCATGTCCGACGACCCGGTGCGCACTCAGGTACTGACCGCGGGCGAGGTGATGGACTTTCAGCATTATTTTGTCCGTGACCGGTGTCAGCCGGTTGTCAGCGGTTTCACATTCGATGGTGCCGACAGCGCCAGGATCAGCCCGGAAATTGATCAGTGCCTGAATGATCCTGCCTTGGCGGGCATCATCCTCTGTCCGTCCAACCCGTTTGTCAGCATAGACCCCATCCTGGCGGTGCGCGGAATGCAGCAACGGCTGGTGCAGTGCCCGGCGCCGGTCATTGCGGTTTCACCCCTTGTCGGCGGCGCCGCCATCAAAGGTCCAACCGTAAAAATGATGCAGGAACTGTCGATTCCGAACACCGCAGCCTGGGTTGCCGGTCATTACCGGCATTTTCTCAAGGGGTTTGTCCTCGATAACAAGGACGTTGCGCTTCGTGATGAAGTCGAAGCCCTCGGCATGAAAGTGTCGGTCACGCAGACCGTCATGGAAACACTCGATGACCGCGTGAAGCTGGCACAGGTTTGCCTGGATTTTATCGGTCAGCTTGGATCTGCCAACTAATCTCAGAGGTTCCTCAACTGGAGTGGAGCCGGTACACTCGCGCCGCCGTATCGTGGAATAAGGCTGCCCGCTCCGAAGCGGAATAGTCTGCCGTAAGTCGTTTAAAGGCATTCCAAAGAACCGTGTAGGAGCACGAAGCCCGGTCGACCGGGAAATTGCTTTCGAACATGCAGCGCTCGGGACCGAAATACTCGATGCAGGTCCGATAATAAGGCCCGATCGCTGCAGCCAGGTCAGCAGAACCCGGAGGTGTTGTGCGCCGGTGCCAACCGAAACCGGCCATTGTCAGGCAGCGCCCGCCGAGCTTGACGTAAACGTTTGCGCACCGCGCAAGCCCGGCCATGTTGTTTTTCCAGCTTGCAAACACTTCATCCCGGTTTTCAGCGTACGGACCGATACCCAGTGGACCGGCCATATGGTTGAGTATGATGGTGAGCCCCTCATGTGCCTGCGCGAGCTGCGTCAGTTCCGGGATTTGTGGGTGAAATAACCAGGCGTCGAAAGTTAGGCCCTGGCTTTCCAGGCAGCCCAGTCCTGCGCTGAATTCCGGACTTTGAAGAAGATGCCGTGGTGGGTTGGTGTGCGCGTTGTGTACCCGGTCGCTGGCATCCCAGGCGCTGGCGTGGCGCACACCGCGAAACCGCCCGCTTGCCTCCAGATGCGCCTCGAGTATCGGCTGCACGGCCAACCCTAAAAAAAGGTCTGCAAAGCCCACAATCCCTGCTGCCACTTGGGTCGCGCCGGACCGGGTGTGTACCGGTCCGGCAATCCGGTCGATGAATTCAGTCTCGCCGACCGGCCGAAAGTCGTCGGGCCCTTCGTTGCGGTAGAACTGCTGGCATTCCACGAACAGCGTCTTGTCCACCCGGTGCCCGCCGCCGAGGTCTGCTGAAAACTCGTCAAGCAAATACCGGCTCCCCGGGTGATCCCAGAGGTGGTGATGGGCGTCGCAGATCAGCAGGTTCGGCTCGACGGCTTCTTCTACCGTAAGAGCCAACCATTCTTCCCTGTCGCTCATCGTGGTTTTGCGGTCGGAACGGGGCGAAACTGCGGAATTGTAATTTCTTCTGTCCGCTTTTCGAATACCACTTCGACCGGCATGCCCGATACCACCGAGTCCGGATTGCATTCGATGATATTACTCATCATAGTTGGACCTTCTTCGAGCCGGACCAAGGCGATGACGTAAGGTACGTCGCCGGCATATGCCTCGGAAACCGCGCGGCGACAGATGGTAAACGTGATCACTTGTCCGCGCCCGGAAGACCGTTTCCACTCCAGGCTATCGCTCATACAGGCCGTACAGATTATTCGGGGGTAAAATTGTCGATGGCCGCATGCAGTGCAGCTTTGTATCAGCAACTCGTGATGACGGCAGCCATCCCACCAGTCCGCCGTCTCCGGCTTTGGGCGTGGAATGAATTTTTGCTCAGAACCCGTCATCAGTTCCGCTCCCGGCCCAGGATCAGTGTGGCGTGGCTTGACATGATGCCGCCCTGGCCATGTACCAGCGCAGTCCCGGCATTCCCGACCTGGCGGGCACCGGCTGTATGTCGAAGTTGTGTTACCGCTTCAGTCAAGGCAAACATGGAGCCCGGATTTCCGGGGTGACAGTGGGACAGCAATCCGCCATTGGTGTTCATCGGGAGCGAGCCCCCAAGGCTCGTTTCCCCGGCCTCGACAAAGGCACCGGCCTCTCCCTTCTGACAAAAACCCAGGTCTTCCAGCTCGATGAGAACCACCGGCGTAAAACAGTCGTATATCTGTGCAACATCGATATCTTCAGGGCCCAGGCCGGCCATTTTGAAAGCCCGGCGGCCCGAATCCACGGCGGCCGAAGTGGTAAGGCTCCTCGCCTGGCTGATGTGTTCGTGGCTGTGTCCTTCACCTGCGCCGAGGAGATAGACGGGCTGGTGTGGAAAATCACCTGCCCGTTCGGCGGAAGTGAGAATGATGGCGGCTCCGCCATCCGACACCAGGGAGCAGTCCAGCAAGTGCAAAGGATCTGCAATCATTCGTGAATTGAGCACGTCTTCAATCGATATCAGCTCTCTCATCTGTGCGTTTGGGTTCAACGCAGCGTGTTTTCGACCACTCACTGCAACCGCGGCGAGTTGTTCGGGGGTTGTGCCATACATATCCATGTGCGCCCGCGCTATCAATGCGTAGAACGCCGGAACGGTGGGGCCATAGGGGATTTCGAACTCCGGATGGCCGGTCGAAGCCTGCAGTTGCATGGCTTGCTCACGCGACAGTCCGCTACGCAGGCTATCGGCCATCGTCACCAACACCGTTTCGCATACACCGCTGGCGATAGCCGTTGCAGCGTGTTGTATGCTCGAAAAAGTGGTGCCGCCGCCGGCATTGGCGCTGACGCAATAACGGGGAAAGATCTGCAGGTACTCGGCGATGACCTCAGCATGATACATATAGGGTTCGGCCATCGAATTGCAGGTCACCAGCCCATCAATCCGGTCTTTTGAAATCCCGGCATCGGCCATGGCGCGCCGCGCAGCGTCAACGCACAATGCAGTAGCGCCGAAGTGAGACACTTTTCCTACGGCGGTTTCAGCAGCGCCGACGATGGCCACTTTTCCACGCAATGAATTCATGGCAGGCTCCAGGGCCTGTGAACACGTGCCAGTTCGCTTCGACGGGAGCCCATTTAGCTCACCGGGAAGCGAACGGTGGCTTTACCCGGCGTGATGACCTCATCCGCCGCGTTGATGATATGGAGGTCCAGTTTGACTTCACCCGTTTCGGGGTCTGCAGAAAGGACTTTACCGCCGGCTCGCAATTCGTCGCCGGTGAAAGCCGCTTTTCGGTTGGAGTACTCAAAATAAATCAGCTCACCCTCATCATCCAGCCATTCGAGCACAGTTTGAGTCAGCCAGTCACCCATGAGCGGGCCGGCGACAACCAGGCCGGGGTAGCCTTCGATTTCGGTGGCATAGGGGTAATCGAAGTGAATGCGGTGAGCATTCCAGAGTGCTGCGTTATACAAAAAAAGCTGGATGGTATCGCAGTTGTACTGCCGCATCGGTAGCGGGTTTCCCGGCCTTATGGTTTCAATTCTCGACACGTCGCTCAACGCAGAATCCGGGTTATTTTTTCAGTAAGAATCATTTCTCCTGACTCGCGCATGATTTTTGTGGTGATTTCGTAAAATATCAAGGGGCCCTGAGAGCCCTTTTTTTCATAAATATCAGTCAAAGTGCGATTGGCCACCAGCACGTCACCCGGATAAATTGGCCTGTGATACTGAATTTTCCAGCCGCCGGCCATGGCCCGTTTAAGGGGAAATTCGGGCAACAAGGAATCGATGAAAACGCCGTCAGGAGACAAAGACTCCAATTCCATGACTTCCCAGAACAGTGCAATGTGAAACATGGGGGGCGCTTCGTCACCCGCCAGAAACTTTTCCTGGCGATGCCCCGTTGCAACGGAATACTTGCGAATGTCCCGGCGTGTGACCAATTCTTGTTTCGGCGGCGCGGATTTGCCGATATTCGACAGCAACTCAGGAGTGAGCAATGCGCTCATAACAACCTCTTCCCTTCTAAAAGGGAATATCCAGGCCCAGATGCCGGTGAGAAATTTGCCAGATGCCACCTGCTTTTACGACATCGTCGCGGTAAATTCCACTGATGATGACATTGATTTCCCCGTTCTCCACCGAGGAAACCACCAGGCTGGAGACGACCGTTGCCGTCTTTTTTCCTTCGGCTTCAAAAAAGAAATTGGAGATGACATGCCGGCGTACATCGGTTTGAGTTGCCAAAGTGTCCGACATCAATTGCATGATGACAGCACGCCCTTCGAATGGACCGACTTCACCGCTTCCGGTGATGTTGATCAACATGCTTGCATCGATTGTAAAACATTGTTCGAGATCATCGAGTTTGCGTTCATCGAAGCAATACGCAGCACGGCTGAGGAGTTCTTGGATTGCCAGTTTGTCTGATGATTTCACTGTTTTCCTTCTACATTGTATGGGTGGTAAATCAATCCCGTTGACGAAAACCCGCCAGGTTCATCATTTCGTCATAAAAAAGTCTGCGCGCCCGTGGCAAGCCAAGGCGCTTGTCGAAATACGCGGCGGTGCGTAATCCAATCAGCATGGCGTAAGAGATTTCTGCGTAGGCTTTGGCTCTTGCAGGGCCGCAAGGTGATTGTTCGAAGAGGTCACTCAGGTAGGATTTGCAGATGCGGTCCAGGTCCGTTTTTTGATCGCGCAACTGGCGGTCGTGTACCGCCACCCCAAAACACTCGAGCATGAAGCCTATTTCAGAGCGGGTAATGCCTTTGCCGGCGAAAAAAAGGTCTGCCAGCAATTCAAACTGACGTTCGGGTACTTCGGCCCTGAAACTCTCGATCCGCTCAATAATAGCTTGCGCGACGTTGTCGAAGTAGTGCTCGAGCAAGGTATCCTTGCCGGAAAAATAATAGAGCAGGTGACTGGCAGTCATGCCCGCCTCACGCGCCACGTCACGCAATGTGGTTTTCGCGTACCCCTTGGAAATGATGCAATCATGGAAGGCCGCCAGTATACGAGCGCGTCGTTTGACACCGCGGGTGCTGGGCAAGGCATTTGCTTGTTTTGAATTGGTATCTAAAGCCATCAGAACCCTATTTCCTGATTACAACTTGCATGATTCTCCCCCGTCAATCACGAAAACGCTGCCCGTAACATAATTGGAACGGTCAGATGCCAGGTAGCAGATTAGCGGCCCGATCTCACCGGTCTCGCCCATTCTGCGCGCTGGAATTTTACCCAGGCGCCGTTTCAGGATATCCGGTGAATCCAGGACCAAGCGCTGTGCGTCCGTTGCAAATGCGCCAGGTGCAATGGCATTGACTTGAACTCCCTTGTTGGCCCACTCTGCCGCCAGCGCCTTGGTGAACTGAAGCAGCGCACCCTTGGATGAAGAGTATGCCACCAGCATCGCCTTGCCGAGGATACCAGAAGTTGATGCAATATTAATGATCTTTCCCGAGCCCTGTGCAACCAGGTGCTGTCCTGCTGCGCGCGTCAGCGTGGCCGGTGCTTTCAGGTTCACCGCCATTACATCGTCCCAGACCTGCTCATCCTGCTCGAGAAAAAAGCCGGCCGGTGCAATTCCCGCGTTATTGACAACGATATCCAGCTGGCCGAAGGCCTCGATTGCCTGATCGGGCAGTTTCTTTACCGCTGCAGCATCCTTCATATCACACCGTCCGGCCCGGATATGATCCGGCGCCAGCGCTTCCAGTTTTTTCAACTCATCCAAAGACCGGGCCACGGCCAGCACGCGCACACCTTCCTCGACCAGTGCGAGCACCGCCGCCTGCCCCAGCCCCCGGCTCGCACCGGTCACTATGGCGACCTGTCCCTCGAGATGGAGATCAATCATCTGCCTTTTCCAGTCATGGGACTTCTTCGGTAAGTTGGCGGGCGATACCGAGACGCAGGACCTCCGATGCGCCTTCATAGATTCTCATTGGCCGGGCCTGTCGATAGAGGCGTTCAATTTTCGAGTTTCGCACCAGGCCGAATCGTCCCATCATTTGCACACAGCGGTCAACAACACGGGAAGCCGCCTCACTGGCGGCCAGTTTCGCCATTGAGGAGTGATTCAGGGATGCTGCCGGATCATCAACCGCCATTAAGGCCGCCCGGTAAGTAAGCAGCCGGGTCATTTCGACTTCGGTCCAGCAATCTGCGAGCATTTGCGCCACCGGCCCCAGCCGGGCCAGCGGCCGGCCGAATTGAACCCGGGTCCGGGTATGGCGAACGGCCTCTTCCAACGCAGCCTGCGCCAGGCCCACAGCAGCCCTGGCGACCGAAACACGGAAAACACCCAGGGTGGCAAGCACCAGGGCTAAACCCTGACCGTTATTACCCAGGCGAGCATCCTCCGGCAGCAGGACATCGTCAAAATGCACATCACCCAGCACGTGCGGTGCAATCAATTCCGGCGTCGGTGTCACCGACACACCCGCCGCATCTGCCGGCACCAGCACGATGGAATATCCGGACCCTTCGCGGGCAAAAACAACATAGAATGATGCCGCGCCCGCGTTGGAAATAAAGGATTTGGTTCCGCGCAGCAGCAGTCCATCCGCCGCCGGCAGGAGTTCAGTCGTGACGGATTTTAAATCTGAACCGGCATCCGGTTCGGTCAGGGCCAGCGCAGCGAGGGCCTCACCCGTCGCAACTTTCGGCAGCCAGGTTGCACGTTGTTCCGGCGAACCGGCCGCGGTGATGGCATAACTGCCGATGCCCTGCAGGGCGAACATCGAATCGGCATGGGCCGAGGTGGCCATCAGGACTTCGCGCACCACGCAAATAGCCAGGGGATCGAGCCGCTCAGACCGCCCGCCATACTCCTCGGGCACCATAAATTCGCACAGCCCGCTTTTCCTGAGGGCGGCGAGCACACCGGGATGGATTTCACTCATTTCGTCCGCTTCGACGGCAATGGGTTCGATCGCCAGGGCGAAATCACGCGCCTGTTGTTGAATCTCAAGGTATGGCGTGTCAAGTTCAAAGTTCATGCAAGGCATTCCTGATCTGCGTTTTATTGATTACTGATAAGCTGTTCATCCGGTCACACACTACTGCTTTTTTGCCCGCCCCTGGAACTGCGGCTTGCGTTTCTCCATGAACGCTGATGCACCCTCAATCATGTCTGCTGAACCGATCGCCTGCACCAGCATACCCAATCCACTGAGGTAATTGTCCCGGCACTGGTTCCACCAGACATTCGAACTGATCTTGGCGATCTCGAGATAGCGGGGGCTCATGCGAAGCAACTCTTCGGCCCATTTCATCACTTCATCTTCGAGCTGTTCAGCGGGTACCACAGCGTTGATCAGGCCCATCGCGAGTGCTTCGCGCGCTGGATAACGACGGCACATAAAGGCAATTTCCTTGGCGCGCTTTTCACCGACACTCATGGCCAGGAAATTGGTGCCGCCCAGCACCGGCGCACTGCCCACCTTGACGCCGGTTTGCCCGAACGTAGCTTGCTCGGCTGCGATGGCCAGGTCACAGGCGACCACCAGTTCGTTGCCACCGCCGGCGGCTGCCCCATTGACTGCTGCAATGACCGGACGAGGGCTGGTCCTGAGCGACTCGTATACTTTCAGGGATCCGTAAAACATGCTCCTGAGGGCCTCCGGATCCGGATCGCTCAGGTTTGCGAGATAGCCACCTGCGCAAAAAGCACGGCCCGTACCGGTCAGAACTATTACCCCGGCATCCGAGGCATTTTCAACAGCCTGGATCAATTCCCGTGCCATCTCCGCATCATAGGCATTCATGCGTTCCGGGCGATTCAGGCGAATCCATTCGACCTCGCCTCTTCGTTCGACATTGATATCTGACATTATGGCCTCCATTGGTTTTCGCGCTTTCCTGCCAGGAAAACTCGAAAAAACGATACCACATCAAGTTCATCACAAACGCATTTGCTAAATGCTTGACAAGCCTTTATATATTGTGGAAACATTGAACTAAGTTCAAGTTATTGACAGACGTATTGAACACTGTTCCGAAGAATTAAACAACAAAAGCAGGTGATCGACTGAAAACTGCCAACTTAAACACCAGCGGGGATGAAGATATGGATTATACAAAACACTTGAGTAAATTAAGTCTGGTCGCCTGTTTTGCGGCTGTCTGCTGTCTGCTGGCACCTGTGGCAACGTTTGCGCAGGGCGAGGGCGAGGACGCAGACCAACAACAGTCGGGATACAGCGAAACCACCGAACTTGAAGAAATAACCGTCACCGCCCGCAAGCGGGTGGAGAATCTGCAGGAACTGGCCTTGTCGGTGAGCGCGATGGGACAGAAGGAAATCGAAACTGCATTTGCGGTGGATGTTCGTGATCTCATTTATATTTCCCCCAATACCGTGATTGATGACACCAACCAGGGACCGGGTGGGGTGGCTGCCGTTTACATCCGTGGCATCGGCGTATCAGAGGTGGAAAAGAATTTCGATCCTGCCGTCGGCGTGGTCGTCGATGGAATTTTCCGCGGCACCATGACCGGTAGTATCGAGAGAGCCATCGATCTGGAAAGAATGGAAGTGGCGCGCGGGCCCCAGGGCACCCTGTTTGGCAGAAATACCATCGGCGGTGTGATCATCATGGAACGCAGCAAGCCAACCGGTGAACTGGGCGGCAAGTTTCGCGTCAGTTATGGCAACTACGACACCAGCGTGATTGATGGTATTTTCAATTTCGGCATAGGCGACAAGCTGGCTGTCAAGCTCAGCGGCGCCTACCGTGAGCAGGG
>SMVB01089473.1_pt1 | contig 10218 bp, 7 predicted proteins | sample 2456461 | NCBI WGS metagenome assembly SMVB01 (sample SAMN11095934, study PRJNA526329) | marine sediment metagenome | biome: Marine sediment; feature: Surficial sediment; material: Deep marine sediment; isolation source: Hadal surficial sediment | place: Pacific Ocean | collected 2014-05 | depth 0-1...
CCGCTGAACGGGTTGCCCATCAGGACGGCGTAGAGGCCGAGCACACCCGTTGCGCTGAGGCTCGACAGGTACAGCAAGGAAACAGCTTCGCCACTGCGACGTGCCGCCGTCATCAGCAGCAGGTATCCGGCGTAGAAGACGGCAGCGGTCAGCGCCATCAGGGCTCCGTTCCAGTCATCGAGATCCGAGCGAGAGAGGCCCAGCAGGATCGCGGAGCCGGCCAGGGCCAGGCCTGCACCGGAGACAAAGTGTGCATGCAGCCGTTGTCGAAGCACCAGCCACGAGAAGAGGCCCACGTAAACGGGTGTCGTGTTCACCAGCAGTGTCGCGGAGGCGACGCTGGTCTTGACGATCGAGGTTTGCCAGAGCGCCAGGTCGGTGCCAAAGCAGAGCCCCGAGGTGAGAGCCAGCAAGATATCGCGACGCGCGAGCCGCAGGCTTCGATGCAAGAGCAGGAACCAGACCGACAGAATTCCGGTCGCCATCAACATGCGGTAGAAGCCGGTCACGACGGGGGGCGCAGGCAGGGCGAGCCGCACGAAGATCGCTGCGAACGAAATGCCCGTCACTCCCGCCAGAAGGATCAGCACGACGCGGAACAAGACTCACTCCCGGATGCGATCGATCTTCAGTTCGATGCGGGATCAGGGTGGGGTGTGGCGTCATCCCGCGCAAGCTCGTGCGGCGCCATCCGGACGTTGGACCAGGGGGCGACGCCCGTATCCGGCCAGACGGTCTCGATGCCGAAGAGGTCGGCGAGCGCGCGCGGGATGCCTCGCAGGTCGGGAGTGCCACTCGAGCGACCCGGTTCGATGTCGCCGCCGCTGGCGATGAAGAGGGCGTAGGGCGAGTGCTCCATCGAGGTTCGGATGCCGTGGTCCGACATCACAACCAGGACGTCGTCTTGATCGAGCAGGGAGTCGATGCTGCCCAGTCGTGCGTCGAGATAGCGGTATATCTCGAAGAGCAGAGCGCGACCGTCATCTTGACCGCTGGCGACGGCCTGGGCGAAGTGCGCGTGGGTCAGGATGTCGAGGGGCTCGATCCGCATGGCGATCAGGTCGACGTCGCCCTTTTGGATCAGCTCTTCGACCGCATCGAATTCTGCGGCGATGGTGCGGATGTGCACCCGGTCCCGTTCGCGAGGGACGGCTGCGAGGTCGGGGAATCGTTTGCGCTCGCTCAGGAGAAGGTCGCGGGAGCTGGTGCCGAGAGTCAGGCGTCGTCGCTGTCCGTTGGGTCCGGTGATCTCGTTGTGTCGCCCCGCGTCGATTCCGCCGTGGGAGAAGAGCAGGTTGGCCGCCGACAACGGTCCGGCGCCGATCACCTGGAAGAAGTCGGCCTCTTCGGGAAGCAGCCACGACAGCGCTGCCAGCGGGTTGTCGCCTACAGACGCGAGCCCCGCCAACTCGACGCCGTAGCGGTGAACGAGTCCGATGAAGGACACGTTGGAGCGGCGCAGAGGCCACACCAGGGACTCGAGTGCGGCCGCGGTGAATGGAGGATCGCTCAACAGTACGGCCGAGTGACCGCGCTCGATCAGTCCCGAGATGACCGGCAGGTCGCCGCGGGTCCGCAGATACTGGGTGATCCGCCAATCGGCGCAATCGAGGACGAGGAGCGCGACCCGACGCCGCCCATCGGCGGGGCGCCGGGTTGCGACAACGAGCTTCGGGTCCAACGCCGCTCCGGGCTCGATACGAAGCCGGTGGGTGGTATCCGGACGCAGGGTCTGGGTTCCGGAAGCGACGGTTCGGCCCAGCGCATCGCGGAGCACCCAGCGTTGGGGAGCCAATCCGACGACCCGTTCCAGCAGCAGTGCTTCGTTTTCGACCAGGGGGTACGGTTCGTAGGCGGAGTCCAGCGGAGCGCCCGGATCTGGAGAGAGCCAAAGCGTCGCTCCCGGAACCGGGCGCGTCATTTCAATGCGCAGCATTGCACGACGCTGTTCGATCGGAAGAGCCGCCAGCTCGCGGTGGGCGGCCGATCGCAACAGCTCGTCCCTGGAGAGTCCCACCAGCTCGAAGCGCTCGCGACCATGATCGTACACCGCCAGGGATTCGTCGTGCCGACCGTCGTTGGCCAGTGTGAGGATCAAGCGGATCGTGATCTGTTCGGTCAGCCCATCGTCGGTCCTCTGATCGCCCGGGTCGTCGGCCAACGCGCTACGCAGCCGTTCCACGGTGGGAATGGGCGGGCTCTGGAGGCCGGTCAGGCTCAAGGTCAGTGCGAAGCGCGCCTGCAGCTCGCTGGGATCGCCGCCCCGCTCGAGCCAGCGTTCATAGGTCTGTTGGAGTGCGGACAAGTCGCCGGCGCTCGCCTGGGCCATGCCGCGATGCTCGTACCAGAGGCTCAGCGCGTCGCCGGCGCCCGGAGGGGGCTCCGATCCGAGCACCCGCAGGGCCTGGTCGAAGGCACCGCGCTGCAGGTGTCGTGTCGCGAGACTGACGCGCATGCGCACTGCGGCGACGCCTTCGGAGACGAGTCTCCGGGTCAATGCGCGGATCACCCGCTCCTCGTTTTCGACGGCACTGCGCGTCACGAGTTCGAGAAAGAAGATATCCGGGTCGGTCGGATACATGAGTCCGGCGCGACCCGCAAGGTTCGCGGCGTCGGCGGCACGACCCTCGTCGCGCCGGGTCTGGATCAGGTGGATCGACAGCGGCGCCGAAGGCGCCCAGCGGACGGTGGCGGGATCCGCGAGCACCTCGTCCATCAGCTCGGAACATTGATCGGCGGCGTCGGTGGCCAGCAGCGCGAAGCAGCGACACTCCGCAGCTGCCCGCCCGGTCTCGCTGGCGCCAACGTGCGGCTCGGTGAGCCGGAGGACCTCCTGCCAAGCTTCGTCCTCCACGGCATTGCACGCCCGCAGCACGATGAGCTGTCGTCCGGCTTGGCGCAGCGAGTACCCGCCGAACGCGAGGGCGAGCAGCAACAGACCCACCAGGAAGAACAGGTGTCGCCGCGAACCGGCCTGGACCGAGCCAGCGCTCATGAGTCCTCCGCTGGCGTGAGCCATACCCGCACCAGAACGTCGACGCCGTTCACCTCGGGTTCAATCCGCAGTCGTCGCCACGGCAGGACGACCGTGGACGGGGGGTCGCCGATCGCGGTGGCGAGGCGCGCGTCCGCTTCGGCGAGTCGGTCGAGGTCGAGCCACACACCGCCGTGCTCGCCCAGGATGGCGGCGTCGGCGGCGTTCAGCGGGTCCTGTGGCTCCAGTGCGAGCCGCAGGCTTGCCGGGTTCCAGCCGACGACGATGGCCCGATCGGTGGCCAAGTAGCACGGCGCGAGTCCGGGCAGGACGTTCATGTCGAGCAGGCACGCACCCGTGGCGGGCCCGATGGCGAAGGGCGTTCGGGTGACCGGCCAGGTCTTGCGCAGGTCTTCGATGAAACGCTCCATGGCGGCCGTGGCCAGGCTGCGTTGCCCAAACCCCAGCGCCAGCGCCGCGCGGGTGAGTGCGCCCCGTCGGGTTGGCAGATAGAGGGCGCTCTCCCAGGTCCCGTCCAGGACGGCGCCGGAGAAGAGGGCGCTCTTCAAGCGAAACAGCTGGTCGGCCTGACTGCCCGATTCGACCAGACGTGCGATGTGGATGCCGCCCGCGGGCCGGAAGCGGGCGTGGAGCAGTCGTTCCCGGCGGCTCAAGATGCCGGGCCCGACCGGCTTGGCAGCCGGAATCAGCAGTCCGCCCAGAGCGTTGGCCTCGAGCCGGGGGAGGCGGGCTTCGATTTCGATCTCGCCGCTCGGGCTGTGACGCAGGCGGGCTTCGAGCGTGCCTCCGGTTTCGAGCGGCCAGGCAAGCGTGACGGGCCAGTCGGCCGTGAGCGGGGGGGGGCCACCTGTTTCGCTGCAGCGGAGACCTTCTCGGAGGGCGGCGAAGTCGCCCTTCGGCGCCCGGCTCTCGATGGCGTCACAGTCGGGAAGCGCTGCCAAAAGGGTCTGGGCCTCGCGGGCCAGCCGGGTTCCTTCGAGCCGGAGCATCGGGACGAGCAGCGTCGTCAGCGCCGACCGTTCGGCCGTGAGCCGGGCTCCTGTCTGCGGCAGCGGCTCTTTCTGCCCACAACCTGTGGAAGCGAGCCCCAGGATCAGGGCAGCGAGCGCCGAGCTCACGCGATTCATGTCTACCGGGCCCCCTCTTTTGCTCGCTCGACCTGATCTGTGTCTCAATTGGCGTTCGTCCGCCGCCGATATCCAGTATCGATGCAACGCGGTCGGCTCTTTACAGCGGGGGATGCCGTTTCGTCGGCTCCGTCTCTCGACGGCGTCGCCCGCCTCGCTCTGCCCGTGCTGTGGCTCGTGCTGGCGGCAGCCGTTGCCGTGGTGCTGCTCGAGAACCCCAAGACCCCGGTCTACGACCAGGCGGGCCTGGTGGAGGCCCGGCTCTGGGGTCCCTCCTACCCCGCACCGCCCCGTGCCTTCACCTCCCAGCTCGTCGTGATCGGCCTGCGCCCTTTCGTTCCCGATTCCGTCGAGCTTCACGAAGTACTCCGCGTCGCCGCCATGCTCTTCTGGGTTGGAGCCGCGGCCTGGCTTGGATCGCTGCTGCTGCGGGACCGGATCCATTTCGCCGTCTACGGTTTGCTGCTCTTCAGCTCTCAGTTTCCGTTCCTCTGGCTCTCGAGTGAGCTGCTGACGGGTGGCTGCCTGTTCCTGACCCTGGCTGCTGCGCTCTCGGGCGCGCCGGTCTGGCTGTTGGGAACCCTGCTGGCCCTGCTCGCCCTCTGCAAGATCGAGATGCTGCTGGTCTCGCTGGCGTTGGCCGGTTGGCTGGTATGGAAGGCACGAGACGAAGGGCGTGGACCTGCCGTCCACTTGCTGGGAAGCTTCGCTGTGGTGCTGGCCGTCCTGCTGGCCCCCGGGCTCGTGCTCATCGGGTGGAACTACTACTTCGAGTACGACGACGGGACGAGCCGCGGCTTCGCCACGTTCACCCAGCACTACGCATCGCTGGTGGCCCCGTTGCAACGCACGCCGGGTCCGAACCCCTGGCTGCAGCCCGAGGTCTACCTCCAGCGCGCCTTCCCGGGCGCGAATTCCATGAGCGACGTCGTCTTCGCCCCGGGACTGGCCTACCTCGATTTCGTCGCGCTCTCGGCTGCGCGCGGCATCCGCAAGATCGGCTGGCTGTTCTCCTGGGGCTGGCTGGCCGTTCCGGTCCTCGTCTGGGCCCGGCGTCGCGCGGGGGTCGGGCTGGACGACCGCGAACGCTTGTTGTGGATCAGCTTCATCGGCGTCATCCCGATGGTCCTGTTTGCCTATCCACACATTCGTTACTTCGCCCGCTACTACCCGCTCTTCTGGCTGCTGGTCGGTCTTGGCATCGAACGTCTCCAGGAGGCCGAGCCGTCTTCCGACGAGAAGGGGGGGCGACGTGCGTGTCTGGTGGCCGCATCGGGAGCCGTGTTGCTGGCCCTGATGTTGAACGGCCAACGGGTCTCCCACGGTCTTGCGTACGCGTCCGTGCTCTCCAGCTACTGGTTCCCGGACTGAGGAGGTGCGGGGATGAAGAAGCGGGTGGCGCTTCAGGCTTTCGTGTGGGTGGATTCTGCGAGGATTCAGACTGGCGGTTCGCTGTCAAGCGTTGGGCGGGGAACTCTGGACTGACGGAAATCGCGTGTTTCGACAGGACCTTGCAGCCCAGCACATCGAGGCTTCGCGTTACGCCGCCCAGCTCGACTGCTCCCTCGAGCACTTTCCGCGTGAGGACTTCCTGCTGATGCGCTTCGAAGATCTCCAGAGCGATCCCCTGACCGAGCTCCGGCGGATTTGCCTCTCTCTGGAGATCGACCCCGATTACGCATTCCCCGGGGTCGGTCGGCCCAGCGAAGCGTGGCCGAAGAGCTGGCTGGAGCGGGTTTCCGGGATGTTCCGCCGGTTGGGCCGCGCCCCCGTCCGTAGCGACCGGCTGGCCCAGGGCTACGGCGTCGACACGTCCCTCTGGCAGACCGATGCCTGAGCGCGCCAGGCGGGCTCCGGGCGTTTCCATCTCAACCGAAGCGTACAACCGACCGATACCTCGGAAGGTATGACGCGCGCGCATTTCACGACGAAGCCAAGCGGAAATGCTTCCGAATCGTCGCTCCCCATCACGGATGGCTGGGAGCGGCGTCGCAAGCGCAGCGTTCCGGATCGCTCGGAACACTTCCAGTCGCGTCGCATTCTCGGAATGCGCGTGGACGCGACCAGCTATGCCGAGACCAGTGATGCGATCTTCGATCTCGTGGCAGCCGACTCCGGTGGGATGGTGTGTTGCGCGACCACTCATATGGTCATGGAATGCTTCGACGACCCGAACCTGCTCCGAAAGGTCAACTCGTCCGATCGCGTCACGCCCGACGGTGTTTCCCTGCTCCGGGCGCTCGGCGCCCTGGGCGTCAAGCATGCGACCCGGGTCTACGGGCCCCTGCTGATGCTCGAACTGTGCGCGCGGGCGGCTGCGTCCGGAATTCCCGTTGGCTTCTACGGGGGGCGGCCCGAGGTGGTGGCGGCGGTTCAAGAGAAGATCCTGGAGTTGAATCCGGATCTGCACATCCCGTTCGCATGGAGTCCCCCGTTCCGTTCGCTGTCGTCCGACGAGGACACGCGGATCTGCGATGTCATCGAAGTCTCGGATGCCCTCATCCTGTTCGTGGGGCTTGGCTGTCCCAAGCAGGAGCTGTGGATGGCAGCCCATCGCGATCGGTTGTCCTGCGTCATGGTGGGCGTGGGCGCGGGATTCGACTTCGTTGCGGAGTCGAAGGCCCAGGCTCCCGGCTGGATGCAACGACTGGGCCTCGAGTGGTTGTTTCGTCTGGCGAGTGAACCGCGCAGGCTCTGGCGTCGGTACCTCATCGGCAATTCGCGATTTCTCTATCACTTCCTGTTGAGAGGGAATCCGAGCTGATGGCGAACAAGGCGCGCATCCTCGTCACCGGGGCCGGTGGCTTCATTGGACATCACCTCACCCGCGCCCTCAAGGCCGAAGGCCATTGGGTGCGCGGTGTCGATCTGAAGCAACCGGAGTTCGAGTCGACCGGGGCCGACGAATTCGAGCTGCTCGACCTGCGTCGTTGGGAGAACTGCCAGAAAGCCACGCGCGACGTCGACCAGGTCTACAACCTGGCCGCCAACATGGGCGGTATCGGCTTCATCGAGAGCAACAAAGCCGTGATCATGCACGACAATGTGCTGATCAACATCCACATGCTCGAGGCGGCCAGGGAGAACGAGGTCGACCGCTATCTCTACACGTCGTCGGCCTGCATTTATCCCGGCGGTCTCCAGGACGACCCCGATGTGACGCCGCTCGAGGAAGACCAGGCGTATCCGGCGGATCCGGAAGACGGCTATGGCTGGGAGAAGCTCTTTTCGGAGCGGCAATGCCGTCACTACACCGAGGACTACGGACTCGAGACCCGGGTCGTCCGCTTCCACAACATCTTCGGCCCGCTCGGCACCTACGAAGGAGGGCGCGAGAAGTCGCCGGCCGCCATCTGCCGCAAGGTCGCGCTCGCCCAGGACAATGACGAGATCGAGATCTGGGGCGACGGCAAGCAGACCCGCTCCTACTGCTACATCGACGACTGTGTCGAGGGTCTGCAGCGTTTGATGGATTCGGACCACCGTGATCCTCTCAATCTCGGCCAGGACCGCATGCTCAGCATCGACGAGCTGGTCGACATCGTCTGCGAAATCGGCGGGAAGTCGTTGAAGAAACGCTACGACCTCGACAAGCCCACCGGTGTCCGCGGCCGGAACAGCGACAACAGCAGGCTGCGGAAGACGCTCGGCTGGGTGCCCCAGGTGACGCTCGAGCGGGGTCTCGAGCGGACCTACCGCTGGATCCGCGATCAGCTTCGCAAGCAGGGTCGGATCGATGACTGACCGGCACGAAACTCCCTATTCCAACGCGTCGCGGCGCAGCCAGCCGTTGCGCGTGGACGTCTGCATCGCCACCTACCGTCGCCCCGAGAGCCTGATGCGCCTGCTCGGTGGCATCGAGCAGCTGCGCTTCACGACCCACCGTCCCGAGCTGCGGGTCGTGGTGGTCGACAACGACGTCGACGAGTCAGCGCGCGCCGTCTGTGAAGGTGCGCGCGAATGGCTCACGGCGCCGCTCGTGTACGTGGTCGAGAAGCGCCGAGGCATCCCCCAGGCGCGCAACCGGGCGCTCTCGGTCTCGCTCGGCCAGGCGGACTTCGTGGCCCTGATCGACGACGACGAGGTTCCGGATCGTGATTGGCTCGCGGAGCTGTTGCGCGTCCAGCAGAACCGCAACGCCGATGCGGTGGCCGGACCCGTTCGCCCCGTGTTTCTGCCCGCAACGCCGAATTGGATCACACGCAGCCGCCTGTTCGACCTTCCGCGTCACACCACGGGCGCCCGTATCGGATACGCCTATACCCACAACGTCCTGGTGCGCTGCTCGTCGCTGGCCCAGATGGATCAACTCTTCGATGAACGGATGGCGCTCATCGGAGGCTCGGACTCGGAGTTTTTTGCGCGTTTTGCCGGCGCTGGTTTCCGCATCGTCTGGGCCGATCTCGCGATGGTGCGCGAATGGGTCCAGAGGGATCGCACCAACCGCCGCTGGCTCTTCCGGCGGTCCTGGCGCGTCGGTTGCTCCAGCGGCTGGATCGAACGCCGGCAGGAGCCGCGCAAGCACTCCGACCTGTGGATCGCCACCAATGCCTTCTGGTGCATCCTCAAGGGCGCTCTGCTCACCTTGCCGTCTTCCCTTCGCGGTTGCGGTGAGATCGTGAACGCGCTGCGCCTGGTGTGGTACGGGGCCGGGCGTCTCGCGTCGCTCGTCGATATTACGTACAGCGAGTACGACCGGGTCGATCGGGAGTAGCGCTTTCTGATATGGACGCGGCACGGCAACGAACGTCCCCGCCAACGTCCGGCGTGTCTCCCACCACACCTCCTCGCGAAGCCTATCGACCCCTTGTAGGACGGAACTTTAGGCCCGCTGGCTGCTTGTTTTTGAGCCACGCCACCGGGCTGCGGCTGGCGACCCGGGTCGGGCGACCGGCGGGATCGGCTTTGCTCCGGATTTCGCGATCTTGCGCCATCGCTTGCCTCAAGCCGAGAGGCTTCGGAGCCGATTCACGATGAAGCCCCACTTGCCGGACGGATCCTGTCGATGACGCGTTTCGACCCCATCGCCCTGCGCCGCCTCCACATCAGCGTGGATTGCGGTCTGGTGGTGCTCGCATGGCTCGGTGCCTATTGGATCCGGCGCGGCCTGAACGACGTACTGGGCACTCCGATCAATTCCTTCGACGCCTACGTCGAGGTGTTGCCCATCGTGGTGGTGCCTTGGATCACGACTTGCTGGCTCTTCGGGATCTACCGCGCCTCGCGCATGCGGACCCTGGTCGACGAACTCCAGACGCTGATGCGCGGCGTGGCCCTCGGACTGTTGGTGCTCGCCTCGATCAGCTTTTTCGTCAAGGAGATCCAGATCGGTCGCGCGGTCGTTCTGGCTTCCGCCGGTCTCAGCCTGGTGTTCCAGGGTGCGAGCCGCATCTTCTTCTACCGCGTCGGCGAGGCCATGCGTCGGCGCGGCGACCATGACGTCGCCACGCTGATCGTGGGCACCGGTGTCACGGCGATCCGGTTGCTCCAAAAACTCCAGGACCATCCAGAGATCGGCTATCGGGTGGTGGGGTTGATCGATGAGAGCGGAACAGCCGAGGAGAAGGACATCGCCGGCCATCCCGTGCTGGGAACGCTCGAAGACCTGCGGCGCATCGCCCGTGAGTTCTCGGTCCAGGAGATTTTCATCGCAGCTCCGGGCCTTGGGCACACCCGGATGCTCTCGCTGGTACTCGAGTGCGAGGACCTCGGCATTACCTTCCGCGTGGTGACCAATCTCTTCGAAGTGTTGACGGCGGGTTCGCCGCTCGATCTCGTCGACGATCTTCCCGTGGTCCGGCTCGGTCGTCAGAAGGCCCACGCACTTTACGAGCCGCTGAAGCGCTTGATGGACATCGGTGGTGTGGTGGCTTCCCTGGTGTTGGTAGGGCCGCTGATGCTCTGGTGTGCGAGGCGCATCCGCAAGGAGAGTTCGGGGCCGGCGCTGTTCGTGCAGGACCGGGTTGGCCGCGACGGTCGCGTTTTCAAATTGTACAAGTTCCGGACCATGTTCGCGGACGCCGACCCCTATGCGCTAGCACCCCAGGACGGGTTGGATGCGCGCATCACGCCCTTCGGTCGGTGGCTCCGGGCGAC
>SMVB01203798.1_pt1 | contig 10215 bp, 10 predicted proteins | sample 2456461 | NCBI WGS metagenome assembly SMVB01 (sample SAMN11095934, study PRJNA526329) | marine sediment metagenome | biome: Marine sediment; feature: Surficial sediment; material: Deep marine sediment; isolation source: Hadal surficial sediment | place: Pacific Ocean | collected 2014-05 | depth...
CGTTCGACAGGTCCGGGTAGGCGACCCGCAGCTCGTGACCGACCCGCGCCAGTGCCTGGTCCAGACCCAGACCCGCCTCGACACTGACGACCAGGAGGTCGAGCGTATCCGGCAGGGCCAGTCGAATCCGGTGTTGGCGACCCTTCGCCAGCCGGGCGAGCACCATGCCGGGCACGACATATCCGAGCCCGAGCACCCCCAGGGCGAACAGGAGGTTGGGTCGGAAGAACACGGGGCTCGCGAAGACGCCGAACGTGAGCAGCGCGAACCCGACTCGGATGGCGAGGAAGATCGACAGGCTCTCGCGTCGCCGGAACCCAGCCTGCACGAGGCGGAGCCGCAGTGTGCCGAGCTCTTTCGGCGACCGCGGCACCTTCTCCCCGATCCGCTCGAGGAACCGGACGGACGACCGCGCCGAGGGTCGCGCGGCGCCGGCCCCCTGGCGAGACCCGGTCACTTCTTGCAGACGTTGACCGATGACGGCCGCCTTGGCCGGCCTGAACATGAACGCCAGCAGGGTCACACCAAGCATGCCGACGAGAAAGGCGAAGACGGGTATCAGAGTTGTCACGTCACACCTCGATCTTGACCACCTGCCTGATCCACAGGTACCCGACCATCTGCATGACGATCGCGCCTACCAGCATCTTCTGCCCCATCGGGTCGTGGAACAGGAGATTCACATGGTCCGGGTTGATGAACGAGAGCGCGACAGTGAGGAACGCCGGCAGCGCGAGCATCACGTACCCGGTCATGCGACCGTGCGCGGTGTGCACCTGGACCTGACGGCGAATCGTGAACCGTTCGCGCACGACCTCTGCCAGGTTGTCGAGAATCTCGGCGAGGTTGCCGCCGGTGTCGTGCTGGATGAGCACGGCCGTGACGAAGAACCGCACATCGAGCGACGGCACGCGAACGGCCAGGTGCTCGAGGGCATTCTGGAGCGGCAGACCGAAGTTCTGCTCGTCGAAGGTCTTGCGGAACTCCTGGCCCACCGGGTCATCCAGCTCGTCACCGATCATCTTGAGACCCGCGCTGAAGGCGTGGCCCGCGCGGACTGCCCGCGACAGCAGGTCGAGCGCTTCGGGAAAGTGCTCTTCGAACTTCCGAAGCCGCGTGACACGGCGCCCACGGAGCACCGCGCACGGGACGACGAGACCGCCCAGCGCGCACGCGCCGGTGACCAACGGGAGTCGGACGAGCACGCCGCCGACGAGGCCGCACAGCAGGGCGCCGAGCAGCGATGCCACGAGCAGCCCGCTGAGGCTGACCGCGACACCAGATTGCTCGACCCACCGCTCGAGAGCAGACCCCGTCGCCGTCCCGGTCGCCATGCGGTCGACCGCCGGCAACGGTCCAGACACGATCGTCTTGACCAGGGCGCCGCTGTCCGCCTCGGCGACACCGCGCATTTCCTGCAATCGACCCTCCACCTGCTGGCGCAACGCCGCCTTCGCCTTCCCGGCCATCAGGACGTAGAGCCCGAAGATTGCCGTCGTGGACGCGAGAAACACCAACGCGACGAGCGTGTCGAGCGTCATCGACCGACCTCCGTCACCCCTTCGAACATCTCGGCGGCAAGCACGATGCCGGCGGCACGAAGACGCTCGCAGCATTTCGGGCGAACGCCGGTCGCGACGAATCGTCCCACCACCTTCCCGCGCTCGGAGATCCCCAGCTTGTCGAACCGGAAGATCTCCTGCATCGTGATGATGTCCCCTTCCATTCCGGTGATCTCCGAAATGCCGGTGACCTTCCGGGTCCCGTCGCTCATCCTGGACTGCTGCACCACGATCTGGATGGCTGACGCGATCTGCTGTCGCATCGCCTTGTCCGGCAGGTTCACGTTGCCCATCGCGATCATGGTCTCGATCCGGCTCAGCGCGTCACGCGCCGTGTTCGCGTGCACGGTGGTCAGCGAGCCGTCGTGCCCGGTGTTCATGGCCTGCAGCATGTCCAGCGCCTCCTCGCCACGCACCTCTCCAATAATGATCCGGTCGGGCCGCATACGGAGTGCGTTGATCACGAGTTGCCGCTGCCGAATCGCTCCCTTGCCCTCGATGTTGGGCGGACGCGTTTCCAACCGGACGACGTGCTCCTGACTCAACTGCAGCTCGGCGGCATCCTCGATGGTCACGATCCGTTCCCCATCCGGGATGAAGGTGGAGAGCACGTTGAGCAGCGTCGTCTTGCCCGAGCCGGTGCCGCCACTGACCAGGCAGTTGAGCCGAGCCTGCACGCAATGTCTCAGGAACTCGATCATCTGGGGTGTCAAGGTCTGCCGCGTCATCAGATCCTCCGCCGTCAGCCGATTGGCGGGAAAACGGCGGATCGAGAGCAATGGCCCATCGACCGCGAGCGGCGGGATGATCGCGTTCACGCGGGACCCGTCGGGCAGGCGAGCGTCGACCATGGGCGTGCTGTCATCGATGCGTCGTCCGGCACCGCTGACGATCCGGTCGATGACCCGCATGAGATGCTGGTTGTCCCGAAACACCGCCGGGACCCGCTCGAGCACCCCGTCGCGTTCGACGTACACCTGGCTGGCGGTGTTGACCAGGATGTCGTTGATCGACGGGTCTCGCAGCAGCGGCTCGAGGGGACCGAAGCCGAACACTTCGTCCAGCACGTCGCCGAGAATCGCCTCCCGCTCGTCCATCGTCAGCGGTGCGCGCGTCTCTGCGATCAGGCTGGACGTCAACGATCGGATCTCGCCCTCGGCGCGCGCTCGGTCCGTCGTGGCCAGCGTTTCGAGATTGAGGCGGGACAACAGCTTGCGGTGGACCTCCGCCTTGAGATCGAGATACTGCGCGCGGCGCTGGTCCTCCCGCGTGAGGGCCACGCCGCCGGGGGTCGTGGGAACGGGTGATGTCGTGGGCATGATGCGATCGGTGTCGGTGCGCCGAAGGTCGACGAAAGGAATCAAAACATGCCGAGAAACGCCCCGCGGCCCCGGCCGGCCTCGGCATCCTCGACGGCCGCGGGCAGACCGGCGAGCTCTCGCGTGAATTGCACGAGCTCTGTCGCGAGCACCGAGTCATTGCCGAGTGCCACCGGCACGCCCGCGTTCAGTGCCGCAGAGACGGTGTCGTAGTCGCTCGGAAACGAGTGATGAATCGGACGACCGAGCGCCTCCTCGATCTGTCGTGGCGCGATGAGGTGCTGCTCGGACGTGCGGTTCAGCAGGATCCGGACCCGGTCCTTCCCGGCCCCCAGTTGCTCCATACGGTCCGCGACGCGTTGTGTGTTGCGGATCGACGGGATATCGGGATTCGCGACCAGAAAGATCGAGTCTGCCGTGTTCACCGCCACCTCCGCGCAGGGGTGGGTCAGGTGCCCGGCGTCGATCACGACGAACTCGTAGCTGCGCCCAAGCCATTGCACGAGCTCCTCCAGGGCGGCTGTATCCTGCCGATTCGGCCGGTCCACGGTGTCGGAGCCGGCCAGGATATCGAGTCCCGACGAGTGTGTCGCAACCAGCTCACGCAGAAACTCGGTGTCGAGCCGATGCAGGTTGTCGGCCGCATCGAGGAGCGTGAAGCGCGGGCGCACACCCAGGAACAGCGCCACCTCTCCCAGAAAGGGATTGAGGTCGATGATGATTGTCGGTTGCTTGGTCAACCGGGCCAGCTCGGCCCCGCAGTTCACCGCCAGCGTCGTCGTGCCCGTGCCACCCTTCGCGCCAAAGAACGCGAAGGTTCGCGATGCCGACGTGTCGTCGCCGTGCGCCGACGCCAGGCGCTCGGCGATCCGTCCGAGCGCGCCGTGGAGCCCGTCTTCCATGGAGACTGACGAGCTTTCCTCAGCGGTCGGCCAGGCAAAGAACTCGTTGGCGCCGGCGCGCATCGCCTGCAGGATGATGTCGGGGGTGAGGCTGCCCGCCACCGCGAAGATGGACGCGGCCGGCCATTTGGCCCGCAACCGCTCGAGCGCCGGCAGCCCCGGGGACCGCTCACCACGGATGTCGACCACGACCACGTCCGGCACGGCGGTGATCGACGCGCGCTCCTCGACGAGACCGAGTGGCACTCCGCTCGATCGCAGCGCTCGCACCACAGCGGTGCGCAACTGCGGGTCGTCGGTCGTCACGAGAGCGGAGAGTCTGGCCACTGGTCTGAGATACGCAGGTGATGCGTGATCGTGTCGAGCGCGTCTACTGCACCAGCCGGATGGCCCGCAAGAAGGCCCCCGAGGGCACTGGCGTCCCGGTCCGCACGAGCCCGGTCATCGGCACGATGCGCCCGACCACGCCGCCCGCACCGATGCTCTCGATGAAGAAGCCGACGAAATTCGAGATCTCAACTTCCGTCCGACCCTGGGACCGCGCGGAGTCATACACGTCCGGGTCGAACACCGGCAGCACGACGATGCGCGGACTCGGCGACAGGCTGCTGACCACGCGCCTCGCCCCGGCGTCCCAGTAGGCGTTCGGGTCCCGGTCGAGGAGCATCTGCGTGCCCGCATTCGTCGGCCCGACCATGTTGCCCGGCTCAACCGAAACCACATCCCCAATCTCGGCTACGTCAGGCCAGCAGCCAGGAATCATCTGCTCGTACCAGGCCGCGCCGCTGTTCGGTGGCAGCGCAACCGGGAAGAAATCGCTCGCGCTGATGGATTGCCGCGGGTTCCCTTGCTTGATGGTGACCTGGCGACCGTAGTCAGGGCCCAGCGGATCCTGTTGATATCCCGTATACCCCGGCTGGGTGATTGGCACGAACCTGTCCGCCTGGGGAATCAGTTGTCCCCGTCTCGGCCCGTTCTGAAAATAGCGATCGAACGTGTCATCCGAGTCCCACGGGGGCGTCTGCATCTCGCGCCATTTGTCCGGAACGGCCCAGGGCTTGATGCAGGTGGCCGCGTTGGCCGGCACCGCGTCGGCCGTCGCTGTCGCCCAGATGTCGACGGTTGAAAGACCGAACATCGGCGCGATCAGAGTCGAGACCGGGTTTGCCCGACCGCTCGTTCGATACACCTCGACCCGAATGCGCTCGTCGGTCGGAAACGTGACATCCGCGGGCGTCACCGAGACCGCCTGGTGCATCACCTGGTTGGATTGGGCCGCGACCACCGCGTTCTGCACCGCCGGACCGCTCGCCGATCGGTCGTCGAAATCGTCGAAGACGAGCGCCACGGCGCCGGCCAGCGCACCGGCATCCGCTGCGGTCTGCGCCTGCGTCCGGGCCACCATGAACATCCCCACGTCAATGGCCAGCATGGTTGCCGACATGAAGGCCAGCATTCCCATGCCGACGAACACGAGGGTCATGCCTCGCTGGTCGCGGCACGGACTGCGTCGCGGTCTGTTCCTCACGGGTCTCCGCTGGCTCATCTCGTCCCCCTTCCCGCATACATGCCACTACCTCCGACCGGAGTCGGGCTCGGGCCAGCCGTCCAGCGGAACGACGAGCCGTGGCTGCTCCGGCACGACGAGCCGTTGCCGCTCGCGATCGATCTCGTCGACCGCTCGCTGAGCACTGCCGATTTTCTGCTGAAATTCGGCCAGGATCCGGTCGAGCTCGGCTTGACGCTTCGTTCGTTCCTTGGCGAGCGTCTCGCGCTCCTTCTCCGCCTGCTTCCACTCCCGTTCGTACCGCTTCGCGTCGGCCATCGCCTGTGCCAGGGCGCGCTTTTCTTCTTCCTTGCGATGCTTCTCCGCCTGCTTCCGCTCCGCCTCGAGTCGTTTCTGCTCGGCCCTGGCGGCGCGTGCGGCGTCCTTGGCCGCGCGTTTCGCCTCCTTGGCCGCACGTTTCGCCTGCTCGGACGCCAGTTTCTCCTCGGCCTTGCGGATCTTCTCCGCCTGCTTCCGCTCCTCCTCGAGTCGCTTCCGCTCGGCTGTCGCGGCACGCGCGGCGTCCTTGGCCGCACGTTTCGCCTCCTCGGCCGCGAGCTTCTCCTCGGCCTTGCGCGCCCTCGCCGCGCCGCGCCGTTCCTCCTCGAGCCGCGCGCGCTCGGCACGGGAATCGAGCAGAGTCTCGATGGCGGTGGCCGGTCCACTCGCCGCGAGCACGGAGGTCGTCACGACTCCCGGGAGTGGCTCACTCGAGAAAACTCGACCGTCGTCGGACAACACCGTCGCGGCCCGATCTGGAATGCCGCCTGTTCGGTCGGCACCGTACTGTGACGCGGGGGGCGGCGGCAGGGTCTCGTCCGGCGGCGCGAGAAACGGCGTCACCAGATTCGGCAATCGCGGCGCGACACCGGTCGAGTCACGCCGAATGATGTGTGGCGTGATCATGACGACCAGCTCGGTTTGATGCTTCTGGTATGCCCGGCTCTTGAACAACAGCCCCAGGATCGGGATGTCGCCCAGGCCGGGGATCTTGCTCATGGTCTCGGTCACCAAGTTGTCGATCAGACCCGCGATGGCGAATGTCTGCCCGTCGCGCAGCTCGACCTCGGTCTCCATCCTCCGCGCCGTGATCGACGGTACTCTGAAGCCGCTGATCGTGATGGCGTTGCTGAAGTCGAGCGCGCTCACCTCGGGGGCCACTTTGAGATGAATGCGATCGGGACCGACGATCGTCGGCGTGAAACGCAGACGAACACCGAATTCCTTGAACATGACCGTCACGGCACCGCCCACGCCTTGCGAGACCGGATAGGGGTACTCGCCACCGGCCAGAAACATCGCTTCGGTGCCGTTCAGCGTGATCAGATTCGGTTCCGCCAGGCTCTGAAACAGTCCGCGTGTCTTGAGCGCCTTGATCACGACACCGATGTCTTCGCTGGTATTGAACGCCAGGATATTGAGGAAGTCGCTGAACACCAGGCCCTCGTCGTTGTCGAAGTCCGGCGCGGCAAACTGCTGCGTCGTGAGGCGACCGACAAAGTCGTCGTGGCCGAGAATGTTGGTAAAGAACGACGCACCGAGCTCCTGCAGCGCCGTCCGACTCACCTCGGCGAAACGCACCTGCAGCAGGATCTGCTCTGTCGCCACCCCTTCCTGCTGCCTCAGCAGGTTGACGACGTTCTCGGCGTTCTCGACGTGGCCTACCGCCACGGCCGCCGCCTTCTCGACGATGTATTTGCTGGACACGGTGCCCGCAATCACGACGTCGGAGCCGTTGGCCGTGACCGTGATCGCCTCGCCGGGAAACAGTTGCGACAGATGCTCCTTCAGGGTCTCGAGATCCCGTCGCACGACGACGTCATGGCTCGAAATCCGACCGGTGTCGCTCCAGACCAGTAAAGAAATCGTCCCCGGGGACTTTCCGTGGATCAGGAGCTCGTGTGACGACGTCACCAAGGCGTCGGCGATATCCGGCGTCGACACCGAGATGCGCCGAATCGGACGGTCGGTGGTCAACACGGTGGAGCGCCCCACCAGCAGGTCGATCTGCTGGTGGACCGACGTCATCACGCCGGCCGCCACAGGCTTGACTCTTGGCGTTTGGGCTACGAGCGGCGCGACCATGATGATGATCAGAGCCGTCGCCAGGCCGAGCTCACGCAACCAGCGTGTGGTCGTCCGCGCGGGCCGGACGCGTTCATGCAACTGCGGTCTCTGAGCACATGTCACTGGATTCACTCCTATCGAACGATGACCTGTTCTCGTGTGGCGCCCCGGATCACCTCGACAGTCGGTGCGGGTGGCGGAGCGGGAACGGGAGGCGGTGCCGGCACGCGGGTCACCTGCGGTGCCGGTCTCGAGGGAGGCGCCTCACCCGCGAGCAGCCGGTCGGGGCGGACGCCGGGTGTCTCAGGGCGACCCTTGTCGAGCGGATTCCGAAGCGCGAGCTGGATCTTCCCCTCGGTGCTCGCCAGCGCCAGCCGTTCGGACTGCTGGGGCGTAACCAGGAGCGTGATCACGGTCACCTGGATCGGTGTGTCGCGATCCAGGTCCTGCTCGAGCCGTGTCCCGGCCGTCAGCACCTTGATATCGGGCAACACCAGCTTCGTCGTCATGTGCTCGGGCCGATTGGTCGGACTGACGGTCACCAGCACGTCGACGTGTGTGCCGGGCAACACATAGCCGGCCACGCCGATCACCTCGTTCACACGAACCGAGAGGGCCCGCATACCCTGTGGGATGATCGGCGGCAACCCGGCCCCCGCGCCCTCCGGCGCCAGCTTGGCCGGCAAGATCGGCTCGTGCCTGACGACCGACAGCACCAACCCACGCCCGGTCAGTTGTGACGCATCGTCGAACGCGCCGGCCGGGACGGCGCTGACGGGCCAGTTCACGACGCGGAGGTCCGATGCCTCGAGCTCGGTGCCCAGAGGCAGGTTCGCCTCCGCCACCACCACGGGCTGGGTCGGCACCGTCACCGTTTTCACAGGCACGTTCTGCAGGTAGTCGTAGGTTGCGTAGGCCAGCCCGCTGCCGGCCGACAACGCGATCAGCAACACGATGACGATGCGCATGCGATTCATGACGCCCTCCTGACAACCTGGCTAGCTGTCCGTGGTGAAAGTCCCGCGTCGCACCGAGCGTGGCGATGCGCCGGCCTGGCAAGGCGTGACGAGGGAGCATACCGGCAGTATTCGACCGAGGAACAATCCGCTGTCGCCACTCTTGCCATGGCCTCTACTGCGCCTCGTTTCTCATCAAGGCGGTTGCCCGCATGGTGAATGAGCTCCCGGTCGTCGTGCCCGCCACCACGAGCTGCGCCACCGGTTGCAGCACGATGAAGTCGAACGGGTAGTCGATGACGACCTGCGACGCGGTCTGCGACGCGCCGTTCACCGTGATGGCGACCGCACGGTCGACACTGACCGCGGCGGTCGCGAACTTCGAGAGCTGTCCGTCCTGCATGTACTGACGCACACGGGTTTCCGTGGTACCCGGCGCGCCGTTGGGCAGCACGGCAATCCGGGCGCCCTCCCTGGCCGCGTTGGTCAGCACCTGCCAGGTCTGATACGCACGACCGAACTCGAAGATACCGGCCGAGATCAACAGCAAGATGGGGAGGACCATTGCTGCCTCGACCAGGGCCGCTCCCCGTTGCCTGCGCCACCGTCGCATCTGTCACCCCCTCAGCAGCACCGCGAGCACGCTCCCCACGGCGATAGCTGGTCCATACGGAAACCGGTTGTGCGCACCCGGTGAGGCGATCGTCGCCCTGGCCCGACCGGGCCGACCGAGCGCGTCGCGCACGCGATGCAGGGTCAGGGTCAACCGCCCCCGATGGAGGGCCCAGATAAGGGCGCACACCCCGCCGGCGATCGCCGTGTATCCAAAAGCCCACAGAATTCGCTCCACTCCCACCACAGCCCCTACCGCCCCGAACAGCTTGACGTCCCCGGCCCCCGTCGCGCCGAACAGATGGCCCGGCAGCATCAGCAGGATGCCGACGCCGAGCCCGAGCAGCGACGATCCGACCGAGATGCCGCTGACCCCGCCGGCCGCGGCCAGCACCCCGGCAGCGGCGGTCACCGCGACCACACCGTTCGGGATGCGCCGCGTGACCAGATCGACCGCCGCGCCGGTTCCCGCCCCCGCAACGAGAATCCCGAGCGCGACGGAGCTTGAAGTGGCTGACATTAGAGGATGCTGGCAATGAGTTGCCACAAGACCGCGTCGATCTGTTGTCCGAGGAGCGTGACGGCACTGATGGCAACAACGCTGATCAGCGCCATCAGCAACCCGTACTCCAGCAGGTCCTGTCCCTGGTCGGCTCTGGTGAATCGAACCAGCGATGCTCTATCCACATCACGTACCGGTGCACCATGCATCACACCCTCCCAAACCACCTTCAACGGCTCATCCGACACTGAGGGTCGGACCATCATCGGGTTGACCGCGCAGTCGCCAGTCCCAGCAGAGTGTGGTGAAAGTCCCGCATCGCACCACGGCCGGCGATGCCGGTCGAATGCAGCGGGACTTTCACCAGGGGTCACGGCCAGGGACTAGGCTCCGCCGCCGGGAATGGCTGTGGCGATCTCAGTAAAGATGGTGTTGACACTGTCGCCCGCCAGCGTAACGGCGGCAACCGCCACCAGCGCGATCAACGCCACCAGGAGCGAGTACTCGAGCAGGTCCTGTCCTTCATCCCGACGCACGAACGACTGCACGGCTTGCATGAAACGAGTCATGGTGTCCTCCTATGATGAAAACGAGTGGTTGTCGTTGCCGCCCGTGACATGCGTCTGAGCGGTAACGACGCTTCGTGTGACGACGGAGCAACCGTCGTGCCACCCGTGGTTCGCAGATCGCTCGACCCAGCCAAGTGACTCCAAACACTGGGTTCTGGACAGCGAACGTACGGCAGCGCC
>SMVB01007307.1_pt1 | contig 10212 bp, 7 predicted proteins | sample 2456461 | NCBI WGS metagenome assembly SMVB01 (sample SAMN11095934, study PRJNA526329) | marine sediment metagenome | biome: Marine sediment; feature: Surficial sediment; material: Deep marine sediment; isolation source: Hadal surficial sediment | place: Pacific Ocean | collected 2014-05 | depth 0-1...
AATTGTCCGGAATGATCACGGCCATCCCAGAGATATCTGCCGCTCACCAACGGTGCCTGAGGAATCAGCGAGCGGAGATGTCGTCCGTCACCACCGTACAACCTGAGTTCACCTTCGGCAGAAAAGGGAACCGTGTAATCGATGCTCGCTTCCTCCCCGAGCCCGGGCGCAAACGGGTTGGGAGATACGGCAATTTGAATGTCCGAGGAATACTTCACATCGATGGAATTTTTCATGCCGGGCGTGGAGCCTCGCGAATCTACAGAAAAGCCCCACTGTTGCGTACGCCCTGCGCGCTCGAATGATACTCCGCGGCGGCTGCCTACCGATGGGAAGTGCACAACGTCGATCAGGGCATTTTCAATTAGAATGGATAGCCGTTCTCCTGTGTTATTGAGCGCGGGAAAGTCATTAAGTTCCCAGACAGGTGCATCAGTCCCTCCATAGTGCATTAAGAATGCAGATCGGTTTCCCGTGATTACGATGTAGGCGCCCGGATCCAGAAAATATGGTTCGGTGGCTATAGGTACAGTGTCTGCCGCGTCGGCAAACCAGAACTCCATTGCGGATACAATGGTGTCGCTTGCTACATAGAGCTCTATCCACTCTGGCTCGAGGGCCAGTGGTGCGGGATAAATCTCGCTGATTATGATGGGTGAGTCTCCGGCGTAGAAATGAACGTCCGCGGTATTGTTTGTCTGGCGGTCGTCGTCTGCCAGTGTAATTCGAATGTGGTTAAGTCCAGCATGTGCTTCGAGCGCAAACGTAAGCTCGACAATGCTGCCCGGGCTTCCCGTATAAGAGAGTGAATCCTCAAGAATCCCGGGTGGCCGGGAAAGAAAGATATGGCCCTCCCGGGTCTGCGTTCCCAGATTTTTGACCTTTATATGCACCCGCACCCTGCGCTGATGAACGGCCATCGGCGGATCCGTGTAAGCGCTTTCGATTCCCCAGTCGAAATCTACCCGGGCTCCATCGTTACGATGACCGGGCGTGTGACGCACGCTCTGAGACGTGGTCTGCCAGATGGAATCGCCGATTCGTTCGTAAGAAATGCCGTCGGCTGCGGTGCCCTGATAAATGTATTGATCGGTATCCTCAGGTGAAATAAGTTCGACTGAGCCGGCACTGTTTGGCAATGAGAAGGACCTCTCGAGAATCGGGTAGTTCTCCATGGGCGCATCTGCCCACGTACCTGATGAGTCTCCGAAGTAGCTCTCAAATTTTTGAGAGTCTCGTACCACTACGATAAAGAGTCCGGAGTCGAGAATTCCTGGAGTCAGGCTGAGACGGTTACCATTTACGACGAGAACATAGTCTGAGAGCGAAGTCTTTTGCGTGGCCTGCAGCTCGATCCACTCGAGCGATACTCTGCTTCCCGGCTCGTTTACAAGAATTTCGGACAGGATGAGCGCGCACGCGAGAATGAGCGTCACAAAGAAATCTCTGTCTTCACTCTGATTGACAGCAGAGTCGGTGATGTCTTGTAGGGCGACCGCCAGCGAAGGTACATGCTTATGGCCTTCCCCGACAGACGAAGAAACTGAGTATAGCGAACAGTCACAAAGCCCCTGCTCGTAAAATCGTATACATCCAGTGACGCAGAAATTCTGATTTTACCCAGGCCCCTGTCCAGACTCTCATAGCCGCATCGCAATTGTCCACCATTGACATTCGATTGCAGGCTAACCACATCTGTGGTTTGAACACTCGCGGAAGACCAAAAGTGCTCTCCCTGAAGGTGAATCTGGCCTTTGTGTCTCATCTCCATTCCGATGGGGTCGGGTGTGCTGCGAACAGTATAGCCGAATTTCAGGTGTCCGATTAATAAGGGTCGATGAAAGGCAATACTCGCCCTGAAGGAACTCTGCCTGTGGCTTCGCTCTCTCCACCATGCGCCGCGGATCTCTGTGAGGGCATGAGCTGAGCCAAGGTCCAGTCCTAACTCACCTCCATGCTCCCCCGTTGACGTACTTGATAGTTCGTGAAGAATCTCGGGATAGGCCACGAGCTCGCGGTCGGGTTGGGCTAGACCAGACATCAGTGGATTGCGGAATGTGTCGGGAATGTTCCAGTACTCAACGCGCCACGCCACGTGATCTCTGTCTTTGCCTGTCCAGATCGACTGAATAGCTATGCCGCCATCGGAGAACGCAATGTCACCCTGCACAGATTCCCTTTCACCGCGGAACCTGCCGCTCAATCCACCATAGAGTGCCCTGAACCCGGCAGCGCTTTGCGCGTGAACCAGGTGTTGTTCAATGACGGCGGGCGAAAGGGTGAACGCGCCCGATGAGAATCTGACTCGCATTCCGGACGCCCTGTGGCGCAAGAGTGAATCCGCTCTACGCGAATAAAGAACATCGACTGAAATCTTGCGATAGCCGAACTGAATCCGGGTTCCGACGAGTCGTGCCAGTTTCGGCTGAAGCAGACTCCCGACGAAGTCTGATGGTGCCACCATGAATCTGGGAGCGGTTCCGATGAGCAATCCGCCAGTCCAGACAGGATGCAGACTGCCCACGTTCACAGATACGCGTCCCCGTGTCCAACGGATGAGGGCGCGCCGTGCATGCCATGCACTGAATCCGTTGCGGGCAAGTTCAAGCCTGAGGCCGCGTGCCCCGCGCCCCGCACTGATTCGAATGCTTTCGCGAGACGCCAGATGTCCCCGCAGGGTTCCATAGGCTTGATGTTGTACCTTCAGCCAGTTTCTGTGGCCTGACTCAGGCGAGGGTCGGGTCGAGGATGGTTGCGTCCAGTTGGACAACCCCTCCTGCGCCTCCGAAAGCAGCTTTAAGTCTGAGTCGCCATGGTGGTCCAGAAGTGCCAGAACCTCTTGAAGTTCTTCGAAACTCAGATCGCCGCGATCGTACGCTTCAACCAGATCTTCCGCTGCAAGAGGAGGTGTTGAGTGTTCGGTGAGAGATGAGGCCAGAGCAAACCCAAACCACCATCCGAGCAGGGTGACGGACAGGCACGTTTGAATCAATGTTGTGTATAAACTTCTATTCATCACCTGCGAGATTATGGGCCAGACAGAGAATTACCAATCTCATCTAATCGCCTTGATGAAAATGTGATCACAGTCCAACTTGCGCTCTGGTCACAGGCGTAACCTTGGCTTGTCATTAGTCCACGGCGAAAATCGGTGCAACATCGCGCGGGAGCACGCCATCTGCGGCCGTGCTCGCCTTCGCCTGCAGTCACATAGGGTGATGCTTCCTCGGCTCAGGCTGTGCCTGGCCACATCTGGTGCACTCTCGCACGTTTTCGCTCGCGTCTCAATGACAAATCAAGGTTTATTGATTAATGAAGGGCATTGCAACAAAATATTTCTCATGGAACGGTACCTGTAGGGGAAACAGAAGTGACAGACCGTAAAGCATTTCAGGACCAATTTGAGCACAACCTCTGTTTTGGGTGTGGCGCAATGAACGAGGGAGGTCTTCAACTGAAGAGCTATTGGGATGGAGCTGATTCAGTGGCTACGTTCAATCCCCTGGCACATCATATGGCGGGGCCTTCTCACGTGCTCAATGGCGGCATCATAGCTACGATTATCGATTGTCATTGTGTATGTACTGCCATCGCCGATGCCTACAGGCGTGAGGGTCGGCCGGTGGGTACGGGAGAATACATATGGTATGCAACAGTGTCGCTTGAGGTCGACTACGTCCTGCCCACACCCATTGCCAGCCCCGTAGAGCTGACCGCCCACATCAGCCAGGCTGCTGAAAAAAAGACCTCTGTTGAATGCACGGCGAGCTCCTGCGGAAAGATCTGCGCTCGCGCAAGAGTTATTGCAGTTCGCGTGCCCAAAGAGTGGCTTGCGGCGTAACTTTTGCCTGTCCCAATGTTTACTATGTTCCCGCATATGTAATCTTCCTCCGATGCCGGTCCTGATCTCGTCAGGCCACAAAGCGGCCACCAAGCTGTGCAAATATTCTCAGTCGGCATTAGTCGCTTAACGAACACCCTCAAATTCCGATACACGTAGTGATACGGCATTAGTGCACTCAATAAAACTCGGGGCTGATGGAACGATGAAAGAGAAGATAGATTTTGCAACAGTGGCGGGCATTATCGCCGGTGTAGGCTTACTCGTTGGTGCCATAATGATGGGCGGCTCGCTGGGCATGTTCATAAATATTCCTTCAATCTTGATCGTATTTGGCGGTACGGCTGCCGCCACACTAATCAATTTTCCCATGTTTGAAGTGGTCGGCGTGATACGCGTTTTGCCGCGGGCGTTCAAAGCTTCCTATACTGAGCCCTCTACGATCATGAGACAGATCATTCATCTTTGTGGAGAAGCAAAGAAGCAGGGTGTACTGGGTCTGGAAGCTCACACCGCAAAAATCAATAACAGGTTTTTCCAGACCGCGATCGGAATGGTCGTGGACGGTCTCGATCCAGATCATGTAACCTCGACCCTGAGGTTGCAAAATATGACTATAAGAGAGCGTCATAAGACGGGCCGAATGCTCCTGGAAAGCGCGGGCACCTGGGCGCCGGCATTTGGAATGATCGGTACGCTTATCGGTCTGATTCAGATGATGGCCAACATGGAAGATCCATCTCAGATTGGACCGCAGATGGCTATCGCACTGCTCACCACATTCTATGGTGCGGTGCTTGCGAATCTGATTTTTCTACCCATGGCCGGAAAGCTCAAACGGTTGACCGAAATCGAAATATTAACCAACTCCATCATCATCGAGGGCGTGGTGGGAATTCAGACGGGTGCGGCGCCTACCGTGCTTGAAGGACGACTCAAAAGCTATCTTGAGACCACGCGTCAGGCAGACAAGATCAAGCCTGATGGTAAAGCCTCTGAAGAGGTATAGTCATGCATGACGAAGCACCTCCTCCAGAAGAAGAAGCACCAGGCGGAGCACCGAGTTGGATCGTCACTTTTGCAGACATGATGTCGCTTTTGCTCTGTTTCTTTGTACTGCTGCTCGCCACATCCACGACAGACATAATAAAATTTCGGGCGGCCGCAGATTCAATGCGACAGTCGTTCAGCTTTAATCAGCGTCCCATTCCAGGTGAGGCTCGAACCATGTCGACGGTAGGACCCAAGATCAAACTGCCTCCCCGGAAGCAGAGGCAGAGTGGGGCAGATGACGGAAAAGATGCACTCGATGCCAGTGCGCTGTACGAAGCGGCCATGCATCAGGCGAAAGATGACATTGATCTGTTCGTGGGCGATGCGGGATTGGCCAACTATATCGAGACTCGTGTGGAGGGTGACAAACTCAGGGTGATTAATTCCAATCCGCTGAACTTTCCCGCCGGAGATGCAATGCTTCTCGAGTCGTCCTTTGAATATCTCGATATGCTTCTGGTTGTGCTTCAACAGTTTGATTTTGATATTATCATCGAAGGCCACACCGACAATCGGCCCATTAGCAATCAATTGTACCGTTCGAACTGGGAGTTGTCTGCAGGTCGGGCCGCAAGCTTTGTGCTGTATCTCGAAGCCAATGGTATTGATCCAAGACGGCTCGCCGTACACGGATACGGGCCGCATCGTCCTGTGGCATCTAACGAATCAGAAGAAAACCGCGGTCGCAATCGTCGCATTGAAGTTCTGCTTAAACAGCCCATGAACTTTGCAGACGTTCCCGACGGTGAAGAGCCCGAGCCAGACGCCGGCTGATCCTTAGATCCATTCCAGATATGAGCGGGCGCCCGCTTTTCTTGTGCTCACCGTCTCGTTCGAGATGCACCCGGGAAATATTCTTCGCTGCGAACGCACCCGTTCAACAACCTGCTTGCCCGTCTTGACCACTACCGCCCACTGTCATATGATCTGCTAAGGAGGATAGCAATGAAGGAAATTATTAAGACAGATCAGGCACCGGCCGCCGTAGGACCATACTCACAGGCCGTTTTCGTAACCTCTCCAGAGCTTTTGTTTTGTGCAGGACAGATACCGTTAGACCCCGGGACACAAAAGATGGTGGATGGGGACGTGGGTGTGCAAACGCGCCAGGTCTTGAATAATGTGAAGGGACTCCTCGAAGCATCAGGCTCAAGTATGGACAAAGTAGTGAAATCAACGGTCTATTTGATAACCATGTCAGACTTTGCGGACATGAATGCAGTATATTCCGAATTCTTTGCGACCGATCCTCCGGCTCGCGCCACAGTGGCCGTGCACGAATTGCCCATGGGAAGTCGTGTGGAAATCGAAGTCATTGCCTATCGCTAGGATGAACACAAGTGGGGTCAGGCCCCGATTGTGGGTCGGGAATCATACTGTACACAACACACGGAACCTATGTCATGATCGACTTTGAACTCACCGAAACGCACCGACAAGTTGAGCAACTGGTCTTAGACTTCGGAAACAAGTATGTGCGGCCTCATATTCAAGAGAATGACAGGCAGCAAAAGCTTGATCCGGATCTTATTCCTCGATTGGCCAAGGCCGATATTCTCGGTATCTGCATTCCCGAGCGTTATGGCGGTGCAGGCTTAGACTACATTGCGCTGGGCCTGGCCTGCGAAGGTCTGGAGTGGTTCGACACATCTGTGCGAGTCGTAATGTCGGTGCATGTGGGGCTGATGTGTATGACACTCTTAGCCTATGGCACCGAAGCACAGAAAGAAAAATATCTTCCCGCTCTGGCACGCGGAAAACGCACGGGCACATTTGGACTCACAGAGCCTGATGCCGGATCAGATGTGGTGGGAATTAGGTCCACAGCCGACCGTGACGGTGACCACTATGTGCTTAACGGCGAGAAGACGTGGATCTCGCTGGCGGATGTAGCAGATACCTTTATGGTGTTTGCCTGGACGGATCGAGAAAAGAAAACCCGCCGGGATCATACGGGCTTATCGGCCTTCATTGTAGAGCGAGGTCCCGAAGGGCTGACCACAGGTAGTATTCACGGCAAGCTGGGTGTGCGAGCCGGAAACACGGGATTCATATCGATGCAGGATGTGTGCGTTCACAAAGACCAGATGCTCGGTGGTGAGGGAGAAGGATTTAAGATCGCCATGTTTGCCCTCGAGCAGGGACGGTACACGGTGGCCGGCGGATGTACCGGTTTGATCAAGGCGTGCCTTGATGCATCTGTAAGCTATGCCACGACTCGAAAGACCTTTGGCACGCCCATTGCCCAACACCAGCTTGTAAAGCAGATGATTGCGCATATGGAGCGCGACTATCAGTGCAGCAGGCTACTGTACCTTCGCGCCGGCTGGCTTAAGAATTTGGGATTGAGAAATTCTCGCGAGACTGCGCTGGCCAAGTGGGTGGCCTGTGACGGTGCGGAGCGAGCGTCAGCAGACGCGGTGCAGGTGCACGGAGCCTACGGATTCTCGGATGAATATCCCGTAGAGCGATTTTTCCGGAACGCCAAGGGCTCCTCTATATATGAAGGAAGCCGGGAGATTCTGACGCTGATGCAGGCCGACTACGTGCTGGGGATCAGACAAGACCGGCCCCGCCCGGTAGAACTGCCTGTGGTGAACCAATAGCCGACTGTGGCTTTTAGGCTCTGGCCAGGTACTAAGGCGGGTAATGCGATAGGGATAGACTCCCGATAGACCTTGTATGAGAGCCAGATACCTCAAATACTGTCGGTATCATTGGTTGCGATATCGTATAACCTGTAGCCACATCGAAAACTGCCGGGGAGGGCGCCTTGGATCAATATGAAGGTAAAGACCGACGGTCTGAATCTGCATGGTTGTCGGCCGATATTCCATTCTTGCGCGAACGTGTACGGGCCGCCGAATTGCCAGAACGGGCACTGGCCGCGGCCGAGCATGAGCTCACACGCCTCGAATACATTTCCCCCGAATCATCGGAGTACAGCCTTACGCGCAGTTATTTCGACTGGCTTCTCGCCTTACCGTGGAATCGCAGAACCGAAGACCAGACAGACGCTCGCATTACACGCCAATTCCTGGATTGCGGACACTACGGTCTTGATCACGCCAAAGAACAGATTGCAGATCATCTTGCCGTCATGCACTTGCGCAAGGACGGTCGCGGACCAGTGCTGTGTCTTGTCGGTCCGCCCGGAACGGGCAAGACTTCTTTAGGGCACTCCATCGCACGCGCGCTGGGTCGAACATTCGTTCGAATTTCTGTGCGTGGAGCTTCAAATGAATCTGAAATATGCGGACAACGTCGCACCTTTCGCGATGCGTTACCCGGGAAAATTATTCGGGGGCTCAGATCGGCCGGCGTGTGCAATCCCCTGTTCATGATCGAAGATGTGGACCGGTTGGGCCGGGGAGGTTTGGGAGACGTACAGTCTGCTCTTATAGAAGCGATCGATCCCAAATTGCGAGGTCAGTTTCTGGATCAGTATCTGGATGTCACGTTCGACCTGTCGGAAGTGTTTTTCGTAGCCACGGCCAGGCAGGCCGAGGACATTCCCGAATCTCTCAGCAGGGGGATGGAACATATCATGTTACCGGGCTATGTGCAGGAAGAGAAATATCAGATTGGCCGACATTTCATCCTGCCCAGAGAGCGCGAACGCTGCGGTCTCACAGATGCTCAATTTGACCTTGATGAATCGTCCCTCAGGCAGCTGTCGCGCACTCATCCGGATCAGGCAGGGTTGCACAGCTTGCGAGAACAAATTGGTGAACTTGCGCGCAAGGCCGCGGGTGCGGTGGTTCGTGGCGCCGAGGGCGGTGTACATCTGGATTCGAAGAACCTGTCCCAATGGATCGACGCGCGCGCTCCGCAAGATGTAAAGACAGGTCCGGTACCCGACGTGGGAACTGCGAAGGCCCTGGTAATTGCGCCTCGAGGGGCCGGCGTGATGAATATTGAGGTAACGCGTATTACAGGCAGATCAAACCTGACAGTGACCGGTCCTCAAAGCGATCAGTTGCGAGGCATGGTTGAAATGGCTGTCACGCTCTTGCGCGCATGTGCGTCGCGCTACGATATCAATGTGGAATTGTTCGACAACACTCATCTGCACGTAAATATCGAACAGGAACTGGCGGCCAGCGACTTGGACTCTACGGGCATGGCCATACTGGCGGCCCTTGTTTCAGAATTCACCGGGAAGCCCATTCGCGAAGACGTGGCGATCTCCGGGGGAATCAGTCTGCGTGGGCGTCTGCGTCGCGTGCCGCGCATTGTTGACAAAATTCTTGCTGCCCGACGACTCGAGATAGAGCACGTTATAATTCCCAAGGCGAATGAGGGCGACTTGGACCAAATCCCCGACTACGTGCGCGACGCCCTGAGCATCCATGCTGTAGAGAACGCAGACGCCGCACTCGATCGCTCACTGCAGCAGATCATTGTGCCCAAACCTGAAGAGACTTCGGCCATTGATCTTGCCATTCCCGAGCCTACTCACGATCCTCCGAACACGGCCACAGGATAAATCGTATAATCAAGTGTGCGAACTCTCAACTTTTTAGTTCTAGCGATATTCTCAGGGGTTCCGGTTGTGGCTCCGGCATCTCAATCCATGGTCATGCCCACCGATACCGTATTCGGTACGTACCTGTTTTCTCTGGGTGACACATCATTTGTTCAGTGTCAGGCCACTCTGGGCTCCGGCGATTCTGCAGTGGCCGCAGGTCTGGGTACCTGTATTGCCGGATTCTCTCCCATCTGGAAATTTCTCGGGTCAAGCTATGGAGGATTTAGTACGCAGGGCGATACCGTGTGGATCGAGCGGTTTTCATTGCCGCGGCGTGCGGGCGAAGTAGAAGTGAACTGTGCACCCGAAGTATTTGATCCGCTGACCACGGATCACAGCATCTCCTATACCGGCGCAGGCCTGTTCCATCGAACAGTATTGCAATATGACAGTTCCGGGCAGGTGATTGGCGATCTGGCCGTCAACTGGTGGTGGCGTGGTTCGGACCTGATGATTGTCATCGACACGACACAGAGGTTTTCCGACGGCAGTGCGGTCAATGCGTACGCCGTAAAGTATTCTATTGAGCGATATTTCTGGTATCGGCGCAACGTTCCGGCGTATTCCTGGCACTATTCCATTGCCGGCGTGAAGAACTATCTCAATGGATTCGCGCGAAGTGTCGTAGGTCTTATTCCTCGCAGCCCTGATACACTGCAGATCAATTTGATTCGCCCTCTTTTTGAACTTCCGGCGTACCTTACGGCGACCCGACTTTCGGTGGTGAGATGGCAAGTGGAGGGTGACCGAGCGCCGGTTGTGGCCACGGCGGGTTATTATGGGCCCG